>Ga0306920_100000360_pt1 | contig 52490 bp, 37 predicted proteins | sample flu12Cox44000170_FD_204666 | JGI IMG/M metagenome (GOLD analysis project Ga0306920, IMG submission 204666) | Lab enrichment of tropical soil microbial communities from Luquillo Experimental Forest, Puerto Rico - flux4day.12C.oxic.44.000.170 (v2)... | ecosystem: Environmental > Terrestrial >... | reverse complement strand
ATTCGTCCCTCCAGTAACCTGAAAACTGAAGGTCGTCGTGAATTGTTGGATGTTCACGGGCGCGTTGTACCAAGCACTCGACGCTTCGTAACTCCCTCCATCCGTCACGCGCAACCGCGTTCCATTCAGCTTTGAATTGCCGTTCAGAATCATCGCCCCTGCCGTAAACCCTGTGCCAAGATTGATGACTGTACTACCGATCGTGTACGTCGCACTCCCTACCGCGCTCTGTGTGTAGCCGGTCGCGACCGCAACCGCCTCGATCGTCTCCGTGCTGCCCACCGTGATCGGCCCCGCGTACTTCGTCGATGAGGTCGTCGGCGTCGTCCCGTTCGTCGTGTAATAAATCGTCGCTCCGCTCGTCGCATCGCTGATCGTCACCGTCTGCGACGTCGTGTACGTCCCACCCGCCGGCGAAAACGTCGGCGTCGCCGCTGGTGACCCCGTCGCTGAGGACGTCATCGTCCAGCCAATGATTTCCTGTATCGCTGTGTAGCCGCCCGTTCCTCCGGTGAACCCTACGTACGCTGTGTTCCCGCCTACCGTCGTCGGTATGTTGATCGGCCACGTCTGCGTGAACGTCGCATGCGTCGTTGTGTCCGTGATCTGCATCGTCAAGTTCGTCCCGTTGTAGCTGATTTGCACATTAAACACATCCGTCGCGTGCAAATTCACGCCCGAACTCGTCATGTCTACCGCTGGAGTCGTCGGCGATACCCCGTTTACATACAGCCCCGTGGAATCGGCCCCCTCCCCATTGTTGCTGTACAGGTCAAACTTCACTGCAAGGCTGTTCGCCAGTCCACCGGTTCCTCCAACGGCGTCGGGCCCGTAACCCAACCCTCCTCCCCCTGGCCCTAGGGCCGTGCTCGAACCACCTTGGATCACAAACGCAAATCCGTCTGCCGGCGGATTCGTCCCTCCGGTAACCTGAAAACTGAAGTTCGTCGTGAATTGTTGGATGTTCACGACCGTGTTGTACCAAGCACTCGACGCTTCGTAACTCCCTCCATCTGTCACACGCAACCGCGTACCATTCAGCGTTGACTTGCCGTTCAGAATCATCGCCCCTGCCGTAAACCCTGTGCCAAGATTGATGACTGTACTACCGGTCGTGATCGTATACGTCCCGGTTGAGACGGTGCTGTTGATGAATCCACTGGCGACCGCAATTGCCTCGATCGTCTCCGTGCTGCTCACAGTGATCGGCCCCGTGTACTGCGTCGACGAGGTCGTCGGCGTCGTCCCGTTCGTCGTGTAGTAGATCGTCGCTCCAGATATTGCCGACAGTGTCACAGCGGCGGAGTTCGGGTAACTACCGGGGGCAGGGGAGAATGTTGGTGCCGGTACTTGCGACTCAATCGTGTATGTTGCCGTGCCGACTGCACTCACAGGAGCGTTTGACGTTGTGGCAATGGCGTTGATCGTCTCTGTTGACGTCACGGTGATTGGGCCTGTGTATCGCGTGGACGATGTGGTCGGTGTGCTACCGTTGGTCGTGTAATAAATCGTAGCTCCACTCGCCGTGTCGCTAATTGTTACGGTTTGCGTGCCAAGATAACTACCTGCGGCTGGACTGAAAGTCGGCGTAGGCGTGGCTTGGGCTCCTGCGGTAAAGGTCCAGGTCTGAATGTTCTGCACGGCGGTGTAGCCGCCTGTCCCCGCCGTGAATCCTACGAAGCTCACTACGTCGCCGACAACCGTCGGGATGTCCACCGCCCAGCTTGTTGTAAACGACGCGTTTGTGACCGTATCGGTGATGGTCATGACCAATGTTGTTCCGTCATAGGCCATGTGCACATGGAAGGGGTCCCCGCTGTGCAGATTCACGCCGGAACTCGTCATATCGACGGCCGGGGTCGTCGGCGATGCGCCGTTGGTGTACAGCCCTGTCGAATCCGCCCCTTCCCCATTGTTGCTATACAGGTCAAACTTCACCGCAACGCTGCTCGGGATTCCTCCGGTCCCACCGGGAGTATCAGATCCATACCCCAAACCTCCCCCTGAGGGACCCAGTGCCGTCGTGTTGTTCCCCTGAATGACAAAGGCGAAACCATCGGCTTCGGGAGTCGTGCCTGGGGTGACCTGGAAAGTGAAATCCGTTGTAAAGGATTGAATGTCCGCTGCCAGCTGGTACCAAGCCGCCGCCGCCTCGTTGCTACCGCCATTTGTCAATTCAAGCGAAGACCCATTCAACGCTGCAGAGCCCAGGAGATTCATGCCGCCGCTCGCGAAGCCGCTCGCAAAATTGATGGAGCTGACCCCCCCTAGATCAATGGTGTACACGCCGCTGGCCACCGGACTGTTGCTCAGGCCGCTGGCGACGGCTATGGCCGAAAGAGTTTCCGTGGCGCCAATGGAGACCGGTCCCGTGTAGATCAAGCTCGAGGTGGTCGGCTTCGAACCGTCCGTCGTGTAATAAATGGTTGCGTTCGCAGTCGTGGTGCTGATCGTAACGAGCTGAGCCGATACGTAGGTGGCAGGAACCGGAGTGAAGGTCGGCGTCGCTACCTGGGTTGTGAGAGTGTAGACAGCACTCGCGACGGCACTTTGCAGCAGTCCCGTCCCCGCGGCCATGGCGTTCACAGTGGTGGTCGTCGTGACGGTAAAAGGACCGCTATATTTGGTCGAGGCGGTGGTGGGAGCGGTTCCATCGGTTGTGTAATAGATGCTGGCGTTGGTCGTTGCATCGCTAATCGTCACCTGGATCGGCGAATTGAAGGACCGGCCCGAAGGGCTTATGGCGGGTGTGGCTGCTTGTGTCGCTCCGCCGAGGAGGCCGAATACGCTCAGTTGCGATTGCGAACCGACATACACTTTCCCGTTGACCACGGTAGGAACAATAAATTTGACGGAGTTGCCGGGATTGTCTCGATTGTAGTTAGAGTCCCCGAGGGATCCGCTTGAATAGAGTAGGTTAGCAACGTTGCTTGCGTCGTGGGCGTATAAAACCTCGCGGTTTTGGATTATATTTTGGACTGTAGCATTGTCCGTCTTCAAGCTCCAGACGATTCCATTGGCTGTTCCGTTGGCGGAAACACTCGGGGTCGGACTGTAGGTGTTATTGTTCATGTCACCTGCCGTCTCAGCTGAAGTGGAAGTCGGACTTGAGGAGAGGACGCCGTTGGTATAAGAGAAGGCCTTCAAGTGGTCGGCTTGGCCCCAAACGTAGACATTTCCGTTCCAGTAGGCAGGCGCACCCCATACACCGCCCAACAGATTCGCGGCTTCGCCGGGATCCTTGGTATTATTCTGATTATAGCCACCCAGATTTTCCCGGTTCAAAACATAGACGATGCCAGGCTTGCCCACCTGAGCGAGCTTGTCATTCGGCAATAAAAGGGTCCCACCCGATCCCTGATCTTGATCGCCGTTATTGAGAGCAGCTTGAGCGTGTGGGGTGAAATCGTCTCCGACAGCGGTACCGTTGTTCATGGTCGGTACGCCATTATTCAAATCCAGTTTGAGGATCGAATCGCCATAATCCATGGCGTTTGTGTACGGCGCTACGGCATCGAATGTTCCGTTACCGGTTGCGACAAAGATTCGTCCATAAGGCTTGCCGGAAGGCACGTCCGCCGCAAGTCCCGAACCCCCACCCCAGATGCCTGACCCGAGAGAATTTGATGAGCTACACCACGCGCCGGTCTGCTTCAGCGTCGCTGCATTGTAGGCCAGAATCCAACCGTGCCACGGTCCGTGATCGCAATGCGAACCGCTAGCGATATAGAGGATGCCGTTCACAAGCAGAAGGCTTGCTCGATTGTTTTGCCATCTGGAATCCCAGGCGAGGGTTCCGTTTGAGCTTCCCGTTCCCGTTCCCGGAACCGACGCCAACAAGGCTTGAGGCCCGCCGAATTTCTCCTTCCCCGTAGTTATGTCCAAAGCGTGCAACCGAACGTAGAATGTCGTGTCGTTAAGAGTCGTTTTGGCTACGACATAGATCGTGTTGGTCGCCGGATCAATGACCGGCGTACTGGTAATCCCGACCTCTGGGACGATGTCGCTGCAACTCAGATCTCCAAAAGGAACGGTTTTTTCGCCCGCTCCGATCAGCGACACCTGCCACAAAGGGTTGGCGTTTGCGCCGAGATTGCTATCGGCATCGAAAGCATACACGGTGTCATGCTCGGTCGCGACGAAGACCACATTGTGCGTCGTGCCGGCTTGGGCTGTTCCGGCCCCCATGGTCAGACCCGCCATGTACAGCGGCTGCGCATAAACGTAGCCGTCCACGGGATACGAAAACAATTTCCCGAAGCCATTGATGTTTACGTTGGCCGGCGTCAGAATCGTTTCGTTCGGGTTTGCACCCGTCCGTGAAATGTCATTATGCTGCGTCGTGACAGTGGTCTGCGCCTGCGCAGCGGGCACGAACCATTGGGCAGCCCCGAGTGAGAACACGAGAAAGCCAAGAGCCTGTAGCCCTATCGAAAAGTCCAATTTGCAACGTATGGAAAGCTTGATTCTGAGGCTGGAAATACACTTCATGACGACACTCCCTTTGCTAAATAAGTCATTGAGAATCAGAGGACACCCCGATTGAGAGCCCTTCTGTAAAGTCGGATTTTCAAAAACAGTGAGAACACCACCGGAACAAACGCCCGAGACTCATGGAGACTCTTCTTTCAAACTAGGCGGATGTTGGAAGTGAGGATCGTGAGTTTTGCATCCTGAGGGCTTGACTGTTCCATTCCCCAAAACATCGCATATCCGAATTGGGGCCAACAACTCTATCGACGAGTCCGTCCCGTACTGCTTGTGAGCAACCACCCCGCTTAAGTGAGACTTCCCAAAATGTGCACCGGCCTATGCGCTCTTCGATGTCTGCCTGAACCCAGGGGTTGCCATCCATTCTTTGCTTGTGGTGCAAAGTTCACTTTGCACATCCTTATTGATTCCTGGATATCAGATATTGGTTGATTTCATATTGTGAGACGCCAGGTCCACAGGATCCTTCTCGCCGGTACACGCACACGCCATCCTGACAGTTCGACGGTGCGTAGCCGGGAAGCGACACAACAGTGAATTCGGGTGCCACAACTCGATTGAACGCCTGATTGGCGGAACCAGCTATGGCGAAGTTAGGAAAAAAGAAAACAGGAATTGGGCGGTGCAGATAGGTATAGCCTCCGGTGTCCCACCAATCGACCTTGAAGACGGCCACACCGCATGCTTGGGAGTCTAGACTCAGGCGGCTAAAGGCTCGCAGCCCACCCCTGGCCTTGTCCCATCGGGGAAATTGGCTGGCCAAGCCAATCGAGCATGCCAAGACGAAGCTGGCTGCAGTGACCAGTCTCACCCGTGGAGACAGACGCCATTCTGTTTTTCGCTCGAGAAATTGCAAAAAGTCAATGAGCCCGATGGAAGCCAAAGTGAGCATCAGAGGCAGAACCGGGTAAATGTAGCGAAACTCTTTGTGTGCGATGAGAGAGTGAGGCAACAAGATCGCGAGGCAAATCCAGCCCAAGATCGGTGAGCGGCGGACACCGATAAGGGCAAAGATCGGCAATGGCCCTGTATGAACAAAGAGTGTGGTGAAGAAGTAGTGCCAAGGCAGAACGCCGAACTCAGCCGCACGATGATGCAGAATGTTCTCTTGAAAGTAAGCATAGTAGGAATAGAAGGGGAAGGACCAAGTGATGGCGTCCAGAATGCCAAATATAAACACGACGACAAATATCCCGGAGACGACGGGAATAAGTCGAACTTTCCAGTCCCGAGACATGATCCAGAGTCCTGCGAGCAAAACCACTGGAGCAAATTGGATACGCAGGCATACAGTTAGACCCAGAAGCAACCCGACGAGAAGTAATCGCCACTTACTTCCTGGCTTTTGATCTTGTTCGAGAGAACCGAGATAAATAGCTGGCAGAAGCAGGTTTCCGGCAATTAGCTCGATCAATGCGCGCGGACCGAAATTGATGAGCTCGAACCAAATCGTAGTGGTAAAAGCCGCCAACAGGGCATATTGCATTCCAAAATATTTGCGGCACCAGGAGAAAGCAAACCAGACGACCGTCAGTGAAAGAAGTGAAAAGAAGAGGGCTATGCCGAAGACGTAGCCCGAAGAGCCCGGACCGAGCCATGCAGTACATTTCATAATCCCGGAGATGATGCCGGGCAGGACCCAGGAGCGCATGCCTAGGCGATACTCCCAGGTAATCATCCCCGGGCCGTAAGCGAGCCGATGCGCGGGTTCCTGAGTCTGAAAAATCTCGTCAGCCCAATAGATACTGGGGGCCAGATGAAAGACGACAACCCGCAGAAGTAGAGCGATCGCGAGAAAGGTGAGTAGATACCACGAGGGATCCCTTGGCAGGGAGGCGAAGTCCTTTCGCGGTGGGGACTGACTAAGCAAACCTGTCTCTTCCGACTGCATTAAAGACACGGACCTCACCAAAAAATAGCCTCCCGCTTTTTACGATGTCTCAATTGTCACACAATAATGAGCGAACGAATCGTCAGCTGGCTCTCATCTTAATTCTGGCCATCACGTGCAATGTATTGCTTGCCGCGAGTCTGCCAAGAGTGAACGTGTGGGGAAGTTCCCGTTCTACGTTGATCTTCTTGAATCGATTCGCGCTCAAGCGTTCTTACATGAGCTTACTGCTTAAGACAGCATCCGCGATATCTTGGAGGCGCTGCTTCCTTTGTATTAGGGCCGGCATTGGCTCGAGACCCGCAGAGGCAAGCATGGTCTCCCACCGATAAGCGTAATCATGTCGTAGCAAAGACTGTGCGACATTGCTTCGGCGAATCATTTTCTGCCGTTCCGGCTGATCATCCAACTCCTTGATCACTGCATTTATTTCGCCGGACCCATAGGGAACATGGACCAAGGCTTCTGGCCAGCCAAATAAGCGGTCGAACTCTCTGTTGTTGGGACGTTCTCCGATCATGATCGTCCCTGAAGCAGCCCCTTCGTAGTATCGATTGCCGATCTCGATCTGGTTTCCTCGCTTTTCCGGCCGGTCAATCAACCCGGGGTTTACAATGAAATAGCGGCTTCTCTTCGCGAGATTTCTAAAGAGTGCTCTGTGCTGCGTCGAATCAATGGCTTGATCACCTGCAATACTGTCGTGAAGATAGAAAAGACCTTCCTCTTCAACCATGCGCAAAAGGGCCCGGTGGGTAATTTCGGACCTGCGCCCAATGCTGTAAACGTCTACGACTCTCTTCGGCAGTTGTGGGTAAGGACAAAAACCGATTGTGTCCACGCCTACGGGCAAGAAAGTACAACTGCGTCCGATCCTTTCACTTAACGGTTTTACGCTCTGAGAGTAGTAGAGCATGATGATATCGAAGTCTTTCAACAGACGGAGAAAATGGGGATACTCATCCATTTCCTTGACCCAAAGCTCGTCCATCAGGCATATGGATTTTTTGCAGACTTCTCGCCAATTGCTGACGGCATTCACCATTAACAGGTCTCTCGGCGAACCGCAGATCGCCAGAAACAAGTCATACTTCCCCTTAGGCGATGATGGCTGAATCCCTGGATTCAGAGCGACGGGCACATGAAACGCAACACGCAACGCCACTTGGTGACGGGCACCAAACTGATCGACCTCTGGTGCAAACAGCTCCACAGCATCCATTTGAGAAATGGTGTTTTCGAATTCATGGTGAGCGCAGCGGAATAGAGTCTTAGGATCGATGTTTCTAAACGAAAAGATAAGGATTCTTGGATTGGTCACGGTTCGAGTAGCCTTTAAGTGGGCTCGACTACATCGTGTGGTCGATCACGGAATGGTCCTGACAGCCATTCCTTTGGCGCTCAACGAATGGAGGTTGTGAGGTATGATTCAGCAACGGTCCCTTTGCGATTCATTACAACCTCCCAAAGCTGTTCGCGCTCTGTTCGTTTAAATACGGCAAACCAAGCGCCGACGATAAACATTGCCGTAGCGCATAGGGCCGAACTAATGAGTGCGGGGTAGCTTGGTCTAAGCCCCCACGCCGAGATGGCTATCACCGCTGCACTCAAAACCGCACTGCGCAGTAACGTCTCACCAAGGAAGCGCATATATTTACGGTAAGAGACTCCGGTTGCTTTGCACACCCAAAATGGTTGAGCCAGAGCCCGCACGATAAATGCAGCAATAAGGGTGCCGAGAGCAACGCCCAGTACACCCAGAGGCTTGACAAGCAGAAGACTAACAACCAAGTTGAGCAAGCCCTCACCGCAATTGAGGTACGTGTAAAAGCGGTGTTTAAACGTGGCGTAGAGCAGGGCGACGGACGGACTCTGACCGGCGTCAAGCATTACGGCAAACGATAAGACAACCAGCGGCCAATACGCATCCTGATATCTCGGCCCCATCCAGCGGCTAATGAACGGCTTTCCCCAAACAACCAAACCTAAACCGATAAAGCTAGAGACGCAAAGCGAGATTCGCGTCGCAAAGAACATTACTTTTTCGAGATTTTCGCTGTCTCGGGCGCCGTAGAGCCGGCTCATTACTGGTTGTGCAATACCAACGATCGCCATCACGATATCAATATAATACTTCATAAAAACGCTTGCGACACGATAGTGGGTCACCGCCACCAGCCCGATAAACCCGGCAATAACCACGGAATCTACTTGAAAGCGGAAGATGTCCCCTATCACCGCCAAGAAGGTGTAGATGCTATAGGAAAAGAATCCGGCAACTCTCTTCCTGTCGGTCGGTCGCCGGTCAATTTGTGCCCACGGAGCGCAACGGTTCACAACATAAACGTGCAGGGCTATGACCGGCAGTGAGGCCAATAATGTCATCCACGCCAGCGCCAGCAGCCCTCCTCCGTTCCGTATTGCTAAAACGATGAGTAAGGTGCGAAGAAGGGTAGTGAGCATTCCCAGGCCAGCTTGGACATCGAAATGCAGCTGAGCCTCGAGTATCCCGCCATAAGCGCGCGCGGGGAACCACAGGGCCACGTTTAGCCCTAGAATCGCAATCACCTTGGAGAACAGGGCTGCATTCGCTGGATCATGCGACAGCCATCGGACGGCCACCACGAGAACTCCTGTGACAAACAGGGCGACTCCCCCCAGTAGCAACTGAATCCGGAGAGCGGTATTGAAGACAGCGGAGCATTCCATGCTGTCGTTCTTCCCAATCGCCATGCCCAGGTACTGAGAAACCGCGCTCGAAAGGCCAAAATCTAGAAGACCGAAATAGCCAACAAAAGTGGCTGCGAGGGTCCAGAATCCGTAAAGATGATCTCCCAAATGATGCACAATGAACGGCATCAGGAAGAGTGAAGTGATCGCAGCCGTGAAAAGATTGGCTAGCCGGAGCACAGAGCCCGGTAGCAGCTTGCGCCCGATGGCACTTAGGTTCCCATTCGTCATGCTAGATTCGGCACCTGCACTTGTTTGTCCTGATACACTTCCAGTAATCGGGAGCAGATGGATTCATATGAAAATTCCTTACAAACCATTTCACGGGCTGCGCAAGCAATCGATTTCCGCAATGCGTGATTTGTGATGAGCTTTTCAACGCCTCTTGCGATAGCAGCCGGATTAGCTGGACCGACGAGCAGGCCGTTGCTGCCGTCAGAAATAAGATCGCGAAGGGCGCCTCCTGCTACGGCAACGACTGGCAAACCTTGTGTCATTGCCTCGATCACGCTCACGCCAAAGGATTCGTAGAAGGAAGGACTAATAAAGATATCGGCATTTGCGTAGTAATTGCGGACATCACGATGAGGAACCAGACCCGCAAATGTGACCCGTTTGGCAGCTTCCGGTCTGAGATTATCCTTGAGCTTCTCTGCGTAGCTGCCTTCATAGAAGTGCGCGAAACCCTCAACCACACGTCGATCAAGGCACAAATCAGCTAGATATTCTCGAGGAGGAATCCATTCAGGACCAACGATTGTCAACCTGGCATCTGGATACTGCCGTAAGATGATCTCGAAGGCTTCGAGCAAGACGTGAACGCCTTTTTCCGGGGAAACCCTACCTACGTACAGGAGTTGTCGCGGTGAGGAATTGCGTGAGGCTAAAAGCTTGTTAGTGGAAAGGGCATCCGTCGAGATTCCCATGGGCACTGTCTTGCAACGGCTGGCAATTGCCGGGAATTTCACACGGATGGCCCTCGAAACGAACTCGCTGCAGGAGACGACCGCATCAACCCGCCTTAATCTATGGTAAATATTCCTGAAGCTCACTTGCGTCAGCAGTTCGCCATGCATGTTCAAGACAACTCGGATCTTGCGGTTGAAGTATTTGATGATAGGACAAAATTGAGGGTAATTATAGACATATGCAACGTCAAAAACCCTTTTCCGGATATCTAGCGCAACTCGAAAGGCGTACCAGGGATACCAGAGGTCAGAGGCAAAAGGCGGCTTCTTAATTCGGACAGCATGGTAGAAAAGTTGAAAGTACTTTAAAAGGCGGCTGTCCCAGTGTGTCGATATGCAGCGGTAAGTAACCCCATCATCAGCAATCCCATCGGCCCGGTCATGGCCATCGGCGGGAAAACTGCCGGAGTAAACTGTGACCTCACAGGTTTTTGACAAGCGCGCCGTGATTTCGCGGTTCCAAATCTGCAACGAGCCGTCCACATGGAGAGGCCAAATAGGTGGAAAAATAAAAGCGATTCTCATTTAATTTGTTTTTGGATCTCGAATCATACTTTTAGACGAGTCTCTTGGACGACAGAATGGTATCTCTAGCGCGCCAAGCTTTTCTGCCAGCGCAGACTGTCATCCAAGCGTTCATCCTTCAAGAGTTTCTGAACGTGCGCAATACGTTTATACCGAGGGCCTTCAAAGTCTTCTGCGAGCAATCCGACTCCAACAATCGCTTCGTACAATTCCCTAGCTCCCTCTCGAGCGGTCCAACGCGGCCGACCTTCAGGCAAAACCTCGGCAAGTTTTGTGAAATCTACGCGATAACAACGCGTATCCGGACCAGCACCTGTTGCGTACTCTATGCGACAGCCGGGCACCGTCTCGCTGACGATCTCCGCCAGATCGCGAATCTGGTAGTTCTCTCGAGTGCATCCCACATTAAAGGCCTGACAGTGGATCTTATCTGTGGGTGCATTCAGGGCGGCAGCGAACGCCCGGCTGATGTCTTCGATATGGACAATGGGACGCCAAGGAGTGCCGTCGCTTTTGATATGGATTCGTCCGGTGGTAACCGCCCAAGCGACCAAGTTATTCAAAACTAAGTCAAATCGCAGGCGCGGTGAAACCCCATAGGCCGTGGCATTTCGTAGGAAGATAGGGCTGAACCGTGAGTCCGCCAATTTTGCAAGATCTTGCTCCACCGACACTTTCGACCGACCGTACGGAGTCACGGGCTGAAATTCAGCCGTTTCGTCCAAAACATGCCCCGCCCCCGCCCCTCCATATATGCTGCATGAAGAGGAAAACAGGAAGCGTTGAACTCCAGCCTCTTTTGCGAGTCTCGCCAAGCGCACCGACGCAACGTGATTGATCTCCATCGTCAGGGAAGGGTTTAGATCTCCTAGCGGATCGTTGGAAAGTCCGGCCAAATGTATAACCGCGTCGAAGCCTTCAAGTTCTTCTCTTTGAATATCTCGAAGGTCTTTCCTTTTGCTTGGGATGCTTGTCCCCAGCGGGGCGAATGCCGACTCCTCGAACCAGTCTGCATCGAAACCACAAACTGAGTGTCCGTGCTCGAGGAGGATGGGCACCATGACTGATCCGATGTATCCTTTATCGCCAGTTACCAGAACTCGCATACCTAGTTGCCTCCTAAGATCCTGTTGAGAGATAGCTCACACGGTCCGTTTAGATATGGGGTGTTGAAATCGCCAAACGATTACGCCATCCTGTTTCTACCGAGAAGAACCCTACAAACAATCATGGCCTATTTGCAGGGCCGTTTCCACAACTGCCAGGGCGCGATTCCCTTACCATAAAGCTCGTCGAGCTCTTGCTTTTCCTTAAAAGTGTCCATACTTTTCCAGAAGCCGCCGTAGGTGTAGCCCATGAGTTGCTTGTCGGCGATCAGCCTGTGGAACGGTTCATGCACTAATTCTTCGCCGGCCTTGATGTAGTCAAAAATTGAGCGCTTAAAGACAAAATAACCGCCGTTAATCCACATATCGGATTCGCTGGAGGTTCTGATCTCCTCGACCACACCACCACCGCCTAGAGAGACGAAGTGACAGCTCGTACTTGGCCGGACGCAGAGAAAGGCGGCCGTCTTATTGTCTCGATGAAAGGCGTCAATTAATTCCGAAAGATTGAAGTCCGTCAGGTTGTCGCTGTAATTCGCCAAAAATTCTGTTTCGCCATCCAGGTACTTCTCGACCGCTTTGAGTCGTTGGCCAATATTCGCATTGGCTCCAGTATCCACAAAAGTGATGGTCCAATCTTCGATGTCACGATTAAAAACCTTAACGTTCCGGCCACCATTGAACAAGACGAAATCATTAGAGACAGTTTCACTGTAATTGACAAAGTAATCCTTGATAACCTCGGCGCGGTAACCGAGACAGAGGATAAAGTCCTTGTGTCCGAAATGAGCATAATACTTCATCACGTGCCACAAAATCGGACGGTCACCAACGTGGACGATAGGCTTAGGCGTGTTCTCGCCCGCCTCTCTGACTCTCATGCCAAGCCCGCCACAGAAAAGGACGACTTTCATGGGGATTTCACTCCAACTGTGTGATTCACCAAGTACTGAAATTCAAGAACAGATTTTCGCCTCTGGAACTGGAATGATGAATTGACCTCCCCATTCTCGAATGTGCACCATCTGCTGCATGATTTCGTTTGTCAAGTTCCACGGCAAAATGAGCACGTAATCCGGGCGCGTTTCACCGATCTTGTCGGGAGGGTAGATGGGGATATGCGTTCCGGGAGTGAAGCGCCCATGTTTGTATGGATTGCGATCCACGGTGTACTCGAGAAAGTCCGTGCCAATACCACAGTAGTTTAGGAGCGTATTACCTTTCCCCGGAGCCCCATACCCAACGATGGATTTACCAGCATCCTTGGCCCCAATCAGGCAGCGCAAGAGTTCGCGTTTGGTCTTTTTTACTTTTTCAGAGAAGGATCGATAGCATCCGAGGGAGGATAACCCATAGGCTTCTTCTTGAGCTTTGAGCTTTGCAACGCGGGAAGTCACGAGCTTTGAGGAATCCTCAACATGGCATCCGAAAATGCGGAGCGACCCGCCGTGGGTCGGCAACTCCTCGACGTCAAAAAGTGTGAGCCCATAAGCGGCAAAAATCCTTTCCGCAGCAAGGAACGAGAAGTAAGAAAAATGCTCGTGGTAGATGGTGTCGAATTGGTTGCCCTCCATCAACTGCAAAAGATGGGGAAACTCCAAGGTAAAGACGCCCTGAGGCTTCAATGCAATTTTCATTCCGGCAACGAAGTCGCGTAGATCCGGCACTTGAGCGAGTACATTGTTGCCAATCAACAGATCCGCGCGTCGTTCTTCCCGAGCCAGACCGGACGCCACCTGTTTTCCGAAGAACCGAACAAGTGTCGGTACCCCCTTCTCCACAGCGACTTTGGCGACATTTGCGGCCGGTTCGATGCCCAGAACGGGAATGTTCTTCTTCACGAAATATTGAAGAAGGTAACCGTCATTGCTGGCGATTTCCGTGACCAGGCTTTGTTTGCCGATGGCGAATCGCTCAACCATCTGGTCTGCATACTTGCGGCAGTGCTCCAGCCAGCTTTCGGCGTACGAGGAAAAATAAGCGTACTCAGTGAAAATGTGATCTGGGGTTACGTATTCCTCCAGTTGCACTAGGAAACAGTTGTCGCAGACGAATACATGGAGCGGATAAAACGGCTCCATTTCGTTGAGTTGATCCAATCGGAGATAACTCTCGCAGAGAGGCGACATTCCGAGATCGACGAAGGTCTGGTGCAAAGGGTTGCCGCAGAATCGGCAATTGCCCGAACCATTTGCGGTCTTGTTCATAAGCGTCGACGAATTATTCGTCTTTACCTTGCCTTGCGCGCGCTCATGTGCTCGAGCACCTTTTGTGCCGCGTTTTCTCCACTGATGAAAGCCTCGTCTGTCCAGATGTAGAGCCATTCACCGTACCGACCACAGTATCGGACACCGATATCGTTCAAGTATCCGTGCACGGTGGCTAGTGCGTCTGCGCGATCAAGGTCGAAGATGACCTGTGCATAGCGACTGACGTGCACACTCGTGTGCAAGATTTTGTCGTGTTCACGAAGAACGCCAACACGCTTGAGGTCTGCGAGCACCGGAGCGACGTAGTCTTCTGGCGAACCCTTGAGCGGCCGGTATTTGTCCGAGAAATAGAGCTCCGCTTGGATGCTGCCGCAGCCAGGCGGCGCGGTGTGAGGCGAGAACATATGCGGGAAGCTCAGGCGGGCAAAACAAATTTCGCGATCGTAGTAGTAGGTCCACTGACCCTCGGACAGATCGGTGCGATTCACGCCTAGATTAATGATCACACAGCTTGTGCTGGCGAGCTTCTTCGCGGCCGCGACTACGTCCTCGGGGGCTCCAACAATCAAAGGAACGAGCTCGGTGAGGGGTACCGAAGAAATCAACCCGTCGTACCCGGAAACGACTCCGTTTTTGAAATGGAGCTGTCGTTTCACGGGATCCAAGCGAACCAGTTTATGATCGAGATTGATTTGAGTCTGCTGTGGTAGACGGTTCAGATAGGAAACAAATCCACCGAAAGAGGGATAGCGCACGCGGTCGACGTAGTGAACGTGAGAAGTCTCTCGGGAAACCGCCCCAACGAGCACCTCTTCCAACTTCGCACGATACAAACGAGGACCAAGCCATGCGGTGCTCATGTTGTCGGCAGTTGTGGTGTGATACTTAAGCCCATATTCCATGGGAAAGGTTTCAGCAAAGGTTTTTCCGTAGCTGGCGACGAGCCAATCGGCATAGTTCTCGATCGGCTTGCGCTCAATATTATTTTCTTGGTCGTTGTGAGCCGCGACGAAATCACGCAGACAGTTCACAACCAGATTCGTGGGCAAGCCGTGAAGATTACAGATTGCCGGGTGCTTGATCCAATAACCTTTCCAGTAGTTGTTGGGGCGAGCAGGAATGACCTCATATTTCTGGTCCACGCTGTCGGCATAGAGCTTTTGTAGCCGCTCATGCTTAGTGAAGGAAACGTGTGGTCCCTCGTCAAAGATGAAGCCCTCCGGGTGTTTGAAGGAGGCCGTATGACCTCCGTAGTACGCATTCTTGTCGTACATGACCGACGGTACGCCTTCCTCGTTCAGGCGATGAGCCGCTCCCCATCCCGCCATACCTGAACCGAGGATCACAACTCTTTCCATGTTCTTAGCTCCTGTGATTTCTGACAGCTTGCGGGGTTCGACACCTTCATGCTCAAGCCTCGAAATCTTTATAGGTCTCTGGGGACTGCTCCAGCTGCGTGCGATACCATTCCACCGTACGACGCAATCCTTCTTGTACGGAGATCTTGGGCTTCCACCCGATTTTCGAGAGTGATTCGCTGACATTGGCAATTCTTGTCGGCTCCAAAGGCCTGTCGGCCAATGCTCCGAATTCGGCGTTGACACCGTCGCCTATAATGCCGGCCAATTCCTTCAACAGATCGCGGATGGAAAGCAACGAGCCCGATCCTAGGTCAACTGTTGAACCATCAATCCCGGGCGTTTCCGCGAGAGCCAAAAAGCCTTCGACCACATCGGACACGTAGATCCAATCGACTAACCGACCGCCGCTGCTAATTTTGGGACGCTTTCCCTGAAGCATTGAAAGTGTGGCGTACGGAATCAGCTTCGTAAGATCAACTTGCGCCGGACCATACACCATGAAAACCCTGGCGATCACGACAGGTGTCCGATAGAGGGCATGAAACATACGGGCGTAACCGCTGCTCGCCCACTTCGCGGCAGCGTACGGCGCAACCGGGAATTTTTCTCCATTCTCAAAGTCCGGCTCCGCGAGAGAGCCTGTGAGGATCATGCGCCGGCACCTCGATTGAGTAGCAACGGTAAGAATATTCACCGTGCTTTCCAGATTGCTGTGGAATGTCGGCAGGACATACTGCAAATCAGGTGCACCTTTCACATGACTAGCGAGATGAAAAATGACATCCGGATCGGCCGCCTCGATAATCTGGTTGACTTGGCCGAGATCGCAAAGATCGGCCTGCCACCAGCGATGAACGACAAGGTTCGAAGGAGGATGCGTCCGGAATACCGCATGGACTTCAGCACCTTGTCCCGATAAGCGACGGCACAAATGACCGCCAATGAACCCATTTGCGCCCGTGACCACGACTCTTTGACCTTTGAGCCCTATCGGCATTCCTAAAAGTTGACTCTCTTTTTGGATTATCTGCAAGTTTGGGTGCGCTTTTAATTAGGTGTACCTAGCGAGGGCACTGGTAGCGATTTAAGAGGGGCTTCCTTCTGCGGCCAACGTGCTTCCTGCTCCCGCCACAGATCGATCGCGAGACGGCGACTAGGGAGCTTTATGTCGTCGAAGGAAATGACAACGTCCTTGTGGACATCTCGCAGCAGAACGCAATCTTCCGAAAGACCCATGGGCAAGGCATTCGATCGCCGGGCGGACGTAGCATTGTCGATAAGGCCAAAGGTGCAAAACCCACCAACTCCGTCAAGGGGTTCGCCCGCTTTCAGGTCTCGCTTGGCAACAGCGACGACCTCGCAGACTGGACCTGCCGCCGGTGCAACGGTTGGGTCGCGGTGGAGCGCTGCGCGTCCAATACTTGAGGCGATCTGGACGTGCGGCAGGTGAAAAGGAGTGTAAAAAACGTAGAACGGGCCATCGCCAAGTTTGTAATACGCAAGCAGAGTCTTTTTGAGTGGCGAGCCCTCGTGAACAATGACGAACGCACCTGTATGTGGTGCCGCACCGAGTGCATAGTCGACTAAACCGGTATCGAGCATCTGGTTCGCAGGCAGGAGATTGGCCATTTCCCGGACATCCGAGCATTGTGGTCCATACATGCCACGGCGACCGACCATAAAGCCGGTGGCGTTAGCCAGGACCGCGGCCTCCATAGAGAGTTTGGTGGAATCGGCAAACGAAGTCACTTTTTTGACGTTTAGTCCATGCTTTTCGGCAAAGTTCCGCTGCGTCGCCGGCGTGCGATAATAATCTACAATTCCCTTGAGGTTTCCGGCTGCCACCGGGCGAAGTCCCGTTAAGCGAAGATAACGAATGAGAGTGAAGGCTACGCCGGGTTCATCTCCATCCGTGTGGGTGAACACAAGGCCAGCACTGTCTGCTTTTGCTTTCAGTATCGGACCAAGTGTGGAGTCAAGCTCAGCGTTTACGAGAACCACGTGTTTCCCATGGTTCAAAGCATCAAGGACCACTTGAGCCGCTAGGTCAACGGTTCCTGTAACTTCAACGATTACATCTATAGAATCACAGCCGGTAAGAATGGATGGATCTTCCACCAGCACGGGCAAGCCACTCGACACAACGGCTTCTGCTTCGCGGGAAGAATCTGCGTAACCCCACGCGGAAAAGCCAGCTTCGCGGAATGCCCGTTCAGCATGTTGCCGAGTGCGGTTTGCAATCGCGACAAGGCGGATTCCCCGTACTGGCGTCCCCAACTGGAGAGCAATCGCTCGCCCGGACGCACCAGCACCGACCATTCCAATTCGGATCGGACGACCGTACGACTCCAACTCCTGAAGCATCGTGTCAACAGTCATGCTTACGTCCCGCAGCGAGCCAAATCATTGATGTTTTTGAGCCCACCAGCCCGGAAATTAACTCAGCATCAGTCTCTCTTTTTTATTAAGGCTGCCCAAACTCGAACAAGCTGCCGAGTCCTGAACTCAAGCGACTTCAGGAAGACTTCCGAAGGTCAGCCTTACAGCACAAGCTTACGACAGAAAAAGCCTTCGGCGAAGCCACTCGGAGCATTACATTCCATGCCTCGCAAGCGCATGAGCGAGAAAAATGTTTCGGGCTGAAACCACCGCTTGGAACGCTGGGATTCGAATGTATCAACGATGATTTGCACTTTCTTTTGGCACAACTCTACTGGAAGGGGTACAAAAACGGTCGGTTGCCCCAAATCACCATCATATTTGGGAATCTCATATTCCAGAATTAGATGATTCCGAAACGTGTTCCGAGTTAATTCGGCCAAGAGGCGGTGGTCCTGGTGAGCGTCTGAGTGATTGTGGGTGAAGATTACGTCGGGCGAGACCGTCTCTTTCAGCTCTTCGAACACAGCCTTCACGTCTGCTCCGAAATAAGGCATAAAACCGTCTTGAAAGGTCTTGAGAAGTGGGCCACTGGCCGCTTTAGCTCCGGCAAATAGCATCGCGCTCCGCGTGGCTTCCTCTGCGCGAACTCCTTGCGCACTGAAAACAACCCAGTGAAACTTGCAAAAGGGATACCGTTCTGCCAGCCGAAGAATTGTCCCACCACACCCGATCTCGATATCGTCTGAGTGGGCGCCCAAGCACAAAACTTGCAGGGGAGAAGAGGAATCGCATGGCAAATTAAGCATTGAAGCTCACCCGGCAACGGTAGGTCTGTGATTGGGTGCTGTCTGAGTTTTCCGGATCTCCCAAGGAGTGTTCCCTTCCATTACAGGCTTTGCAGTCGTTACCGGTCTTTGAGCGTGTCCATGGCCGCCCAAAACCCATCATACTGATAACCGATTATTGGAGATTAGGAATGAATGCGGGTTGTTTCAATCTCACAAAGGTGGTTGGGCAGGCTACCGCCATTGGCTTCCTGGGGTGTACCGCAAACACGAGCAATTTGGCTGCCAGATTGCCCAACCAAGGCGCAAATGGGATCTAGCTGAACTCTTTCTTACCAATTCAAAACAAAAAGCTTATTCCAGACCAAGCTGGGGCCGCCATTCGCATTCGTTATCGCCGTCCGAAGACCAGGGGTTCAAGGGAAAAGTATTGCCCAGATCTATGAAGAGGCTTTCAGCTCCGAAAAACTTCTGTTTTGAGAGCGGCTCGTTTGGCGGTGCAGCGAGACGGGATGCGCACGAGTTGCCTGGGACCCAAGGCGCGATTCGGACCGCGTGGCCGTGATGAAGGGGGCGCGTACCGGACGTGATACCGGCGCGTTGACGGATGATTACTAGTGGCCTATCATCCAACCACGCTTCGCGTGGGATTCGGCATGTTAGGTTACGCGAAACAAATCATCCACCGGGGTCTCAGAAGTCGAGGTTTCGATCTCGTCAAACGAGGGCCGGCTCCAAACCTGAAGAAACTGAAAGCAGAGAGCTTGACGGGCTGGTTTTTGCCAGGTGAGTGCCATCGACTTTACATTCTCACTGTTATGACCAGCGGGCCGATCTTGGAGATTGGTCATTTCCTTGGTAGGAGCACGGCCTGCATCTGCGAGGCCATTCACGACGTAGGGAAATCAAGAGAATTTGTGTCCTACGATCTCGGATTCCGATCAGTCGAAGAGTTCAAGGAACACTACGACAGGATTCACAAGGCGGACATCCCCGTGCCAGGTCTTTACAACGATATTGTGTTTTCTCAGAACACGACAACTACTGAGATTGCGCTGCGAAACCTCAAAGCACTGCAACTCGACAGCTACGTGAGACTCACCTCAGGCAACTTTATTGATCTGGACCACGACAAATACGACATGATCTTCTGCGACGCAGCGCACGATAGGCACGAGCTCGAACACAACCTGCCGCACGTCATCGCTCACAGCAATCATGGCTGCGTTTGGGCATTCCACGATATGGATCGAAGGCAAATCGACGTGGTGCTGGGACTGGCGGAGGCCGAGTTCGGCGAGCTCACCGAAACCCTCGGCGTATTCGTGTACATGGGGAATTAAAGCAGAGTCCGGACAAAACGGCAAAACAAGCTCTTCTTCCGTTGTTCCACAATATCACTCTGTGGTTTGTGGCACAGACAAAGGTATCGACAAAGGCCAACACCCACTACGAGAGCTGCAGCACACGATTCACTTTTTCGGAGTGCGTAGGAGATTCAGTTTCCCCGATTGAACAATTCCGGTCACGATTTGATTGGGGATACGACTAGACCGTGCTGGTCGAGCTTCCACACGCGGGTCACCTGCGGTGTGCGGCCGCGGCTCCGCCACCTGTACTTTCAGGAATCGCGCCGTCGCGCTTTCGCGTAGCCGTTTTCTCCACGCAAAAAATAGGAGGCGTGCAACTCGCGTTCGTGGCGAAACTCCGCCACACTCTGCCCGCTACGCTCTTGCTCCCGGATCAGCCTTCGCCACTTCGTCCATGTCCGCCTTGCAGGTTGCGTCATGCCGCAACATTGCTACGTCACTCAATCGTTCGCAAGATGCGGTTCGTTTAGCGCTCACTCTGTTTTCTCTGGTCGCTCGCGAAATGCGTTGTGATTTTCGGGTACGGTGAACTGGGGAATTCTGCGAAGCAGGTAGGCAGAGTCATCAATCGCCAGGAAGCCCGCCGGATGCCGAAGATGAAGTTGCGTGAACCGGGGCTTTCTGGCTGTTTCCGTTTCGATTCGAACGCCAATTCCAATTTCTGAGGGCAGACATCAGCAATTTGCGCCGATCTTCTCGACCGGATTGCCCGCACATTCGTAGAAGAATTGGTCACCGTCAATGACGGCGTAGGCCACACGAGCCCTTTCCCTCTCCGGGCCCTCGATCTCCCAGTCCTCACCCCTGCGAACCAGCCTCATCTGGCTCCTAACTCTCCACCATCGGTCCACCTCTCCTGGAAGGGTGACCCAGATTTGCTGCTCCATTATCATCTCTCTGAGATAGTCCAGCAGCGATTCGTACACTTTCTGTGCGCGGCACTCAATTAGATAGTCTGGGTGAGTTAAAAAGCTCATCAATCCGCTTCGATCACGGATGAGAGCGCACTGTTGCTTCCAAAGTTCGATCGAATAATCGTTTAAGATGTGAAAAAGCGTGTAATCCTCGGCTGTGGTGAGCGGAATCTCGAGGATCCTTCCAATGAAGTATGGCATGACGGTGCAACATCCTCCACGAAACGGTTCCAAATGTGCGACGTTTGGAACGGACATGTCATAGGAAAAATCAAAAGCGTCGTACCACTCCTGTCTTCTATACATCGCACCGGCACGGAACCCCTGCGATTTGTAGTGTCGCACGTAGTCGTTAATTTTGGCTGCACGCCGTGCAAATTCCCCGCGCTCTGAATAGAGGCGTCCGTCATGATTCAAGTCATGGATATTGAATTCACATCCTCGGGTGCGAATTGTGGCGACATATTCGTCAGAGACCTCGTACCGTCGCTCAGGAATAACCTGGTAGGCGGCTTTGAATCCATAGGAATCATCCAGGTCCATCAATTTAAATGTAAAATCCCGGCCGGCGGAGGTTTCTACGTCGTGCGTGATTACTAGACAACTCGGTGCAGCATTCGGCCAGAACCAGATAAAAGGAATTTTCTTTATACCAGCGACTTCCATGGTTAACCGCAATATTCTCCTGTGCAGCCTGTCCACCGTAGTGTCAACGGGCCAGTGTGGAAACGGCAGTCGCTGCCAGTCTTGAAAATAGATTCTTTGCAGCTGACGGCGAATCTGAACAGGCAAGAAATTCCTCATGAGGTAATACAATTCACGAATTGGTTTACTGGACGCGAACCCTTGGAGTCGGTTCGGATTTTCTACTCGATATCGTTCCAATCTGAGATTCTCGACTACCTCGATAAAGTCAAAAGGGAGTTGTATTGCACCGCCATCGATGTGAGTGTGCTTTAAAGAGTCAAACTCCGGAGGAACCGGGACCCCAGTCGCAACCGCAGACTGACAGCCGCCGAAACAGGTAATCCCTTCGCCAAATTGAAAAAAGCCGCTTTTGCCGCCCGTAGGATCGCCCGCCAAGGTAACACCCTTGAGCGACTCCACAGGAATCCGATAGTAGTCCAACAGAGCGTGGTTCATGAGGTGTTGAGTGGAAACTCGACCCCGGCATCCTCCCTATGCACTCTAACATCCCAGGACGTTTCATACGTTGAAAAGCTCAAAAAGGAAACAACGTTTTGGGCACACACCTCCTCGAGACCCTCTAGCTCCTGGCGCCGACTTCGGCCGATTTTAACATTTGCGGCAGGCTTTCATTGGTTGTACCAGAACATCAATCCACAACGTCTGGCCGTTTCATCGGTGTAAGACGAAACGGCTTTCCGGAACGATCGCAATGCGGCTAGAACTTTCTTGAATGATTCGAATTCCTCTCGCGCCGAGCGATCTCTCGAATCGCATCGCAATTGGGTTTAACGGCTCTCATTGCGTGTTTCGAATTCAAACATTGCTTTGTCCCATCTCCTTAACGCTGAACTCTTCGCTTCCGAAACAGATCTCCGTATCCCTTGTGCCGCTTTCCACCCAAAGATGGATTTTATCCAGGCCCATCTCAACGGCATGCTGGGGGGGGCCAAATGTCCTCCCAGTTCTCCCGCAAGGCTCTGTAGCTCCTCCACGACATCGAGTCTGTCGGGATAAAAATACGAATACCAAGTCTGCATGTATTTAATGCAAGCTTTGCGAACACGATCGCTTTCTTCCAGGGAGCGCAGATACTGCATATGCAATTTCATGGAGCGAAGCAGCGAGTTTTTCTTCTCATCGGAGTTGCCGATGAAGCTGACCCGGTTCGTACCGGAAACCCGATAGAAGATCTTAGCAGCCGACACGAATTGGGTACGTTCAGATGCTAAAAGCACGCGGCAATAATATTCGCCGTCTTGATCATATTGAAGCAGTGTGTCCCACGGCCCCGCAGCTTCGGCCAGTTCCCGGCTAACAAGCCAGGTTGCGTTTTGCATGTGGCAGTTCTCGCTCATTTTTCTCAGCAGCCATTCTACTGGGGAGAGATCCTGCCATAACGGGTTTGGGATGAATCGGGCACGGTTGGTTCGGTAGTAAAAATACGCCCACGACCCCGAAATCAAAGTCCGCTTGCTGTCGCTTTCCCGCAACGCCGTTATCTGCTTCTCGATCTTGTCTGGTGCCAGGATATCGTCCGCGTCCAGCTCTTGAATGTAATCTCCTTGGCAAAGACGGTACGCATAGTTCACGGCCGCTGAAAGGCCCCGGTTTTCGGTTGAAACGACTTTGACATTCTTCGCCGCAAAGCGTCGCGCTATCTCTGCGGTCCCATCCTTGGATCCGTCGTCAATCACGATGATTTCCTTGTGGGACCACGTTTGCCCTAGAGCAGATTGGAGTGTATAAGGGAGCGAGTTTTCAGCGTTGTAGGCGGGAATTAGAATTGAAACAAGCGGATTCATATCGAGAACCTTCGGTGGAGAGATTTGTTCCGAACATACGGAATTTGACTTTCCTTAAAGTATTGCGCAAAACCACCAGTCGTTGAAAGCCAACTATTGTCATCCTGGCGCCTAAGAGTGGCGGGGCGCATCTTCATCGGGCTGAGTGTCGTCCAGCAGCGGTTGAATCATAAGTTGACCTGGGCAAGGCTTTCCAAGCTTCTGTACCAATTTCAGTGTAACACTCAAGATCTCTCCTCGAGGCTTGCTTCCCAAGTTGTTTTCGTTTATCCAACATGGCGGTACAGCAGTTTCCCAATGCTGGTCTGGATGATTTGAGGCATTAGAGAAAAACAATGTGTCGCGAGCTTCGTTCGCCACTGGCTCCCAGCCTCCCGATTAGTGGCGTAAGGATATTGCCAGTACACAAGCCGCGCCGGTTGTGGAACCCATCGGTTTTTGAACACAAGAAGTCCCGCGTTTTCTTGTTGCGTGCGTCCGAAGTCGAACTCAGTGGCTCCCAGCGACTTGGCCGATACGATGGCCTGCCATAAAAGCAATGGTGTTGCCCCATATCTATTGAAACGCTCGTCGGAACAGCCGTATTTGTAAGTGACGACGTCTCCGAATCGCAGTGTGATAATGGCGACGACGGGAGTTTTCTCCTTGTATGCCATGCGGATTTCCAGCGCTTCACCCAGTTCGTCCACAAGGTTGCGGAACCAGCCATAGGGGGTCGGAGGTACTCGCTGACGGCGCCGCGTCATTAAAAACAGTGCGTAGAAGTCTCGAAGTAAATCCTTGGATCTGCCACATTTTTCGACGAGCCCAGCACGTTTAGCCCGCTGGATTCGCCGTTGAACGGAATCCTTGTCAAAGCCACGAAACAACTCATCTAAATCGGGACGAAGGTCAAGCTTGTGAAGAAAGTATTCCTCAGCGGGAAGACAAGGAATCCCGTCTATTTTAGACAAATCTCTATGGATGGGTCGGACCTGAAAATACTTCCAACCCTCATGTTTGAAGGTGCTTTGCAAGTAGCGGATCAGGAAGTCAACATCTTCGGTCGAGTCACAAAGTGGCTCGCAATGATCAGAGAATGGCAGCGACACGAGGCGGCGCCCTGTGAGCCAGCTATCGACGTGACAAAATACCATGCCATTCTTTAGTTCGCTCGCGGGCGGTGAGGTAGTGAACGCCTCCGCCTTATACCCGTAGGTACGTTGCAGCGCCCTCAGCCACGGTACGCTGTGAAACACAGAGGCCAGTGGATGCCTCTCAACCAGCTGGCCCCAGCGCGGATCGAGGATTGGATCAAGGCGATAACAACAGAAAGGCGGCGAGCTAGCGTCTGCCTTGGTCCGGGAGGAAGTTAACATGTCCGGATTATCAAACATCCAGTAGGGTCTTCCGACTTGACGGAGACAACCCGCGTAACTGCGCTCGGAACCTACGGTGTTCAAATGCTATCGAAAACTTCAACAGAAGGGGCACGATTCGCACTTCCTGATCGACCATCTGTCCGATAAACCCATTCCCTAGCCACTTGAATTGCCACTGCAATTTGCGTTTCAGTCCCTATATGTCAAGTGTCCGCGTCAGGCAAGTCGGACAAGGACGGCTTCAATCCGCATGGCTTCCCGTGTTTATCACAAGACGGCCTGGCGGGAAGCTCTCAATTCCCTAAGTAATCGTCCAAAAGATTCGAGTTCTACTCGCACAGGAGGGACCAGAGCCGAAAGAGAATAGACCGCCACGAAACTCATTGCGGCGACAAGAAGCTGATAAATCTCCCGTTTCGGGACCGATAGAGATAACGTGAGTTTTGCGAAGCACACTCCTACGAGACTCAACACAATCGGGCATACAAGAGCCTGACCTAGGCGTGCAAATGTCACCTTGGTGTTATGAAAGGCAAATCTAAGAATAAATGGAAGGGCACCTAGCAGCGCGATCGACAAGGATAAAGCAACTCCCTTAATCCCAAAGGGGAGGCCGATAACAAAGCTGCCAACCATGACTGGACACAAAACGAGCATCAACTTGAGAAGCCTTGCAGATTGCCCTTGGCTAATGAGTATCCACAGTGTGGATTCCAATAGCACCTGCCCCAAGGCCGAGATGGTTAGAATTTGGAAAACGGGAGCAGCTTCTCGCCACTTTGCACCCAGGACAACGACGATTACTGGTGTGGCGGCAACAAAGAGAAATCCGAAAAGTGAGGCGATGATCCAGACGATTAAATTCATGATCTTAAGATAATAGCGAGCAAAAAGCTCCGCTTCGTCTTGGATCCGGCTCAATGCGGGAATCGCTACACTGCTGGTCGGGCCCGTAATTTGGCTCACGGCCAACGTCAGAAGGTTAAATGCTCGTGAATACAATCCCAGGGGACTAGCGCCCCAGTACCAACCGATCAAAATGTTGTCGGCGTTGCGAACCCAGTTGAAAATGACATAAGATGCGGCCACGTTCCCGCCGAAACCCACCATCGTACGAATTCCGGGGTCCAAACGGGGTAGACCCGGTCTCCATCTTACCATCAGCCAGGACATCGCCATTTGGGTCACGTTCATGGTAATAGGGAGAGCTAAAATTGCCCAGTATCCCGCCCCACGAAAGGCAAGTCCTACGGCAACAATGACCCCGAGTAGTGAACTCGTCACATCTCGGATAGCCACGGATTTGAAACGCATGTGCCTCTTGAGAAGCGCATTATGCTGTCCCCTCAGGCCCCCGATCAGAAATGAAACCGAAGCAACCAGTGTGATGCCAATCAGCCTGGGTTCCCGATAAAATTTTGCCAGCAGAGGTGCCATGCCGGCAGTCAGAAGGGTGAGAAACAGGCCCACGGCCGCATTGATCCAGAAAAGCGTACTGACCTGCTCATGAGTTAGTTCCTTACGTTGAATCGTGGCTTCAGTGAGTCCTAAATCGGCGAAGCCTGCCGCAATTACCGTCACTGCGGTGACCATGGCAACCAGGCCGAAATCCGTCGGCGTAAGAAGCCTGGCGAGCACCACTGTAGAAATGGATTGCAGCAGGACCTGCGACACTTGCGCAACGACCGACAACACTCCCCCACTAACAGATCGCTCCTTCAAGTCCGTCCGCAAATAGTCCGCATTTAATGCATCTATTTCTTGCGGCTGCGAGGCCACGCTCTGTCCCTCAGGTATGGTGCCGTTGTAGTTCATTTGATCGGCGATTAGCCGGAGATTTGTTGCTTCAGTCGCACTGCCCACGAAGGGGTGACAGACCTAATTCGCCTCTTCAAAGCGCGGGCGGCAAGTCTCAAGTGATCCGAAAAAGTTGGCGCGCCATACACATCGGGAAGAGAAGCAACCAATGGACGTACCCAGTGATGAAAATTGCTCTCAATCGAGCGAACTCTGCCGGGAGTGAGATACTCGAGATAGCGTTCCCACGCAATGGATTCCCATAAATGGGTTGCGAGTGCTTTGGAAATTTCGATTTTGCCGGAAGAATCAAAAATCAACCTGATATCGTCTGGTTTAAAGGTGGGCCAAAAGAAAGCGAAATGTGGCAAGGCCGTGACTTCGTGAGGAAACTGTTTAAAAAGCCTCAAGGGAACCTGCACGGAATGCTCATCCCAAAACTCATCTCTCCCGAGTGATCGGAAGGAACGATACTCGGAAAACCATCTCCTAAGGAAGGGTGCCTGAGCTTCTGAAAGTATAACTGCATTACAAAGTCCGAAGTCAGCTCCGTCTAAGACCTGCTTCCCTAGGACAGTGGCATTGCAGAGCAGATCATCAAAGGAACGATGCACAAAGACGTCTGCATCCAAGTAAATGCCGCCCCTGCTAATCAGCTTTTCCAACCGCACCACGTCTGCACGATGCGCAGGATGAATCACTGGATTCCCAAATATTTCGCGAGGAGCTTTAATTTTCTCCAAATCTACAAATCTGCGTGTGAGCTCCCACCACGGCCCTTCGGGCTCGTATTCGCAATAGAAATAAGCATCCTTGGGCTTTATACGTTCCACGGCGCTTTTGAGACAAGCGTAATGCACTAGGCTCCAGGGCTTACCGCCTGCGTCCGGCGCCATTCCGAAGACGTAATGCAAAGTCTTAGGGATCACGTGCGAGTCCTACGCAAAAGTACAAGAGAATGATTGAAATTCCATTCGATTTGCCGATAACTCGTATTCCAGTAAAATAACTTAGAGTTACTTACCTGCGACTAACATTTCACTTCCAGGTTAGCCTTATACCCTCGCTGCGGGAGCCACGGAATGCGTTGTAATTCAATACAGTGACCCGACCGACGTGCTGGCGTGCTCGATCTACCTCGTGGCCTTATTGAGCGTCGTGCGAACGGCTTGGTCGAGCAGCGCGGCACACTGAGGGCAATGCTTATATGATGCATCAGGCTTGCCATCTCCACCCTATTGTCGGCGGCACCCTTTCTCGCCTCGTGAACAAAACGCTAGCCGATCGACTGGTAACAGACGATCTTCAGCAGCAGCGTCGCCAGCTGGTCGAGAATAATGTCAAGTACATTGTGATTCATCGGCCGGCTGGAGGCTTGTTTCAGTGGAGCCCCGAAGACGGCCCGACTAACCAGTATATGAAAATGTACCCCATGTTGTACTCAAGCGACGAGGCCACGGTTCTCGGGGTAGATTACGGCGCTCAGATGCAGTGAGCAACTGGGATGCACCAGATAATTCATGAAAAGAGACCGACGCTCATTGGGGCGTGTTCATTCGAAGTGCCGCTTTCGAGGAATCTGAATGCAACAGTTCCCTGTCCCTGAGCAACCGTAGTAATTCCGCATAGGCTTCCACAGTCTTCTCCCCCACCACATTCCAAGAATGCTGTTTGGCAGCTTGTTCCTTTATCCCCTGCCGTCGTTGTTCTAGGTTTCTAAACAAATCACTCGCGAAATACTTTGAGATAGACTGCGACAAGTCGGCGGCATCTTCAGACTTAAACACAAATCCGGTCTCGCCTTCGATGACTTCGTCTTTTAGAGATCCTACATCCGCCGCAAGAACTGGCAAGCCAAAACCATATCCCAAGAGGAGTACGCCGCTCTGGTAGATATGTTTGTAAGGCAAAGCGAGAACATCAGCGGCCTTAAAATACAGTTCCGTCTCTTCGTCTGGAATGTAGTCGGCCTTCAAAATTATCCGCCCAAGCTCCACGTCTTCGCGGATGGAAGCGCGAATGGCTGCCCAATATTCCTCACTGTCCTTTGGCCTACCGGCAATCACCAGACGAAGATTCTTGTCTTGATCCCGGATCTTCTGAAATGCCGCGACCAGGTACTCGAGGCCCTTGTAAGGGGCAATGTTGCCGAAGAAAAGAATCACATTCTGCCCCTTCGAGATCCCCAGTCTGAGCCGCGCTTCCTCCGAACCGAGGGTGGTGTTCGGAACAGCATTGTTGATTCCGAATGGAATGACCGTTATCCGCGACTCTCGGACACCAAACTCTTCGACGAGCTCGAGCTTCATTTTCTCCGTGTGAACGAAAATATGGTCCGTAAGATGATATTGAGCCCGCAACGTCAGTCGGTTAAACAAGCTGTCTCTCGAATCCCGTCTCTCCGCATTTACGTTATGAACGGTCAGGGCGATCTTTTTCCCCACAAGCCTGTAATAAAGCATGAGAACCGTTCGATCAAAGGATTGAAATTTGTTATTCCAGAGGAGGTGAAAGATCTTTGGCTTTGCAGTTAACGCGTAATCAATTAGCTTTACGTAATACAGAAGCACTCTGAAAATCTTTTTCGCGAGGCTAGCGTTCGCTCGCTGATCGCCGCGCAGGTTAAGGAAGTGCACGCAGGGTTTGTCGTGAAACTCGGGGCAGTCCAAATCGTCGCTACCAATCAGATCCAACGTTATTCTTCGACGGATAAGCTCCGTCGCCAAACCGAATACGTAAGGCTTGTCTCCACCACCTGTAAGCAGGCTCACTGCGATCAAGTGAGCCTGATCCGGCCCTACCGATGCAAGCCCACTTCCGCCATTTTGCGGGCTATCAAGATTATCTTTCATTTTTTGGCGCGCCTGTGGTGGCAGCTAGCCTTGAGTCTGCCACGTCGATGTTAAGGCCTGCTCTCCTTCGCAGATGTGAAATTCACTTATGTCTGAGCGAGCCTTCCTTCAACTGATCATGTCAAGGGCGTTAGATAGGTGTCGCAAATTGCGACAGCACCCCCTGCGACTTCGAGATGTTCTTCGCAGATCGAACCGTTGGTTCGCGATCATGCTGCCAGAATCACCGAAAACAGCTCGGGGCTTACGGTTCCAATAAATCCGTAACTTACTGAACATACAGATGATAACTAAATGCCCCCGGAGAAATCACCTTTTCGGCCCAAGGCCCCGAGCCAGCTCCCATAGCTCTGAGACTGCAACATTTTGCCACAGTATGCCTAAATGTTTCCTCAGTTGTCTGGACCACACGCTATCGCGTCCGTCGGAACGGTGCTCGGTATCGAACGCCCGAGGGCTGAAGCGCAACGAGGCGATTCTCATTCCCTTGGCCTCCTTGGACCGGAAGGGCTAGAAAGGTACGCTGTGCCAACACTACCCAAAAGTACAGTAGATTTCGCTGCCGTTTCTGAGCAGCATAAGTGCGTGGAACAGCATGGATAGAGGCCCGTCCAAACAAGGGGTCGACATCCGGTCTAGCAGTGACGGGGGCAACGGCAATAAGCGCACTGGTCTTTACAGTTCGTCAGTTTATACTACTTATGTCGTTTGAAGGGAAGAACCCGCTATGAGAAGGCTTCTGGGAACGCTAGTTTTATTGCTTTTTCCGATGTTCTTGCGAGCACAGTGTACGGGGAGCAGCCCAACGTGGACCTCTAGTCCTGATGTAACTAGCGTGAGCCGATGCGTTTCGCTTGCTTCTGAAGGCGACACCATTAACCTCACGGCGGGAACCGTTACGTGGTCAGCGGGCGGGATAGAAACCAGCAAATCATTGAGTATCGTTGGAGCTGGTCAGAGCCAAACAATCATTAACGATGCCATCCCTGCCGGTGCGTCACCAACATGCCTGATGTTCCACCTCAGTCCTACGGTAGTAGGTCATCTTTTCAGATTGTCGAACATGACGATTCAACCCGCAGCAGGCATATCATCGGTATGTCCGGTATTCAAAATTCTTGGAGTATGCAATGCAAGCGGTTGCACGAATTTGAGGGTAGACCATATTACGTTCTCTGGTTGGGCGAACGTGACGAAGGTTGGCAATTCTTACGGTATCACGGCTGTAGGTGATATGTTCGGAGTATTCGACCACAATACAATCAATGGGAACCCGGGTAATTACTTACACCTTACGGAGATTTCAAATGGCAGCTACCAGGGAATCGGACAATACGGAGATAACTCTTGGGCGCAACCACCAGCTTACGGCTCGAGTAACTTTATGTTTTTTGAGAATAATATATTCAATACCGCTGGAGCTACCGAAAATGAGGGTACCCCTGGAAACTATATAAACCAAGGCGGATGCCGCGTTGTTGTGCGATTCAACCAGTTTAACGATGTAGATACCTTAAATTTCTCGATGGGCTGGCATGGTACGGAATCGAATGGCCGTCCACGGGGCTGCAGCTTCTTTGAATTTTATGGCAATACCTATACCTGCACGGCAACGGCAGGAAACTGTAATGGGGTCGGAGATGCGAGAAGCGGCACGGGGTTGGCATGGGGTAATGAATTGAACTTATCTACAACGAATTCGAATGGTTTTTTTTCATTGAATACTTATCGGGTATCGGGCAATCAAGGTGGCTGGCCTGCCTGTGATGGAGCAGGGCCTTATGATACGAATGATGGCGTGGCGTATTACTCGGGTACGGTAGCTTCCTATGACTCAACTAACCATATTGTCACCTTTTCAGGCGCGCCCAACTGGAGTGCTAATTATTGGACACCCGACAATGGCCCTGCACCGCGCGCTGGGGGTCCATATTCGATACACGACACCACGAAAGCTGATGGTGCGGAAATCATAGCTAGCAGTTCTAATACAGTGACTATCAAAATAGGTAGCGCACCGGGACTTTGGAGTCCCGCAGCAGGTGATACGATTCAAATACTTCGCGCTAGTGTCTGCATGGACCCCGGCGGTGGTCGTGGCGCTGGAAGAACCCTTACTGATAATGGTAGCGGCACGGCGATCCCACGGTCCCCAGCAAATCAGGCTTTGTTACCCATGTACGCGTGGGCGAATGCCTTTGTTGGCAGAATTCCTTTCACTTATGTCGGTTCATACTCGACCAGGGTCATACGCAACCGAGATTTTTACGAAGACAATATGAACCAGACTGCTCAATCTAGCCCTACATCACCTTTCGACGGTACGACCGCTATCGGCATGGGCTATGGCACTTTGGCCAATCGTCCTACAAACTGCACACCGGGAGTAGGGTACTTTGCCACAGATCAAGGTAATTGGAACACGAGCAACACAGCCATTCCTGGGCAGAGTTTCACTCGAGGCGAGCTGTATGTCTGCAGCGGTTCAGATGCTTGGACATCTTACTATACACCCTATACCTATCCACATCCGCTTACTAGCGGCACAATCCCTCATGGAACCACGGGAGGTAATGTGGCTCCTCCGACAGGACTGACCGCAACCGTTCACTAAGCCGATCAAGTATGAAGCCTCAGGGGGACGCGAGTTCGTTGTTTCAGTGATTTCCAGGTCGGCTGCCTGGCGACGACGCTGAACGTCAGTTTGTGCATTTCGGACCATGCCGATCAGCGTTCCGGTCGCATGCAGTTGATAGGGAATTCATTCGCGAAGAATTCTAGTTGTGGCATCTAGCGCGCACGATGACACACACGGCTGAGCTAACTCCCGAAGCAAGCCTTGGTCGTTTCAAAGCGTAGTGCTTGCGCCAATGGATGGCCCGGTTGGCATTCACCTCATGTCGGAACGTCTCTTGGGTAATCCGTCGTTTTTTTTCGATCGTTCAGCTGCGCCGCGTCCTCACTTCGCCTAACACTTGCTTTGAAGTGTCTACTTATCTCGACACTAACTTTGGTGTCCACCAAGGGCATCCTCTCATTTACCCCCGCTTCGTCGTGACGGCCATAAATCGGCGCTTACGTAGGCTGTGAAGCGAATAGAATCTAGTCCGAACCTCGACGAACGACCAGCAAGTTGTGCTCCTGATTCCCACTATTCGGCAAGAGCGCAAACGCGAACTCATACTTCGCGTACTGCTTTGAGCAGATGGTTCGAGTCAATCACACCACTGGTCGATGTGGTTCCACAAAATATCTTCGGTAATCTAAATGCTGCCCGGACAAAAAATGATCCAGCGACCCCTGCAAGAAGGTGACATTCGCTTCAAAAGGATGCGACCGTCATCGATAAAATGGGTAGCCTGCCCACAATTATTACCTCGAATTCAGCCGCTGAGAAAAAGAGTCTCACTCCAGACATGAGTGAAATCAAGTCTCTTGTCGTCGCGCCATTTTTCCGGTCATGGTTCGTTTGACGAGTCCCATAGCGCGAGCGTTTCTGGCTGGCAGCTCAAGGGCTCGACCTGGGGATGCGTCAACCGGAGGCGACGCTCCAACAGGGACGCCGGCGGTGAAGCTGCTCGCCCCTATGACTGCAAGTAAGAAGAAGACCCAGAACGGGTGCAACATCCGGAAGCCGGCTTCAGTGATGTTATAGGTTGTCGCAGTAAAAACATATGCCAGAAGCAGGCTGCCGAGTACCGGTTCACGGCGAAAAGCCTTGACAGCCCGGCGGTAGCCATCGATCAATATGAGCGCAATCAAACTGACTCCCATCCATCCAAGATTCAGGTAGACCTCTAAGTACCCGTTATGAGCCTCGTTGAGAGGAAGACCCGGGAACACTTCCAATAGTCTTTGGTGTACGCGCGGGCTGAGCCAGAAGCTTTCAAATCCAGCCCCGACCCATGGGTTGGAGGCGAGTGGGATGATATTCGCCCAGATGTCCGTGCGTCCGGTGAGAGTCGCATTCCGACCCAAAGCACGAGTCACGCTCGCTGCAGCGCCGAACAGCATCAGACTAGCAATCAGGGTCAGCGACAGGACGAGCCAGTGCACTGCCGCAGGGTTCCGCTGAATGAACTGCCGCCTGGTGGCCCAGATCAGTCCAGCTCCCAAAACGAAACACACAAGAGAGGTGGCGGAATCGGCTAGGATCAATAGCCGTGCTCCGAGGACAAGCAACGCCCCCTGGGCGATCAGATGCCTGCGGCGGCCGGGAGAGCTTTTCTTCGACTGCATGAGTCCAAGGACGCGCCAAAACGCTCCCAGCGAGAGAACAAATGCCACCACTCCAAGCATATTCTTGTCATATGTCACGCCGATGTTTATCACTTCCCCGGACCAAACCCCGTAGTTCCTGCCAAGGGACGGATAATACTTGATAAACAGAAGGGAAACAGGCAGCAAGATAAAACCAAGGCGAGAGAAGAGGCGACGAAGAGCAGCGACCGGTTGCTCATCTGTTACAACTACCAAAATCATCAGCAGGTCTCCGCCTGCCTTGAACCATCGTTTGAGCGCCACGCCCGGGTAATTGGACCACATAACGCTAAACAGACAAAAAAGGAAATAGATCAAAATGGGGTAGTTTGCGTTAAGCAACCTCAGTATCTGAGACCCTCGATGGAGCAGGACAACTAAGGCTGCGATAAACAATATCCCGAAGAAAACCGCGTCGACTGGGCTGCCTTCAAGCTGGACGTCGGTCCCATTTGCAGGCACCATACCCAGCCAAGCCGAAATGGGCCTTGATCCAATAATCCACAGATAAGCAACCGATAGCCACAGCGCCTTCGAAGTCTTAACGGATTTGTCTCGATCAAGGTAGAATAGTGCTGCGATTCCGCAGGCATAAACCAGGCTCGCAAATGACGGGTTCATTTTATGTCAGTTTAGAGGTCATTCTCAGTCTGATCGGAAAGCGATCTGAGGACTGCAGAAGCCAGGCGCAGCGACTGTTTCCGAAGGCCAGCAGGCAACACACCGGGGTGAGCATCCGAGACCGCTAAGGTCATCGAAGTCTCAGACTCCCTAACGCGATCCGTCGAGTGCTTTTCGGTACGCAGCGAGCAGCTCCGGAACGGAATATTCCCACGCAAGCTGTTCTTCGATTCTCTTTCTTCCAAATTCTCCCATTCTTTTTCGTTCCTCAGGCTTGTCCAGCAGCCAGATGATTTTGGCCGCGAAGTCCGCAACCCCTTTGTTTTTGTCCGCATAGAGAGATGCTTCTTGAGCGCTAAACCTACCCTCCTTTGATTCAAACTGCACGATTGGCTTGCCAAGAGCCATATATTCCGTAATTTTGATCATTGTGGAGATGTCATTCATCTCACTCGGTCGGTCCGGATTCACGCAAATATCGGCTGTCGAGAGAATCTCCAATAAATCCTCGTCAGAAACCCTTCCCGTGAAATGTACCGTACCTAGCAAGTCCCGTTCTTCGACCATCTTTTTGAGCTTATTGAGTTCCGTGCCTCCACCGACACACGTGAAAAAGATATCGAGCCTGCCTGAGTTTTTGACGTGCTGTGCGACGTCCAGCAGGATGTCCAAACCATCTTGAATGCTCATGTTACCCACGTAACCGACCAGGTACTTTTTTCCCATCTTTCGGACGGGATTCGAGGGAACCGATTTAAATTTTTCCCTTTCCGGTCCGTTGCGAACAACGAATACATTTTGGGGAGCCAAACCTCCTCGGCTGACCGCTAATTCCCTGTAGCTGATGTTGGTTGCTATCACGACATCGCTGAACCGGTACGTAAACTTTTCTAGCCACACCAAGATTTTGTACAGGGCTCCCTGTTTTCCGTATTTCGAAACGTATAGTTCCGGATTGGCATCATGATGGTCAAAAATGTACTTCACTCCACGAAGTTTGAACGGCAGCGCAACTAGAAAAATATCGTCGGGCGGATTGCAACCTTGGATGATGTCAAATCCATGTCGCAAGTAGATCCATGACGCGTACAAAAACTCCCAGAACAAGGAGCAACCGTACTCCCATACGTACCTCATGGGAGTGCTTCCTTCTGCCGGCGAGGGGTGTCGATAGACACGGATTCCGCTGATGACTTCGTACCCTTTGGCAGACGTTTTCCGCCGAGGGCATAACACCGTCACTTCATATCCATTCTCTTGAAGTGAACAAGCCTCCCTCCAAACACGTCGATCGAAAGGGACCGTTTGGTTCTCTACAATGATTAAGACCCGCTTTTTGGAGTCCCCGTGGCTCATCGTTTCAAATCTACTCGTCGTCGAGGTCTGAGGCACAGGTGACCTGCCGGCCTGAACATTTGTTGCGACAGAATTTGCACCTTGCCGAGGCTGGCAATCCTCACCAGCAGATGCCGCTGTACTCGCCATTATTGCTCCTGGAGTTCAAGATACGCACAAAATCGACCAAGCACTGACCGGAGTGCAATCTCTGGGGAACGCTCTCAAACTCAGCTGATTTATTCCCGATCACAATTGTCTCCGCGTGCTGCAAGACTGTATCGATGCTGTCCACCATCAGTCTCGAAATATGCGGAATGCGGTTTAGTATGAAGTCGCGATTTGCCCCAACTAATCTTGCCACCTGTACGTTCTTGTCATAGATGCGTAAATCGTAACCCTTACCCGCAAGTCGTTCGATAATTTCGATCATGGGACTCTCGCGTAGATCGTCCGTTCCTTCTTTAAAACTAAAGCCCAAAATGCCAATTCGTTTGTGACCATTTTCAATAATCAACTGAAGTCCTCTCGAAATCTGTAACTCGTTGCTGGGGAGGATTGCATTTAGAATTGGCAATTCTAAATCGTGCAGCTTAGCCGAATAAGCCAGGGCTCGAAGGTCTTTCGGTAAACACGAGCCTCCGAACGCAAAACCGGGTTTAAGGTAGGCTGATGAGATGTTGAGTTTCTTGTCTTGGCAGAAAATGTCCATGGCCGTATGGGCATCAATTGAAAAAGACTTGCAAAGGTTCCCTATTTCATTCGCGAAGCCGATTTTTAAAGCGTGCCAACTGTTATCGATATATTTGATCATCTCGGCCGTTTGTATATCTGTTCTGATTAATGGCGCATTGAGTCTTGAATACAACTCAGCTACCAGATCCCCGCTGGCCCCGTCTATTTCGCCAATTACTGTTTTGGAAGGAAAAGCAAAATCCATGACCGCCGTACCTTCGCGGAGAAACTCGGGATTGTTGCACACACCGAAATCCTTGCCAGCTTTCTTCCCCGAGGTTTCTTCCAATACTGGTATCACCACCTTTCGCATTGTCCCGGGCAGAATCGTGCTGCGAATCACCACAGTGTGTCGTGCTGTTTTGTCTCTGAGTCCTTCACCCAGCTGTTCACAGACGTGTCGGACGTGTGTCAAGTCCAGATTGCCGTTTATCTGGCTTGGAGTACCCACGCACACAAAAGACAAGTCCGTGTCCAAAATGGCTTGGACGGGGTCCTCGGTAGCACGCAGTCGGCCGCTCTTAACCGCTCCGGCAATGATCTCCTCAATGTCCGCTTCGATGATAGGAGATCTTCCGGCATTCACCATTTGCACTTTCGTGCGGACAGGGTCTACGCCAACGATCTCATGGCCGTCTTTTGCGAGGCATCCTGCGCAAACTGTACCGACATAACCAAGACCGAATATGCTAACTCTCAAGATAGCTCCTTCTCCTGGCTTTTTAAGATGTCAAGCGGTCGTGAGTCTTTGCGATTGGGCGGTTTGCGTACTCGCAAATTCCGTCATCGCAGGATCTCCAACAACGCACCCGGTGATCGTCCGCGCCCACACCGGGCCCGTGTTAGTTCTTGGGTACTCAGCTTTTGTAGCTAGCGGAGTCACGATACATTAGCAAACACAAACTTCTGAACAATTGTGATTGAGCCCAGCGATGCATGGGTGTGTTATCCCAACCGAGAAGCAACTGCCGGCTGCGAAACGAGCCATCAGGCTTTTGCCACACAGTCAGGATGTCATTCAGGACGGCGGAGAGAAGAGTGTCCAATTTCGGAAAGCGGCCTTTCAGCAGCACAGCTAAATTGATGGCCTCTGCATAGTCGTACAGCTCGCGCCGGTATATCGTCAGCCGCGGACGCCTGGAGAAAGGCTTCGGTAACCCGCCTTCGTCGAACAGATTAGTGACGTAGTACTCAACTCCGCGTTTAATGGCTTCGGTACACCGAGAATGGCCAGTCAGCGCTTCGATCTTTGCCAGCGCTTTCAACACAAAGCAAGTATGAAAGTGATCGATGAAATTTCGCTTTCCATCCTTCGCGTAATACCAGGAGCCGTCCCCATTTTGTGACTCAAGAACGAAATTCAGATTTCTTTCAGCTGCTATCCAGTACTTCTCTTCTGAGAAATCGTGAGCGGCACTCGTTAGCAGGAACGCCCGATAGGCATTCGCATTTACCACCGCCACGGACTGTTCAGGATCGGGAGTGTAGGAACAGGTGGACGCGTTTGGAGAAGTTTGAATATCCTTATAGTCGAACAGAGCATGCTCGGCGACTGACTTCATTACCTGGTTCCATTCTTCGGCTTTGTCAATTTCCCAGACTTGTTTGAAGGCTTCGTACACATACGGAACGGTGGTGATGAGAGGAGTTCCTTCCCGGATTGTGCCGCGCAGCGTTTCCCAGTTGAACGGATACCCCCAACAATACCTAGTGTAGCCAGTACATCGAGTGGCCTTCAAAACCTCAAGAAAGTGAACTGCTTTCCTGTGGTGCTGTTCCTCCTTCGTGAGGTTCGCCAGGAGAGCAAAACCCATCGCGTAGTGCGCATCAGCTATCGGAAAGCGCTGGCGTTTCCAAAAAATGCCCCTAGCCGAGGGGACAAACGCTTCGGAAACCACCATCGGAGACACCGCCAAGATCCCCAACAGTGGCTTCCGGTAATACAAGGCCTTGGCTCTTCTCGCCAAATCGCTCGAATAGAAGCTCTGAAAGTCGTACGAGGTTTCTCCGTATCGCGCGAGCCATTCGGTGAACCGGAGAACAACATTTAGAATTCGTCCGCTCCCCACGCCAGATGGGTCAGAAACAGCTAGCGAGGAATGATATTCGGTTCCGACCGGTAAACTCATGCAATTCTCCGAACCGTTACGGTTTTTGTGATTGTTTACGGCGACTCTAAATGCCTTATGATATCCTTCGCAAAAACGTAGCTCTTTCGCCGTTATTGGGGCCTACTTTGCCTCGAGGAAACTGGGGCTCTCGGCGAGTACACGAAGTTAGTTCCCATCAATGAAGAGACGGTGCGTCAATTCGAGCGTTAAGAGCCGGTGAATGTCCGTCGTGTAATTGTGATTGCCCTTAAGATGCCCTTGTACAATCCTTCGAACCGACTCCGCATGCACATACGGGCGCGCAAGCGAACGCGGATCCAACAGTATTTCCCGAACATAATTTGCTAGAGAATCTCGATACCAAACCCGGAAATGAAACACCTTATGACGACCCAACCAGATGCGCTCCAGGTGCAGCGGCGCAAACAAGTGGTCAACCTGGGCGACCCATTGGGGCATGCCGTAGTCATACGCGTATTCAGCCTTGAATGTGAAGTTGAGCAGCCCTCGCGTAAATACGCTGTTAAGTCCCCGGATGCCGCGATCGGTTCGCAAATTCGCGAGCGCAGGATTACCTTCTCGGACGAGCTTCGACCGGGCCTCTTCATTGACCGCGACTGACACTGACGCCGGCGCTCTATACACGGTTTTCACGAGTTCATTATCGAGGTAAGGCGAGCGCACGGCGACCTGTGTTTGCTCCAAGGCGAGCACCCCATAGTGGTGCCAGGGCGACTGACGGAACGCCACAAAGGTCACCGGATGGACCTTCTGACTGGCGTCATAGGTCTCCTTGGCAGCCTGAATTTGTGGCCCGAGCTCCCCGTCGTACAAACCCGCGGCCGGATATTCAGACTTGAACATCACCGCATGCAAAAGCATTTCGCTGCCGTAGGTTCCCACGATCCGTACGGGAGCTATCGCTCGCGCTTTCTCATTCACATAGAGATCCGGAGAACGACTCAGGTCCACGCAGGCATCGGTCAGGTAGATGGACCGCTCGGCGTAATGGGGGAAGCGTGAAAGAAACTCCTCTCCGACCGTGATGACTTGATGCTGCTGACCGCAGATTTTCGCAACGCGTCGCGCCAGGCTTACGTCTTCGTTGTCACGGTACATGCTGCCGAACGTATAGCAGGGCAGTGAACCAGGTTGCGGCTTGTGCCATGCCATGATGATCCTGGTGTCCAGGCCACCTGTGAGCGAGACGCCAATACGCTCATGTCCATCGAAGTAGCGCGATAGGTTGCGCACAAAAACATCGCGCAGTTCGGCATAGTATGCCTCTGGCGCGAGGGCTTCTTGCGCTTCCCATTCCCGGGGCGCAAAGTAGGCGGCTTTCTTCTGCAGAGCTCCATTGCTGAACCGCCACGCCGATCCTGGTGGCAACACATGTATGCTCGAAAAAAGACTCCGGTTCTCCAATACACAGCCGCAAGCAATGAACTCTCCCAAACCGCGCGGGTCGGCATGGCGAAGCTCGGGTCGCACCTTGAGAATCGCTTTTGCCTCGGCTGCGAAGTAAAAAGCCTCCTTTGCTTCATGATAGTAAAGGCGTTGCAAGCCGAACCGGTCGTTGAAAAGCATCGCCATCATGCGCGATCGGTCGACAACCAACCCATGAAAACGACCGTTCAGTTGGCGAGGAAAATCGGCCTCTCGCTCATAACGATCCACAAGATACGAGGCACCCTGCGCTTTTGCGGTGCCGGGTTCGGGGAATTCTTCGCCCGAAAAGATCAAGGTAACGTCACGCCTCTCGTTCTGTAGAGGCATGTTCGCAGAAAAGGAGTTCTCTCCAGCCACCCACCCGACGTAAATGCCTTCCGCGACGTCAATCCATGTGCCGGTCGTATAGAAAGGCTCGTGGCGCATGCACTCCAACATGGTGCGCAATTCGCCTTCCGCTTCTGCTGGCTGGCGTTTGGTGATAAGGCCGACGATTCCCGGCAAGTTTAGGATTCCTAGAACGCTTCGGATTTTAACTGAAATTTGTGTTGGTACCAGGCACTTCGCCATTCGCGCAGCTTCGCCGCTATCGGCTCTGGTACCCGCTCTGACAGCCGACGGTGAAGTCCCAAGCGGTAAGCCAACGAACCCCAGCCTGTCAGGGGAACGTAATACCGCGGTATGTTGACCGGTTGGAAGCCATTGTGCTCCTTGAAATCACTCAAGCTACTGCGCATCTTTTTTCCATATCCAAAATTCGAGTACACCAGATAGGGAATGTGACGATCCGCGCAGGAGCGAACGGCCTGAGCAACGAGGGCATTGTTGGCCGCCTTATCCCTGTGCTCGAGCATTGAGAGTATGTGCATGAGTCCGGCCTGCGTCCAACTGTCATCCGCCGTCAGCTTGATAAATCCAATGAGTTTGTCTCCCGCAAATGCCCCGATGAAGATACTGGTATCAAGGAATGTAGCACTCAACTTGCGCACCTCTTCAACGGTTTTACCATAATGAGGGAATAGTCTCCCTTGGCGAACGGGGCATTCGTTATAAATCTCTCGGATGCCACGAGCTAGTTCGTCATCAAATGGCACCTCCCGGATAGTTACCCCCTTCTTTTCCGCTAGCTTAGCCTTATTTCGAGTTTTGACACGGATTTGCTGTGTCCACCAATGTTCAAAAGTCGAAACGGGCAGAATCGCTTGATTTTCCCACTCTACGGTGTACGTGTGTTTCGGAGTGGTGTTGGGCATTCTCTGCATGAATGTAAAGAGATCGACCCGATCCTTAGACTCCCGCAGGTCGGCCAGTACAGGTTCTGGATCGTCGAGAAACTTGTAGGCGTCACCGTCCAGACGCGCAACACGGCACAGTTGTCCCTCGACCACGAGGTCTTTGCCGCCAGCCCTCAAACCAGACATCCTTTCATCCTCCGTTCTGATCTCCGTAGCCCAGCCAATTCAATCCTCTGGGGAGTAACCAACCCCCGGTCCAAACGGCCGAAAGTGCTGCCTAAGACGTTACTTACCGGGCCCGACAATCCATCGGAGCCAGGGATTCACTGGCCCCTAGCCTTGCAAAAATGGAGTCCATGATTCTGGCAGTAAGCAGAATTTCGCGATAAGGAATCGGGACCGGGGTTTTTTCCAGAATCGAGCGGTAGAACGACCGAATCAGGTATTCCATGCCGGAATCCATGTGAAAATCCCTTCTAAGAAATAGTCGGGCGTTGATGATCAGATTCTCCATACACTGTTTGGCTAGCACTGCAGGCGGGATGAACTTGTCAGCGTAGCTCTTGAATTTCTCGCCGCGAATTTTGATCAAGATTTCATGATCCTGATCGAGAATTAAGCCATTCTTGGGCCCATAAATTCGGAACTCGTGGATGGAAGGCTTCATCTGGGTCGAAAACGTAAAATAGGCGGTTGTTCGCTCCTCCTCACTGATAATGACCCTCAGTTCATCCACAATTTCGTACTCGTTGATTTGTTTCAGAAGCGGACTTGTAAATCCATGAACGATCACCTGAGGTGCAGTGGTGGTCAGGAATTCTGCAACCCTGGCGATTCCGTGACTGATGATATTTTGTAACAATTTCCCAGGTAGTCGGCGCACCCAGTGCTGTCGGTCCCCAAGCAAAGCGCGCGCATAGCTTGGGTCCGAAAGACTGTAGCAGTGATAACTCTCCATGTGAATGGGAGCTCCACCGAGATAGCCGCCTCCGACGAGAGCCCTCATGCGTCGAGCAGCGTGGCTAAACTGTTCGTTGTGTCCGACCGTCAGTTTGAGGTCTTTTCTTTCGGCCAAATCGACCAGTTCCTGCGCTTGTTCCGCATAAACGGTGAAAGGCTTCTCCACGTACACGTGAGCGCCCTTCTCTAAGCATAGCTTGGCCACATCAAAATGGCTCTCCGGGGGTGTCGTGATGTGGACAACGTCAGGTCTGGCCTGATTCAAGAGTTCCAGCGCGTCAGTGAAGTGATGACTGACCGCGAATCGTTCACACAGCTGTTCGGCCATCAGGGGCTCACGATCGCATACTGCTGCGATCTCACAATCCTTGATTCGCTGGATCTGCGTTGCGTGAGCATCCGCGATTTTGCCGCATCCGACGATGGCGACCCTAAGCACTCTTTCCGTCCTGACGGCAGCTCTCAAAAAAGCGCCGCAATCCCTCCGCGGTGGGTACCCGCGGCGCCCAGCCCAACCGGGTCTTCAATTTCTCGTTGCTATAGCGGGCCTTCTTCCAGTAAGCGTGCCATCGTCTACGGTTGAAGGCCGGTGGCAGTTGTCCCCCCGACCATTCAGAGTACTTCTCCCACAGATAGCACAGAACATAGCTGACCCAATGGGGCACATAAATTGATTTAAAGCCTTTAACGTTCTTCTTGTACCCACGCAAGAATTGCCGGCTCGACGGGAGGTCATCGTCGACGACATTAAAGATCTCTCCGTCTGCGCCTCTGACCAGTCCAGCCAAGACGATTGCGTCCGCACAGTTTTCAACGTAGGTGAAGGGAATCGCGTTCGAACCGCCCAAATGCAAAAAGAGGCCGAAGGTGTCGATGCCCACCCGGCCCACAATTGCTTGACTCTTGGGCCCGTAGACACTTCCGGGTCTGACCACCACGTAAGGAATCCCGAAGTTCCTGTTGTATTCCGCTAAGAGTTGCTCTTGCTTGTATTTTGCGAAGCAGTACGCCTCCCCGCGGAGATCGCCGCGCTTTTCCACCGGACACGATTCGTCCAGAAGCTGCCCGTGGGGTTTCCCGCGGTTTGTGTACAGTGAAAACGAGCTCACCAAAACGAATCGTCGCAGTTGGCCATGCTGAAGGCTGGCATCCAGCAGGTTTCGGGTCGTTACAACCGAATTCATGAAGGCGTCAGGAAATGATTTCTCGCCCGTACCCGCGGCGAGATGAATGATCAACTTCGCTTCCTTGCTGGCAGCTTCACAATCCCGCCGCGAAACCAGGTTGCCCTTGATCAATTGCATTTGAGCGCCCGCATGCCCATTGGCGACTTCTGTCAGACTGGCAAGTTTCCCGGAAGGCCGCCCAAAGCAAACCAGATTTCGGAAGCCGCGCTCGAAGAGATTCTCAACCACGCGGGAACCGATGAACCCCGCAGCCCCGGTTACAAGAATTTGGTCATCGGGTGCAATGATGAAAGAACCATCCGGCCCAGGTAGTGAGGAGGGGCTAGATGGAAAGCCAGCCTCGGTACTTGTGGTGCTCAACGTTGCGTTATTCATAGCCCGTTTGTGTATTCAAACTCCTCGGCACCTCAGTTGACGGTGACTACCGGCTCTTCATAGGTTCGTAGGCACTCTTCGAATACAACCAGGCTAAACAGTACCTTGTGATTGTCGTGCCGCCCTGTTAGGTGCTGCTCGTACAGTCGGCGCACAGCCTGCGGCCGAAGATACTGGTAGATCCTGGAGCAATCATCGAGCAACGTATCTACCATCTTGCTGTCGATGACTCCCCGGAACCAATCATCAACAACGTTGCCCGCAAAGCCTCGCTTCGGACGCCTCACGATCGATTCAGGCAGAAACGAGCGGCACACCTGTCGGTGCAACCACTTCCTCGAACCATTCCTTACCTTAAAACTGGCGGGCAATCTCTCCACATACTCGACGATCTCCTTATCGACGAACGGGACGCGAAGTTCGAGACTGTGGGCCATCGAGAGCTTGTCGGCGTACATGAGGAGTTCGTCCGGAAGTGTTGAGCGCACCTCAAGGAACTGGAGGCCACCCAACTCATCGGTCCCACTCATGAGCTCGCCCATGTCTTCCCAGCATTTGAGAATGGCGTCCCCAGCCTCAGGGGAAAGTAGCCCATCCTGGAACAGCCCTTCGACTTGCGGTCCCGGTAAGAGCGAAAGAACATTTTGATATCTGCGCATCCGATCAGGGATGGCCAGAGAATTCGTGCCTCGCTTGAGGGTTTCGTTCCTCGGCAACTTGGCCACAGTTGAAGAAATTGGAGTTCGAAGCCATTCTGGCAAACCTGCCCACATGGCTCCATATCGCACACCCAAGTGGCGGCGATAGCCGCCAAATAATTCATCCGGCCCTTGTCCAACCAAGGCGACTTTGACGTCCTGGTGGGCGCGTTGGCACACGAAGTACATCGGAACGATCGAAGAGGTTGCGATGGGTTCTTCGAGTGCTGCGACAATCTTGGGCAGCACTTCCTCGAATGTTGCTCTCGTAATGTTCACGCTCGTGTGCTTCGAACCCAGTAGGCGAGCGGTTTCTGCACCGTCTGCCAGTTCGTCATCCGCGAAAGAAGAACCATACCCAACAGTGTAGGTCGGCCAGGAATTTCCGTTCAGATTCATCAGTGCGAGCAAAAGTCCGGAGTCGATACCCCCGCTCAAGAGCAAACCGACCGGCACATCGCTGATCAGTTGGCGCTTGATGGCGGCCTTGTAGATGGAGAGCAACTCTTCTTTGGCTTCGCTTGGCGACTTGACCGGCGAGAACGGTTCGGGTCTGAAGCGGTACCAGCGACTGACCTTACAAACGCCATTCTGCACCGTCAGCTTGGTCCCCGGCGCCAGCTTCTTAACGTCTTTGAGAATGGTGTACGGCGCGGGCGTAAACCGATAGCGCAGGAAGAGATCCAGTGAGGTCGTATCGATCTCCGTCTTGCCCGGCAGAAGAACCGCACGGATGGGACGCATTTCTGAACCGAAATAAAGTGTATTTCCCTCGATGCAATAATAGATCAGCTTGATGCCGAAAGGATCGCGGGCCACCACCAGCCGCCTCTGCCGAACGTCCCAAATCGCCAAACCGAACATGCCGTTCAGGCGATTTAGCACCTCATCCCCCCACTGTTTGTACCCGTGAATGATTACCTCGGTGTCGGAGTTGGTGCGAAACACATGGCCGTAGCTCTGTAATTCACGTTTCAGTTCAGGGAAATTGTAAATCTCACCGTTGAGGATCACCCAAACCGATTGTTCCCGATCTGACATGGGCTGATGTCCACCGGACAGATCGATAATGGAAAGCCTCCGAAATCCGAATCCGAGCGGTCCGGCGATGAAATAACCATCGTCGTCCGGACCACGATGAAGCATCGATCGGGTCATCGCCTCAATGTCCGAACGACGAACTGGCGTCTGATCTCGGAAATTAAATTGTCCACATATGCCGCACATACGAGCTTGTTACTTCTTGACCTCCCATAAAAAGGGAAACTGAATCCCTAAACGACTAAGTAGGCGTAACTTCGAAGTTATCGACTTTCTTAAAGGATGCAAGTGATCTGAAAATCGCTTTCAGCTTCCTCATCTGCTCTTTTCGGTGGAACCGCATCAGTTCATCAGAAACGGCTCTTTTCGTCCTGCACAGGAAAGCGGAAACGTAACCCAGGAGAAGGGCAACTCCACCCAAGAGATAGGGCTTCTTGGTCATCCTGTACACAACGCGGAAAACTTCCCACAAAGGATGGCCGCCAAGATAGTAGTCTTTTTTGCCGTAGGAAAAAGCCGAGGCAAGGAGGGAGCGTTCAGCCGTGCCCAAACTTCGGTAATGAAAGAAATATTTCTCCCTAAACGACCTTGTCTTCCAGCCTTTCATACGCGCCGTGGTAACGGCGATCCAATCGATGCCGCCCGCTTTATTGGGGACGTATCCGCCAATATGTTCGAAACAGCGACGCCGAAACAGCTGGCAGCCACCAGCGACGTGGTTTTGACCCTCGAAGCTGTCCTCTCCAGAACTGTAGCCTTCTTCTCGAAAGATCGTTCCTGCGACACCGAGGTTCGGATCTTCTTGGAATTTTTCCATCAAAAATTTGAAATAGTCTGGATCAAATGATACGTCCGAATCCAGATTACCGAGGATCTCATAATCCAGGTCTCTAACCCTCTCGAGCCCCGCATTAACAGCGAATACTTTTGCCGCAAAACTGCGGTCTCGATTCGAAGGCAGGTTTAGGAGCTCGATCCACTGGTGTTTCGCAAGGTAGCGGGACACGATGCTCGCGGTAGCATCACTAGACCCGTCGTTCACAATTACCCAGCGAACTGGCAGCAGGGTTTGGCTGGCAACCGAGTGGATGAGTTTTTCGATAAATCTCTCCTCATCCCGAGCCGGCGTGATGAGGACATACGCCGGGAGTACGCGTTCGCTCTCGATAGCGGCGGCTTTGTCTACAATCGGGCTATGAACGTCGTTCACTTGCTTGACCCGGGCTGTTGCGCATATACCTCGGATCGCTCCACGGTCAGCGATTTGTCGTACACCTCATCCGGTTCATGCACAAGAACATGACTTCCGCGATTTGAGAAGGAGAACGGCACGCACAGGAGGTTCTTGAGACGTGTGCGCAATTCTCTTCGACGTGCCGGCGGCACGAAGAAAAGCATGAAGCCACCCCCGCCTGCACCGAGCAGCTTGCCTCCGAGTGCGCCGGCACTGCACCCGGCCTCGTAAATTTCGTCCAACTTACTGTTGGTAATGTTTTGCGTCAGCGTTCTCTTGATCTGCCAGGATTCGTCGAGCAAGCGGCCGAACTCTTCAATGGAACGATTCGGATTGCTGACAATTGCCTCTGCTTCGTCAACCATTTGCCGAATGGTTTCCAATTCGCGCTTTTTTTGCGGCGTCACCTTGATCTGCGCATTGGCAATCTCCGAAGCGATCCGCGAAAATCCGGTAAAGAACAAGGCGCAGTGCTGTTGCAGCTCGGCCAGCCTAGCGGCCGGCAAAATGACCGGTTTGACCTCGAAACCGCCGTCCGTCTGGAAATTAATCCGGTTGAAGCCCCCATACGCGGCGCTGATCTGGTCTTGGGAGCCGACCGCTTCTTTAAGAATATCTTGTTCCACGTGAATCGCATCGATCGCGAGCGCCTGCTTATTTCTCATCTGCTCGCGCAGCGCATAAAGGCCGAGCAAAAAACCGACCGTAAATGCCGAGCTCGTGCCGAGTCCGGTCCGTGCTGGCAGGTCAGCAATATGGTGAACCTCAACGCCTTCTTCGACTCCCATGAACTCGAGACACCCGCGCACAGACGGATGCTCAATGGCGTTATTCTTGGTGACGTTTTCCACCTTGCTATAGGAAATACGGCTGTGATACTCGAAAAACGGCGGAAGATGTCGACAGCTGATGTAGCAGCATTTGTCGATCGCTGTCGATAGGACCGCGCCGCCGAACTCGCGGTACCAGACGGGGTAGTCCGTGCCCCCGCCGAAAAAGGAGATGCGGAGTGGGGTACGAGTGATGATCATGCTCTAGTTTTCCTTTTCACCGTTGGCCTGATATCTGATGAATAGCATCCAGTGGATGGAACGAATTCTGTCCCTTCCAAAATCGCAACCCGGCTCGAATCGTCGCGCCATCTTCGGCAAAGGCCTTCGGAGCTTTGCGACTAAATACGCGGTCCGGGAATGCAGTGACTCTCGCCATGGGTCAACACTCGGGCGTCTGGGGTTCCCGCGCCCCGGCCTCAGGGTCATGGAGGGCCGCCTGACAGAGGCTCTCCCGGAGCGCTTGAGCCCGGGCGTAATCCTCGGGTGTCCCGATGTCGATAAACATTCCATCCTGTTCGGCGGCGTACACCCCGTATTCAAGCAATCTCGGAAAGATGTCCTTCTCCAAGCTTGCGGGTCCCTCAGGGATGTGTTCAAGGACGGTGCGCTTGAACAGGTACACTCCCCCGTTGACGATTCCCGGTGCCCCAGTGTTTTTTTTCTCGCTAAAACCAATGACTCTCTGCGCGCTATCGAGTCGCACCGTTCCATACCTGCTGGCATCCGCAACGCTGCGTACCGCCATGCTGACCAACCCGCCGTGGTCCCGATGAAAATACTGGAATCTTGGAAAATCAAACTCCAAGAACGAATCTCCGTTCATAACCAGGAACTCGGCCCAGGGCATCAGCAAGCGTTCTGCAAATTTGAGTGCGCCGGCCGTTCCAAGCGGCCGCGGTTCTCGCGAATATGCAATCGAAACATCCCACTTCCGTCCATCGCCGAATGCGTCCTCAATCTGCTCCGCTCGATGACCCGTACACAGTACCAGGCGGCGAATCCCCTGCGAACGAACTTGGAGCACAAGAAGCTCGAGGAAAGGCACCTTGCCGACTGGCGCCAGTGGCTTCGGCGTAGAAGGCAACACCGCTTGCAAGCGTGTTCCCATCCCGCCAACGAGCAGTACCGCAGGAATCTGCTCGAATGCTTCCAGTGTGCGTTGATTGATCGCCCGGGTGTTCACAGGATTTCATCACGATGCCGCTTGCCAGTACTCCAACATGGACTTCAGTGTCTGCTCGAGCGAGTACAGCGGCTTCCAACCTGTGTCCCGCCGAATCTTTTCCGTGCTCCCAAAAATGATCTTTTCGTCGGAGGGCCGCATCAGCCGTGAGACGGGGCGAATCCGCACCTTTACTCCGCCCAGCCGGATAGCGGAGTGCAGAATTTCATGAATGGAATAAGTCCGGGTCGCGCACAAATTGTAGGCTTCCCCGCGTTTCCCTTTGGTTGCGGCGAGGTAAAACCCTCGTACCGCATCTTGGACGTCGAGAAAAGCGCGGCGCGGCTTCAGGTTTCCGACTTCCAGGACCGGCGACTGCAAGCCCTTCTTGATCCGCGCCAACTGCCGCACGAAATCCGACGGCGCATCATCCGTTTTGCCAGGGCCCGTGGTATTGAAGAGACGGATGTTTACTGTGGGAATCCCGTAATCAAGGAAGTATTCGCGCGCGAGCAAATCCTGGCAAACCTTGCTGATACCATAGGGATGAAGTGGGCGCAGCGGGTGCTCTTCGCGGACGGGTATATCGGACGCGGCTACGTTTCCGTACTCTGCACTGGAACAGGCCGAAACGACGACTGGAGGCCTCCTGAGCCGCCGCGCCGCCTCGAACAGATACAAGGATCCCATAATGTTGCTTTCAAACGTCGTCACCGGATCTGCCCAGGAAACCATGGGCAGGCTTTGCGCCGCGAAGTGAAAGATATGCGTGGGCTGATATTGATGCATTAGCTGTGAAACTCGTTGGCCGTTTCGAAGGTCACAGTGGTTGAAGTGCAAATTCCGAAGGTTTCGCAACGGAGCAGGACCTTCTCTGAGGTAGGACCCGACAACCTTCCAGCCTCGCGCACAGAGGAATTTGACCATGTGGGATCCGATGAACCCTTCTGTACCTGTCACCCAAGCCAGTTTGTTCATGAGACCAGCCAAGTCGTTCCGGGGTCTTCGCGTCTCGTTGGGATGAGCTACCGCCATTCGGGTCGCCGTGACGGCAACCTATCTCGATCAAGCATAAATAAACAAGTCAGACTAAACAACTTAAGAAATAAACCGTGTTGCGTCAAAGAGCCACTGTCTAGCCCTCAGAGATGGCCTTGACGCCGGGGTCTGCTTTCGGCAGTCCCATCCTCCCAAACGCATAAAGCAGCCATCCAAAATGGTCAGGCCGCACTTGATGGTGAATTCGGAGTGGAGCTCTGTTTGGCTTTGGCCGCGTGTTCAACAAATTTACGGCCGCCTCCCAATAGTTGGGTGTTCTTCTTTTCGATTGAATGCAGTCCCAAATTACGCCTCGCTTGACATTGCGAAGATCATTTCCGAGCTGGTTGGCTCCTGAAATCCACGAGAGTCCCTTGTGGATCGCCTCATGAAAACTCTGTCCGGTGGCTTCACCCAGGGCAAGCAAGCCAACGGGAGCCAATCCGTCTTGATGCCAGGAGAATACCGGATAGTGATTGGCCACGCGGCCTGTGCGTTTGTCGTAGAGGAACCACCATTCCCCCATTTCTCCTTGGAGCGCGCGCATGGAGTTTGCGCAGCTCAAGGCAGGCGAGAGCGGTTCCTCGACCTGAAATGCCTTGCTGAAGGTCGAGAGTGCGTAAATGGCATACATTTGGTCGCTGAACGTGCCAAACCGATCACAGACCGCCCTCTGCAGTAGCCCTCGGTGCGCCGCCTGCCCAAACACTCCGCCGTTTCCTTGGTTTTCAACCAGCAAGTGATAGGCATCGACTGCCGCGTCGGTCAGATCCGGTAGTCCGCGAACCCCCGCCAGCTGCGCGTGCGCAATTCCCGCCAAAAACCAGGCGAGTCCGAAGGTACGCGCCTCGCGGCCGTCTGCCGAGGTCTCCAAGGCCTTCTCGTAATCAAACTGCCTGAACAATGCTGCTAGGCTTTCCGGCACGAACTCTGCCGTGTACCAGGTCAGGAGTCCAAGATCTCCTGCACCCCTCACCCAACTCGTGTCGGTTAGAACATTGTCTTCGATCGAGGCGAGATCAAACGGCTGTGTCTCTCCAGAGTCTGCGAAGCGATGCAATCCTAACAGGGCAATGATTGTACGTCTTTTCGACGTCTTCTCTTGCCGAGAGTCCTCATTCGCTATCGGGATGCCTCGACAAAACAGATTTTCCTTTCTGTCATACAAGGACAGCAAGGACCGTAAAGCCAGCGCATTCAGCGAAAGAATGTCGAGTGATGGCACAGAGCTGGGTGCCGAGACGGTCTTTGACCCGCCCCGCTCTGCCACGCGTCGCGCAAGCGGCCAGGGAGAGTCGCCAATTCCGGACGAGTATTCTTGCGACAAAGTTACCTGTAGGGAGGGTTAGGTTTCTCGAAGCTCGCGCGGTCGCAGGTTTGCGAAAGGTTCGTGCCTTTCGGGCCAACCCTTCTCCGCACAAGGACTCAAGGCGTCAAGCTAGCTGACGCTGAAGGCGGCGGCAAACTGGGAAACGGCTTCCACCACTCGCTTTTGCTGGTCCGGGGTTAGTCCGGCGAACATGGGGAGAGACAAGATCTCATCGGCAGCGGCTTCCGTATTGGGAAAATCTCCGCGCTTCCATCCCCGGCACGCGTAGGCTTTCTGCAAATGCAGGGGAATGGGGTAGTGGATTCCTGTTCCGATACCGGCGTCGGCCAGATGTTTCTGCAACTCATTCCGCATGTGCGTCCGCACCACGTAGAGATGGTAAACCGATTTCGAGGTGCCGGATTCGACGGGACGGATGACACTGCCGCTCATCGGCGCCAGGAGCTGATCGTAAATTTGGGCACAGGCTCGGCGCTGCTCGTTCCAACCCGAGAGATGACGCAGTTTAATTCGCAGGATTCCAGCCTGCAGCGAATCAAGGCGCCCGTTGTAGCCTTCCACGTCGTGATAATACTTTTTTGCTTGCCCGTGATCGCGCAGCATTGCCGCTTTTCGGGCAAGCTCCTTGTCATTGGTCGTTATCGCCCCTGCCTCTCCGCACGCGCCGAGATTTTTGCCGGGATAAAAGCTAAACGCCGCTCCGTGTCCAACCGCGCCGGCCTTCAGCCAGCGGCTCTGCTTCTTCGAGAAATATTCTGCGCCGTGTGCCTGGCAAGCATCTTCGATAACCATCAGCTTGTAGCTCGCCGCCAAATCGAGGATCGGGTCCATGTCGGCCATTTGTCCGTACAGGTGCACCGGCACCACCGCCGTCACGGGCTTCCCGAGCTGCCGATGAATATACCGGCCCGTCGCGGCATCGAGTGCGCACCAGGTCTCCAAGTATTGACGCAGTTTTCCCGGATCCATCGTAAAGGTCCGCGCATCGATATCGACAAATTCGATTTGCGCGCCAGCCTGGCTGATGGCTTCTGTTGTCGCGATGAACGAGTGCGGCACCGTGATGACGATATCTCCGGCCTGAACACCTGCAGCCGTAAGCAGAAAACGCAGCGCGTCTGTCCCGCTGTTAACGCCGACACAATATGCGGCGCCGCAAAACTCTGCAAACTCTCTTTCGAACCCTTCCACCTCCGGGCCTCCGATAAAGCCCGCGGTCTCAAAGACGTTCTTGCAAACGGCCAACAATTCGGACTCGAGTTCCCGGTGCATGGTTACCAAATCGACGAACGGAACCCTCGCAGAAGTAGTCATCGCTTCTCCTCGGAAGAATTTGTAATGGAGCGGAGCACCTTTGCCGGATTGCCGGCTACAACCGTATTTGCGGGTACATCGTGCGTGACGACGCTCCCGGCGCCCACGATGGCATTCTCGCCGATCACCAGGTTGGAAAGAATGGTGGCCCCGGATCCGATGGAGGCCCCGCGTTTGACGAGAGTGGTTTCGACGTGCCAGTGCTTCTCTGTCTGCAGTTCTCCCTCTGAGGTCGTGGCCCGAGGGTAGGAGTCGTTAATGAAGGTGACGCCGTGACCGATGAAGACGTTGTCCTCGATGGTCACACCCTCGCATACGAAGGTGTGACTCGAGATCTTGC
>Ga0306920_100000358_pt1 | contig 52621 bp, 45 predicted proteins | sample flu12Cox44000170_FD_204666 | JGI IMG/M metagenome (GOLD analysis project Ga0306920, IMG submission 204666) | Lab enrichment of tropical soil microbial communities from Luquillo Experimental Forest, Puerto Rico - flux4day.12C.oxic.44.000.170 (v2)... | ecosystem: Environmental > Terrestrial >... | reverse complement strand
TAACTGGTAGGACTGTTCGTCGCTGTGATCTGATAGGAGAACGCATTCCCGACCGTCCCATTGGCCGTGGTCGCGCTTGTGATCAGCGGCGCCGAGTTCCCACCCGTATATGTCCAATTCAGGATGTTTTGGATTGCCGTCAATCCACCGGTGCCGCCCGTAAAACCAACAAAGGCCGCACTGCCTCCCACGATTGTCGGAATATCAACCTGCCACGTCTTCGAGAACGAAGCATTGGTATTGGTATCCATTATGGTCATAGCGAGGTTTGTGCTGTCGTACGTCATGTGAACGTGGAAAACGTGGCCACTGTGCAGGTTCACTCCCGAACTGGTCATCTCTAGCTCTGGCAATGTCGGCGAAGCGCCGTTCGTGTACATCCCAGTGGAATCGTCGCCTTCTCCATCATAGAGGTCGAACTTTACTGCAACGCTGCGGCCGATCCCGGGAGGTCCAGTCGTTTCATCCGGTCCGTAGCCCAGCCCACCTCCGGGTGGGCCAACAGCAGAGGTACTGTTTTCTTGAATTGTAAACGTGAATCCATCTGCTGTAGACGTAAAAGCGGGTGTGACCTGAAAATTGAAGTCTGTGGTAAAAGTCTGGATAACGGCCGCCGTTTGATACCAGGCAGCAGTCGCTTCGCCAGTTCCGCCATCGGTGAGCTCTAGGAAGGTACCGTTTAGCTTGGCACCGCCGATAAGTTCCATTGTCGCGCCCGAAAACCCATTGCTGAAGTCGATCAGCGACGTGCCCGCCGAAATGATGGTGTACACTCGGGTGGTAACTGGGCTGTTACTCAACCCGCTTGCAGCAGCGATTGCAGACAGAGTTTCGGTGGTTCCAACGGACACGGGCCCTGTATATTTTGTACTGGACGTTGTTGGTGTTGAGCCGTCTGTTGTGTAATAAATAGAAGCGTTCGGTGTGGTCGTACTCATGGTCACAGGCTGGGGCGCATTGTAAATTCCCGCCGGCGGGGAAAACGATGGGGCGGCCGCCTGAGTCACGAGTGTGTAAGTCGCGCTGGCCACTGGGCTCGCGAGTAACCCCGTTCCCCCCGCTATCGCATTTACCGTGGTCGTCGTTGTCAGTGTAAAAGGACCAATGTATTGAGTCGAAGCTGTCGTGGGCGTGGTTCCATCCGTCGTATAATAAATGGTTACGCCAGCCGTACCATCTGTGATCGTTACTTGGATGTTCGGATTGAAACTCTGGCTCCCCGGGCTGATTGAAGGTGTTGCCGCTTGAGTGAGTCCACTGAGCAAGCCAAAAACGCTGAGTTGAGACTCGGAACCTACATAGACCTTTCCATTAACTACCGTCGGGACGATAAACTTGACTGAATTTCCGGGATTGTCGTCTCGAGACGAGCTCTGATTACTCGAGTACAATACCGTGCTCACGTTAGTGGCATCAAAGGCCCACAGAGTTTCTCGACCTTGGGTCTTGTAATTGTCCGTTTGTAAAGCCCAGACAATTCCATTCGTTGTGCCATTCGCGGAGACAACTGGGGTCGGGCTATACCCATCCGCTTCTTGCGGGCCAATGGAACTTGGGCTGGAAGAAGTGAACGCTCCATTTGCATATTTAAAAGCCATCAAGTTATTGTTATTCGGCCAGATATATACATTGCCATTCCAATACGCCGGCGCTCCCCATAATCCGTTTATGACTGCCGATGTGCCTGGATCGGTATTGTTGTTGGGATTGTAGCCACCAAGGTTCTCGCGATTCAGCACATAGACAATGCCCGACTTCCCGACTTGGACCAGTTGGTCCGGTGGCAGTAGTACCACTCCTCCCGAAGTTTGATCCAGGTCGTTAGCGTTCAGACTCGCCTGGGCGAGCGGTGTGAAATCATCGCCGACCGTGGTGTTGCCCGAAATCATGGTGGGCGCGCCATTCGCTAAATCCAGTTTGATGATCGAATCAGCGTAGTCCATGGAATTTGTGTAGTTCGGCGCCACCGCATCAAAAGTGCCGTTTCCCGTGGTGGTAAAGATCCGGCCGTAAGGTTTTCCTTGAGGTATATCAGCGGCTAGTCCCGTGCCACCCATCCAGATACCACCGGCCACGCCATTCGGAGTTGAGCACCAGGCGCCAGTCTGTTGGAGAGTAGACGCACTGTAGGCCAGAATCCATCCGTGCCATGGCCCTTGGTCCCCGTGTGCGCCGAAACCGATATACACAATGCCATTCAAAAGAAGAAGACTAGCCCGGTTGTTCTGCCATTTGGAGTCCCAATTGAGCGCTCCCCCCGAACTTCCATTCCCGTTTCCCGGAACGGAGGCAGAAAGTGTGACAGGTCCAGCAAATTTTTCTGCGCCAGTGGTGATATCCAAGGCGTGCAGCCTCTGGTAAAACAACGTATCGGGAGCATAACCATTAACAGTATTGATGTTAGTCGATTTTGCGACTACATAAATCGTTTTTGTAGATGGATCGATTACGGGCGTGCTGGTAATGCCGATTTCGGGAATTATATCCGGAGGATCGGAATATAAGTCAGCCGACGGCACGGTTTTTTCCCCCGCGCCGAGTAGCGAAACCTTCCATAAAGGATTCGCGTTCACTCCGGTATTATTGTCCGCGTCGAACGCGTATACGCTGTCGTGCTCCGTTACGATGAAGACGACGTTGTGCGTTGTGCCTGCCTGGGGCGTTCCGGCTCCCATCGTCACTCCCGCCATGTAGAGGGGTTCTGCATAAATCCAACCATCTACTGGTGCGGAGAACAGTTTCCCGAATGTGTTTGTGCTCACATTGGAGGGCGTCAAAATCGTTTCGTTGGTGTTCGCTCCCGTCCGCGCAATGTCATAATGCTGTGTCGTCACGCTAGTTTGTGCTTGGGACGCTATGCCATAGAATGCCAGCAGCCCCGTAGCGATGAGAGCGCGCTTCATGACTTGTGACCACACGAGCCGATACCGCTCACTTGGATTTGCAGTAAATTCGTAATCGGGTCTAATCAATTGACTCGAGAAATTGATCAAAACTCCGAATGAGGCACGGATTCCTAAAAGGCGGAGAGTATACATCCCCCGCTCAGGTTCCAGCAATAAGTTTTTAGCACTCGAAAACTTGGCCTTGCCGTATAGTTTCTCGATGAGTTTCTAATCGCCTTTGTCACAAACCGTGCGGATAGCTATGAGCCTAAACATCAAGAACAAAGAAGCGCACAAATTGGCAAGTCAGCCAGCGAAATTAACAGGCGAAAGCCTGACCGAAGCCGTGACAAAAGCAGTTCGCGAGAGCTTGGGCAGACTTCGCTCTCAGCGCGAGTCTGGGCTTGCGGGTCGTCTTGTCAGGATTGGCAAGGATTGCGCCATACACTTGAAGGTGCCCTCTCGATCAGCAGACCACCATGATCTCCTTTGCGATGGGAAGGGCCTTCCGAAATGATCGTCGATACCTCGGCGCTCATTGCCATATTGCGGGATGAGGATGATGCGACGGCATACGCAAGGGCGATTGCGAACGCCGCGATTAGGCGTATTTCTGCCGTCACCCACGTCGATACTGCAGCAGTCATTGACGCTAGCCGTGATCCTATCGCAAGCCGCCGTTTTGAAGATCTCTTGCATGAGGCACGATTTGCTATCCAGCCAGTCACAGAAGTCTAGGCACGCATTGCACGTGCTGACCTTGCTCCAATGATTTAGTCCAGCCAAAGCGTAGCTTCTCCGAGTATAAAAAGAGAGGAGAAGCGACATGCGGAAGAGTCGGTTTAACGAAGAACAGATCGTGGCGGTGTTGAAGGAGGCCGACGCCGGCGTACCTATCGGTGAGATGTGTCGGCGCCTGGGTGTGAGCGAGGGAACATTTTATCGGTGGAAGGCGAAGTATGGTGGGCTGGAAAAGAACGAAGCGCGCCGGTTGAAAACTTTGGAAGAAGAGAACGGACGGCTGAAAAAGATCGTGGCGCAGCAGGCCTTGGATATCGATGCCCTGAAGGCGGTGCTCTCAAAAAAGTGTTAGGCCCACAGGCGAGGCGGGAGGCAGTGCGTGTCGCTCGCGAGGAAGGAAAGTTATCCGAGCGGCGCGCTTGTGGGCTGCTGGGCGTTGCGCGAGGCAGCGTGCGGTATGAACGGCGTCAGCGCGACGATCGGGCGTTGCGAGCGCACATGAAGGAGCTGGCTGCCAAACGACCCCGATTCGGATACCGGCGGCCATATGTGCTGCTGCGCCGAGAAAAGCAGGAAGACGGCACGATGCGCTGCAGGCAGCCAACGCGGCGGTCAAATACAAAGAAAGTATCTTCCAGATACTCTACCGACGCTATGTCCCGCGTCTGGGACACAATCAAACGATTGGGGTGATTGCCATCGCCTTTGTCGGCTCGTCTGGAAGATTCTGAACCGAGGAGTTCGTTATGAGGAACGCGGGCCCAGTGTTAGCCAAAGGTCACGACACCAACGCGCCGCACGAATGATCCGTGAACTCCGAAACCTCGGCTATAGCGTCGAACTGAGCAATCCCCAACCACCCGTTCCAGCTTGAGCGATGGTTTTTCGACCCTGCCTTGCACAAAAAATCGAGGCTCGACACCGGCGGAGCGACGAAACTGGTGAGATGGAATCTACGAGCAGATCCGAGAAGTAACTTTTTTGCAAGGCAGCTTGAGTATCGAGCGGCTGTGCCAGTTGATTCCGATCAGTCGCCGGAGTTGGGCCCAAAAAGTTGTGCTACTCTTGGGGGTCACCTCAAACAGCGAGTCCAACTTGCGTCCACGAGCGAACGTGGAAAAGTTCTGAATCGGCCCGTCTCCTGCTTCCCTGCCTGGGACCCGTGCAGAACAATCCCTTACGACGTCGCGGAAAATGCCGCCTTGAAGAAGTCTGCCTTAGAAAGGCACAATCATCCCCAACGGTGACTGATCTCGGATAGGAATTTACCGCCTGGCCAGAAACGGAATGCTGTGATCGGGGCGGGCAAGACGTCCTTACGAGGAGATTTGCTTTCTGCGGTGACGGGGGCATCGTCGAAGCTTTCGTGATGCGGCTGCCAGGAGATCCGACTCAATGTTGTTCGACTCGACTGCCTATGTCGTTTTCCTGCCGCTCGTAGCGATTCTGTACTGGCGCCTGCCGTTCCGTGCCCAGAATGGCCTGTTGCTCGCAGCAAGCTATTTTTTTTATGGCTGGTGGGACTGGCGATTTCTCTTCTTGATGGCTGGTTCGACTCTGGTGGACTATTGGGTCGCCAGAAAAATCGGAAGCTCCTCGAACGAAGGCGTTCGTCGCTGCTTTCTCATTCTTTCTCTGGTGTTGAATTTCACATTTCTAGGTGTGTTCAAATATTTCAACTTCTTTATCGATTCCTTTGCGCAAGTCACCGCGTTGTTTGGCCTCAAGAGCATTCCGGTGAGCGTATGGCACATTCTGCTGCCTCCGGGAATCTCGTTTTATACTTTCCAGGAAGTCGCGTACATCGTTGATGTGTATCAGCGCAAGCTCAAGCCCTCCGATTCCCTGATCGATTACGCCCTTTTCATCAGCTTGTTTCCCCATCTCATTGCCGGTCCAATTCAGCGGCCATCGCATTTATTGCCACAGGTACGACATCCTCGCGCCTGGAACCCAGCCAAAGCTTTTGACGGACTGATGTTGATCCTGGAGGGTTTATTTCGAAAGGTGGTGATCGCGGACAACTGCGCACTCGTTGCCAATGCGGCGTACGGGGGACACTTTGGACAACCGGACGCCATAACCGTATTGCTCGGCACATATGCATTTGCCTGGCAGATTTATGGCGACTTTAGCGGCTACAGCAGCATCGCTCGGGGCAGCGCGCAGATTTTAGGTTTTCACTTCATGGTCAATTTCCGGCAACCGTATCTGGCGCAAAGCCTCCAGGAGTTCTGGCGAAGGTGGCACATTAGCCTCAGTTCCTGGCTGCGCGACTACCTTTATATCCCTCTCGGTGGCAACCGGCAGGGCAAATGGCGCACGTACTTGAATCTCATGATTACAATGTTGCTGGGCGGCCTATGGCATGGAGCCAATTGGACATTCGTCGTTTGGGGAGGAATTCACGGGACGGGCTTGGCGGTCGAACGATTGTTCACGGGCAACCGTGACCTGAGCGGATCAAGGTCTTTCTGGGCCCGGTGGAGTCGGCGCGTTTTCGTATTTCACGTGGTCTGTCTGGGGTGGGTCTTCTTCCGCATAACGTCATTTCGCGGCGCATGGGAGCAGTTGGCTATCCTCGCTCATTGGCGGTGGATGCCTGTATACGGAATTGCCTTGCAGTTTCTTGCCTTGTGCGCACTTATGCTTTTTCTGTTGGACCTGCAGCTCGAAAGTGCAAATGGGGAGTACATCTTCGCCTTCCGATCTTACCCAGGTCGTGTCGCAGCCGGCTTTGTGTTATGTGTTTTAGCAACTCTTCTAGGAGCCAATCAGGTCAATGCATTCCTTTATTTCCAGTTCTGAATCTCGCGATTCGGAAAGCCGGGCGGCCAGGCACGCCATGGTCGTCCTGCTAGTAGCGGTTCTTTGCTATTGCGGACTCCTGGAGTTCTTCAGTCGGGTGGCCCTGAATCGTATTAGTCGCACCCAACACCGCATTTCCGAGGATTATCGAGCTGCAAAAAGTTTGCGAGGCGCCGAACCGGGTGATGCACCGACAATGCTCGTGGTTGGAAACTCCTTGCTGCTGGTCGGCGTGGATCGACCGCTGCTGGCAAAGCGGCTCGCGTCAAATTACTTGGTGGCTGTGCTGCCGGTTGAAAACACGCAGTTTGAGGACTGGTATTTTGGCTTGCGGCGGCTCTATGCAGAGGGATCGAGACCATCGACTATTGTCGTGTGCCTTTCGACCCAGCAAATGATTTCGAATTCAACCTACGGAGAGTACTTCGCTCACTACCTGATGCGGACTGCCGATCTGCTCGTAGTGAAAAGGGCGGTAGGGCTAGACAACACCGTAACTAGCAACTATTTCTTCGCTCACTGGAGCGCCTGGTTGGGGAGCCGGGCGGAGACCCGGAACTGGCTCATACATAAGCTTATGCCCAACCTAGGTCAACTGACCCAGTACTTTCCGGCGAAACCTTCGTCCATGCCTCAGCCAAGTGACGTAGTCGAGCGTGCCTTAATCCATTTGCGGGTGCTCAAGGATCTCTCGACCAGCTACGGATCAACGTTTGTTGCGGTTGTGCCGCCCACACTGGACGCAAACGACGCACAGACCGAAGTGCAGGACGCCGCGGCAAGGGTGGGGATCGCGGTTCTGATTCCCTTGCGGCCGAAAGAAACCAGCCTTGCTGATTACAATAGCGACGGGTTCCACCTCAATCCAAAAGGCGCGGTGCGGTTCACCGAACGCTTGAGCGTTGCGCTTCGAAATTTGGGCCACACCGAGTTACCCGACCAAGTCACGATGAGCCAAAGGCTGAATGGGCGCGGCTTCGGTTCTGCGAATGACAGGAATAAAGTCCCGGATGGCAAAATTGAAAATCGGGGAAACGCCTTGTGAGTCTTTCTACCGCGCCAACTCTGGTCGATCAGCTGAAAGCTAATCGTCAAGCGGCTTGGCCCTACCTTGGCATTTTCGCCGTTTTTCTGTTGCTGACTGTCTTCACGCGCAGCGCGTTCCTGGGTGATACGATCTTCTATGTTTCGGACATCAACGCGAGTCTAGCTTGTCCTTCACTAGGGCAGTGTCCTACCGTTTGGGACGCCGGACACTTGCTGTGGCGTCCAGCGGGACATTGGCTGCTCCGGCCTTTGCTCCCGCTGCTGAGTTACGTCGTAGGTCGGAATCTGGCGATGGCGACGACACTGCTTTTGGTTTCCATGAGCAGCCTTGCCACGCTCATCGCGGCGCTTTTGGCTTACGCCATCATCTTCAAGGAGACCGGCAATCTGCGGATATCGCTGTTTCTAAGTGTGGTTTTTCTGTGTGCGAACACAAATCTGTACGGATTGCATTCAGGAACCTCATACTCCTCTGGGCTGGCGTGCCTGATGGCGGCGGTGTGGTGTTCACAAAGGGCAAGACATGATGGAATGCTCCGCTATGCGGCGCTCGCCGGTATGTGGGAAGCGCTGGCGGTGGGCTTTTGGCTTCCCTACATCGTGGCGCTCCCGGCACTCTTGCTTTGGACCCTGTTCGCCTGTCTGGGCCGGCGGGTTGAAACGGGAACCGCGCTACTGTTAATGACGATGTTGGCGGGACTCGCGTTGTTTGGGCTGGGAAGCTACTTCGCGGGAGTCCGGTCCGTCGCGGAACTGCGCGCTTGGGTTGGAAACAGTGGACACGGGATGAGCCAGACCCACAATCTTATTCGCGCAGTTTGGGGTTTACCGAGATCCTTTCTGGAGTTGGGTCAGTTTGGTGTCAGAATCAAGCAGTTTCTTTTCAAGGACCCCTATGCCAGGGTGAGCTTAGGCGAACTTTTTAGCCAGGCCGTCTGGAAAATTATTGTGTTCTATCTTGCTCTTCTCGGCCTAGTTTCCCTTGGCCTTACGGACAAAGGCAAGCAAACACTAGCAATTTTTGCCGTCGCCCTGGCGGGTGACGTCCTGTTGGCTGCGGTGTTCGAGGCCGGCAGTCCGGAACGTTATTTGCCGATTTATCCTTTTCTGTTCCTGGCAGTAGCGGCTTGCATCGTTACCCGTCAGACGCCACGAGCGGCGCGAATCGCAGTGAGCGCTGTGTGTTTCCTGATGATCGCTAATTTGATTTCTGCGTCGGCGATTCGCATCCATAACGAAGAGGAAAAGGCGGTTCGGCGGGTCAAGCCGCTGCTTCCCCTTCCGCCTCACAGCCTGATTTTCGTTGTTGGAGATGACAGCGTCGCGCACCTTCGGCTGAATGCGCCACTCCATGAAATCAACCAAGCCAATTTTGAAACCGCGGGTCTGTATACACCGATGATACGAACAGCTTTGTGGAAATACGACTTCGCGAGCAGGGTTCTGGCGGCGTGGAAACAAGGCGGAAGTATCTGGATAACAACGCGTGTACGGGCGATGCAGCCGCGACGAGAGTGGAATTGGGTTGAAGGCGACGATCCCAATATCATGTGGAGAGATATCGTCGAATTTTTTAAGGCCTTCGAATTCAGTCAAGATCCATCAGGCGAGGACGGATTTACCCTGCTTCCGCAGTCCGTCCACAATCAAGACCAACTCCAATTGTTCGCCAATTCGACCGTGAACTGAGCATGCTTCCCGAGGAAGGCGTCGTGCAAGACGACCGAGAGCGCTTCGATAACAGACTTCCTCGAACTACGCCGGCAATCTAGCTGGCCGGACCGACGAGTCCAACTGCTGCTCCAACCGGTTCCGACTTTGGCGGCACTCTCCGAGTCGATTGCGAGACCCTCCGCTCGTTCTTGACAATCCGCAGCAAAGCAGTGGTGTACCCAACCAGGCAGTAGGGAAACAAGTGGTAGGCTAGGCTGAGGAAAACAGAACCTACTAGGAAAGCGGCGAGGCTCGCCTCGAGGGCTGTGGCGAACAGCCGGAAAGTCCTACGCGTATGGCGGACTCTCCTAATCTGTCTGAGGTTGGCAATCGCACGCCAGAACACGAGCGAGTACAGCAAGAATGCCGGAATGCCACCTTCGGCACTGACCTGTGTAAAGGAGTTGTGCGTGACATGCCATACTCCCGAGACAATAACAAAGTTTCCCGGTCCAACTCCCAATATCGGATGCTGCGCAGTTACTTCGAGGCTTCTCAGCAGAAGCTGTTTGCGTTGACGTGCTGATTCCGAGGCTTCCGTACCATGGCTCCTCACGCCTTCGTCTACACTCGTATGCACAAATCGTTGCCTCAGAGCGCTCCCAGCGTATAGCCACAGAGCGCCTAGCACGACAGGAACGGCCAGAAGAAGCCAAGCGCGGCGGCTCCTAACACCGAGATGCCAAACGCATACCAAGACAGCAACACCAAGGGCCAACGCGCCAGCGCGCGACGCGGTGAGCATCACTGCATAGAGCATCGCCAGCATAGCGAGCACCCACGTAATCTTTTGCCAATAGTCTCGCGTGGTTAAAGCGATCGCCAAGCAAAGCGGTAAACTCAAGTCGATCAGGACGGCAAGGTCATTCGGATCTCCCCACATACTGTGAAGAGCGCCTTGCAAGCGCTCCCCGACTCGGCCGGCTTGGACAATACTCGCAATCGCAACCGTAGCAATGGACGCCGCTTGCACGATCATGATCCAGCGCAGGCGCTTTAAGGACCGGACCGTTGCATGAATAACGATGACCAGCGGCAGAACCTTCGAAAAACCAAGCATTACGTCGATGGCACCGCCTTTCCAAACTGGAGAAAACGGCACGCTCAGCCAGAGTTGCAGGATGAGCAGAGCCAAGAAAATGATTTCCCACGGCAGGTGCCAGCGAATCTTACCGTAGGAGAGAATCAATGCGACCAAGATCAGGGCGCCAGCGATCTTTGCCACTGGGACGAACGCCAAGCCTGGTATCCAGTCTTCTGGCCGTGCAAAGTACACGAAGATGAAGAGCAGGAGCCCGAAGTAAGCGAAAGCCAACGGTTCTTGGCGAACCGCCCGATTGCGCGCTGGTTTTTCAGGGTGTAGCACCGTCTTTTTTTAGAGACCTCGACCCGGCGGGACGAGAACCGATTTGTCGCTAGGCCTCATCCGCGCACCCACACTTGTCGACGGCCGGTCGCGAAATACCAGAAGGCCACAACCGCGGCGCTATTCAGAAGAACGAACGCCAAAGACAGATGACTCAGGCGAGAGGTGATTCCGGTGGGCACCGGTACAAAAGCCAGGGCCCCCAAGCAGCAGACTCCAGTTGCCGCAGCGAGTGGGAGCCGATACACGAAGCCGTGCAGGAATGCCGAAGCCACGATCATCGTAATCAAAGCGAACGGCACTGCCAGACGAAGCAGCTTGTGGCTCAAGAATTCAAATCGGAGCCGATTATCAGCGGTGAGCAGCCATGGAGCGAGGCGAAGAAGCTGATAATTTCCAAAGAGAGTTCGCACCTTGCGGCGAAACTCCTGATGGACCTCCGCTGGCAAGTTGTCCCAGGCTAAGGCCCGTGGTTCGAAGATCACCCGAGACCCGCGCCGTGCGATGGTCATGGGGATGAAAACGTCGTCCAAAATGAGACCCGGGGGAAGATGGGGAACAAGACTCCGGCGAGCTGCGTAGAGTGCGCCCGTCGCGCCCACGGTTGAATCGGCAGCGCTTTCCCAATAGCGCAGGAGCTTTTCCATTTTCCAGTAAGAGGTTACTCCCTGGGTGGAGTTTGCCTGTCCTGCATCCAAAATCAACTCGCCGCTGACGCATCCGACGCTCAAATCCGCAAAGTTTTCGACCAGCATTCTAACGGAATCGGGACTGACGCTCTGACGGGTATCCATGAACACAACGATTTCTCCGCCGGCGACTTCGAGAGCGGCATTGAGTGACTCCGCTTTTCCGCAGTGAACCGGAGAAAGAATCGACCGGATTCGAGAATCTGCGTATTTTCGAAGAATTTCGTTGGTCTGGTCGGTCGAGCCGTCGGAGACCACAATGGTGTCGATCAACTCGCGCGGATAGTGGAGTTCCTGAAGGTTGAGCAGTTTGTTTTCGATGTGGCTGGCCTCGTTCCTGGCGGCAATCAGGATGGATACCTTTGGGAAGAACGGCGTCGGCCTCACAGGACAAGGAGAGAGCCGGAAGCGCAGCAACAACCAACCGGGATAAAGCACATAGGTGTAGAAGACGAGGAATGCCGAAAGCCAGAAGAGGGTCTTCACTTCGCTCCTCGTCCCAGCAAAATCGTCTTTACGGTGTCGAACAGGATGAAGGCATCCAGGCCCGGAGACATATGTTTGATGTAAAAAAGGTCGTAACGGAGCTTTTCCTTGGTGTCCTCGAGAGTGCTTCCATATCTGTAGCGCGTCTGAGCCCAACCAGTAATACCGGGCCGAACTGTGTGTCGAAGGTAGTAGTAAGGAATCTCCTTTCTGAGCCAGTCGACAAACTCCGGACGCTCTGGGCGCGGGCCGACCAGACTCATATCGCCTTTCAAAACGTTCCATAATTGCGGAATTTCGTCGAGACGGGCGGTACGGAGAAAACGACCCACTCGCGTAATGCGTGGGTCTTGATCGCCAGCCCAGGTAGGGCCCGAATCAGCCTCGGCTTCAGCCCGCATGGTGCGGAACTTATGGCATTCGAAAACGACATCATCTTTACCCACGCGCTTCTGGTGATAGAGCAGGCGCCCCGGGGATGTCACCTTGATGGCCAGCGCGATTAGCGGAAGGACCGGCAACGTGAGCAGCAGGCCTATGACCGCCAATAGTATCGATGCGACACGTTTATAAACCACAACAAAGCGCGAGAGTTGAAAACCCGAGGAGAACAGAAGAGTGCCCAAACGCAACGATTCGATATCGATTTTTCCGGTGACCTGTTCGTAACAGGTGGCGCCATCCTGAATGCTCACGCCGCCGCTCTTTATCGCGAGCAGCGGACCGACAGGGAGTCTGCCGCGCCGATCGTCGAGCGCGACAATGACCCGGGTCACATGGTGCGAGCCGATGGCCGCAGGTATTTCCTCGGCAGTGATGCGGTCGGCGGTCGTACTTGAGCTTTGAAACTCTCCATCCAAATGATAGTTACCTGATCCTGAGACCAGGATCCGGCCGACAATGTTGAGGCCCAGTTCCGGACGCACCAGCAGCTCGCGCGAAAGCCTCGAAGCAGCGAGTTCGTCGCCGAAAATCATGGTGCGTTCGGCAAACTGAGGGCGGCCATTAAATTCCAGAAACAGGCCGCGCCATAACACAAGAATGCTCACAACGAAGAGCAATCCGATCAGAACAATACCGCGCCCCAGTTTGAGAGGTGGGTAAAAGTAGTAGGCGAGCGCCAACAGAATGCAGATGGTGCCCAGCGCCTGGACAAGGCGAGTGAGGACTTCTCGGCGATTTCCAAGGATCGTCGAATCGTACAAGTCGAAGTAATACATGCAAAGGAAAAAAATAGCGGAGAGCGCGACAATTTTGAAAAGGCCCTGTTCGTATTGCAGCATCACTGCGGCATCGGCTCTTCCAAGCCGGAGGATGCAGGCAGCCACGAACGATAGAGCGAATAAGCACCATTCGCTAATTCCGAGCACCAAAGTGCGGGTCGGAAGATAGGTGTGGAATAGGCGGATCAAACCGTCACCTCAATCCGATGTTTTCGGGCCCTCATGGCCTTCCGGCCGGCTCAGCGCGTAGTACTGATCTGCGTAATTGGTAGCGTCGAAGTCAGAAGCCTCGTTGAGCACGATTCCAAGCAGCTTCGGATCATCTAGGGCTTCGAGCCCCTTCTTCAGCAGCCTGACAGGAGCAACATTTTCGCGGATGACAAGCAGCATTCCGTCAACCAAACGCGACCATAAGCTGGCGTCGATCATTGGGGACATCGGCGTAGAGTCCACGACGACCCAATCAAACCAGTTCACCAAGTGCCCAAACATTTCGGCGAACCGCGCGGACTGCAGAATCTGGGAAGGCCGATCGGAAACAGAACCCGCCGCGAGCAGCCATAAGGACGTGTTCTCCAGACGATGCAGGTATTGGGAAATTTTTCCCTTCTCCTCGCGGGAGGACCACCATTGACCGATACCCGGCCGCGCACCCAGGCCAAAAAGGGACGCCAAGCTCGGACGGTGAAGATCTCCTTCGACCACGAGAACACGAGCCCCGGTATGGTTCGCCAGCGTGACCGAAAGATTCGCCGAGACCAGAGTCTTCCCTTCGTTAACCACGGCGCTGATAACCTGCAGAGATCTACATTCGAGGGATCGACGCTGGTGCTCGAGCCGCGTCACCAACGCTCGGAACTTCTCCGCGCCAAGTCCGGCCGGGTCGGTAAAAGAGACCAAACGCGTTTTCGGGCTGACATCAATTCTGGCGGTCGGACAGCCTTCGATTTCCCGAGGCGTAGTCATCGCCCGACTAACGAGTTCGACTGGCGGCAACGAATCGACCGGTCCAGCATCGTCTCTGCGGTGTTGCGACTCAATTCGCCTTAAAGTTTCGTAAAGCCTGCTCATTCGAATTTCGCTCCCGGTAGAAGGATCGTGCCGCCGCTAGCGTTCAGCGGAAGCGCGGCTTGGGGACTTTGCCGAGTCGGGGAAGTCTCGAACGTATCGTCGGTGCGTCCTCGCCTCGCGGGTCTCTCTGAGGTCTGTTGCATTTGGGAATCGTCGAACAGATGCCGGCGTCTCAGAATCTCGCCAAGCGTTGTAGGTTCGGGTTCAGCCGGCTCGGACTCCGGCAAGACAGACTCGATGGCTGCCTGCGGCGTGTAGGATTCCGGCAAGACAGACTCGATGGCTGCCTGCGGCGTGTAGGATTCCGGCAAGACAGGCTCAATGGCTGCCTGCGGCGCATCGGCTTCCACCTGCGGCGGTGGTTGATCGAGGCGAAAATCGGAAACCACCTCTTGCACTAGGTCTGGCGTAATCCGTTCGTGCTGAAGCCCAAAACCTAGCATCAGACAGTTTTCACATAGCGTATTGACGAGGCGTGGGATGCCTTTGGAAGCCCGGTAAATGGCATCGATCGCGGCCGGAGCGAAAATCTCATTCCTACCCCCGCCCGCCAATTCGAGTCGGCGACGGATATAACCTTCGACCTCGTCGAGATGCAAGGGGAGTAGGCTGCAACGCAGGCCGACGCGCTGTTTCAACTGACGCAGTTTATGGGAATCGAGTTTGCGGTCGAGCTCAGGCTGGCCAGCAAGAACGATCTGGAGAAGTTTGTGCTGGGTGGTCTCAAGGTTGGTGAGCAGGCGGATTTCTTCAAGCAGCTCCCAGCTGAGGACCTGGGCTTCGTCGACGATAAGCGCGCTGGTGAGATCGTTGCGCGAACGCGATAACAGATAGTTGTTCAGACGAGAAAGGGCTTCGCTCTTAATACTGGCGTCGGCTGCGAGACCGAGTTCGCTCAATACCTGCCCGAGAAAACTGCGAACCGATAGAATTGGATTATAGACGTAGGCGAAAGCAACATTGTTCTGGGCCAAAGAGTCGAGCAGGCAACGCACCAGCAGGGTCTTGCCGGTGCCTACCTCACCAGTCACAATGACAAACCCTTTGCGGCGAAGTACGCCATAGTTCAGCAAGGCCAGTGCTTCGTTGTGGCGCGGGGTGGGATAAAAGAAGTAAGGATCCGGACTAAGCTCAAACGGATTGCGCGTCAGGTTGTAGAATGGTCGGTACATGCTGCTCAACCCTTGTACAGAGCGTAGAGATTCCCTGCAACAATCAGCACGCCTAGCACCACCGCGGCCCCAATCTCAAAGCGTCGGAAAGTCAGCCGAAAACGATCTTCGCCGGGGACGTTCAAATGAGGAATACCTACCAGCACACGCGCCGGAACCAGTCCCTCAAGGTCTTTTTCGTGTCGAACTACAGCGTTTTTCAGTTCCAGGTAGGCGGCCACGGCCATTCCAATAGCCGCTCCCACGACCAGCCCGCCAAGGCTCAATAACAAGTGATTGGGGGCTGTGGGCTTCTTCGGGAAACTCGGGGGATCGAGAATGCGGAACTGTTGTCCTTGCTGACGCTGCTCCAGACTGGTGGCAAGCTGCGACTGATTCTGTTTTTGCAACAAGGAATTGTAATTCGCCTTGGATTCCTCGTAGCCGCGGGAAACGTTGGCAAGTTGCTGTTCAGTTTGCGGCGTGATAGTAAGCCGATTCCGGTAACCAGCAATCTGGGATTCCAGATCCTTGATACGCTCCTGGTCGTTGTGGATCTCGAAATTGATGGCTCGCAGCTGGCTTTGCACCTGCATGATCGGAGTCGTGTTGCCGCGGTGTACTTCAGCGGCTGCGCCTGCATCGACGGCGGTCGAGGATGCATCTTTTTCTGAATTCGCGGCGATCTCCGCCTCGAGCTCCTTTTTCTCTTTTTCAACGCGAGCAATTTTTTCCTCGAGCGCGGTGATATCGGGATGTTGTTCGGTAAACCGCGATCGCGCGCCTTCCAGCTCGTGCCGGAGACTGGCGAGTTCCTTTGCCAGCGTCTGCGGCGAGTTTTTCCCCAAATCCTCACTGCCGGTGCTGGCCTGGGCGGACTGGTACTGTTCCTGGAGCGATTCGAGATAAAGCCGCTGCTGTTTGGCGGCATCGAGGGCGCGCTGCGAGCTTTGCAACTGCGATTGCAGGCCGGAAAGGATCTGAACGTTGGTTTCCGTTTGGCTGGGCAAATCTCCGAAATGTGCCGCTTTGAATGAGCGTACCTTGGTTTCTTGCTCCTCAAGCTTGCTGCGGGCCTCCGCCAGTTGACCTTGCAAAAACGCGGTGGTGCTCTCGGAAAGTTGTTGCTGCAGTTTCAGGTTTTCGTCGATGAACAGCGACGTCAGTTCGCTGTTGACCTGCTGCGCGAGTTGGGCCGAAGCCGCCGAGTACGCGATTTTGAAGGCGGTGAGCTGTTCGGGATGGGCCGGCGATTCGACGACGTCGATCTTGATATCCTTGCGCATTTGTTCGACTGCATCTTCGCCGGGAAGGAGTCTGCCGAGTCCAGGTTGACCACCGTAGAGATGAAAGCGATCGATGGCGGCCTGCAGGCGGGTGCGACTCAAGATTTGCTGGGTCATGCTCTGTACGCGATCTTGAAGGCTGACGGTTACGTTCGGAAGCACGTATTGCTCGGGAACTTTCTGCTGTTCCACGAGGATCAGAGCTTCCGATTTGAAAGTTGAGGGCAGGAGCCAGCTGCCAGTCCAAACCACGCCCCAACAGAGGAAGAAAGGCAGCAGAAGCGCCCAACGGCGGCGCTTCGCAACCGTCCAATAATCTGCCACACTTCGAGAACCGTGATCGTCTAATTCTTCGTCGATCATTCCCTGACCCCGCATCAGTCTCTAGGGCGCGTGCGCTTAACGGCCTACCCTGGGGGACGTTCCAGGTAAAACGCAGACGCCTATCGTTACACGGCATAATCCACGCATTCAAGAGATTTCCTCAGTCTGCCGGGGTGCGACCAGGCTCAAACGGATGGTTTTTCCGGAGGAATGGACTGGACTGGCGACCGACCGATTCTACAAGTTACTTGGAACCGGCTTCTCCTGCAGCGCCGACGCACTGAAGAGTCTGCCTGGTTGGCTCAATCTGCCGAGGCTATCGAGTTGCCAGCCAAAATGCCTTGTTTGGTGGCGCCACGCATGAACTTGGACCGGCGAGGCGGATATGCTTCAAAAGGTTCCAGCGAGTCTTGCTTTAAGCGAGAACCCGAACGTACAAGATCGGCAGGCCTTGAGCCAGCGACGGCCAACACCGCGACAGGCGGGGCCTCGGATAGCGAGGTTGGGTGACCCTCGGGAGGGGCTATCGGGATTTAGGGCACCGTGGCGACGGCTTCGTTAGAATAAGCGGTCTCGCTGCCGGCAGAGTCAACGGCCGTGGTCACATAGTAGTAGCTATTTCCGGATTGCACGGATGGATCTAGGTATGAGCTGATGGGTACAAGCGAAGAATTAACCTTCACGTAGGGCCCGCCGGTTGTAATGCCGCGATAAACGTTGAATCCGGCGGTCGCGCTCGAAAAATCTGACCACGCCAGGTTCACAGTGTGTACCGCAGGCTGCGAGCCCGACCCGCTCATCGCCACCGAAAACGGCGACCCAGGCGCGTTGCTCGCAAGCGTCAGAGTCGCCGCGAAATTCGTGGCCGAAGCCGGGGTAAAGGTGATGGTAAGGGATGTGGATCCGCCGGGAGGTATGGAAAGGGGCAGCCCCAAAGTGCCAATTCCAAAGCCCGGTCCGGTGACGGCCGCTTGGGTGAGAGTGAGATTGGCGGTACCCGTGTTCTGCACGGTTACCGACTGGGTGCTGGTCGCGCCGAGCGTGACACTTCCAAACGCTACGGAATTGGGCAAGACATTCATTGTTGGCTGCACTCCGTTTCCATTCAGGCGGATCGCAGCGGGAGAGTTCGTGGCATCGCTTACCACGGAGACGCTGCCTTGAGCGCTGCCGGGCGTTAAAGGTGAGAATGACACGTTTAAGGTAGCATTCTGTCCAGGACTGAGCGTAACTGGAATCGAGGGTCCTCCCGCCGTGAAACCGGCGCCCGTTACGGCGACTTGAGAAATCGTCACGTTGCTATTGCCAGTGTTGGACAGCGTTACAGATTGCGATCCGGTGGAGCCCACCAGAATGGTTCCGAGGTTGAGCGAAGTCGCGCTCGGAGATAGCTGATAGGTCGAAGGGGGCGGCGTTTGCGTGGACAGGCCGGTGCCGGAGACGGCTAGGAAGGCCATTTTCTGGTTTGGGCGATTGACAGAAATGGCGATGGTAGCGGACTGCGAGCCCGCGGCTGCCGGCGCAAAGACAACCTGGAACGCTGCGCTTTGTCCGGCCGCCAAGGGCATGGGTAATGCGGGTCCGGTAACGATGAACTGGCCGTTGTTACTGGCAACGCTCTGCAGTGTAAGATTCTGGCTCCAGTTATTTGTGACCGTGAAGCCTTGAGGCGAGCTTAGTGCATTGACGTTGACGGATCCGAGACTGAGGGAAGACGCACTGAGGCTGACCGACGGCGAGCAAATTGCAGCTGAGCTTCCGCAGATCGCGAGAAACGTTGCAACCAGGGCTCGCACCCAACCCATCCGGGGAGCAAGAACGGTATTCATTCGCATCTCCTCGCTGAGGTGCACTAGCAACGGCGCAACTGGGAGGTTCCGATTACTCTCCGCAGGTTGGAGACTACTTTGTCACCCCGCGCGACTCTACTGGCTCGCCGGCCAGTTTCAGTACAGCTGGCCGATTTGGTACTAAGTAGTGCGCAGGGTTCGAGGTCTTTGGGCCTTATGATGAGGGGCTTGTTTTGCGAGGCGATTCGATTGTACTGTGTGAATTCGTTTTTGTGACGATACGTTCCGGGCGAAAAATCCTTTACGGATCGAAGCGAATCTGTGTCAAGCGCCGTTCGAGTATTGAAGACGTCCGCCGTCCGCCGATTGACATGGTGGCCATGCGCACTGCTGGGTCTCGTTCTCTTGCTGTATGCGGACGTGCTCAAGCGGTTGATTGCGCAATGGTGGGGAAATTCGGACTATGGACACGGATTTTTCGTGATTCCATTTGCCTGTTATTTGTTGTGGCGCGATCGCCGACGCTGGACCGAGACGGAGATTCGTCCGAATAACTTCGGGCTGGTGGTCATGTTGGGAGCGGGTTGCTTGCTTCTACTGGGATCGCTCGGCGCCGAGCTGTTCATCAGCCGTGTTTCTCTGCTGGTATTGCTTGCCGGGGTGATCCTCTTCCTTGCGGGATGGAAGCTGCTTCGAGCGGTTTCGTTTCCGTTGCTTTATCTGATCTGGATGATTCCCCTTCCCGTCATCGTCTTTAACCAATTTACTTTTCCGCTTCAACTGATGGCTTCGCGGCTTGCGACGGGCGGTTTAGAACTTGCGGGGTTACCAGTGTTGCGCGACGGCAATATCCTGGTGATGTCGAACTATTCGCTCGAAGTCGTTGAGGCGTGTAGCGGAATCCGCTCATTGATGACTCTTCTGGCACTCGCGGTCGCTTACGTGTATCTTTCGGAACCGAAACGCTGGATGCGCTACGTCGTCGCGCTCCTTATGATTCCGATCGCGATTCTTACCAACGGAATACGGATTATGGTTGCGGGCCTGCTTGCACATCGCTACGGGCCGGCAGCGGCGGAAGGTTTCTTGCACGGATTTTCGGGCTGGTTCATCTTTTTGTCGGCCTTGGTCCTGATGTTTCTCTGCCACTCGACGCTGCGACGGATCACGGTTTCCCGCGGGGAGCCGACCCGTGCTTAGTTCTCCGGCGCCGGTGCGACTATGGATTACCGCAGGAGTGCTGCTCGGAACGTATGCCTTGTTGCAAGGCATGAGTCACGGTGAGCCAGTCGTTCCGCACGAGCCACTGCGGCAGCTACCCTATGCCGTGGCGCAATGGAAGGGGCAGGAGCAAGAGCTGCCCCCCGACATTCTGAAGGCGGTCGGTGTTTCGGACTACACAAATCGCATCTATTCGCAACCGGCGGTGCCCCCAGTGGAGTTGTATGTGGGCTACTACGCCACACAGAAGACGGGCGACACGATGCATTCTCCGAAGAATTGCCTGCCCGGGTCCGGTTGGGAGCCCGTTTTTTCGAGCTACGCCGAGATCGATTTGCCGACGGGACGGAAAATACTCGTGAACGACTATGTGGTCCAGAAAGATCTGTACAAAGTGCGGGTGATGTACTGGTATCAGGGTCGCGGGCGGGTGGTTGCGAGTGAATACGCTGGTAAGTTTTGGATGGTGACGGATGCGATCTCGCGCAATCGCACGGATGGAGCATTGGTCCGCCTGGTCACGCCGATGAGCGACGGTGAAGCTCCGGCACGGGCGCGGCTTATTTCCTTCGCGCAATCCCTCTTTCCCGATTTGGACGAAGTCATTCCAAGATAAGGAACGCCACGAGCGGAGGCCCAGCATGTCAATTCAAAATGCACACACCAAGATCGTGATTATTTTCCTCGCCGCTTCCTTCCTGGTGGGCTGCGGACGTGATCCACAAAGGGCAAAGGCCAAATACCTCGCGTCCGGTCAAAATTTCCTTAATCAAAAAAAATACGGGGATGCCACTGTAGAGTTTCGCAACGCCATCCGTATGGATCCCCGTTCCGCGGAAGCCTACTACCAGTTGGCGCAGGCGGAAATTGGCCAGCAAAACTGGAAGGCGGGCTTTGCCGATCTAGAGAAGGCCATTGAGTTGGACCCGGCAAGGCTCGACGCGAGACTCGAACGGGCACGCCTGTACGTGGCGGCGCGCGAGTTCCTTCAGGTGGAACAGGAAGCGAACGAAATTTTGCAGAGGGATCCGAAAAATGCCGACGCCTACGAGCTGATCGGTGGAGCACGCGTAGGCGAAGGTAAGCCCGAGGAAGCCCTCCAGGCATTCTCGAAAGTGGCGGAATTGCGGCCGAATGACGCCAACTGCTTTCGGAATCTTGCCATGGTAGAAGTCAAACTGCGCCGATTTCCCGATGCCGAGGAGCACTTAAAACGGGCCAGTGCGATAGACCCGAAATCCGCACAAGTTACGATTGACCTAGCCACCTTCTACCGCCAACAAGGCAGGTTTGACGAATCAGAGAAAACCTTGGAAGCGGGTGTACAACGCAATCCCGACGCCTTGGATATTTATTTGGCCTGGGCAAATTTCCTGTCAGAGCGCGGAAAAACTACGGAGATGGAAGGAGTTCTCGACAATCTTCGCAATCGGGTGAAATCGCCCGACGCAGCAATCGCGATCGGGGATTTTTACCTGCGCAAGGATGCCCTCGACAAAGCGCTTGCCGAGTACATCCGCGGCCTCTCGGTTTCGGCGAAGAACCTCGATCTCGAGAAACGGATCCTCGGAGTTTATCTAACCTCTAATCAGATCGAAAAGGCGGCGGAATTGGACGGCAAAATCATGAAACAAGTGCCAAGCGACACATTTGCAGAAGTCCTGCATGGAAGGGTGTTGTTGGCACAGGGAAAGAAACAGGAGGCGATTATCGCTTTGCAGGGCACGGTCAAGAATGCGCCGAATTCGGCCGACGCGCATTATTATCTTGGACTGGCATATTGGCAGAACGGGAATTTGGGGCAGGCCGATGGAGAACTGAAGGAAGCACTGAAAGTTGCGCCCGGAATGCCGCCTGTTCTGCGGAGTTTGGTAGAATTGAGTGTCGCGCAAAACCGTCCTTCCGAAGCGCAAAGCTACGCGCAGGAACTGGTCGAGAAGAATCCGACCGATGTAAACGCGCGACTGCTGCTGGGTTCAGCCTTTCTGCGTCAGGCCCAGAATCGGAAGGCTGAGGAGCAGTTTGCCGCGGCCGAGCGACTGGCGCCTAACCAAGCAAGCGTTCATCTAAGCCTGGGTCAGCTGCATCTTGCAAACAAGAATTGGGCTCAAGCGGAGAAGGAGTTCGAGGCCGCAACGCAGTTGGCGCCCGCAGACACAACGATGCTGGCTGCCTATACATCGTTTCTGGCTTCCAGGCAGCAACTGGCGAAGGCGGAAGACGCCGCCCAGCAGTTTGTAAATGCGAACCCGAACGTCGCGCAAGGACACGTGGTCCTAGGGGGCCTGAAATACTCTACGAAGGATTCAGAAGCAGCTCGGTTGGAATTTGAAAAGGCGATCCAACTCGATCCGCAGAACATCCTGGGATATGTGCAGCTGGCCGTTCTCTACCGGAGGGAGGGCCAGATGGACGCGGCGATCGGACAATATCAGAAGGCGCTGGGCCTACAACCGAGGTCCGCGTTGCTGCTCACGCTATTAGGAAACATGTATCTAGAGAAAGATGAACTCGACGAAGCAGGCAAATACTTTGCGAAGGCACTCGAAGCCGATGCCAACTACGCGCCGGCGAACGCCAACCTCGCATGGGTTCACGCTCAGCAGGGAAAGGACCTGGACGTAGCGCTTGGCCTCGCGCAGAAAGCTAAGTCCCTAAACCCCGATGATTCTGCGATTTCCGATGTATTAGGTTGGGTAATGTATAAGAAGGGGAATTACTCGGGGGCAATTCCTCTACACCGAGACTGTGTGAAGAAAACGCCGGATTCAGCGCAGTATCACTATCATCTGGGGCTCGACCTCATCGCTGCAGGTCAGAAGGAGCCGGGAAGCGAGCAGCTGCAGGCCGCGCTAAAAATGAACAAGCTGAGAGCGGCGGACCAGGAGCAAGCTAAACATGCTCTGGCCCAAGAGAACTGACTTGTAAAAAGGGCCGCCCCAGGCCGATATCTCTCATGGAACGAATCGAATCCCCCCTGCAATGCAGCCGGCGTCGTTTCCACTTCTTTCAGGATCCTTCTGAAGCTTGGGAATGGAGAATCTGTTGATTTCCTGTGGATTTCAGATTTTGCTCTTGACTTTTACAGCCGAGATGCACTAAAAGTTCGTGGTTTCCTAGTTCGCGCCTCAGTTCGGCGTTTGACTGTCCACAAGCGCCTTTTCGCTTTGTCTATAGTTAGCCAGGTTGTGTCAATCTCTGTCAGCGTTTGTTCTGAGGAGGAAAGTAAGAATGAGAATCCCCAGCAAATTACACTTGGTGTTGGGGTGTGCCCTTGCGGCATTCCTTAGCGCCATCTTCGCATCGCAATCGATTGCACAAGTTATAGATGATCCACAAATTTTCGTTTGCAGTGGGTGCACCAAACCACCCGGTGGTGACCCAAACGCGTTAAACACCACTGACCTGACCAACGTCACCATCGGCATGGCCCAAACAAGCGACCACTCCCAGTCTCCATTGCTGGTGATCGCCATAGTTCCCAACGGCGGCGGCGTCCCGACATTGACTCTGCCGGCTGGCGTTAACTTTGATAGCGGTACTAAGTTTTACGGAGTAACCACCAGCGGTGGTTCGGCTGCACAGGCTAACGGTACGGTATCGTCAGGCCAGGACGTCTACTCCGTACTCGGCTTAGGCAATGCACCTAACTCGCTTAGTTTTGTAAATATGTCGGGCTACGATGCGAAGCTGGGAGTCACTGCCACCAGCTACACTATCTATGTCTGGGCCGTCGACTACGCCCTGACAGGTACAGCTCCACTGGTTGGCCTGAATTTCGGCAACGTGGCCACAGGCACTTTCATAGCGGGATACGCCTGCGACACGATCCCCGTCTCGACCACGACTCAGTGCGCCAGCGGCAATCCCTTGGGAGCGACGCCCTTTACCAATTCGGGTGTTGGTGTTAATAACGTGCCAGAACCAGCCTCAATGCTGCTATTCGGCTCGGGGCTCGTTGTACTCGGCACCAAACTCCGCCGCAAGAAGCAGAGCAAAGTGGTTGCTTGCTAACAGACCTGACACAACGTCACACTCCACTCCCAGGAATGTGAGCTACTGTGCCGGTAATGCGGCGAGGATTTTTTCCTCGCCGCATTATCAAGCTAGAGACTGGTCGTCTAAAGAACCGAGAAATCCTGAGCCTACCGCCTGAGTCCTGCTAAAGGATTAGGATCGTCAGTTTTGGTTTATAGGAATCTCCGGGAAGCGGTCACTGGGGATACTGCTAGCACGTTGGTACGCATATATTACGCATACATAAAGTCCAGTATGTAACTAGCATACTGGAACGTTGCTTTATGGTCATTTCTGTCATTTTTTCTTGCACTCGCCAAACGTCGATGTCGCAGTGAGGCAATCGCCCGGCGGCAGCGATGATGACTGACGCCGGAACAGTCAGACCGCTTCCTACGCGCTGCCAAAGAGTACGGCCCAAGGGAGCATGCGATGTTCCTCGCTGCCGTCGCCCACGGCGCCCGTGCCCAGGAGATTTGCAACCTTCGGCTATCGGATGTGAATTTCGCCAACCAGCAGATTCACATTGAGGCTGAAGGGGCCTATGCAGAGCACCCAGACCCTGCTCAAGATCAAGGGCAATTCCCTGTTCGATGAAAAAGCTGCGTTCAAGGCGTGGCTGGCCGTTCGGAAGCCGGATGCCGGCGACTACATTTTCAAGAGCATTTAGCTAAACCGGGTCACGGTCTTCAAGATTACCGCCAAATCGCGCGTACGGCTGGTCTGGGAGAAACGTCACAGCACGTTCACGTTCTGAAGCACACATGCGCGATGCTCTTGGTACACCAAGGTGCGAACGCTTTTCTGATCCGGCAGGCGATGGGGCACAAATCCTTCGATTCGACGTTGGCCTACGTCAATTCGAGCGATGCGGACGCCTCGGCGGCCCTGCTGAAAGCCTTTAATCCTTTGATCCGGCAACAAAGCGCAGTTTTGTTGCATGATGACCGCATAAGTCTTTTGTTTCTAGCAACCCGGTTGCGCTGTTCAGCGAGTCCAAGGAAAGTAATGTTGCATTTTGGGAGGATTTTGGAGGCCGCGCGTGAATCGAGGGTTTTTTTCAACCCTAAGATCTCTTGAGTAGGGTTCTGTGGTGACCATTTCGATTAGGTGCCACCCAAACCTGAGCGCCGCCCAGGCCAACACTTGAAGGCGAAAAGCATCAGGTGAGGCGAAGCGTCTGGGTTATCGGGCGTGAGAAAGGCACGATCCGCAGGATGAAGGAACTAACCGCCCAGCGCTGCCGCGCGTTTTCAACCACCGTGAGCCACACGTTGTCAAGGCAGAGCGTCGGAACAACAGTGACGGGAATCAGTACATATTTTCTGTAGCGTCTTAGTTTCCCTTCTGCCACAACGAGGCCCAGACCTGACGGATGGCACAATCCCCGAGGCCGATCGCGGTTTTCACCTAGGTTCTTTGATGCCCTCCTTGATCAGCCGAGTGTCTCGCCGTCTGGCTCTTGCTGCGCCATGGACTGGGCGACATCACGACATCAGAAATGGGGAGCTCTGCCTAAGCAATGCGCTGTAAGTTATATTTCTGTAAATAGTTCTCGCGATACCTCCTCTGACATAGAGCGTGCGAGCAACCGCTGCAAGCAGGCTTATCGATGCGGCCGGCCCAGTAGATCGCACCGCACACGGGGCATTCACGAATTCGCGCAGCTCCACTCCTTCCAGTGCTCGCAAAAGAGCCCCAAGACGGTCCGCAATATCTGCGTTACGCTGCAAAGCATGTGGCGGTCAGCGCGAGCCTGGGGATACGTAGCTCACGACCTCATGGACGGCGTAGTGCTCCCGGTACAGAAACGAGTGCAGCGTTTCTTCTTTTCAGCCGAGGAAGTCACGGCCATCATCGGAGCGGCGCCCGAACCTCACCGCACATTCTATGGACTGGCAGCCGAGACCGGGCTGCGCGCCGGTGAGTTGTGTGGAATCATCTTGGACGACCTCGACTTGGAACGGCGAATCTTGTTCTTACGATAGAGCGCATGGCGCGGCAAGCTCGGAGACCCGAAGACAGAGACATCCATACGAATTGTCGAGCTCTCCGTCAAGCGTGCGAGCACATATCTCGGTTCCTTAAGTGTTGGCGACCGAATGAGCGGCTGCTGCTCTTTGCTACGAAGAATGGCACGCCTTGGGACGCTAATCTTTTGCTTAAGCGAAAGTTCAAGCCGTTGCTCGTGAAGTTGGGAATTCACATCCCACGGGGTAACGGTTTCCATGCGTTCCGGCACGCCGACGCGACGATGATGGATAGGTTCGGTACACCGCTGAAAGTACGGCAAGAACGTTTCGGCCACAGCGATCCGCGCATAACGCATGCTATTTACACTCACGTCGCAAGCGAAGATTCGCTGAGAGTTGCGGCACAGTTAGGAGAAGTAGTCTGGGGAATTTTGGACGCAAATGGACGTAAAAACGAAAACGGCTCGGGAGTGGAGCCTCCTAAGCCGTTTGTTGTCAATTAGAAAATGGTTGCGGGGGGCAGATTTGAACTGACGACCTTCGGGTTATGAGTTTAACCCCGGCCCACATCGGCTGGTAGGAGTCGCGTGCACCGTCGGCCGACTTTCGATCCGTCCATGAAACTTAGTTAATCGCAATCCTTTCAAAGTGATACCTTGCCGCCGGCGGAAGCACGATCCCGTCTTTCCGAGCCGCCAACCGACCTAACCGCGAAAGGCGTTTACTGTCTAATTGTGAGAATGCGAGCGAGCGGCGAACAAGTTGAGAGCGTGGCGGTGAGCGACGCGGTGGCGGTGGAGCAGACGCTTGCCGGCGATCGCGAGGCCTACCGCGTGCTCGTCGAAAGGCACAGCGCTTATGTCTACCGGCTGGCCTATCGCATGACCGGCAAGAAGGAAGATGCCGAGGAAGTAGTGCAGGAGGCGTTCTTGCGGGCCTATCAGAAGCTGCGGCAGTTTGCCGGCAACGCAAATTTTGCCACCTGGGTTTATCGCATCGCAGCCAACTATGCGATTGACCGGCTGCGGCAGCGCAAGAACGAAGATGCGCGGCGCGAGCTGCCGCCGCGGGTTGTCGAAGGCGAACCGGAAACGGATCCACTCGCCCTGGTGAAGGACAGGGCGCCGTCACCGGAGCAGCTGGCGGGCAGCGTGCAGCTGGCGGCAAAGATGAAAGAGGCGCTCGGCACGCTGACGCCGGCCGAAAGAACGGCGATTGTGATGCGGCACTGGGACGGATGCGGGATTGAAGAGATTGCGGCAGTGCTGAAATCGAACACCAGCGCCGCCAAGAACACGGTATTTCGTGCGGTACAGAAATTGCGCTTGGCGCTTGCGCCCTTTGCGGAGCCACGAGGAGCGGCGCGCGCGGTGGGAACGGAATCATGAAACACGTAACGGAAGAAGAGTTGTTTCAATATCGGGAAGGCGATCAGAAGGGGCGCCAAGCGGTGGCCGCCCATTTGCAGGAGTGCGCCGAATGCCGCGGCGAGCTGGCCCGGCTGGAAGCGGTGTTTGCCGCGCTCGACGCCATGCCCGTGCCCGACCCGGGCGAGGGCTACGGGGCGCGCGTGTGGCGGCAGATTGCGCCGCGCTTGCCGGAGAAGGGCCCTAGATGGTGGCAGGCGTTTTTCGCTCCGCAGCGTCTGGCGGTGGCTGGCACGCTGGCTGCGCTAGTGATTGCTGCGTTTTATCTGGGCCGGATCAGCGGCCCGGGTACTCCAGTCGAAACGGTGAACGTGAATCAAAACCAGGTTAGGGAGCGGGTGCTGGTTGTGGCCGTCGGCGAACATCTGGGCAAATCGGAAATGGTGCTGGTGGAACTTTCCAATACTCAGCCGGCCAGCGGGCAAAAGCTGATCAACATTGCCGCCGCGCAGCGGCGCGCAGAGAACCTGGTCGAAGAAAACCGCTTGTACCGCCAAACGGCGCTCGAGGGCGGAGACAAGGCCATGGTCAGCACGCTGGACGAGCTGGAGCGGGTGCTGCTCGATGTGGCCAACAGCCCGGATGCAGTGACCCCGGCGCAGTTCGAGTCCATTCAGAAGCGCATCGCGGAGCATGGAATTTTGTTGAAGGTCCGGGTGGTCCGGCAAGAATTGCGAACGGCCGAAACCGGAGGAAAGTCCCAGCCGGCGCAGACCGATTCGACAGCAAAGGAGAAGAATAAGGCATGAGCATCGTAGACGGAGTGCGCCGGGGAGTTATCGCCGGCATGGTCGCGGGATTGGCCGTGGCCCCGGCTTTGTCGGCCAAGCCGTTCGCGCCCGCGGCAGGTTTCGTCTGGGCGTTAGAGGAACCGAACGCGTTTGCACAAAGTGCGAGCGAGCAGGATGCACGCGATCGGGAACAGGAGAAGCGCGATCGGGAGCAGGAGGCACGGGACCGTGAACAGGAGAAAAAGGACCGCGAGCAGGAACGTCTCGACCACCTGCAGGAACTTTACGACGACGCCCGCGAAGCTCTGGACGACGACAAGTACCAGCAGGCGGCGGAGAAGTTCAGTGCATTGGTGCAAATGAACGGTCCGCAGACAGATGCGGCGCTCTACTGGAAGGCCTACGCCGAGAATCGCCAGGGCAAACGCGACACGGCCCTGGCCACGGTTGCCGAGCTAAAGCGGCGCTATCCGCAAAGCCGCTGGAAGCGCGACGGCGAGGCGCTCGAAATCGAAATGCGCAATCGCTCGAGCCACCCGGTGAAAATCGGCGAGGTGGAAAACGATGACGACCTCTTCAGCCTCGCATTCCAGGGCCTGATGAACAACGATCCGGCCGCAGGAATCAAGAAAGCCGAAGAGATCCTGAATGGTTCGGCTTCGCCAAAACGAAAGTCCAAAGTGCTGTTTGTGGTGGCGCAGAACGGTTCACAGCAAGCGCAAGATCTGCTGGGAAAGATTGCCCGCGGGCAATCCAATCCCGATCTGCAGCGGAAAGCGGTTGAACAGCTGGGGATTTTCGGAGGCGATCGCGCGGCCGCTATTTTGGCTGCGGTCTACACCAGCAGCAGCGATCCCGGAGTAAAGCGGGCCGTAATTCAGAGCTACATGATTTCCGGCAACAAGGAAAAGCTCTTTGAGCTAGCCAAGGGCGAAAAAGACGACAACCTGAAGCGCGACGCCATCCAGAAACTGGGCTTGACCGGCGCCGTCAACGAACTGCAGCAACTTTATCAGGCAGACGCTTCGGCGGCCGCCCGCCGGGAAATCCTGCAGGCATTTTTCCTGGCAGGCAACTCGGAAAAAATGGTGCAGGCGGCCCAGGGGGAGAAAGACCCCGAACTGCGCCGCGTAGCCGTCCGCAATCTCGGCTTGATGGGCAAGAGCGACGTGTTGCAGTCCATTTATGCGAAAGAGACCGACCGCAGCCTTAAGGAAGAGGTGCTGAACGCATACTTCATCGGCGGCAACGCGCATGCCCTGGTCGCGGTCGCGAAGACCGAGAAGGATCCCGAGCTCCGAAAGCGGGCCGTGGAGAAGCTTTCGCTGATGAACTCCAAGGAAGGCAGCGAATATCTGATGGAGCTGCTGAACAAGTAGTCCGGAAAAACGGAGGAGACCATGAGCCGAAACAGATCTTCGAGCGTTGTGCGGCGATTCGCGATCATGGCAGCGTCGCTGGCTCTAGAAGCACGCGGACAAGCCCCCACCCCGCCCAAGACGGAAAACGCCAAGGTCGAACAGCGCGCCGTTTCGGGCAGCTTCGCGCAAACCGTTGACGTCTGGGCCAAAGCGACTAGCCGCGCGCAGTGGCTCGGATACGCGGTGCCGGCAGCCAGCGATGACCGCCAGATCTGCTGCGGCGACTGGCATAACGGCGCCTGCGGGACGTGCCGCCTCGAAGGATCCGATCATGGCGGCAGTATCAATTTGCGCGGCTACAAGGTGAAGCTCGAGGGGCCCCGCAACTTGATCGTCTTGCTGCGCGCGGAAAACGGCCGCATCGGCAAGATCCGGACGGTATCGGAGGACTGCACGATTGACGCTGGCGGCCTCGAGTTTACCTGGCTGCACGATGTGAACGCCGCAGATAGCGTGAAGTATCTGGAACGCTTCGTAGCGGCGCAGGAGTTTGAAGCAGACGGTCACGACCGTCTGAGCCGGGGAGCGCTTTCTGCCGTCGCCCTGACCGCCGACCCGTCGGCCGACCGGTCGATTGCCAATTTCGTGGCGCCGGACAAGCCCGAAGGTCTGCGCAAGGAGGCCGCTTTCTGGGCCGGGGAAGCGCGCGGCGCGCCGGGATTCGCTCTGCTCAAGCGAATGGCAAGGAGCGATCCCAGCACGGAAGTGCGGGCCCAGGTGACATTCGCCCTGTCGATCAGCCGCGAAAGCGACACGGTGGAGGAAATGATTCGCATGGCCCACGAAGACACCAGCACCCATGTGCGGGGTCAGGCGCTTTTCTGGTTGGCACAAAAGGCCGGCAAAAAAGCGGCGAGCACCATCACCGGGGCGATCGACAACGATCCCGACACCGAAGTGAAAAAGAAAGCCGTCTTCGCGCTGAGCCAGATGCCGAAAGACGAAGGTGTGCCCAGACTGATCGAGGTTGCCGAGAACAACCGCAACGCAGAAGTCAGAAAACAAGCCATGTTCTGGCTCGGCCAGTCCAACGACCCCCGCGCTTTGCAGTTTTTTGAAAAGGTTCTCGCGAAATAGGAGGCCGCGGTCAGAGTTCCAGCGGCTTCAGCGGAACCTGCTGGGAGGCGAGCAATAATTCGCCGGCAAACGCGCATTCCGGCGGACGGCGTTCGAGCGCTTGCTCGGCGGAAATTTTCACCACGTCCGGATTGTTGTTCTCCTGGGAAATGTGCGCCAGTACCAGATAGCGCGCGCGCCCATCGAAGCCTTCCGGGTCGGCCAGATAATCTCCGACAGCATTGTTCGAAAGATGGCCGGTGCGTGAAAGCACGCGCTGCTTCACCACCCACGGGTACGGCCCGACCTTCAGCATTTCCAGATCGTGATTGGATTCCAGCAGCAGGCAATCCGAATCGCGCAGGTGCACTTTGACCAGTTCCGGCATGTAACCGAGGTCGGTCACCAGCGACATCTTTACACCGTTGGCGCGAAAGGTGAATCCAACCGGCTCGACGGCGTCATGCGGAATCCGAAAAGCGTGGACGTCAATATCGCCTATCGTGAAGTTTTGCCCGGCGTGAATGGTTTCGACGCCGCGCAGCCGCTTTTCGAGCCGCTCCGGCAGAACACGCTTCAACTCCGCAAACGTCGGCTCAGTGACATAGAGGGGAGCCTTCCACATGCCCAGCATCTGCGGCAGGCCGTTGCAGTGGTCCGCATGTTCGTGGGTGATAAGTATTCCGTCCAGGGTATCGAAGGATTTTTCGACAGCGGCAAGCCGCGCCAGGGTTTCACGTTTGCCGAGGCCGGCATCGACAAGGAGGCGGGTGCGCTCGGTTTCAAGCAACGTCAGATTGCCCGAACTTCCCGAGGCCAATATGGATATGCGCAAGCCGATAAGGAGCTCCCCCCAACCCTGGTCTGCAGCTAATTTCAGGATGATGGCAGAGGAAGAATGGCGCGTCAACGCGAAATGGCTTCTGGTGACCGCTGCGGCTAGCAGGCGAGACGCGAGCGGTCGAGCGCCAGGCCGTTCACCGGGCCCAGCACGGTAGCCGAAATCTGTTCCGGGCGGAAAAATTCCTGCGCCAGCGACTGCACATCTTCGCCCGTGACCGCTTCGATGGATGCCAGGATCTGGTCGAGCGAATAGAATTTGCCGAAATACAGCTCCTGCCGTGCCAGGTTGGACATGCGCGAACTGGTCGACTCCAACGACAGCATGAGCGAACCCTTGAGGTGGTTCTTGGCGCGGCGCAGCTCTTCGTCGGTAACCGGCGATTTTTTCATCGAGCGAAACTCCGCAATGGTGAGGTCGAGCACCTGGCCCACGGTTTCCTTGGCGGTTCCCGCGTAGACCGTCAGCATTCCGGCGTCGGAATAAGGCGTAATCTCGCTGAACACCGCATAGGCTAGACCCCGCTTTTCGCGGATGTTCTGGAATAGACGCGACGACATGCCGCCGCCCAACATGTTGTTCAGCACGGCTATGCCGAAGCGGCGCTCGTGCGCAATGGGCAAGGACGGGACGCCGATGCACAAATGTACCTGTTCGAGCTCTTTCTTTCGTTCGATGTGCAGCGGCGCGTCCGCGCGCGGCGGCGTGTGGTCTTCGAGAGCGCCGTTCGAGCGCAGATCGCCGAATTCGCGTTTCACCAGCTCCATCACCTGCTGATGAGTCACGTTGCCCGCCGCGGTGATCACCAGATGGTCGGGAGCAAACCATTCGCGAAAACGCGTTTGCAGCGCCTCCCGCGAAAATTGCTTTACGGTGTCCGGCGTACCCAGAATCGGGCGTCCCAGCGGATGCCCGGGCCAGAATCCGCGGGTAAAAATCTCATGCAGCAGGTATTCGGGATTATCGAGATCCATCTTGATCTCTTCGAGCACCACCTGCTGCTCCTTGGCGACGTCTTCGGCGTCGAAGCGCGGCCGGAGAACCAGATCGGCGATCACGTCAAAGGCGATCGGCAGATTCTCATCGAGCACCTTGGCGTTGAAGCAGATTTGTTCTTTGGAGGTGAAAGCGTCGAGCATGCCGCCAACCGAGTCCATCTCGCGCGCAATGGCTTCGGCCGAGCGCCGCTCGGTGCCTTTGAACACCATATGCTCCATGAAGTGCGCGAGTCCGTTCTGCTCGGTGACTTCGCGGCGTGAGCCGTTGCGTACCCATACCCCGATCGAGACCGAACGCACATGATTCATCGTTTCGGTCACTACAACCAGACCGTTGGGCAAAACGTGACGTTGAATGTCGCGTCGTTCGGCAACCATAGTTTTTGAGGACGGCTGCACAGGGCCGTCAAGTGCTGGAGCGCAAAAGGTGCTAACAAGAGCCGCCAGGCCATTGTGACACAGGCCATGAACCTACGCGAGATAAAGAATAAACTGTCTGGCGTCAAATACTTACAGCCAGCAAAAGACTACAGCAGTTTCTCATCCGGATGCAGGCGACCGTATTCGCTGGTGTAGTGCAGCGGCACGTCGGAATAGGTGCCCTGGTCGCGCAGGTACACCTCGCAGTGGTCAAAGGGCTTCGAATACAGGTGAATGCTCACCGCGCGCTGGTTGTATTCGGCAAGGTTCAGCACCTGGTGCACGGGCTCGAGCGGGTTGACGTAGGCGGGGTGCGCCGCGTCCATTTCATAAACGTCGGTGGGCACGAGTTTGCAGGTGCCGCCGTGATCGTCGCCCGCGTGGCGCTCTTCCACGCGGAAATTCTGCACCTTCAGCCGGCCGATGGGAGCGGACATCCAGCAATTCTGGTCGCGATGGTTGTGAATGCGGCTCGATTGGCCGATTTCCCAGCAGATGGCCATGCACTCAAACACGTCGTTCCTGAAAATCAGGTTGCGCGTGTAGCAGCCTTTTGAGAAGAAAAGATACTTTTCCAGGGTTTCCGGCCGGACCGAATGGCGGAGGATGAAGTCCTGAACGTTCTCGAGCGTGAAGTCGCGTTCGGGAATGGCGGCGAGGTTTTTGACCCAGTCGGAGATGGCTGTCGGCTCGGCGGCGAGTTGTTTGGTCATCGAAAGCCTCCAACGAATTATACCGCCGCGGAGCGGGGTGCGATAATAGGGTAGAGGAATTTTGACGCCACAATGGACCTGCTCGGCAAATCACGGGAGGAGCTGCGTCGACTCTCCGTGGATCTCGGCGAACCCGCCTATCGCGGCGACCAGATCTATCGCGCGCTCTATGCCGAGAGGAATTTCGAACTGGCCGCTATCTCGAGCCTGCCCACCGCATTTCGGCAAAGGCTCGCGCAGCGGGCGACAATAACTCTGCCCCAGGTCAAACAGCGCTATCTCTCGCAGGACGGCTCGGTGCGCTATCTTTTCGATCTCGGCAGCGGAGTTGACGAGACGGGCAAGGCCCGCAAGGCGGTTTCGGTCGAAGCCGTCTTCATGCCCAGCGAAAACCGGCAGACGATTTGTATTTCGACGCAGGCCGGCTGCGCGGTGGATTGCCAATTCTGCATGACCGCGCAGCTTGGGCTGATCCGCAACCTAACGACCGGCGAGATCCTGGCGCAGGTGCTGTTGCCGCTCACAGAACACGGCCCTACGCTGAAGCCGCAGACCAACGTGGTGCTGATGGGACAAGGAGAGCCGCTATTGAACTACGACCACGTCATGTCGGCGATGCGGATTCTGCTCGATCAAGCCGGCGTCGGGCTGGCTCCAAAACACGTGACGTTGTCGACGAGCGGCATCGTGCCCGGGATCGAAAAACTGGCCAAGGAGCCGCGACGGCCGAAACTGGCAATTTCGCTGAACGCATCGACCGACGCACAGCGCGACGTGCTGATGCCGATCAACAAGAAGTATCCGCTCGGGAAGCTCCTTGCGGCTTGCCGGAATTTTCCGCGCGGTTCGCGTGAGTACATCACGTTCGAATACGTGTTGCTAGGAGGAGTGAACGATACCCAGGACGATGCTCTTCGGGTGGCCAGGCTCTTGGCCGACCTGGGCCGCGTGAAGGTGAACTTGATTCCATGGAACCCCGGTTCGCTGCCATACCGCGAACCCGCAGAGCAGAGCGTCGAGAGTTTTCACAAGGTACTGCTAGAAAAGGGCGTTCCCGCCTTCACCCGCTACTCGCGCGGCCGCGACGTCATGGCCGCCTGCGGCCAGTTGTCGCTGGTAGACGCCAATCGCAACCCCTCGCTCACCGTCATCGCGTAGCCATTCCCAGAGTTTTGCCTCCCGCCGGGGGAGGGTTCCCCGGAAAAGCTTCAAGGGCGAATGCCTATGACCGACGCCATGCGGCCCGAACCGGCCCCTTCTTTGCGGTAGCTGAAAAGAAGATCGCGATGACAGGCCGTGCAGAGGTCGCTCGTGTAGATGTTTTTGTCGGCGAGGCCGGCGGCGAGAAGCTGCGCTCGATTGGCTTTGCGCAGATCGAAGCGGACGTTTTTGGGCGGCGGCTGGTGTCCCGGCGGCATCATGTTCAGCCACTGCAGCGGATTCGGCTCGTCGCCCGTGCGATGTTCATCAAACCACGGTTCGGCGTCGGCAAATTGCGAGGTGAACTGGCTAACCAGTTCCGTTCCAACTTCGTAGCAGCACCCGCCTATGGACGGTCCGACCGCCGCCAGAATGTCGGATGGCTTGCAGCCGAAACGCATGCGCATCTGTCCCACGGTTTTTTCCGCGATGCGCGCGAGGGTTCCGCGCCAGCCCGCATGAATCGCCGCGACCGCCCGCTTGTTCCGATCGACCAGCAGGATGGGAACGCAGTCGGCGGTCTGTACCGCAAGCAGCAACCCAGGCGCGCTGGTCAGCGAAGCGTCGCCCTTACCCGGTTCGCTTCGAGCCGATGAAAAGTACCGGATTACGGCGGAATGGAACTGCTTCAGCGGGAGCAGCCGGAGCGCGCAGGCTCCGAGCGCGGCCCGGAATCGCTGACGATTGGCCTCAACCGCTTCGCGGGTGTCCCAATCGGTGAACGCAAGGTTCAAGACACGTTCGCCGGAATCGAGAACGCTGTTTCCACCCGCTCGCGTGCTGAAGCCGTGCACCAGCCAGGGAAGGTTCTTGAAGGGAGCGAGTTCGAGAATCTGCACGCCGCGCACGCTGCGCAGCGACCAGGGGGATCGAATTCTTGCGGCGCGCGCCGGTCGGGGAAGCGGCCTGCCGGGCTGGCGTCGTAGCCGGCGACTTTTTCGTGCGGCTGGCATCCTCCCAGTATAATTCCAAAGCGGATCTGCGTCGGCGTTCTGGGTACCGCGCCGGCGAAGGAAGGAATCCGCTATCCCGCTCATTCTGGAGAGAGGACGCGAGACCAAGACCGCATGATCGTCGGAATGGGAATCGACCTGGAGGAAGTGGAACGCGTCAAGGGCGCGATCGAGCGTCAAGGCGAGCGCTTCTTGAAACGCATCTACACGCAGAAGGAACGCGCCTATTGCGAGCAGTTCAAGGACAAATACGAGCGCTACGCGGGCCGATTCGCGGTGAAGGAAGCCGCCATGAAAGCGCTCGGCACCGGCTGGAGCCGCGGCGTTCGCTGGGTGGACATTGAAGTCGTGCGCATTCCCTTTAGCCGTCCCACGCTCGAATTACGAGGGGAAGCCCGCAAAATCGCGGACCGCCTGGGCGTACAGAATATCGCCGTCAGCATCACCCACACGTCCAAACAGGCCTGGGCGCAGGTAATTTTCGAAACCTGAAGAGAGCCGCTTCACTTCACGACCAGGAAGAAGCCGATGGCCAGCGCGTCCACGCCGGAGCAGTAGAAGCTGCGGACCGCCGAGCGCGGGTCGGTGACCAGCGGTTCGCCGAAAAGATTGAACGAGGTGTTCACCAGGATGGGCGCCGGCGCCGATTCGCCGAACTTGTGCAGCAGCTTCCAGAACAGTGGGTTGGCCTGTCGCTCGACCGTGTGCACGCGTACCGCCGAACCGTTGAAGCTGAAGCGTTCAAGGCCGGCGATGGGGTTTTTCAGGTCGCCCAAGGAAGCCATGAAGCGGCAATTCGGCCCGCAATCGAAGAATTCGTGGGCACGTTCGGCGGGCAGGGACAACGCGAAGGGATGAAACTCTTCGCGGTGCTTGATGAACTGATTGACATTATCCAGTACGTATTCGTTGAACGGCGAGGCGAGCAGGCTGCGGTGGCCGAGCGCGCGATGGCCGAACTCGGTTCGGCCCTGGTACCACCCGACAATTTTCCCTCGCTCCAGCTGATGCGAAGTTTCGTCAAGCAATTCGTCTTCGCTGTTCAGATACTTGTAGACGATTTTGCAGTTGTCGAGCACCGACTTGATCTGGTGCGAACTCGGTTCCGGACCGAGCGCCAGCGAACCGAGCGGAGCGCGCGCCGAGCGCCCGGTCGCCTTTTTGCGCGCGAGGAACGCCGCGCCCACCGCGGTTCCCGCGTTGCCCGCCACCGGTTGCACGTAAACGTTGCGGAAACTGCTGCGCTGTTCGAGCGCGCGGACCAGTAAAACGTTCTGAAACACCCCCCCCGCCAGGCAAAGGGAGTCCGCCCCGATCTGTTCGCGAATGTTTTCCGCGAAGCGCAAGACCAGTTCCTCGAGAGCTATCTGCGCGCTGCGCGCCAGGTTTGCGCGAACCGCGCGGTCGCCTGAAGCGGAAGCCCGGGAGAGGCCAAGTTCGCGGTAAAAGCGGGGAGCGAACATGCCCGTGCCGTCCGGCCCGTGCGCGAAATAGCGGCGATCGAGGGAGGGAAGCGATTTGGAATTCCAAGTGAAGAGTTTGCGAAAAGCTTGGAGATACTCCGGCTCGCCGTCCTTGCTGAGCCACTGCAATTTGTGCTCGTCGCGCTGTGGACGCAGGCCGGCCAGTTGCGTCACGCGCGAATAGAACCAGCCGAAGGAATTCGGAAATGCCAGCGCGTGAAGCGGTTTGAGGTGATCGTCCTGACCGAGCGCGACCGAACCCGAAAAGCTGGTGCCGTGATCGAGCGTAAGAACCAGCGAGCGCGAAAAATCGGAGGTATAAAAGGCGCTGGCGGCATGGCAAAGATGGTGGTCAAAGCTCAGAAAGCGGCGACCCGCAAGGAGTTGCCGCAAAGCGGCCAGCATGGCCTCGCGCGACGGATTCTTTTTGCGTCCATTTCGTCCGTTTGTGCCGCGGTCGGCGAACGCGATCGAGGCCACGTCGGAAAGCTTCAGGCGCGCGGCGCCCAGAACCTGCTGCAACGCAAATTGTGGAAGCGCCTGCGACTCGTTGCCACGAGTGAGCTTTTCTTCTTCGATCGCAGCAACGATGCCGCGCTCGTCAAAGAGCGCGGCTGCGGCATTCGCTCCAGGTGTGGAGATACCAAGAATGTTCATTCCATCAGCCTTATGTCAGAGTAGTACCGGGTCAGCTGGCCGGAGCTCGGAAATCGCCGGAATGTGCTGATCCGCGGAGCAAACCACATCTAGGAAACGATTGGGCAGCCAGGTGCCGGAAATGCGCAGCTTAAGATAATGGGAAGAAAGGGCCGGAGTCCATTCGGTGGAATCCGGTACACCCGATTCCCGTCGCCGCAGCGTGAGGACGGAGAGCGTACGGCCGGCCTCGGCGCGGTGGAAGGCGGCGTACTTGGCCTCCCCGAGAGCGCGCAGTTCGCGGGCCCGGCGCTGGACGACGTGGCCGGGGACGTGGCCTGGAAGCGACACGGCGCGCGTTCCGGGCCGCGATGAATACGAGAAAACGTGCAAATAGGTGAAGGAGCGCCGCTCGATGAAGTCGACGGTGAGGGCGTGGTCTTCCTCGCTTTCGCCTGGGAACCCGGCGATGACGTCGGCGCCGATGCCCGCGTGAGGCAGATGTTCGCGAATCAGCTCGACCCGGCGCGCGTAATGTTCGCTGCGATACCAGCGGTGCATGGCGGCGAGAATTCTGTCCGAACCGCTCTGCAGCGGCATGTGAAAGTGATCTGCCAGCCGCGGCGTAGAGGCGAAAAGCAGAATGAGGTCGCGGGTAACGTCCAGCGGCTCAATCGAACTGAGGCGCAGGCGCTCGACCGCCGTTTCGTCGAGGATCTGCCGGAGCAGGTCGAGGAAGCCGCGGCGCGGCGAAAGATCACGGCCCCAGGCTGCAAGGTTGATGCCGCTGAGCACGATCTCTTTGTAACCGGAATCCGAGAGCTTGCGCATTTCCTCCACCACGGTTTCTGGAGGCAGGCTGCGGCTCTTCCCGCGCACCAAGGGAATTACGCAGAAAGCGCAGCGGTTGCTGCAGCCGTCTTGAATCTTGAGCGTCGGTCGAGTGCGATTGCCTTCGCCGCCTAGCACCGGAGCAACCAGAACGTCGCGTTGTCGAGAGATGTCTCCGACCAGAATCGGACCGAGCAGAAGACTTTCCGTCGGGACAAAATCCTTTGCTGAGGCTGTCTCGAGCGTGCCAGCCAGAAGACCGGGCAGCTGCGGCTTGTGCGAATTGCCGACCACGTGGGAAACGCCGGGCAAAGCGGCGAGTTCGGCAGGAGCGCGCTGCGCGTAGCATCCGGTAACGACGATGCGGGTTGAGGGATTGGCTTTGTGAATCCTGCGGATGGCTTCCCGCGCTTGGGCATCGGCCGCGGCGGTTACCGTGCAAGTATTGAGGACAACCACGTCGGCGGAATCCGCCGAGCCGGCAACCGTACATCCGCGGTCGACGAGCTGCCGCTCGATGGCCGCGCCGTCTGCCTGGGTGGCGCGGCAGCCGAACTGCTCGATATAAAAGGTAGCCACAGAAGACCAGTTTACCGTCAACAATGCAAGGTTGACAGTTCTTGCCTGCGATCGCCGATAAAAAAGCTTCTCTAGGCACTGGTTCGCCCTCTCGCTCCCCGTGTGTCGATTGGACACCGTCGCGTCCGATCGCACACAACCGCAACCGCAGGCGCCACCCGTAACTACTTGCTTTTCAGCAGGAAACGGATTTAGTCCCCTGGCCAGCGCCGTGCACGGCCCCTGTTGTCTTTCTCGCAGCGCGCGCGCCGCGATTCGGACGCGTTTCGTGGAATGCCGTAAAATAGAAGTTTCGGAAACGTCGAATGCCTGCAAAAAGATCCGCCAGCAAAGGAGTTGAGGCAGTAATCGGCCGTCCGGTCTGGGCCGAAGTTTCTCTCGCCGCGCTCACCCACAATCTCCACGCCATCCGCGACTTCGTAAATCCGAAATCCGAAAACCGCGCCACTCCCCGCAAAATTCTCTCGATCGTCAAGGGCAACGGTTACGGCCACGGCGGTCCGCAAGTGGCCAAGGCGCTCGAAAAAGCCGGCTCCGACTGGTTTGGCGTTACCAGCGCCGAGGAAGGCGAAGCCGTTCGCAAAGCAGGCGTTCGGAAACCTATCCTGGCTCTCACCAGCTTCTGGCCCGGTGAGGAAGACCAGCTCCTTAGGAACGCAATTGCGCCGGCCGTGATCCGCTGCGAACAGCTTGCCGCGCTCGAATCCGCCGCAGCGCGCCGCAAGCTCGGCCCACGCTCGGTTGGCATTCACCTGAAAATTGATACCGGCATGAATCGGCTCGGCATCGCGCCGACCGATATCGACTGCTTCGCCCGCCAGTACGAAAAATGCCGGCGCCTCAAACTGCAGGGTGTTTTTACTCACTTTGCCTCTTCCGAGGTGTTTGCCGGCCCCGTCGCTTCGCAAACCTGCGATCAGGAAGAAAACTTTCACCGATCGGTCGAACGCCTGCGCTCTCTAGGCATCGCTCCCGGACTCATCCATCTCGCCAACAGCGCCGCCATCGCGTCGCGCCCCGAGACCTGGGCGGATATGGTGCGCCCCGGCGCCATCCTGTACGGCTACCATCCCGGCTACGACCCGATCGAGCGCCGTGCTGAAGCCGAAAAGCAATTACCGCTTCGGCCGGCCATGAGCCTGCGCACGCGCATCATCAGCATCCGCAACGTTCCCGGGGGGGAAGGGGTAGGCTACAACGCCAGGTTCGTCCCCGAACGTCCGTCAAAAATTGCCGTGCTGGCTGCCGGCTACGGCGATGGCGTCCATCGCTCGCTCGGCAACAAGGGACAGGTGCTGGTGAAGGGCGTCCTCGCCCCCATCGTGGGCATCATTTCCATGGATGTCACCATGGCCGATGTCACCGACGTTCCCGGCGTGGCCGTCGGTGACGTCGCCACCGTCTACGGCCCGGACGGCAACGGCAGACTCCTGGCCGCCAACGTCGTAGCGCGCAGCATCGGCACTGTCACTTCGGACCTTCTCTGCGGCGTCAGCGCCCGCGTCCCTCGCCTCTATACAGTGGATTTTTCCGGTTCCTATTGAATCACTGGTATATTGACGCGCCGAGCGCTGCAGGCGTATATAAGGTTCAAGGGACGCGTCAAGTTGTGGATTCGTCCTTTTGCGTGTCGGATCACGCGATTGTCTTTGCTGTGCCGCACCACAGGTTCTACAGTCCTACGCAGACGTCGTAATCGATTAAGCCCGGCGCTCAACAGGAGCTGCACGTTGCCCGAGACCCAAGGACCGCAAGCTTCCAATTCCTCACCCAACACCCGCTACACCGAGAATCTTGCTCGGAGCTCGCATTCTGCCCGCAACTGGAACGCCTGGCTCTTGCGTTGTTGCCTGGCTTTAGCCGCCGTCGCCATCGCCTTGAGTCTGGGGCCCTTCGGTCTTCAGGGCTGGCTGGCGGCCGTCGCGGGATTCGTCGTCGCCATCGTGGTCATCCTGGCGGAGCACCGTCTGAAGCGCTCCGCCCCCTCGGCTCTTCTAGGCGGCGCGCTCGGAGGCATTCTGGGCGCACTCGCGGCCCTTATGGTAAGCGCGGTGATCGCGCGAACCTCGGAGCCGGAGCCGACCAAATCATTCGTCGAATTCGCAGTCTTGCTCGGCTTCGGCTATGTCGGAGTCGCCCTCGGGGCGCGCAAGTTCGGCTCGCTGAAAGCCAGTCCGCTGACCGCGTTGCTCGGTCACAGCGCAGATCCGCCCGCGGTTCCCGCCGACGGCAAACTGCTGGACACGAGCGTGCTCATTGACGGCCGCCTCGCCGAAATTTGCGAAGCGTACTTTCTCGATGGTCCGCTCCTTGTTCCGCGCTTTGTCCTGCATGAGCTCCAGACCATCGCCGACTCGCCCGACAGCTTGCGCCGTCAGCGCGGCCGGCGCGGTCTTGAAGTCCTGGAGCGCATTCAGAAACTGCCGTCGCACGAGGTTCGGATCGTCGAGGACATTCCGGGCCAAACCGGCGAGGTGGATCACAAATTGATCGGACTGGCCTTGCGCTTCCAGGCCAAGATCGTCACCAACGATTTCAATCTCAATAAGGTCGCGACCGTGCAGGGCATCACCGTACTGAATGTGAATCTCCTAGCCAATGCCTTGCGCCCGGCGGTTCTTCCCGGCGAAGGCATGCGGGTGTTCATCCTCCGCGAAGGCAAGGAAGTGAACCAAGGCGTCGCCTATCTCGAGGACGGCACCATGGTCGTAGTCGACGGCGCCCGCCGCCTCATCAATAAAACCGTGGACATCCTGGTCACTTCGGTTCACCAGACTCCGGCCGGCAAGATGATTTTCGGCCGCCTCGACGAACGCCCCGACCCAGCTCTCCGCCAAGCCGCGGCCGTCGGCCGCGCAGAACGCTCCGAGCGTTCCGCCCGCCCGCTCTATCCCGAACCCACCGAATAACCGCCGAGGGGAATCCGTCCTGCCGGGAACCGGTTCAAGCTCCGTGGCCTACCCAAATACCGGTCGCAGCCGTTCTCCGGGAGTGTCACTGTTTCGGAAGTGGCGCTGAGCCTCGGCTACGAATCCGAGGCGGCTTTCAACCGCGCCTTCAAACGCCATGTCGGAATCTCACCCGGCGCTGCCAAACGCACACGCTCGACTCCACGATCGATCGAACCCGTTTCCGGAAAAGCCCGCTAACGCCGGCGCGAGAAACGTCCCCGCTGCCCTGGGCTTGCCGACGGCTGGCAGACGTCGTGTTCCGAAAGTTATGGGGATGCGCCTTTCCAGATTTTAGGCTAAATTCTCCTTGAGCTACGTTGGCCCAGTGAACCGCAGGACTAACGATAGCGGGCTTCTGATCGGGTCCCGCGCTGCCCCGAGACGGATGCAATTATTTTCTGGCGAGGAGAACTTCCGTGGATCGTCGCAAGTTCCTAACCAGCGGCGGTGGTGCGACCCTGGCTTCCGTTTGCCGGAAAACGCCGTCATTCTTTTTCTCACTTAGGCCGGCAGTCGAGTGGCGATCGTTCGAGATCGTTACCCGGGTTGAAGTCCTCGAGTCCACAGGCGCTACTCGTATCTGGGTTCCAACCGCGCTCATCCGCGAGACTCCCTATCAGAAAACCTTAGCGAATGAGTTTCATGCCGATGCCGGAGCAGCACAGCTAGTTGAAAGCAAGCCTGACGGACTTGGAATCGTGGTGGCCGAATTTTCGTCCGGAGCAAAACCGGTGCTGACGGTCTCCACGAAAATCAGGACCAGGGATTACCTGGTGGATTTCGGAAAAGCCGGTGAGCTCGAACGACCGAGTGCGGCGGAACTCGAGCACTTTCTGCGGCCGACGAAACTCCTGCCGACCGATGGGATTGTGAGGAAAACGGCGGCCGAGATTACCGGCAACGCCAACAGCGACCTTGAAAAAGCGCGCGCGATTTACGAGTGGATTGTTGAAAACACGTTTCGCAATCCCAAAACCCGCGGCTGTGGTACGGGCGACATACGCTTCATGCTGGAGTCGGGGGACCTTGGCGGGAAATGCGCCGATCTCAATGCGTTGTATGTCGGCCTGGCTCGCGCGGCTGGCCTGCCGGCCCGCGATGTTTACGGGATTCGGATTGCCAAGTCGGAACTGGGATACAAGAGCCTCGGCCCATTGACGGGAAATGTGACCAAGGCGCAGCACTGCAGGGCCGAAGTTTACCTGACCGGCTACGGCTGGGTTCCCGTGGATCCGGCCGACGTGCGGAAGGTGGTGCTCGAAGAACCTCCCGGAAACCTCCCGCTCGACGACCAAATGGTAAAGACCGCGCGCGCTCGCCTGTTCGGTTCCTGGGAAATGAACTGGATGGCATACAACTACGCGCACGACGTGGCGCTGCCGGGTGCAAGTGAGGGACCGATTGGTTTCTTGATGTATCCGCAAGCGGAAACCGCAGCCGGGCTCCTCGATTGTCTCGACCCCGACCATTTCCGATACGAAATTTCTTCGCGGGAAGTCTCTTCAGGTTGAGATTCCGGCTGTAGCCCAAGATTGCTCAACCGGAACGCCGACCAGGCGACCCGCCGGGAGAAAGGAATGAAGAAAGTCGAACCGGCATCCTCCCCGGCGCACGCCAAGCCACCGGAGCCCGATCAGGGAATCTCGCTTGGGCTCGGACTAACCAACGAATGCAACCTCACGTGCGCCTTCTGCTACCGCGATCCCGCGCGCGCCGATCGTCTCTCGTTCGAGCAGGTCCAAGCGGTGATGGAGTCTCTTCCGGTGCGCTCCGTGAATTTGGGTACGGGCGAAAACGGCATGCATCCGCAGTTCCACGCGATTTTGGCGTACCTGCGAACTCTGCCCGTGAAGCTCACCATTACTTCCAACGGTCACAGCGTCGCCGTTCTCGGAGACGATGATCTGCACGCGTTTCATGACGTGGAGTTTTCACTCGATTACCCGAACGAAAGAGAACAGGACCAGCAACGCGGCGCAGGCAACTGGGAACTCATTCACCGGCAGGCCCGGCGTTGCGTGCGTCTGGGCGTGCCCATAACGATCGTCGCGGTCATGATGAAGTCCAACTACCTGCGGCTCGCGGATGTCGCGCGGGTGGCCAAGGGTTTTGGCGCTCCCCTGCGCGTGAATGTGTATCAGGCGGTGCGGTCCGACCTGTACTCGCTTTCATACGAGGAATACTGGGAAGGCTTTCGGCGACTCCTTCGAGCCACCGATGTCATCGCAATCGGCGAGCCGCTCGTGCGGGCCATGGCCGGCCTGCCGCCGTCCGCCGGGGGATGCGGCGTCAGCACGGTGCGCGTAACCCCGCGAGCCACCACGCAGCCGTGTGTTTATTGGCCCGGCGTCGGGGAGCCGCTGTCAGAACTGATTTCGGCCGGGCCCGGAATCCTGAACACTGCGCCGTTTGAGCAGGCACGTACCCTTCCGGAAGCCTGCAGGTCCTGCGAGTTCCGAGCCGCCTGTCACGGAGGCTGCGCCGGCCGCAGGCGTCTTGACCGAGCTCTCGCGCGGCCGGATTTCTATTGTCCGATCGTTCGCGGCGAGCGCCCGCGGCTCGAAATCCGCATGGCCGCCGGCCGAAACCTACCCAAGCTCGGCAGCTCGTGCACCACCGTAGTGATGGCCAAGGATCCGGATTCCTGAAAACCGGGCCTTTCGGACGCGACGAAATTACTGCGCGTCCACCCACTTGTCCGAACCAGCCAGCTTCACAGCTACGTTTGAAAAGGAAATTCGCGCCGGCTTTCCGTCTGCCGTACCGCGGTGGTCGGTCGACACCAGCAGGGGGCCGGCCTTTTTGTAGCCCGCCCAGCTTGTTGTGACGTTGCTCGGCAATTTGGGTCCGCCGCGACGATAGACGAAGGCCACAATGCGTCCTGCAGAGCCGACGTAGAGATCCCAAGTGTCACCCGGCGTATACCCGCCGACTTCCGCCGGATACTTGACCGACACCAGCTTCGCCGTGCCCTGTCCCACCGGCAATTTTTGTTTGTCTTTCTCGGTTACATTGGCGCTCGAGTCCCAGTAGGCGTGAAAAGGGAAGATGAACCAATAGTTGTCGTTGACAAACGCCGGCTCAACTTCGTCTTTCACGTTAGCCGGTGCGCTGCTGAGCTGATTCCGGTTATAGGTAACCTTGACCGGCTTCCCGTCCTTGTCCTTCGACTCGTAAGTAACCTGGCCCGTCTTGGGCTCCCATTCCCAGGAGCGCGACAGATTCAGTTTGAGAGCCGGCAACTCGATGTTGAACGTGTAGCGCACGGCGTCAATTTGCCCGTACGAATCAAGTCCGTAGGTCTTGGCGAGCTGTTCGATAACGGGCGGGCGCGTCTGTGCCGGTATTGCGCCCGCAAGGCCCAGCGTGCCAAAAAACAACCAGCAGATCGTCGCGAAACGAATCGACTTTTTCATTCAAGCATCCTCCTCAGTGAACGAACATACCGGGTAGTGTGCAACTCTTCCCGAGCCTGCAAATCTCCAGTGGAGCGCGGGCTTTACTCGGTCGGGTCGGCTGAGCATGGCAAGGAAGCCGGCCGGTCGCACCGCAGGATCGCGGCAATCCCTGTGGCTGCTATCAGTGATCCGTACTCCAGAAGGAGAATCCAGTCGGGGACCACCCACGGCTGTCCAAGCGTGCGCAAACGCCAAACATAATAGGTAGGAATAATGCTCAGTGTCCAGATGAGGATCGGGAACGTCGAGGCCGAGCGCACGAATGGCAATGTCCAGAGCAAATACCAGGGGTAGACAACCGGGGCGCACAAAAGAGATGCCGCCATTGGCCAGGCGAATGTGGCCGCAGACGCTTCGGCGGACCTTCTGCGCATCCAGGCGGCGACCAGCAAACCGGCCAGCACGGCCAGCCCGGCCACAAACCGGGGAGCCATGAAGCGCTCGAACGCTTCGAAAACCGGGTCATTGAAACGGAACCTTTGCACGTAGGTTCCAACCGAGCCGAAAGGAATCTGGCCATGGCGCAGGAAGGGCACGTAAAGAAGTCCAAGAACGAGCATAGCCAGCGCGCCATCGCGCACCCGTACCCGCTTCCAGTAGAGGGGCAGCAATACCATCGGGAGAAACTTCACCGCAACCGCCAAGGCAAACGATACGGCTGCGATGGCACGCCACCGTCTCAGAAGTGCAGCAGCGGATATTGCGAGCAGCAGCGCCCCGACAATATCGACATGACCGCTGCCCGCCACCTCAACCGCCAGCAGCGGGTGCCAGGCGTAGGCGAGCACCCAGTGTTCGGCCTGCCCGGTGCGCCGCAACATGTCGAGCAACACAAGAACAATCGCTATGTCGCAAATCACGAATGCGACCTTCAGCGCCATCGCCGATTCGTGAATCGCCGTCACCACGCGAAAGAATAGCTGCGCACCCGCCGGATAGGGGCTCGGCACGTCCGCATTGTTCAGCGCGCGAGTTTCATCCGTATGCAAGCCGGCAAGGGAAGGATCGGCCGGAACGAGCAGATACGGGTTGTAGCCGAGCCGCTGCACGCGGCCATCCCAAACGTATCGATGCACGTCGTCATCCGGTCCCGGCGGCATTCTTAGAAACGTAACGTGCCAGAGGGCGGCCAGGGCAAGACTGAGGTAAACGACGCGCTTTGAAAATCTAGCCCCGAACCACAACTCGCGAAGCGCCAGCAGGTAAGCAACCGCCGCGACGGCGAGGGGCGCCATGAACGGCAGTTCGCCTCTTCGGCTGAAGTTAGCGGAACAAAACGTAAGGGCCGCCAGTAGTATGGCGCCGAGTCCCAGCAGCCTCTGCGAAGGAGTAAGCTTCACGCGCTTCCTCGGCTTCGGCCGAGTAGCGCGACGGCTTCTTGCCATCTGGCGAACCAGCCCGCGGTCCGCGGCGCCTTCTCTGGCGCCTGCTCCAGTTCCCGCGCCAAGCGCAGCAAATCGTTTGCGACGTCGATATCATAGAACGGTTCGGTGAAGCCGGTCGACAATGCCAGCGCCTTTGTGCGCGCCAGCAATCGATCGAGGGCGCTCCTGGTTCCCATGCCGTCGCCTTCGAACAGCGACGAATGAGCCGCCTTGGCGCCCACCAGATAGTAGCCTCCATCGTGGGTTGGCCCGACCACCACGTCATACCGGGCGAGCGTCTCGAACGCGCTTTGCAGCACCTGCGGCGCAAGGTGCGGGCTGTCGCTATTGAACGCGATGACGCGCCGCCCGCCGGCGGTGAAGTGTCGAAAGACGGAAGTAAGACCCGCCGGAAGACCGCTCCCCTGCTGCGCGACCACCTCCACCGTGTCCCCAAGAAGGTCCATCAATTCGTCCCGGTCGCGCTCCGGGCACACGACCGAGACCTCCACATCGGCCAACGACCTTGCCAGCGCCAGCGTGTCTGCCAACAAGCAGCCATAGAGAGCCGTCACTGCGGGAGAGGGAAGGCTGTCCATCAAGCGGGTCTTGACCGTACCAGGTCTTGGAGCTTTGGCCATGATGACCAACGTTCGGGTTGCGTGAGGAAGAAGCACCGTGGTCTAACCAGAGCGTTTCATGAGACATCGGCCATCCGGGTCTTACGCCGATCGCGGTGTTCCCGGCCGACGTCGAAAATAATAACGCACGATTCGGCTCAGGATGAACCATGCGGCTCCCAGCGTCCCCTTCACCGTTCCGCTGATTTTGGATTTGCCGATGCGCGGATAGCAGCTCACCGGGACTTCAACGATCCGGAATCCCGCGACGGCCCCCTTCAAAATCATTTCCACTGCCCAGCCGTAGGTAGCCTCTTCGAGAGCGAGCGCACGTAGCACATCCGCGCGGCCGGCGCGAAACGGGCCGAGGTCCGTGATCTTCACACCGTACAAGAGCCGGATCAGTCGGGCGGCGAGGCGATTGCCGAACGATTGGTGCCAAGGCAGCGCGCCCGGATTGCTCCTGCTGCCGAAGCGCGAGCCGAGGGTAATGTCAGCGCTTCCCCCGGCGATCGGACCCAAGAGTATCGGCAACTCGGAAGGCCTATCGCTGTAATCGCCGTCCAGGAAAACGATCACATCGGGATTTTCCGTGTTCTCGAGCCCCGTCAGACAGGCCCGCCCATAACCGCGGCGAGGCTCCTCGATGACCCGCGCTCCCATTTTCCCGGCTAGCTCGCGCGTCCGGTCCGTCGAATTGCTGTCCACGACGATGACCTCGCTGACGAGGTCGAACGGCAGATCGCCAAGCACACGACCAATCGCCTGCTCCTCGTTATGAGTGGGAATGATGACCGACACTCGCACGCGGATTCACTCATCACCACCACGGAGACGCCGGCCGCCGCGCGGCCAGCAACGCGTCGACGCCCCAAGCCCGGCCTGCGCGCCCAATGGCGAGTCCGAGTGACGCCAGCACCGGAACCAGCAGCTCCCAGATCCAGGAAGTGCCCCATTCCGAGATCCACAAACTGCCAAGGAGGAGAAAAGCCACAACCGCGGCAGGCCGCGTCAGCAGACCGATCACCAGGAGGATTCCGATTGAGATCTCCGTAAAGCCCTGCATCGGAGCCGCCATTCGGGCGTGATTTGCCGCAATAGCCATGACCGCCTTCCAGATGGCCGGCGAGTGGCCCGCCTCGATATAGTGCCTGATCAGCCCGGCGTAGCCCGCCGCCGTGTAGAGACCCTTTCCCAGGTTTTCAAAGAACACCCAGACGAACATCACGCCGATAGTCACGCGAACCAGTGCCAACCCACTGGACGCACCCGCGAAGTCCGCCGTTCCCCCCAGTTGTGCTTGTGCTGCCGTGGTCATCGTGGTGAACCTCTCGATCGTAAGCGCATCCGTGAAGGCGCAATCTTGAATGGCGGTCCTGCCCGTGCCGCAATGGACTGCGCAAGGATATCTCAGTTCGTCGAAGCCAAGACAGGAGCGGGGCCGGGCGCATTTAGCGCCTGCCGCTTTCCTCTGGGCGCGCGCAGTCGTACAATCGAGCTATGAGCAAACGCGGAGCCGACAATCTTAACGTCACCTGCCCCTGCTGCCAGGCCAAGCTGGTGATCGATCCGGTTTTTGGCGCGGTCCTCTCCCACGAAGCTCCCCCGAAGAAAGGCCCCGACGTGGACCTGACGCAGGCTTCCAGCATCCTGCAGGAACAGCAGCGCCAGCGCGAGGACAAATTCGCCGACTCTTGGTTCCAGGAAACCAACAAGGAAGACATCCTGGCCAAGAAATTTGAAGAAGCCATGAAAAAGGCCAAAGACGCTCCCGCCGGCAAGCCCATCCGCGATTTCGATCTCGACTGAAACGTTTCCGCTCCCGCCCTGATGCACAAACGAAAATTCTTTCGACTGAGACTCCGCTCCGGCATGTTGCAGCTGGGCAAACGCACTCTCCTCATGGGGGTGCTCAATGTCACTCCCGACAGCTTTTCCGACGGCGGAAGATTCTTCGATGCGAAGCGAGCGGTTGCACAAGCGCTCGCGATCGAGCGCAGCGGCGCCGACATCATTGACATCGGCGCAGAGTCGTCCCGGCCCGGTGCGCAAGGAATTCGTGCAGCCGAAGAATTAGGCCGATTGTTGCCGGTACTTGAAGGGCTGCGCGGCAGGTTAAAAGTCCCGATTTCCGTGGACACGCAAAAGTCGGCCGTTGCGGAAATTGCGCTGGGCGCGGGAGCCCAGATCATCAACGACGTTTCCGGCCTGCGCACCGATCCGCGTCTCGCGCAAGTGGCCGCGCAATTTCGCGCGCCGCTGGTCCTCATGCACATGCGCGGCAATCCGCTCACCATGCAGAAAGGCCCGTTTGCGCGCGACGTTTGGCAGGACGTCAAAAGGGGACTGCGCCGTTCCATCGCCGTTGCGCGGAAGGCAGGGGTTGCCAGATCACAAATCGTTCTGGACCCCGGAATCGGTTTCGGCAAGAGCTTCGCGCAAAATTACGAACTGCTGGCCAGACTGCCGGTACTCGCCCAACTGGGCTTTCCCGTTCTTGTCGGCACGTCGCGCAAGGGCTTCCTCGGAGCAGCGCTCGCCAAGCGCGGAAAAGCGGCTCCCGCAGGCGAACGGATTTGGGGAACCGCCGCAACCGTCGCCGCCAGCATCCTGGGCGGCGCGCACATCGTCCGCGTCCACGACGTCGCGGAAATGGCCCAGGTCGCCCGCATCAGCGATTCCGTGCTCGAACGGCTATAATCTTCGCGATTTTCCTTCGATTGCGGGAGATTCTCGATGCGCCACCTTTCTGCGGGCTCGATCCTTCTGGTCTCACTCGAGGCGCTTTTGGCGGCCAGGCCGATCCATGCGCAGCTCGCGCCGTCACAGACCGACGCGTTGAGCAAACTTCAGACGTCGGCCAACGCGGCGGCCTGTTCGGCGACCGAAGCCTCGTCGTGCGCGCAAGCCGCGGCCAAGCTGATTCCGGTCCTTCTTGCCGACTCACCGATGATCGAGAATTTGCGCAGGCTGACGGATGAAATCGGCGGTCGCGTCAGCGGCAGCGCCGAGATGGCCAAGGCCGTGCAGTGGGGCGTCGCCGGCTTCCGCACGGCCGGGGTCGACGTACACACGGAACAATACACGCTGCCGGTGACGTGGAAAGAAGGCGCCACAAGCCTGCGCGTCACCGCTCCCGCTCGGGCCGGCGCCCTCCTGCGCGCGGTCTCCGAAGGTTGGGGGCCCGCGACTCCTCGGGAAGGAATCGAAGCCAAGGTCATAGACGTAGGCGGAGGAAGCGAGGCCGAGATTTCCCGGACCAGCGACTTGAAAGCCGCGATTCTGCTGGTGCACAGCGACATCGGCTCATCGTGGCCCGATCTATTTAACGAGTACATGCGTCCGCCGGGAATCATTGCCCGCGCCGTAAAGGAAGGGGCAGCGGCGATTTTGTGGATGGCCGCGCGGGAACGGCTGCTGCTCTATCGCCACAGCAACGCTCTCAACGGCGAGATCGACAAGATTCCACAAGCCGTGGTCGCTCGTGAGGACGCGCTCCGCCTCGCGCGAATGGTCGAAGCCAACCCCGGCAAGGTGCGCGTCCGGCTGGAAATGCCGAATCAGATCGGCGGACCGGTAGAGCAAGAAAATGTGGTCGGCGAAATCCGCGGCTATGAAAAGCCGGACGAAGCGGTGATTCTAGGCGCGCATCTGGACTCATGGGAACTTGGCACGGGCGCTCTCGATAACGGCTGCAACGCGGCGCTCGTAGTTGAAGCGGCGCGCGCCATAAAGGCCATGGGCACGCTGCCGAAACGCACCATCCGCTTCGTGCTTTTCACCGGCGAAGAGCAGGGCACCATAGGGTCCTACGCTTACGTAAAGTCGCACGCCGCCGAACTGGACAAGATTCGCGGCGTTATCATTTTCGATTCCGGCAGCGGCCGCACGACGGGATTTTCCCTTGGCGGCCGCACGGATACCGAAGCCGGCTTGCGGCTGATCCTGAAGCCGCTCGATTCGTGGGGTGCGACAGAACATACCTCCGACGCCTCGTTCGGCACGGACAATTTCGATTTTCTGCTGGAAGGCGTGCCGACATTCGTGGCCAACCAGGAGATCTCCAACTATCTTGCGAACTACCACGCGGCTTCCGACACCTTCGACAAAGTGGACGAGCGCGAGCTGAAACTGAACGCGGCCATCGCCGCGCTCGCCGCGTGGGGCATTGCCGACCGTACCGAGCCCATCGGCAGACGGCTGAGCCGCGACGAACTTGATGCCCTCGTCAAACAGACCGGTCTCGACGAGCAAATGAAGGTCTTGGGTTATTGGGCGCAATGGCAGAGCGGCCGGCGGGGGCGCAGGCCCTAGAACGATATAATCAAGATGTGAAGCCAGTGTCTCCAACGACGGCCCATGCCGGCCAGACTGCCGCGCCAGCGGGAAAGATCCTGGCCATCGACTATGGCCGCGCGCGCATCGGCTTGGCCATCGCGGAATCGCGTCACGGCCTTGCGCAGCCGTTCACGACGCTCGAGCGCATCAACCGCAATGAAGACATGCGCCGCTTACGCGAGCTCGTGCGCCGGCAAGGTGTGAAGTTGGTGCTGGTTGGTTTGCCGCTGCGCATGGATGGAACACGTGGAGAAATGGCGGAAGAGGCCGAACGCTTTGCACAGCGCGTGCAGAAGCAAATCGGCATAGCCGTGGAAATGGTGGACGAGAGGCTGACCAGCTGGGAAGCGGAACGCCAGTTGGAGGAACAGTTTGGCCGGCGATCGAAATCCGCGGAAATTTCATCTAAGAAGAAGGCCGACCAGAAAATCTCGGTGGACTCCATGGCCGCGGCGATTATATTGCGACAGTATCTGGAACGGCAGGCTTCGGGAGCTCCGGAATGAAGTTCCTGGCGACGCTGTTGCTCCTCCTGCTGCTGGTTGCTGCCGCCGCGGCGGGTTATTTCTGGTATTGCGTCGACAAGCCTTTCGGCAGCTATCCCCCGGAAGGGACCTTTGTGGAAATTCCGCACGGAGCTTCCAGCCGGAGTGTGGCGCGCCTGCTGAAAAAGGAAGGCGTCATCCGCAGCGCCGTGGCGTTTGAAATCTACGCGCGGCGCCATCAGAAGCGCACATTGCAGGCCGGAGAATACTTTTTCGATCATCCGGTCAGCGGCAAGGACGTGTTCTGGAGCATCGCCAACGGCAATGTGTACCAGCGGCCGTTCA
>Ga0306920_100000357_pt1 | contig 52749 bp, 40 predicted proteins | sample flu12Cox44000170_FD_204666 | JGI IMG/M metagenome (GOLD analysis project Ga0306920, IMG submission 204666) | Lab enrichment of tropical soil microbial communities from Luquillo Experimental Forest, Puerto Rico - flux4day.12C.oxic.44.000.170 (v2)... | ecosystem: Environmental > Terrestrial >... | reverse complement strand
CGGCGGCAAATGCCAGTAAGCCACATAACCCATCGACATTACGAGTTCAAGTAATTCGCAGGACCGATCCTCGTATTCGTTTTCCAGATACAAGATCGGCCGAAACTTGTTGATAGTCTCCCTAGCCCCGTTGAGCATCTCCACCTCCATGCGCTGAATATCAGCCTTGATCAAGTGACATGCCTTGAGATCTAGGCTGTCAAGAGCGACCACCGGCACAGGCTCACCAGCCTGGATGGTTGGGAGCGACTCTTCTCCGAAGTTATGGGGTTTGGAGGGGTTTAAGACAGGTGTAAGAATGGTCCCGGAATGAGCCCCGACGGCGGCCTGGCGGGCGAACACGTTGGTGCAGTTATTGAGAGCGAGATTTGCGCAGAGCGTTTGAAAGATAATCCGCTGCGGCTCGAAAGCATGGACCTGGCCGTTCGGACCAGCCAGCCAAGAAAGTTCCACGGTATGGGAACCGATATGCGTTCCAGCCTCAACAACAACGTCGTCCAGATGAATCAATTGCTGGAAGAGTTGTAGTTCTCCGAATGAGTACTCCCCATACAACTCCAACGAGCGCCCTACATAGCGATCGTTCTTGTTGTAGATCATCGGACCGAAGCGACAGTATTTCAACTTGTTGAAGCCGGCCGAATCAAGTTGAACGGCGTCGTCTTCGCGCTTAGTCATTTGTAGATGTTTGGCAGTTGGTCATCTAGAGGTATGTCTCCACGCATCGTGGCGGTGCGATTATAGTGATTATCGTCTTGAAAATCGGGACAAACCACGATTTTCTTTGGCATGGCGCCGGCCGCTTCGCTGATCGCATCGCCTAATTAACCGACGCCGACCCCTGTCAGAACTGACAGGTTCGACTCGGCGACGAACGGCGCAAAATTGTCTTGTCGGCGAGCTTTTGCTTGTGAAAAGATAGCGCCGCAACTTTCCTTTGGCGATGTCGACTTCGTGCAGGGAGGCGCGATGAGACTCGTAACGCCGCGCTGCCATGGCGCCTTTGTCATTGGTGGGCTGGTCTCGTTGATCGTCTCGTCCACCGCCTTTGGATGCCCCGACGGCTACAAGTGCACAAGCCCACGTGTCGCGCCATATTGTTATTGGATTACCGATGGCCAGACCGGTACCTGTCCATACAGCTCCGAGGGGGACGCAAAGGCGTGGGTACTGCAACACAAGCAGCAAACGCAACCGCAGTGTGATTGGCAGAGCATCCAAGACCTAAGCGACTGGACGAATCCCCCGATCACGTGTTTCCCAGGGAACGGCTCCGCCTGCTTCATTCCCGAGAGTGCGGACAAGAGCGCCGCCCTGGTATACGGTCCCGGCAAGACCAATTACAACTGTGTATTGGAAACAAACGCGAATATGCACCGCGCGCGCCTCGCCGTATGTCCGCTGGGATTTACGCCGGACAACGCGACGGGTCTCTGCAAGGCACCGCTCGTTGATTGCTGTACGAAAGGTGGAGGCTCATCACCCCAAGCGTCCTTTGGCGACCCCGTGGTACCCCGGTCGTTTGAGCTGGTGGAAACTGCGTCAGACTATCGAGGCGGCGGCCCGTTTCCGGTGTCGATCACCCGTTACTACCGCTCCTTCGGGACCGACCTCAACGAGAACTACCCGACGGTCGCCGGCGGGCTGGGCTTCCCGTGGCGACATAACTATCAACGAAAGGTCGCGGTCTACTCCGCCGTTCCGACGGTCGCTTGGGTAATTCGGCCGGAGGACGCGCCCCACTACTTTGACCTGATAGGCGGCCAGTGGGTCGGCCGTCACGATTATCAGGACCGATTGGCCGAGACCAAGTATGGTCAGGGGAACCGGATCGGGTGGGTTTACACGAGCCCGAACGACGAAACCGAGACATACAACGCTTCAGGTCAGCTGCAGCAGATCACCACACGCGGTGGGCTCACGCAGACGTTGAATTATGACGGCTCTGGAAGACTAACGTCGGTGACCGATGCGTTTGGACGTCAACTGACGTTCTCATATGCAAGCGCGAGTCTCATCACGACGATTACGGACGCGCTCGGTGAAACGTACTCGTATACCTACGATGCGAATGCCAACTTGTCGTCCGTGACCATGCCCGATGGTCCGAACAAGAGCTATTCGTACGACGAAACCGCATATGGACTGGCCGGAAACACGGTCGGATTCCTCACCGGTATATTCGACGAAACCGGGACGCGCTACTCGTCGTTTTGGTACAGCGGTACGACCGTCAACAAGTCCGCGCACGTCGGAGGGGTCTACACCTGGATTTTTGGCGCCGGGTCGAACCCATGGACAATAGATCCCCTGGGCGTGACACGCACCCATACGTTCTCCTCGACTGCGGGTTATTTCCGACCGACTGGAGTGTCGATTGCGTGCCCGACATGCGGATCCGTGAGTCTCGCGGTTGCGTATGACGCCAATGGCAACGTCGCGTCGAACACCGACTACAACAACAAGAGGGTCTGCTATGCCTACGATCTAAACCGCAACCTCGAAACGGCTCGCGTCGAGGGCGCCCTTTCTTCGGAGACCTGCTCGACAGTCCTTGCGACGCTGCCGAATCGCGCGGACGTCCGCAAGATCAGTACGCAGTGGCATTCGATCTGGCGTCAGCCCGTCAAGATTGCGGAGGCGAACCGGATTACGACGACGACCTACAACGGCGACGGGGGTGTCTACTGTGCACCCATGACGGCGCTCGTGAACGGCACGCCGATCGGCGTTCCCTGCAGCAAGAGCGTCCAGGCCACGACGGACACGACCGGCGCTGCAGGACTCTCCGCGACAACGACCGGATCGCCGCGGGTATGGAGCTATACGTACGACGGTTATGGCCAGGTGCTGACCGCAACCGATCCCAACGGCAAGACCACGACCTACACGTACTATGCAGCGACGGATTCTGACCTCGGCAAGCGCGGCAACATCCAGACCATCACGAACGCTGCCGGCCACGTCGCGACATTCACGGCCTACGATCTCAATGGCCGGCCGCTCTCGATCAGCGATCCCAACGGCACGGTAACGACGCTTGCCTATTCGCCACGGGGTTGGCTTATCGCCCGATCCGTCGGCGGTGAAACCGCGACGTACAACTACGATGCGATCGGGCAGCTCATCAAGGTCACGTCGCCCGATGGAAGTTATATCCAGTACACCTACGATAGTTCTCACCGACTGACACAGCTGCAGGATGGGCTGGGCAATAAGATCGTGTACGGCTTGGACTTAGCGGGCAATCGAGTCAGTGAGCAGGCGTACGACCCAACGGGAACACTGGCTCGGACACAGCAGCGTGTCATGGACAACCTCGGCCAGCTGCATCAGACCGTCGGTGCTCAGTAGAGCGAAGAGGCGACGATGACATCGACTCGCTCGTTCGTCAGTCTCATTTCCTCCTTCGGAGCGTGTGTGGCGCTCATTGCTACAAACGCCAGTGGCCAATACTGCCCGGCGACCACCACATTTTTCCCCAGTGGAATGAACGGTACTTTAGGCGTCGCTTGTGGCGCGCAGGGAAGCTGCTGGGCACCGAGTCCGTTTTCAGGATCAACGCCAAAGACCAACTTGGCACCGAACCTAGCGAACTACGCATGCTCCGCTGCAACCCCGCCGAGTGGGGCCTTGGAAAATACGCTTTACGGCTACGATGCGAACAGCAATCTCACGGCCACAAAGGACCCACTCGGTCATACCACCACTAACGCGTACGACGCACTCAACCGGCTGACCCAAGTTACAGACCCGGCGAGTGGCCTTACCAAGTACGCCTACAACCTCAACAGCGTTCTCTCCAAGGTCACCGACCCACGCAACCTGGCGACCAACTACACGATCGACGGTTTTGGTGAAACCACGACGCTCGCCTCGCCTGATACGGGTAGCGCAACCAGCACCTACGATCCCGCAGGCAACCTGCTGACGCGCGTCGACTCGCGCGGGGTGACGGCGACGTATACGGTCGATGCCATCAATCGCGTGACACAAGTCGTGTACAGCAAGACCGGCACCACCAGTGAGACGCACACCTTTACCTACGATCAGGGCACCTACGGGAAGGGGCGACTCACTACGCTCAGTGACACTGCGGGGACCACGCAATGGACCTACGAGGCGCACGGCAGGGTGACGAGTAAGGTACAGACGGTCGGTAACACGGCCACCGTTAGCTACGCCTATAACGCGGCGGGCCAGCTGCAGACGCTGACCACGCCTTCTGGGCAAGTGGTTGGGTATACGTACACCAACGGTCGCGTCTCTGGTATCACGCTTAATGGCGCGGCGCTGATCACCGGCGCAATCACGGAGCCGTTCGGGCCACTGTCGACGTGGCAATGGGGGAACGGCTTGGTGACCCTGCGCGTCTACGACCTCGACGGGCGGCCGACCTCATGGGAGTACCGCGACGGGGTGTCGGTCCTGCGCAACAACGTAACCTGGGACATCGCTAACAGAGTGACTGCCAGTGCCAACCCGGCGGATGCGACACTGGGCTGCGCGTTCCAGTATGACAACCTGGATCGGTTGACCGTGAGCCAGCAGGGAACTCCAGTGACGGCCACCCAGCAATTCGGATACGACGCGGTCGGCAACCGCAGCAATTTCACGCTCAACGGGACGGCCACGAACTACAGCTACTCGAGCTCCAGCAATCAGCTGCTCTCGCTCACCGGCGGCACGAGCCGGAATTATATCTACGACGCTGCCGGCAACCCGACCACGATCGGTGCACTTACTTATGTCTATAACAACGCGAACCGGCTAATCACGGTCAAGAACGGCGCGACGGTGGTGGCGAGCTACAAAGTGAACGCACTTGGCCAGCGTGTGGAGAAGAACGTTGGCGGGACGATTATGCGCTACGTCTACGACGAGCAGGCGCACCTCCTAGGCGAGTACGATAGCACCGGAAAGATCATTCAAGAGACGCTGTGGCTGGAGGACACGCCCGTTGCGACCTTGAGGCCGACAGGAGCGAGCGGCAATCCGACACCGGTCAACACCTATTATGTGCTGGCGGATCATTTGGGAAGTCCGCGGGCGGTGGTGCGGCCAAGCGACAATGTGTTTATGTGGCGGTGGGACAACGTCGATCCATTTGGGAACAACCTTACAAACGAGAACCCCGCCGGACAGGGAGCGTTCAAATACGCGTTGCGGTTTCCCGGTCAGTATTACGATGCGGAGGTGGTGAGTCATTATAACTACCACCGCGATTACGATCCGATGGTCGGGAGGTATGAGCAGAGTGATCCCATTGGCTCGCGCGGCGGTATAAATACGTATGCATATATACTCTCCGACCCCATTTCTAGTACCGATCCGAAAGGTCTTGCGCGCCGCGCGGGGAAGGTGCTCGGTCCTGGCTGTGGCCCAGGCTATGGCACGGGAGTTCCCGACAATCCACTAATCATCTTCCATTTCAGGAAGTGTTGTGTGGACCATGACAACTGCTATGACGACTGCAAGAAGCAGCCGACCAAGAACGAATGCGACGATACCTTCTGTGCATGTCTGACAGATGAATGTAACAAGGACCCGACTACCGCCGATTTCTGCATGGTTCCGGCGGCTATGTACTGCCTTGCCGCCACATATGGGGGGAAGATTACCAGGCAGTGCAAGGGGTGTCGTCCAGCGGGCGGCCAATAATATGGCGTTGTTCGCAGATTCGAGTGCGACGTGGAGGGTTGATGACTGAGCCACACCGATTTTGGGTCGTTGTCGCGATTGCCGCTCTATCGCAGCTATCGGTCGCATACACGTATGCTTCGGCGCCGCTAATATTTCTCACGCTTATTGTGCTGTGGAATATCGCGCCCCTACTCGTCGCCGTCATCATGTACGTCGCCGGGGCACGCAGCCCTGCTTGGGGGTGGTTGGTAGCGGTTGCGATATTCGGCTTATGGTCCGTACTCGCTGTCTTGAGGTCTGACAGTTCGACTGCGGCACTGGGCTTCATGTGGACACCGATATGGAGCTTTTTGATTGCTGGACCGATCGGCGCAGGAATAGCAATCCTTGCTGTAAAGGAGCGTTCTGCAAACCAGAACGGGCAAAAGTAGGATGTCGAAATGAGGTCAAGTTAACTTACCTCAGAACGCAAAAATTGGGTCAGACTCGACATTCGGATGTTGGCGCCGTTTACGATCCCGGTCATGCAAAGCCGCGCGCCTCCCTAGAGTTTACGAAGTAACTGGGCGAGCACTCGTAACTGTTGCCTAGTGCCGCCCTTGTAGGCATTCCGGCTGATCTTAGCTTTACCCTCGGTCGTCCTTGGCCCCGTCGAGCGTTCCCACGGCTTCCAGTTCCGGATGAGCTGCGATTGCCGTGGGCGGCGCTCTGGCGTTCCGCCGTTGGCAACCACCTAACGACGCCGGACCAGCGCTTGCAACGACCGCAGGCGCTGTCTCGCCTGCTGCCGTTCCTTCCTCGCAGTCAACGCTTCCCGGTGCCGCGGTCGTCATCCTTTCACGGATCGCCGCCTTGCCGGCTCGACTTCTGCACTGCGCTTAACTCCCGCTGCCGCGAGAATCGCAGACGTTGCGCGCTGCACCGACTCCCGCACCGGATCAACGTCGAGGCGGGAGTAGATCGCGGTCGTTTGCACCGACTTGTGATTCAGCGATTTGCCAATGATCGAGAGGCTCGCCCCAGTTCGCGCTTGCCAACTTCCAAGCGTCCGGCGAAGGTCATGGATACGAAGATCAGCCATACGGAGACCTTCGATCTTGATCTTTGCCTTCTTTGCCGCGGATCGTGCGCGATCCAGCGTGTCGCCTAACGACTCCTCGTCTACTTGCGGCAACACCTTGCCTGCGGCCTTCAGCCGATCCGTGAGCTGGGCGAGCTCGTCCCGGTCGAGAATCCGCTTCCACCCCATCTTTGGTTCCACCAAGTGCCCAAGCTTGCCCGAGCTCGGGAAGACGTAAACCGATCCCCCATCTCCGCTAGGTTCACGAGCCCGGAGAATCTCAACCGCCTCGGGCGTCAGGGGCACAAGCTGCGGATCGTTGTTCTTGGTTCTGGGGATACGCCATTCGCCTCTGTCGAGATCAATCTCGTTCCATCTCATGGCGAGGACATTCGCCCTGCGAGCGCCAGTCAGCAGTGAGATCAGAAAGTAATCGCGGAGCGTCGTATTCGGCTCCGCCGCTAGCGCGCGGTAGAACCGAGGCACCTCCGCCGGCTGCAGGAAACGATCACGCGCCCGCTCGGCATTCTTGCGGATGCCTTTGGCAGGATTGGCCTCCCAGAGCCCTGCGGAAAGCGCCCAGCCGTACACGCTTGAGATTAGCGCCAGCACCCGATTTGCGGTGATCGGATGCCCCTCCTTGGTCACAGCACTATGCACCGCGGCGATCTCGCTCCGCCCGATTGCGGAAAGCTTCTTAGCCCCGAGCGCCTTGGCGATGTGCAACTCGTATTTCGCCTGGTCTTCCCGCCAGGTACGCTTGCGCGGCTTGGCGTGCCGCCCGAGATACTCCTCGAATAAGACAGCGAACGTTTTCTGGGCCTTCAGGGCGCGTTTCGCCTCGGCGGGGTTAGCTCCACCCTCGATCACGTTGTTGATCGTCGCAGCGCGCTTTCTTGCCGTTTCTATCGTCATCGTCGGGTAGCGGCCTAGCGTCACCCGCTCGGGCTTCCCCGACTTCATCCGTCGGAACAGTGAGAATGTCTTGACGCCGCGCGCAGTGACGCGGAGCTGCAGTCCCGCGACTTTGCTGTCGTGAACAACGAGGCGCTGCCCCGGATCGGCCCTGAGGCCATCGAGCAACGCCTTCGTGAACGCCCGCTTTTCCCTCACTCGTCCTCCGGGGTTACATCGGGGTTACGGATTTCGTCTAATTCCGTACAACCCCGTCGACTAACTGTAACCCCGTTCCTCTGGGGAGTAAAGGCCAGTACAGGTTCGTAAATCTCTGGGTTTGAACCAGCCCACGGACTCTTAATCCGTTGGTCGAAGGTTCGATCCCTTCACGGCCCACCAATCTCATCATCGTTAGGCGTTGCGCCGTTGGATGAAAAATGGCGGCGCGGCTTATGCCACGCCGCTGCAGATAGGGCAAGCCAAGCTCCGTCAATCGGGACTGGAATCCGTATTTGCCTTCGTGCTCGTTTCAAACTGCTTGCCGATCGTCAGTGTATCGATCAGGTCGTCCTTGTTTCGCTCTTCACAGTAGAAGCTCGCCTGATTGTTCGGGTCGCCGCTGCCGTTATAGACCAACGCGTTCGGATACATGCAGATCTTGCGGGTGCGGGCCGTGGGAGGGGGCTGCGACGCGACGACGTAATCCGGAGCGACGCCGTTCTCGACCCAATTCACGAGCGCCGAGAAGAGCGCCTCCTGGTCGATGAGGGGAGCGCCCACTCCGGCGCTCACAGGAGCGCCTACTCCGCCGCAGTGACCGTTCCCGGGATACGGGAAATAGCGATAGAACTTCTGCGTCTCCTTGTAGTTGCCTTGCAGCACGCTGTTGTAGTAGTGATAGGTGCCGCGCGGAAAGATGACTTGATCACTGAGGCCGTGATACGTGATCATCTTCCCACCGGCCTTGCGGAAGTCCTTTAGATCGTCGTCGGTGCCGATCACGTCGTTGAACTTGGCGATGGAGGTCCGCAAGTCGTTGATGAAAGAGCTTTCCGTCACTGTGTGCCAGTCGAAGGTCGGATCTTGGTGAATCCAATACCTGAAGTGCTCGGTCGCGATAGGAAATGCGACCGGGCCGGCCAGGGCGAAGAAGCCGCTTAAGGCCGTGCCCCGCTCCAGGCCGTACCACGCACGGTTGCCATTGGTGTCCCTCGGACCGTCCCAGATCTTGTTCACCGCCGAGGCTTCCGCCGGGGTGAGACAGTTGGGATCCGATGACGGACCTCCGTTTGCCTTGCAGACGAAAGCCGCGGCGCTGTAAGTGCACGCCCGCGGGTCCTGAACGATGCCGTCCCCAGGGATCGCGTCCTGGCTATCGCACGCCGCAAGCGCAGCGTTCGTGACCGCATCGAGCTTCACCGCGGCGATCGGCGCGCCGACTTCCTGGTTCATCACGACCGCGGGCCATAGCTCGGCCGTGATGAACCGATCCCAGTTGAACGCGGGTGCGCCCGCGAGAATGCCGTCAAAGTCCTGCGGGAAGTTCTGCGCCTGATAATGGCCCTGGCGGCCGCCGGTCGAGCAGCCCATCCAGTATTTGCGCACCGGTTCCATGCCGTAATACGCCTCCGCGAGCTTCACGCCCCAGACGTGCTGCTCGTGGATTCCATCGGCGGCAAAATCCTCGATCAGCCCCCAATTGAGCGTACCGTCCGGATTAAGAGCGAAACTCCCGCTGAGAGGCGAGCCCTCGTGACCCGCATCGGTGGAAGTGCCAACGTATCCAAGATTGGTTGACGCGACGACGCTTCCGACCGAGCCGACGTAGACACCGCCGCCGAGGTCGCGGTTTTTGCCGTTCCAGGGCACCGCGCCTGTGGCCGTCGCAGTCAGGATATCGACGCTATTGGGCGGCAGTCCGACGCGAAGGCCGATCTGCTGGCTTTGCCCGGGTAGGTATCCCGCCGACGGACCCGATTCGCCGGAGAACGTGAAATTGATCTGGCAGTACGCCGTGTACGGAATGGGCCCAAAAGGCGTGGACTCAGCACCCGCGGGCAGGAGAGTGACCGAGAGCGCGCTGACCTGCGGGTTCCCCGCCAGGCCGAACGCGGGATCGGTTCCGAGCTGCTCGCAGGTCGGCAGCGCGAGCACTGCTCCCGACATGGCAGCCAGGACCGACCCGATAGCCGCGCAAACCGCTAAACCGCGATACCGATATCTCATAGTTCCTCCTAGGTTCTCACACATGTGCTGTTAGGCGCGTACGCGGTTTTGAAACTTTCCGCCACATTGCACCGAGCGTATTATCAACAACGAACGCACGGGCAGAAGGCGTTGCCGGAACGATTGGCGATAAATGAAACTACGCATATCGATTTCGGTTAGGGGTCGCGATACAGGAGGCGACGCATGACGAATCGCCAGTGCATGCAACCGTCCGCGTTCAGTCACTATCTCGCAACAAACTATCCCGCGGCGCCCGATTACGTCGTGCACGACCCCGATTGCGAGGTGATAGCTGCCAAGTGGCATCGGCCGGCGTCGCGCAGCGCAGCGCAAGTCGTGGTGGCGCAGCACACCTTGATGTATCACATCGGCGGCTCAACTTCGGTTGCAAAGTTCGTGGAAGGTCGATGCGTCGGGACGCGCTCGCAACATGGCTCGCTCACCTTCAGTCCCAGAGACGAGCCGAATGAATGGGTGCGGGGCGGCGTCTGCGAGGTTATGCACGTCTACATCGCGCCGTCGCGGATACAACGATACGCGGAGGAGAATTGCACCTGCGCCTCCGCACCCGAGATCGACCCCTTATTCGCGGTCCATGATCCATGGCTGCGGAGTTACTTCATGATGCTGCAGAGCGAATTCGAAACATTTGGTGGCGACCAGAGCCGACCCGACGCGCTGCTCCTGACGCAGTCGATGGAGTTATTGATACGACATCTGGTATGTTGGCATTCGAATATATCGCGGAATAGCCGGAGACAAGCAGTGGGGCTGACTCCACCACGCCCGCTGGCACCGCGGCATCTCACACGGGTCCTCGCCTATATCGAGGCCAATATCGGCCGCGACATCGCACTGGCCGATCTCTCGCAGCTTGTCGGCGTGTCAAAAGACTATTTCATTCGCAGCTTTCGCGCGGCTACTCAGCGAACGCCTTATGCCTACCTGGTCGAGCGCCGCCTCTACCGAGCCGTTGACGCGTTGAGGCACTCTGAGATGTCGGTTGAGCGGATCGCGCGCGATGCGGGTTTCAAGACCGCACCGGGATTTTCCAATGTATTCAGAAAGCACTATGGAATGTCGCCAAGCACGTTCAGAGTCCGGTCACATTCGTCATCAGATAAGCCCTTGTGACACCTTGCGCTCGGCAGTACAGCAACACTGGCGGCTACACCTGTACACAGTTCTGGGACGTGCGCTGAGTGCAGCAACGTCCGCTCTAATCGGCCTCGAAAGACACTATGGGTCGCGGGGGGTCGGTGCGATTTACTTCCGCGTCATCAGGTAGACGCGGTTGTTGAGACCGAACGCCAGGGTTCCCGGCTTCACGAGATGAAACTGCAGCTCGGTGCAGCCGGCATCGAGCGTGACGATGTGTTGCGGATCGGCGAAGCCGAGCTTCGATGCCGCCGCGCTTGCATCCGGTGGCTTCGCGCCTTCGCGCGGCTCGCCGAGCTGGCCTTCGAAGATCATGTCCGGACCCACCGTTTCGACCTTGTAGGTCGGCTTCTCGCATCCGATTGGATGCGGACCGGCGACCGCATTGCGGGAAAACGTCACCGTGCGACCGATGAGCCCTTTCTCCTCGGTCGTGCCCACCGGATTCTTCGGATCCTTCCACGGCGCCACGCTGGAGCTGCGGATGGTCCAGGGGCCGGCGAACTCGCCGAGATCGGCGGCGAGCGCCGAATGCAACACCGAAGCGGCTCCAAGGAGCAAAACGACGGCGGCACGTCCTCGACACATCGGCGATTCCTCTTATTGTCGTTGTTTGCCGCGCCGGGCACTCCACTATGACGCCGCACCGGCGCGAGACAGTCGCGCAAGCTTAATCGAAGTGCCCTTGCCGTGGGCGACCGATCATCAGCGCTCCGACATGCGCAAATGCGATCTTGCAGGAGCCAACCGCGTCGTTACATCAACCCTTCGCGTGGCTGGACGACGCCTTTTCTGCATATTGAGACGCGTGCTTCGCGGCAGTATGTGCGACCGCGAACGCGCGACGCTCGTCGCCGCCGTATTCCTCGTACGCATTGTTGAAAGCTTCGAGGAAGGCCTTCTTCTGATGCGGCGTGTACTGGTCGGTTTGCGCCTTTGGAAGCTCTTCGACGCTGCGGTAGGGCATGGTTTATCTCCGGAGGTGCTGACGGCTGCGATCGAGCTCGCGCAGCTCAAGCCATAGATCGGTGAGAGCCGCGTTCGGACGCAGCACGCAAATGCGCTGCCGCCGGCCCCGAGTGGGCGACGCTTGCTTGCCGGCCGATCGAGACCGTGCCGCGTTTGCCCGATTGAAGTTCGATCTGGGTATCGTCATCGTATTCACCTTGATTACGTCGGAGGGCGCCCTTTCTCGACCGTCGCGCCGGCCTTTGCGGTGTCGTCGTTCGCGTCTTTCTTTGCGGCGTCGTCGTTGGCGTCTTTCGAGGACGGCGCGTCGGGCGCCGCATCGCTGGGCGTTTCGCTGTCGCCCGGAGTCGCATTTTTCGGCTGCGTGCCACTCGAGGTCTCGCTCCGCTTCGCGAACGCGTCGCTCGAATGATCGTCGGCCTGTCCCGGAAGGGGCATGTCCCTGCGGGCTTCGTTCTGCGAGAGGTCCGACGCCTTCTTCTCCTCGGATTGAGCCTTGAGCGCGACTTCTGCATCCGGAAGCGACGGATCACGCGCCGATTGCCCTCCGAATGCAGGCGTATCGGCGGGTACCGTGTCGGTATGTGTCGCCGCCATCGAAATGGGCTTTGGCGGAGGCTCGGTGCGTTCGCAGCCTGCTCCGAGCGTCGCGCCAATCGCGATGGAAAGCAGGATGCCGGTGGATCTGCCCACGTGGGTTCTCCGTGCAACTTGAACAATGCGACGATGCCGGAAGCGGGCGCCTTGCAAAGCCGGCGGATGGCCGATTCAAATGTAGGAGGAACGACCTACTTCGCTGACGTTTACGCCAGCCCGATGGCGAGCGCCCACGCCGCGGGTAGCGCGCTAGTGGGCGAGCCACTCGCGCAAGCGGAGGCCGAAGACGTTGACGGCGAGCCCTGCAAAGACCAGCACGGCGCCCACGACCTGTAATCGCGAGAGTCCCTCGTCGAGGAACAGCGCGCCGCTCGCGAGCCCCGACACCGGAATCAACAACGCGAACGGCGAGATCAGCGCCGTCGGATACTTGTGCAACAGGTGCGCCCACGACGCGAAGCCGAACAACGTTGCGCCCCAGGCCATGAACAGGATGCTGGCCCAAGTCAGCGGTCCCGCGTGAAGCACGGCCTGGACCACCGTGTCTCCGCCCTCGAAGAGATACGCGGCAATCGCGAGCGGCAGCGGCGGAATGAAACTCGACCACACAACGAGCGCGAACATGTCGGCGGCGTGCACGGAAGCGGCCTTCTTGGCGACGATGTTGCCTACCGCCCAGGCAACTGCCGCAAGGATCACCAGCACGAATCCGGTAAACGTTGCGCTGGCGCCCTCACCGATCTTGTTGACCGCGAGCAGGAGGATTCCCGCGAAGGCGATCAGGGCACCGATCGCGTTGTGCGCATACGTCCGGTCGCGCAGGAACAGCATGCCCAGGCCGATCGTGAAGAACACCTGTACCTGGATCACCAGCGAAGAGAGACCCGCCGGCATGCCGAGCTGCATGCCGAGGAAGAGCAGTCCGAACTGGAAGATGCCGATGGCGGCACCGTACGCGACGACGTAGCGCCACGGGATGCGCGGACGCCGGATGAAGAAGGCGAGCGGCATTGCGGCCAGCACAAAGCGCAGCGCGACCGCCGCGAACGGGGGTACTTCGCGCAGCGCAACCTTGATCGGCACGAACGCGAAGCCCCATACCGCGACGACGATGAGAATCCACGCGAAATCGCGTGGTGTTAGACGCGTGGCCAATTCCGGTGCGCAACGACAGGCATCGTGGCGATGATATCGCGCCGGATCGATTGGCACGCCCGCTGCGTTCGGCGTACATTAGCGTCGCGGACGGCGCGCAGGCGATCGGCCGACGATATACAGGGAGATCCGGATGCAAGCGTGGCTACGCCAAGGCGCGGTCGTCGTCGCGCTCGCCTTGTCGGCGCCTGCGGGCGCGGACGAGCAGCTCAACATCATCTGCAGCGTTCCGATTCCCTGGTGCGAGGCCGCGGCCAAGGCGTTCACCAAGGAGACCGGAATCACCGTCGGGATCCAGAACAAGGGCGCGGGAGAGGCGATGGCGCAGGTTGCCGCAGAGCACGCCAATCCGAAGCTAGACGTGTGGTACACGGGCTCGGGGGACCCGCATCTCCAGGCGGCGGAGCTGGGGCTCACGGAAGAATACAAGTCGCCGCTGCTACAAGAGCTCCACGACTGGGCGATCCGGCAGGCGGAGCACTCGAAGTACCGGACGGTGGGCGTCTACACCGGCGCGCTCGGCATCGGGTACAACGGCGAGCTCCTCGCCAAGAAGAAGCTCGCGCCGCCGCAGTGCTGGGCCGATCTCGCGAAGCCCGAGTATCGCGACGAACTGCAGATGGCGAATCCGAACGCGTCGGGCACGGCGTACGCGACGATCGCGACGATCGTGCAGATCTTCGGCGAGGACAAGGGCTTTGAGCTCCTGAAACGCATGCACAGGAACATCAACAACTATCCGCGCTCCGGCGTGGGCTCGATTCGCGCGGCGGCGCGCGGCGAAACGACGATCGCCGTCACTTTCCTGCACGACGGCGTGACCGAGATCGTGAACGGCTTTCCCATCAAGCTCGTCGTGCCGTGCGAAGGGACCGGATACGAAGTAGGCTCAATGAGCATCATCAAGGGAGCGCGCAACCCCGAGAACGCGCGCCGCTTCTACGACTGGGCGCTGACGCCGGCGGCGCAGAAGATTGGGGGGGAGACAAAGAACTACCAGACGCCGTCGAACAAGGCGACGCCCATCCCGCCCGGCGCACCGGACCTGACGCAGATCAAACTCATCAACTACGACTTCGCGAAGTACGGCAGCGCCGCGGAGCGCAAGCGCCTGCTCGAGAAGTGGGACCGCGAAGTCTATTCGATGCCGCGCTGACGCGGTCCGCGAACGTCGAGGCTTTCGCCTTCGGTGGCCTGATCGAGTGCGTTACGGACGCGGCGCTCGTCGTCATCGCTCGTGCGCGGGCTCTTGACGAGCATGCAATCCTGATCGAGCGACCGATCCTGCCCGGCGGGATCGATGGCAGGCGCCTCCGGGTAGCTTCTGGGATCGACCGTGGGTTCACGAGAACTTGGCCCGGGGCGTCGGCGCCGCGGCGCCGTCTTGTGCACGGTATAAGGATGTCGCATCGGAACTCTTCCTTGGTAAGGATTGCGGTGTCGCGCTTGTAACGGTTACACGCTCTCATCCGCGCGCCCTGCGGGCGAAGCGGTCAGGCACCGATTCGTGCCTAATCGCGGGTTCGTGCATGATTCGTGCCGTGGCGTTGCGTGCGTGTGACGACCGCGTTTCACGGCTCTGCGCGGGCGCCAACATAGCCTTGGCGCGCCCCGCCGTGCGATCATGGGACTGATCGCGAGCGCGGCGATGACCGCACCGCTCCCGTCCGCCTTCGATCCGACCCGCCACTCGTGGAACGCTATGCCTTCGCGAAGAGCCTTGCGCACCGCGCGGGCAGCCGCGCGCTCGAGTGGTTTCGCAGGCGCGGCGAGCTGACGATCGATCTCAAAGGGCCGCAGGATTTCGTCACGCATGCGGATCGCGAGGTGCAGGCGCTGATCGAGCGCGAAATTGCGGGGGCGTTCCCGGGCGACGCGTTTCTGGGCGAGGAAACGGCCCCGGCCTTCCGCGGGCCGCTCGATCATTGCTGGATCGTCGATCCGATCGACGGCACGCACAATTTCCTTCGCGGCGTCCCCTATTGGAACATCGCGATCGCGTACACCGAGTCGGGGCGCACGCGCTTCGGCGTCGTCTACGATCCCGTGCACAACGAGCTCTATTGCGCGCGCCGTGGCGAAGGCGCGTGGTGCGAGAGCGACAAGGGATCGGTCGCGCTCGCGGTTGCGAAGACCCGCGCGCTCGCAGGTGCGTTCGTGGCGCTCGGACATCACGATCGCGCGCCCGCACCGCGCTATCTCGAGATCCGCAAGCGGATGATGGAGGCCGGCGTCTCGATGCGGAACTTCGGCTCGGCAGCGCTGCAGCTCGCGCACGTCGCGAGCGGACGGCTCGACGGCTTTGTCGAGCTCGCACTGTCGACGTGGGATGCAGCCGCGGGCCTCATGGTGGTCGAGGAAGCGGGCGGTTACGCCGCGCCTTTCGCACCGGAGACGCCGACCGCGAAGGCGCGATGCCTCGCGTGCGCGCCGGGGATTGCGACTGCGCTGCGAGGGTTGGTGGAGCAGGGATAAAGGAAGTTTCCCGGGCTCGCGAGCCGACAGCCGTGACCCCGGCGAAAAATCACAACGCAGACTGACGCAAGGGTAGACGAATTTCCAGGGAGTCGCGGGCGTTGCCCAGCGACCCCCGGAAACGCGTTTACTTCTTCAGATCGCCTGCAACCGCGTAAGCGATCGCGTCAGCCCTCACGTACTTGCGCAACGCGGCGGTAGCCTGCGCTGCCGTTACGGCACCGATCCCCTGGTCGAGCTTTCCGGAGAACGCCCAGGTGCGCGAGAGGTACGACTGCATGACGAGCGCGCGGGCGAGCGTTGCGTCCTGCGACCGTGCGATGGCGCGTTCTTCCAGAATCGCACGCCGTGCCGCCGTAACCTCCGCGTCGGTGAATCCGTCCTTCAGCGCGCGGGCACACACCTCGCCGATTCCGGCCCGAACCTTCGCTACGTTCTGCGGTGCGAAGATCGCATAAACGAGCAGTTGCGAGTTCTCGTCGATCGAGGCACCCTCGAGCGCGGTCCCGACGGCGTACGAGAGGCCTTCCTTGACGCGCACGCGCTGGAAAAGCCGCGATTCGGTGCTGCCGCCGAGAACGCGATCGGCGACCGTCAGCGCGGCGAATTCGGCGGCTTGGTCGTTGAGCGGCAGCGCGAGCGCGCCAATGAGCGCGGCGTTCGCCTTGTCCGGTGTGTCGAAGTTGAGCAGCGCCGGCGTCGTGGCGTGGTAGGGCTCGGGAACGCGCGTATACGCGGTCGGATTGGTCCAAACTCCGTACAGCTCGTCGAGCACCGCCTTCATCGCGGCCGGATCGAAATCGCCGACGATCGCAATCTCGGCGTGCGACGCGCCGTAGAACTTGCCGTAATAACGAAGCAGATCGTCGAGCGCAGTCCGGCGAATGCCGTCGAGTTCCTCGTCGAGCGTCGGCATGTAACGGATATCGGAGGGCGGATACGGATTGTCGTGACGGGCGATCGCGCGGTTGGCGATCGCCTCGGGTTCCGTCCGCGTCTGCTCCAGCGCCTGGAGCTGCTCGCGCTTCAGCGTCTCGAACTCGGGCGAACGGAATCCCGGCGTTCGCACCGCTTCCGCCATCAGGCGCAAGGTCTCCTCGAGATTCTCGCGCACGGTTTCGCCGGCGACGCTGGCATGTCCTCCGCCGCCGGCAAACGAAAGCTTCGCGCGCAGACGATCGAGCGCGTCCTCGAAGGACTGACGATCGCGCACCTTCGTGCCGCGGCCGAGCATTTCTGCAGTGAGCGGGCCGAGCGCCGCGGTATTCGCGAGCGAATCGACGTCTCCGTAGTCGAGCTGCATCGAGAACTTCACGCTCTGGCCACGCGTCCTCTTCGAAAGCAGCGCGACCTTCATGCCGTTGGCGAGGACGAAGCGCTGGGTCCGCGCCTCGAGGTTGGCCGGTGTGGCATCGAACGTCTCGCCCGCAGCGACGGCAGCGTCGCCCTTGTAGTTCGCGACGATCGACGGTATGTCGACCGCGGCCACCTCCGGCGCGCGATCCGGCTTCGCATCGGGGACGAACTCGCCCAGCGTCAGATTGGCGGGCTTGATGAACCCGACCGCCACCCGCTGCACGTCCGGGGCCTTGAGCGCACGCCAGCGGTCGCGCTGGATGAAGAACAGGCGCCAGTCCCCCTGCGCGATCGCCTCCGACAACGCGACGCCGAGATGTGCCGGATCGTTGATCGTGCGCTCGAACGAGGACAGCGCCTTCGAGCGCACCCGCGCCACCTCGTCGTCGGTGATCGGCGTCGACTTGACGTCGTACAGCGTCTTGAGAAGCTCGTCGCGGACCGGCGCAAGTGGATCGGTGGGTCCGGTGCGCGCCCAGAAAATGATGAAGCCCGGATCACGGAGGTCGAAGTTCGACGCGTCGACCTCGGTCGCCAAATGCTTCTCGACGAGCGCACGGTAGAGCCGGCCCGCGGGCTCGACGGTCATGATCTCGCCGAGCGCCTCGAACGCCGTGCTGTCCGGATTCGCCGCGGGGACGGTGTGGAACAGCGCGCCGACGACCTGCTCGCTTCCGACGCGCCGCACGGTGACGCTGCGCTCGCCGTCCTGCACCGGCTCGATCGTGTAGAACTTCGGCAGCACGCGCGTCGGTCGCGGGATCGTGCCGAAGTCGCGCGCGATCAGGGCCAGCGTACGCTCGGGATCGAATTTCCCGGCGACCACCAGCACGGCGTTATCCGGCTGGTAATACATCCGGTAATAAGCGCGAAGCTTCTCGAACGGCACGTTCTCGATGTCCGAGCGCGCGCCGATCGTCGGATGCGCGTAGTTGTGCCAGTCGAAGGCGACCTCTTCCATCCGCTGCCACAGGACCTGCTGCGGATTGTTCTCGCCGCTTTCGTATTCGTTGCGCACCACCGTCATCTCGGTGTCGAGCTCCGCCTTGCTGAACGTCGAGCGCGTCATGCGCTCGGATTCCATCCTGAGCGCCCAGGCAAGGCTCTCCTCCGACGCCGGGAACGTCTCGTGGTAGTTCGTGCGATCGAAGAACGTCGAGCCGTTGAATTGCATCCCGCGCCTGCCGAGCTCGGTGAAGACGCTCTTGATGGACGGCGTGCCTTTGAACAGCATGTGCTCGAGCAGATGCGCCATCCCGGTCTCGCCGTAGTTCTCCTGGCGCGAGCCGACGAGGTAGGTGACGTTGACGGTCGTGACCGGCTTGGTGGCATCCGGAAACAGGAGCACCGTGAGTCCGTTCTTGAGCTGGTATTGCGTGATGCCTTCGACCGTCGGGCCCTGCGTGACGCCGGCGGGCAGGGCAGCCGCCTGCGCGACCGTCGCCAGCGCGAAGGCAAAGAAAACCGCGAGCGAGCGCAGCGTGCTGAACATGGCGTTCGGGAAAAGGGAATCGTAAGGGAGGGCGAAGCGACCTGCGCTCGAATCGACCGCAGCGAGAGCGCGTGGTTCCCCGCGCGCGCAAGATTCCGCCAGACGGCTCTGTACGTCAACCCGGCGGTGAACCGGCGCGACGAGGCGCCCCGCCTACTTCTTGAAGATCTGCGAGTAGCGGGCGAGCGCGGGGTTGGGCTTAGCGTACTGCTCGAACGTCGGCGGCATTGCCGCCTCGAGCGCGGCGACCCGGTCCGAGGGCGCCGGATGCGTCGCGAGGAACAGGGTGAGCGCGGAATCGGACGCCGGCATGGCCGCCAGCGTCTGCAGCACGACCACAAGGCCGTAGGGGTCGTAGCCGGCGCGCGCCGCGATGACGACGCCCAACCGATCCGCCGCGAGCTCATCCTCGCGGGAGAGGCCGCGCACGTAACCTTCGAGGCCGACGCGTGCGACGGCGCGCGCGGCTTCGCCGGTCAGGCCTCCGCCCTTGAGCGACGCGAGATCGAGGACCAGGCCCTTCTGCGCGTTCTTGCGGATGTCGTTCAGGTGATCCTTGTGCACGACGTGCGAGATCTCGTGCGCGAGCACGCCGGCGAGCTCGGCCTCCGAATGCATGCGCTCGACGAGTCCCCGCGAGACGAAGATGTAGCCGCCCGGCGCCGCGAATGCATTCACCGTGTCGGCGTCGATCACTGCGAAGTGCCAGGGCAGGTCCGGACGCTCGGAATGGAGCGACAGCCACCGTCCGACATCGTTCACGTACTTCTGCTGCGCGTCGTTCTTGACGAGCGGCGCGGCGCCAAGCACGCCGGCGGCGATCGAACGGCCCATCTCGATCTCCTCCGGCTCGGTGATATCGCGCATCGCCTCGTTCGCTTTCGATGCTGCGCCAACGGCGGCGCCGACGTTGACGCCACCCACGTTGAATCCGCCGAGTGCGTTGCCGAGGGTGTTCGAGCCGGACGAATCTCCGGTCGTTGCGCAGCCGGACAGCAGCGCGATTGCTCCCGCCAACGCGAGTGCGCCAATGCGTGCCACGGAGGGATTCATCGCGACGCTCCTTTCGTCGGTGCCGGCAGCGGATCGATCGTGCGATCGGACAGGCGGCCGGCACGCGCGAAGGTTTCGGCTTCCGGCTTCTGGACCGCGTAGCGATCGAGCTGAATGACCTGCTGCGGGTTCGGCACGGCGTTCTTGAGCGTGTCCGCGTCGAGGCCGCGCACACCGGTCGTGACCGTCGACCCGCGCGTGCCTGCGGCCAGGTTCAGCGTCTGCGCGATCGTGTTGCCCGTCGCGCCGCTCTTGGTCTGTTGTACGCCCGCCTGACCCAGGCGAACGTCGAAGAGCTTTGCCCAGCCGGTGTTCTTGCCGGACTTCAATTGCACCCACGCCCCTTGGCGGGTGACCAAGTCGACCGCCGATTCCGCGGGCAGCGACGCGACCGTTTTCGCGTCCGCGGCCGGCGTTTGTTTCAAATCGACCGCGCGGACCGTGACCGCGGGCTCGGCGCGGACGGCGAGCGCCAAGCACGCGCATGACGACACTATCAGCAGACGCAATGCCGACCTCATGCGAGAAGCTCCGGTGCGTAGACGTTCACCTGCGCCACGCGACCCTTCACCGCGAGCGCACCCCAGTCCGTGAAGCGAAACGAGGCCCCGACCGCCTCGCGCGTCGAGGCGGTCACCAGCACTCGCGTCCGTCCCTTGGTTTCTCCCTCGATCCGGCTTGCCAGGTTCACGGTGTCCCCGATCGCCGTGTATTCGAGTTTACGCTGAGATCCGACGAATCCGACGACCGCTGGTCCGGTGTGGACGCCGACGCCGATGTCCAGAGGGGCCATCCCGCCGGATTGCAGGTCGGCATTGAAGCGCTCGAGCGTCTGAACCATGTCGAGCGCGCAGGACACGGCATGCTCCGCGTGGCCGGAATCGTCGGTCGGCGCGTTCCAGAAGGCCATGATCGCGTCGCCGATGAACTTGTCGAGCGTGCCGCCGTGGCGGAACACCGTCTCGGCCTGCAGCGACAGGTACCGGTTCAGCAGCGCGACGATCTCCTCGGCGGGGCGCGTCTCGGAGAGCGACGTGAAGCCGCGGATGTCGGAGAAGAGGACGGTGATCGTGCGCGTTTCGCTCTTGAAATCCTCGAGCTTCACTCCCTCCGCGACGAGCTGCTTCACGAGGCGGCCGTCGAGAAAGCGCGACAGCACCGTCTCGCGCTGCTCCTTCGCGCGCTGCTCCTTCAAGTAGGCGCGCAGCGCGGCGAGGAGATAGAACAGCCACGCGAACACAAGCGGCGTGGCGACCGGGACGAGGATCCCGCCCGCGGCAAGTGCCGCGTACGCGCCGCCGACGATCAACGCGGACCCGACGCCGAGCACGATCACGATCGTGATCAGGTTGGCCCGGCGCTGGAGTGCGAACAGCAGCGACGCAAAGAGCAGGAGCACGATCACGTAGCGCACCTCGTTCGGCGCGGAAACGATCTGCCGGCCCTGCTTCAGGTTGTCGATCGCGGTCGCGAGGATCTCGACGCCGGGGTGCTTGCTCGAGATCGGCGTCGTGCGGAAGTCGCGCAGGTAACTCGCCGTCGAGCCGATGATCACGATCTTGTTCTTGAATTCATCCGGCGGGCGCTTGCGTTTCGATCGCTGCAGATCGAAATAGATGTCCGAGAAAGTCACTGTCCTGTGCGGTTTATCGCTCGCCGGCCACGCAAGCCCGAGGGTCTCCGCAGCGGGGACCGGCCAGCCCAGTGCGCGAGCGACGCGTGCGGGAAGGGACGGCAGCACGTAGCCGTCGATCTCGTGGTCGATCCAGTACCGTCTGCCGACGCCGTCGAGATCGTTGTAGAAGTTGATGAGACCGGTACGCGCCCAGGCACCGGACGCCGGATCCAGCACGAATGGAAGCTCCATCGGAATGGTCGCGTCGACCGACGCGGTGCCGGTGCTGCGGAGGGCGAGCTGTTTCGCGTGCTCGGCGATGCGGACCCCTTCCCCACGCTTCACCGTTTCAAGTGTCTGGATCGGGAAGAAGGTGTTGGTCGTGCCCGCAACGACCTCGTTCAGCACGTCGTCGCTGGTCTTGTTCTGCGAATCGGGCTCGTACAACTCGACATCGAGCACGATCGCTTTCGCGCCCTGGGCCTCGAGCTCCGCGATGAGTTCGCCATAGACCGCACGCGGCCAGGGAAAGCGTCCCACTCCGCTGAATCGCTGCCCCGTGTCCTTGTCATCGACGCCCTCGGTCATCTCGGCGAGCGCGCGATCGTCGATGTCGATGATCACGATGTCGGGATCCGCCTTGATCGACGGCGCACGCAGGCGCATCAGCTCGTCGCCGAGCATCAGGTCGACGGGCTCGACCCGATGCAGCCAGGTCAAATCAACGAGCGCAGCGACGAGGACGACGATGCAGATCCAGTACAGCGATGCGTCGGTGAAGCGGGGCAGGCGCATGGCGCGCATGCTAACGGACCTCCGAGCGCACCGCATCGCGCGGCGGTTGAACGGCTCCCGACTCCGTCGCGCGCTGTTGCATTGCTGCGATAAGGACGACGCATCGAGATCAGGCGACCGAGGACATGTCAACGTCGACCCAGCTCGTCTGGCGGAGGTCGGTCGGGCGGGGGAAGTTGACGTTTACGTAAACGTCAGATAGGCTGACGGATCGCAGCCCCGCGCCAGACAAAGGCCGGGCCGTCCGAGATGCGGGGCGGGCCGTCGGAGATGCCGCCTCGGCACCTAGTTTCGTGACCTTTGCCGGACGCGACCGCGAGCGAGATGCCTCGCCGGTACCGCTGCGGTAAGCTTGTCGGCTCGCGAGGCGCGCGCCGATTCGTCGGCGCCGCGAGCTGCGCAGGAGCTGCGTGCAACCTTGATCGAGGATTGAAGCCGTGACCGATCTTTCGACCCGCAAGACGCTCACCTACAAGCCGATCCACAAGGTGCGCTTCGTGACGGCCGCGAGCCTGTTCGACGGCCACGACGCGTCGATCAACATCATGCGACGGATCCTGCAGGCGACCGGCTGCGAGGTCATCCACCTCGGCCACAACCGCTCGGTCGAGGACATCGTCACCTGCGCGATCGAAGAAGATGCGCAGGGCATCGCGATCTCGTCGTATCAGGGCGGGCATGTCGAGTTCTTCAAGTACATGCTCGATCTTTTGCGCGAGCGCGGCGCCGGGAACATCAAGGTCTTCGGCGGCGGCGGCGGCGTGATCGTGCCCGCCGAGATCAAGGAGCTGCACGAGTACGGTGTCGCGCGCATCTTCTCGCCCGAGGACGGGCAGAAGCTCGGTCTGCAGGGAATGATCAACGAGATCGTGTCGCTTTGCGACGTCGATCCGGCGCAAACGCTGCCGACGTCCCTCGCTGCCCTGACAGAGGGCGACCGTTTCGCGCGCGTGCGCAATCTCGCGCGACTGATCACCGGTCTCGAAGCCGGCGTCGTGCCTGGAAAGCTGCGCGACGAGATGCTCGCGGCCGTGAAGCAGTCGAAGGCTCCAGTCATCGGAGTCACGGGCACCGGCGGCGCGGGAAAAAGCTCGCTCACCGACGAGATCGTGCGCCGCTTCCGGCTCGACCAGGACGACGAGCTGCGCATCGCGGTCATCTCGATCGATCCGTCGCGGCGCAAGTCCGGCGGCGCGCTGTTGGGCGACCGGATTCGGATGAATTCGATCGAGCACCCGAACGTCTACATGCGCTCGCTCGCGACGCGCGACGCGGGCACGGAAATCAGCAAGGCGTTGCCGGATGCCATCGCGGCCTGCAAGGTCGCTGGCTCCGGTCTCGTCATCGTCGAGACGTCGGGTATCGGGCAGGGTGACGCGGCGATCGTGCCGCACGTCGACGTCTCGCTCTACGTGATGACGCCGGAGTTCGGCGCGGCGAGCCAGCTCGAGAAGATCGACATGCTCGATTTCGCCGACCTGGTTGCCATCAACAAGTTCGACCGCAAGGGCGCGCAGGACGCGCTGCGCGACGTGCGCAAGCAGTATCAGCGCAATCACGAGCGCTTCAAGTCGTCACCCGACGAGATGCCGGTCTACGGCACGATCGCGTCGCGCTTCAACGACGACGGCGTGACGGCGCTGTACCAGGCGATCGTCGAGAAGTTGAACGAGAAAGGCGCGAAGCTTCCAGCCGGCAGACTGCCGCGCGTGAGCGGCAAGAACTCCACGGCCCAGAACGTGATCGTCCCGCCGGCGCGCGTGCGCTACCTGGCCGAGATTGCCGAGACGGTGCGTGGCTATCACAAGCACGCTCGCACACAATCGCGCCTCGCGCGCGAACGGCAACAGCTCGTGGCAACGAAGGCGATGCTGGGATCGGCGCTGGTCCCGAGTGTCACGCGCAAGGGGGGCGAAAAAGACGCCTCGAACCCCACTCCTCCTGCCCATGTGGGAGAGAGCCGAAGCGAAGGGGCGCTCGCGCTCATCGACACTCTCGTCGCTGAGCGCGAAGCGAGGTTCGATCCACGCGCCAAGAAGTTGCTCGACATGTGGCCGCAGACGAGGAAGGCCTACAGCGGCGACGAATACGTCGTGAAGATCCGCGGCAAGGAAATCCGCTCGGCGCTCACGACCATATCGCTTTCCGGCACGCACGTGCCCAAGGTCGCGCTGCCAAAGTTCGAGGACGACGGCGAAATCCTGCGCTGGCAGATGCTCGAGAATGTTCCGGGAAGCTTCCCGTTTACTGCGGGGGTCTTCGCGTTCAAGCGCGAGAACGAGGACCCCACACGGATGTTCGCGGGCGAGGGCGACGCGTTCCGGACCAACAAGCGCTTCCATTTGCTCGCCGACGGCATGCCGGCGAAGCGGCTCTCCACCGCTTTCGATTCGGTGACGCTATACGGCAACGATCCGGACCGGCGTCCGGATATCTACGGAAAAGTCGGCAACTCGGGGGTGTCGATCGCGACGCTCGACGATATGAAGGTGCTGTACTCGGGCTTCGACCTCACCGCGCCGAACAACTCGGTATCGATGACGATCAATGGGCCCGCGCCGACGATTCTCGCGATGTTCATGAACACCGCGATCGACCAGCAGATCGACAAGTTCCGCGAGGAGAACGGCCGCGAGCCGACCGACGACGAGACGGAAAAGATCAAGGCGTGGACGCTCTCCACGGTCCGCGGGACGGTGCAGGCCGACATCCTCAAGGAGGACCAGGGCCAGAACACCTGCATCTTCTCGACCGAGTTCTCGCTCAAGGTGATGGGCGACATCCAGGAGTACTTCGTCCAGCACGACGTGAAGAACTTCTACTCGGTGTCGATCTCCGGCTACCACATCGCGGAAGCCGGCGCCAACCCGATCTCGCAGCTCGCGTTCACGCTGTCGAACGGCTTCACCTTCGTCGAAGCGTATCTCGCGCGCGGCATGCACATCGACGACTTCGCACCGAACCTGTCGTTCTTCTTCAGCTACGGGATGGACCCAGAGTACGCCGTGATCGGGCGGGTCGCGCGCCGTATCTGGGCAGTCGCGATGCGCGAACGCTACGGCGCGAACGAGCGCTCGCAGAAGCTCAAATTCCACTCGCAGACGTCGGGCCGCAGCCTCCACGCGCAGGAAATCTCGTTCAACGACATTCGCACGACGCTGCAGGCGCTGATCTCGACCTACGACAACACGAATTCGTTGCACACTAACGCCTACGACGAAGCGATCACGACGCCCACCGAGGACAGCGTGCGGCGAGCGATGGCGATCCAGCTCATCATCAACCGCGAGTGGGGACTCGGCAAGAACGAGAATCCGAACCAGGGCAGCTTCATCATCGAGGAGCTGACCGACCTCGTCGAGGAAGCGGTACTCAAGGAATTCGAGGCGATCTCGGAGCGCGGCGGTGTGCTGGGCGCAATGGAGACCGGGTATCAGCGCGGCAAGATCCAGGAAGAGTCGCTCTACTACGAGCACAAGAAGCACGACGGCAGCTATCCGATCATCGGCGTCAACACTTTCCGCAATCCGCACGGCGACGCGGTGCCACAGAAGCTCGAGCTCGCCCGCTCGACGACCGACGAGAAGGAATCGCAGCTCAAGCGCCTCGCCGATTTTCACAAGCGCAATGCGCAAGCGTCGGCCCGAGCGCTCGAGAAACTCAAGCAAACAGTGATCGCGAACGGCAACGTCTTCGCCGAGCTGATGAGCGCGGTGCGCGTGTGCTCGCTCGGTCAGATCACCAACGCGCTGTTCGAGGTCGGCGGGCAGTATCGCCGGAGCATGTAGCAACGTGGACACGACGCCGCACGGGTGGAAGGTCTTCGACGCGGCGACGCCGATCCTGACCTACGAATATTCGTGCGGCCCTGGCACCGCCAACACACTTGCGGTCGGGGGCGGGACGGGTCTCATCGTCGTGAGCCCGCCGTGCGGGGTCGCCGCCGGCGTGGTCGACGATCTCGCACGGTACGGCAAAGTCGTGGCGCTGATCGCTCCGAACGCTTTCCACCATCTCGGCCTCCCGGAATGGAAGGCGCATTTTCCCTACGCCGCCGTTTTCGCGCCCGCGCAGTCGATCGCGCGAGTCCAGAAGCGCTCGGGGATCTCCGGCGTTCGGCCGCTAACCGATGCGAAAGCCGCCTGCGGTAAAGGCGTCGAGCTCGTCGACATGCCGCATTACAAGACGGGCGAAGTGCTCGTACGGATCCGCTCCACGCGCGGCGCCGTTTGGTACGTCACCGACATCATCATGAACCTGCCGCAGCTGCCGCGGCATCCGGTCCCGCGTCTCCTGTTCCGCATCACGCGCAGCGGACCGGGGCTTCGGTTCAACAACATCGCGCCGCTGTTCATGGTCGCCGACAAGGCCGCGCTCCACCGCTGGTTCGCGGACGAATTTCGCAAGACTCCTCCCGATTGGCTCATCGCGGCGCACGGCGATCCCATCGATTTCACCGCGAACCCGGAAGCGAAGCAGTTGCTCGTCGGTGCGGCGTAAGCCGTCTGCCTTGACGGACATCCCACGGAAAGCGAAGTCGCGCTGACGGCGTTCGATTGCTGCGCGTTGCGCGCACGAGATGCGGCAAGCCGCCACCTGTTTGCGGCGACCCCCGCGCATCGGCTCCGAACGGCGGCGGCCGATGACTGCACCAGCCGTTCGACGGCCGCTCGACGCCGCACGTGACGTCAAGGCAGCGGTGCCTTGAACGACATGCCGCGCCGCGGCACTAACCGTCGTGCGCTCGCTGCGGCTGTGCCCGGGTACAGCTCTTGCAAGGGTGCGGTTCCTACAGCGATACAGGGAACGCGACCCTTTTCACGACCAGGCCACCGCAAATGAGACCCGCTCGAATCGCCTTCCTATGCCTGTTGATCGGCCTCGCGTGCCCGGCCCTTGCGCAGACACCGCAGATCCCCATCAACGTCCAGGTCATCAACGACAGCGGCGTGCCCGACAGCCAAGTGTTCCTGCTTCTGTCAGGCGCGGACGTCAACGTCGTACACGCAGCGAAAGCGGCGGAGGCCAACCCATTCGCAGTGTCGGGCGTGAACAAGACGCCGGTCGGCACGGTCACCAACACGACGAGCACGCTGGTGACCGCTGCAGGTACTTCGGTGGCGATCAACGCGCCGATCACGGCCGTGCAGGCCGCGTCGTCGATCTCGATGGCGTTCGCGAACACGATCTATCCGTCGGTGGTCACGATTCCGGTGATCGCCCCCGGCGGAAGCGCGAAGCTGACCGTCGGCCTCCCCAACGGCGCGACCGCGCAAACGCTGACGTACGATTTCCTGGTTCCGCTGCCGCCCGGCGTCACTTACACCTCGGCCGCAGTCACCGGGACCTGCGCCACCAGCGGGATGCAGATCCAGATCTCGAGCTGGCTCATCCTGGTTCCGGTCGGCAGCACGCTCCCCGCGAGCGGCTGCACGATCGTCGCCGACGTCACATCGAGCACGATCGGCACGTACACCGCGACGACAAGCTACCTACAGACGAGCGGCCAGACCGCGTCGCCGCCGCAGGCGCCGCTCACGGTGACTGCTTCGACGGACGTTTCGATGGACTTCACGCCGGCGACGCTCGTCGTCGGACAGGGCAACGCGTCGACGCTCACCATCGGCCTGCCGAACGCAAGCGGTGCGCCACAGGTGTTGACGCAGCCCTTTGTCGACAATCTCCCGACCGGGATCGTCACGACGACGCAGAACCTCGGCAGCTGCGCGGGCGTGGTGGTCACGCCGACGTCGATCACGATGGCGCAGGGCACGATGCTTCCGGTCAACGGCTGTCAGATCGTCGTCCAGGTCGCGGCCATCGCGTCCGGCGGTCCGCTTTCGGCACTCACGCGCGCGACCGGCCAGGCCGGGCCGCTCAGTGTGACATCGCCGTACACCGGCGCCGAGCTTCCCGTGTACCAGTTCTCGATGTCGTCCGTCGCCTCGGGCAATCTCTATCTCTCGTACCGCCAGCCAGTCACGTATCCGCCTGCGCCGACCGTGACCGCGCAGTATCGCTTCCAGCCGCTCGAATTCTCGTATTCGAACTCGATCGTCAGCAACGGCGATCTCACGTCGATCGATTTCTACGGCATCCCGCTGGCACTGTCGACGTACCGGCCGGGCGACACGAGCTTCACGTCGCCCATCGACCTGGTCACTTACTACACGTCGACCGCGACGCTGCTGAAGAGCTTCATGAACGTCAATCCGAGTCTCATGTACGCGTTCTTGCGCACCGACGGCACGACGTTCGATCCGGCGACCGACACCATGGCGAATTTCGCACGCATCGTCGGGCCGAACCAGGTAGCGGCGCCGAGTAGCACCAAACCGATTCAATTCCCACCGAACGCACCGCCTGGGTACAACGGCGCATGGCCGCCTGGCAAGGGTTCACCCTGGCCCTATCCGAGCTTCGCGGATTATCTGGACTCGCTCGTGTCGAGCAACTACACGTTCACCGAGCAGGACAACGCGGTGATCTCGGCCTACACCTTCAATTACAGCGGATCGATCACCGGCAATCGCACCACGGGGTACACGATCACGCTCGTCGGGACGACGTCGAACCCGGTCGGTGGCCTGGCGGGCAACGCGACGGTCACGCTCAACCTGGCGCCGCAGTCGAGCGGCAGCGGGGGCTTCGATTTCGTGATCTACGGCGTGCCGCAGAACTGTGACACGCTGGCGGTTGCGGGATTCAATTGCACGGCGGCGTCGCCGACCAATCCCGGGAACGTCGCGCAGATCGCGAATGCGGTCTACGGATGGGTGCAGGCGGACGTCATCTCGGCGCTCAACTTCGGTTACATGCAGGGCGCGCTCGATACGCTGAACGGCGGCAAGGGCCTGTCGAGCATGTGGTACGGACTCCCGCCGGTGCCGTATCCCTTCGGCGCGGCACGCAACACCGACGACGGCTACTACAACATCTGGGCCGCGCTCATGTACAACCATTCCGACGCGTACGGCTTCGCGTTCTCCGATCGTAAGGGCCGGCCCTCGCCGGATATCTCGTTCCCGGTCGACGGCACGTTGCGCATCTGGATTCTCCCGGACGAGCGCCTCGATGCTCCGATCGTGCAGACGTCAGAGGCCACGGCGTCGTCGATGAGGGTGTCGTGGCCCGCGGTAGCGAATGCGGACTATTACCAGGTGAAATGGTCACCGCCGTACGGGGGCGCGACCGCAACGGTTTCGCAGCCCGGTCCGGGTGTCCACATGGCGAGCTACGCGATCGAGAATCTCACCTCCGGAACGCCGTACACCATCATCGTGACCGCGTACGGCGCGGGCGGAACGAACGCTGCGTCGGCGGCCGTCACGGCGCGCACGACCGGATCGCCGCCTGCCCCGACGGGCAATGTGCAGGCGAACTTCGGCTTCAACTGGACGCCGCCGAATCCCAATGCCGCGCCCGACCTCTACATCGCCGGACAGAAATTCGGCTACGTCCCGCCGACGAGCGGCACGAACGGCGTGTACAACGTCAACCAGCCGATTCCGCTCAACGTCGGCCTTCCCGCGGCGACGCCGGCCACGCTCACCGTCAATGCACCGGCGTGCCCGACGACGAACGTCTGCGTCGCGTTGAGTTTCTCGTCGACGTCGTTCGCCTATCCCGGCTCAACGACGATGACGCTCGTGCTCTCCAACCCGGCTTCGGCAGGCGAGCTGACGCTTCCCAAGGGCCAAGGCGGGTTCTCGCTCGTGCTGCCGAACGGTATCGGCGTGGGCAACGCCAGCTTCCCGGGCTGCACCGGCGTCGCCGTCGTGGCTCCGACCGCGACGGTCCCCGCGAAGATCAACATCGGCGACGTTCAGGTGAGCCCGACCTCGAGCTCGTGCACGATCACCGCGACACTGACTCCAACCGCGGCGGGACACTACGTCGTCGCCACGCCGGCCCTCGTCACGGACAAAGGGACCGGAGCGGCAGTCAGCGCTGCGTTCGTGGTGACCGGCGGCGGGCAGCCGAATGCTTTCCAGGTGACCCAGGCGATCACGCCGCCTGCGGTCAGCCCCGGGGTCCCGGCGCAGCTCACGATGATGCTTCCGAACCCGACGACGAGCGCGCAGCTCGTGACGTTGCCGTTCGTCGACGTGATGCCGGCGGGCGTCACTGTCACGTCGCGCTCCAATGCCGGAACGTGTTCGGGCGTCGTCATCAGTGCAACGCAGATTCAGATGCCGGCGCTCGCCAGCGTGCCTCCGAGCGGCTGCACGATCAGCGTCGCGATCACGGCGAGCGCCCCGGGGCTCTACATCAACTCGCCCGGAATGTACGTGAACGAGGCCACGGTGTTTCCGATCCAGTCGCTTCCGCTCGAACTCAAGCAGGGCACGCAAACGATCTGGGCGGCAAACTATTACCTGACATTCATGGGCTCGCCCCAGAGCTACTCCGCCGGACTGTGCCGACCGACCGACACCTGCGTCGGCGGCGGACAGCCGCTTACGATTCCCTTCGACACCAGCGTCGCGCCGAACTTCCTCGAGCGACAGGGTCCGCAGCTCGAAATCACCGGAAGCCAGACCGTGACCGGTCCGCCATTCGATCCGAACCACCCGCCCACGATCGGCGTTCCGTTCACGCCGGATGCGAACAAACAGATCTCGACCGTCGTCTACCCGGGCTTGGGGTCGGTGCAGAGTGCGCACCAGTGTCATCGGTCGGGTGTGCTGCAGATGAAGTGTCCGTAGGGCGGGGACGAGGCGTGGCGCGACGCGTGCGATTTGCGCCGAAGCGAGGGTCTCGGCGGAGCACCCGCCGGAAGCTGGCCGCGCTGGCGATCCTCTTCCAAGTCGGGTGCGTTAGCTCCGCGCATTGCGCTGCCACCGCGAACGACGCGCCGTGCGAGATCGACTACTGGGTCTCGCCGCAGGGAACCGACACGGCAGCCGGCGACGAGCAGCATCCTTTCGCGTCGCTCGAGCGCGCGCGAGGCGGTCCGCAGCGTCAAGCCCCGGGTCCTCTGCGCGGTGACCGTCAACATCACCGGCGAGTACCGAGTCGACCATACCTTCGTGCTCGACGCGCGCGATTCGGGACGCGAGAACGCCGAGGTCATCTATCGCGCGGCGCCGGGCGCCAAGCCGGTGATCTCGGGCGCGATTCGCGTCGACAACTGGTCGCTGCAGGATGCGAAGCTCAACATCTGGCGCGCTTACGTCGGTCCTCGGTCGACGCGCCAGCTCTACGTCAACGGCGAACGTGCGACGCGTGCGCGGACCGAACCCTATCCCGCGACCTTCGCGCCCAGCGGGATCGGGTATCACTTCGTAGGTTCCGGCACGATGCCGGTTTGGAGCAACTATTCGAGCATTGAAGCGGTGACGGTTACGCAATGGAAGATGATGCGCTGCCCGGTACGGCGCATCTTCGGCACCGATGTCGAGATGCAGCAGCCGTGCTGGAACAACGCGAACGTCTACCGGGCGACGCCGCCCGCGAAGCCGCTGTGGAATTTCCAGCTCTTAAGCCACTTCGAGAACGCGTACGAGTTCCTGGACGAGCCGGGCGAGTGGTATCTCGACTCGGAGCGCGGCTGGCTTTTCTACATTCCGCGCGAGGGCGAGGATCTCGCGACGGTCGACGTCGAGATGCCGGCGGTCGAGGTGCTCGTCGACGGACAAGGCGAGCGCGAGCGTCCGATCCACCACCTGCGCTTCGAGGGCATCACCTTCACCTATGCGACCTGGCTCGCGCCGAACGGTCCGAACGGCTATGTAGCCGATCAGAGCGGGCTCCTCGTCGTTGGCGACGGCCATCGGCCCAATGTCATCGGCCACGACCCGGACGTCGTGCCGACGCCGGGCAACGTGCGCTTCCGCTATGCACAGAACGTCACGTTCGCGGGGAACGCGTTCTCGCATCTGGGCGGCGTCGCACTCGAGTTCGGAACGGGTAGCCAGTCGAACGAAATTGTCGGCAACACCTTCGACGACATCTCGTCCGGGGCGATCGTGCTCGGCGGCGTGGCGAAGGTCGACCACCATCCGCCGACACCGACCGATCTCACGCGCGACAACCACGTCGCCAACAATCTGATCCACGCCACCGGTCGCGACTATTTCGATACCGCGGGCATCTTCCTGGGCTTCACGACGCGCTCGCTCGTCGAGCACAACGACATCGTCGACGTTCCGTGGGCGGGAATCGCGATCGGCTGGGGCTGGGGCCTCGTCGATCCGGGCAGCTTTCCTGGATTGCCCGGCGCGTATAGCGGCGAGTGGGGCAACTACACAACGCCGACCGCGAGCCAGGGCAACATCATCGTCCACAACCGGATCGAGAATTTCCTGATGGAGCTATGGGACGGCGGCGCGATCTACACGCAAGGGCAGCAAGGAACATCGATCCTCGACGGCGAGCTCATCGCCTGGAACGTCGCTTCGGGCAAGCGCAAGGATGCAGGCGGCAACACGTTTTACACCGATGGTGGCAGCCGGTACGTGACGCTGCTCGAGAACGTCTCCTACGACAACCCGCAGGGCGTCACGGATTTCGGTCCCTGCGGCCTCGCATCGTCGCTGTCGCTATGCTTTCTTCATCTCCCGTACGGCAGCGACATGGGCGGATGCGTCCCGTACGGCGATCTGGTTTTCATGGGCAACTACTGGGTGAACTGGACCTTCTACAACGTCTGTCCGTACAAGGACTATCCCGTCAACGTCGCATTCGTCGGCAATCAGCTCATTACGGACAAATCGCAAGTCCCACAGTGGATACTCGATTCCGCGGGGCGGCAAACGAGCAAGCACCGTCCAGCAGGACGGCGCTGACGCCGGCGATACCACGCATTGTGTGTCGGGGCGGCACCTATTCCGCCGGCCACACGAGTCTCGCTGTCACCGGGTTGTGATCCGAGCTGTGGACGTCGATCGCGGACGACGTTACGACCTCGAGGCCCCGCACCAGGATGTAGTCGAACTGCTTCCCGAAGAACAGCGTCCGCTTGTCTTCGGACAGCTTGACCTCGGAAAGATCGAGGCGCTGCGCGACCTCGCGCACGACCTCGTTGCGTGCGTCGGACCAGGTATTGAAGTCGCCCGCGAGAATGATCGGCCCGTCATGCGTCGCGAGCGCGATGGCGAGCGCGCCGAATTGTGCGCGGTATTCGTCGAGCGACAACGCGAAGTTGATCGCATGGATATTGGCCACGGCGAGACGCTTTTCCCGTCCAACGGCGGCGAACCACGAAATGATCGCGGACTTGGGCAGACGCAACAGCGGTTCCAGTGCGCGTTCGGTGCAGCTCGCGACAGGTGGCGAGTGTGACGCGGTGAGAACGCCGATGTCGACGCCGCCATAAGCGAACGAACTCGCCATGATCCAGCGCAGGTGGGCATCTTGCAGCGTGTCGAGCATGGCAGGCTCGAGCGTCGTCTCCTGCAGGAGCACGATATCGTTGCCTGCGATCAACGACTTGAGGTCCTTCTCCCAGCCAGCGTCGCCTTCCTTGTGGATGTTCCACGTCGCGATGCGGATCGATTGCGGGTCGAGCTCGGGCGAGGTGCTCGCGTTTCTTTCCGCAAGCGGAGGGGGGCAGGCAAGCGTGAGCGCGCGGATCGCTCCGTCGGGCTGCAACACCAGCGCCCGCGGATTCTCGGTGAGCGTGAAGCAAGCAGACAGCAGCCCCGCCGCGACGGCGAGCACGACCCATCGCGCCATGATCTCTCTTGGCCGCGCCAACAGCGCGCGAAAGCTTGCGCCGACGTCTAGTCCCGGCGCGCTCGCGCGATGCTACTCCGCTTTAGCTAGCCACTGGAAGCGGACAGCGGGTCGTCCCAATAGGGCTCGATCTCGTAGTACTTGTGAATGCGGTTTGCCCAGGTCTCGTCGGCCATCGACGGCCAGTGGTCCTTGTCGAACCCCGGCGCCGCTTCGAGCCGCTCCCGGGGAACGTCGAGAATGAAGCGCTGCTCGGCGGCGTCGAGCGTAAGCGCCGACCACGGGATCGCGAACAGCTTGCCGCCCATGCCGAGGAACGTCCCGAACGACAGCACCGCGTATGCGATGCGTCCGGAGCTCACGTCGAGCATGATCGCTTCGATCCTGCCGAGACCCTCGCCGGCCGCGTTTACGACGTCGTCGCCGGCAAGCGAGGCTGCGTCCATGACGTCGGGTCCTGGGCCCTGCGGACGGTCGACGGGGTCGCGGATGATCATCGTCGGCGGTTCGGCGTCTGCCGCCTGTGTTTGGAAGCCGGTGTTTTCCGTGGTGGCCATGGTTCCTCCGCCTGGTTGGTCGGTCGACGGGTCACGCTGTCGCGGTACGGGGATGGAGGAAGCGAATCCCTGGGGGAACGTTAAGACGCGAAGCGAAATGAGTTCAAGCGGTCGGCTACGGATTTGCACGTCGGCGCCAGGCTGACAGCGGCACGCTCGTCGCGAGGTGCATTTGCACCCATGCTGCGCGCCATTGGAGCGTTGGATAGCGTGCGGCAAATTACAACAACAAGAACCGTTGCTTTGCCTTATGTAATCGACGGCAATGCGTGTAGGCGATCCGCGACGCGGGAACGTCAGTCGAAGCTCACGATCTCCACCCAGTTCGAGCCCTTGCCCGTCGGATACTTGTTCAAGAACTTGAGCGCGCCCGTCGCCGGGTCGATCGCGTAGACGGAAATCGTCTCCGACTTCTCGCCCGACGCCACCAGGAAGCGGCCCTTCGGATCGATCGCGAACCCGCGCGGCTGGCGTTCCGTGGGCGCGGTCGACAGGTAGGTGAGCTTGCCCGTCGTCGCGTCGACTCCGAGCGTGCTGATCGTGCTGTTGGTGCGCTCGGAAACGTAGAGGAATTTTCCGTCGGGTGTCAGGTGGAGATCCGCCGCCCACACGTCGCTGTCCGTGTTGCGCGGCGGCGGACCGCCTGGCGCGACGGGGCCGCCGCGCGGCATCCCCGGCCCGAGCTTCGTGTCGGGCGGCAAACCCGAGACCGATGCGACCTGCTTCAGCAGGCCCGTCTTGCCGTCGACCTCGAACGTGATCACGCTGCCCTTGAGCTCGGAGAGCGCGTAGAGGTACCGGTTGTCATTCGACGTGATGAAGTGCCGCGGGCCGGTCAGCGTGTCCATCAGGTACACGGCCGGCGTGTTCGATGCGAGCCTTCCGCTGGTCGCATCGAACGTGAACATGAAGATCTCGTCGCTGCCCAGTGTCGGCACGAACACGAACCTGTTCGACGAATCGATGCGGATCGAATGCGCGTTGCGACCGACCGGGATCACCTGCAACGGGTCCGGGGCGACACGCCCGTCGGCGCCGACAGCGTTCACGCTGATCACGTGGCCGCCGTACGACGCACCGAACAGATAGCGGCCCGTGCGATCGAGGGCGATGTAAGGAAAGCTCTCGGCAAGCGGCGCGGTGCCGAGCGGCGACAGCGCGCCGGTCGACGAATCGATTGCATAGGCGTGCACGAGGTACGGTTTGGAGCGCGACGCCGCGTACAGGAAGCGGCGATCGGGGCTCACGGCCATCGGCATCACCACGCTGGCGGCCTTGGTGCGCGCTCCGGGCTTGAGCTCGCCCGAGTCGGTGAGCTGATACATCCCGATATCGCCGTCGTCCGCGTTCGACACGTAGACGAACGTCGCGCCGAGTGCCGTCGCCATGCCGATACTAGCCACGCCCGCTGCCGTCGCCATGGTCATCACCCAGGCCGCGAAGAATCTCATCGATGTTCCTCCCGGTTGGCCGCGCGGTCGTTCTGCCGAGCTTGAAAGGCCGCTCATTGTGTCCCAAACGGCCGAGTTTGCGCGCCAGCGTCCAAGGGTGGAACGAGATTCGCGGCATCCGCCCCTCTAGGCCGAGCAGCGCCTGATCTCGGCCTTTCCCGCCGGTCGAAGGCGTCCCCGTCGCCGGTCCCTCGCGCGGTAGCGTACAGTCGTGATCCGGAATCCGTCGCGCCGCATGGGCTGCTGGTCAGCGAGACGGAATACTTGGCCGACGGATTGGTTTGCGACTTGAAGGAGGCCCGCTTCAGACGGGTCTCCGGCTCCTGCTTCTTCGGCGGGGCCGGATTCAGGAACCGATAACGACGGCGGACGAGGGCAAGGATGATTGAGCGCAGGGCACGTGGCAGCATGCGGCCGATAGCGACGGCAGTCCCCGTTCGCGGCATGGCCGCGCGCCAGAGGGGCTTCAGATGACGGCACGTCTCTTCCCGTTCGACGCGTCGGCCCATACGGTCGTCGACGCGATCCTGCCTTGGTACGTCAATGACACGCTGGCGGGCGAGGAACGTCAGTTCGTCGAGGACCACGTGCGCGTCTGCGAGGCCTGCCAGCGCGAGTCGCAATGGCTGCGGGAGGTGTACGGCGCCTGTTCCGCGGTGTCGTCGCTCAACGATGCCTCGCTCACCGACCCTGTCGCCTTGGCTGCGCTGCAACGCCATTACGGACCGCGGGCGCTTAAGGCCAGCATCGGAGACCGTTGGCGGGAAGCGCCCCAGTGGACGCGCTGGGCGCTGGCGGCGCAACTCGCTGCCGTCGCCGTGCTGACGACCCTGGTTGCCATCGACTTTCGGAGCGAACCCGCGTATCGCACGCTGGGCGTTGCCAACCGCTCGGTGCAGACGCAGGATGCGATCGCCGTCATGTTCGACCCGGCGACGACGGCAGCCGAGATCGGACGTGTCGTCAGCGCAGCCGATGCCCGGATCGTCGACGGACCGACGGTCACCAACGCCTACGTCCTCGAAGTGCCTGCCGCGCGCTCGGAGCAGGCGGTGCTCACATTGCGTAACGAGCGCGCGATCCGCTTTGCGGAACGGCTGGGCACGCCGGCAGCGCGATGACCGTCCTGCATCAGCGCTGGGCGCGGTTCGTCTGCGCGATCGGACTCGCGCTTTGCGCCGGTCTGGCGTGGGCGGACTCCGAAAACGCGGCGATCGATACCCAGGCGGCCGAGCGGCAGGTGCTCGTCATGCTGCGGGTGCCGCCACCCCACTACCGGCCGGACACGAGCTACGTCGGTGGCTACGACTCGCGTTTCGGACGTGAGGCGAGGCAAAGGATCGCCGGCGAGCTTGCGGCGCGCTACGGACTCACCGTCGTCGACAGCTGGCCGATGCCCTCGCTCGGCGTCGATTGCTTCGTGATGCAGGCCGCCGAAGGCGTGAAGCTCCCCGTCGTCGTCGAGGCGATGGCGCACGACGACCGAGTGGAGTCGGTCCAGGCGATGAACATGTTCCACGTGCTCGGACACGACGACCCGCTCTACCCGCTGCAGCCGACGGCGAAGCTCTGGCATCTCGACGAGCTGCATCGCGTGACCACCGGAAGGAACGTAAAAGTTGCCCAGATCGACTCGGGCGTCGAAGTCGATCATCCCGACCTTCGCGGGCGCATCGCCGTCGCGCGAAACTTCGTCGACGCGCGAGGCGATGTCGCCGAGTTCCATGGCACCGCGGTCGCGGGCATCATCGGCGCGCGTGGCGATGACGCCATCGGCATCGTGGGCGTCGCGCCCCAGGCGACGCTGATGGCGCTGCGGGCCTGCTGGCAGCTCGCGCCCACCGAGTCGGGGGCGGCGTGCTCGAGCTTCACCGTGGCGAAGGCCCTGCAGTTCGCGCTCGATCGTGACGCGAAAGTCATCAACCTGAGTCTGGGCGGGCCGTCGGACACGCTCGTCGCGCGCCTCGTCAACGCCGCCATGGCGCGGGGCGCGGTCGTGGTGGCGGCCAGCGACGCGAAGTACCCGGACGGCGGGTTCCCGGCCTCGCTACCGGGCGTGCTTGCCGTGGCGTCCGAGGACGCGCACGATGCTGCCGCGGCAACGCTCCTGGCACCGGGCCGCGACCTTCCGACGACGCTCCCGGGCGATCGTTGGGGGCTGGTCTCGGGGTCGTCGTTTGCCGCCGCGCAGGTCACGGGTCTGGTCGCGCTGCTGTTCGATCTCGCACCCGACCAGAAGCCCCGCGAGATACGCGAGAATCTGACCCTGTCCGGAGTGCTCGTCTCATCGCCCCGTCGCAACGTCATCGTCGATGCCTGTGCCGCCGTCGCTAGGACCGCCGGTGCCTGTGCGTGTGGGTGCTCGCTCGCCCGTAGCGGCCCTTCGACGACGGAACGCTGAATCCGCAGTCCTGCGCGGCCTCACCGTCTTGTGCTTCGGCGCACTTGCCGGCGAGGCGTGTGCGCAGCTTTCCGGAACGATCAGCGGTGTGACGGACTACCGCTATCGCGGCGTCACGCTGAGCGACAAGCTGCCGGCCGGACAGTTCGGGATCACCTATGACGCGCCAGGCGGCCCTTACGTCGGCGTCTTCGGCTCGACGGTCCGCCTCGCGCCGCCGGTGGGCGCCAACTTCCAGTTCATCGGCTTCGCCGGTTACGCGGCGCGGATCACGTCGGCGGCGAGTCTCGAGTTCGGCGGCGACTACGCCGCGTTCACCGGGTCGAGCGAAGACAACTATGGCGAGATCTTCGTCGGCGCGGCCATCGACCGCGTCAACGCCCGGGTCTATTACTCCCCCCGCTATTTCGGCTCGGGATCGGACGCCTGGTACGGGGAGCTCAACGGCACTCAGCCGCTCGTCCCCCGCGTCGGCCTCACGGCGCACGTCGGCATCGTTCGCGCGAGCTACCCCGTCTATCACGGACCGTACTTCTACGGATCGTCCGCGAAGAACGTCGTCGATGGGCGGATCGGCGTGGCCGTCGACTTCGACCTCGGCCGCGTCGAGCTGGCATGGGTGGGGATCAGCGCCAAGAACGCCGCGTACTACATCTCCGGAACGTCGAGTCGCAACACCGTGGTGCTGACCCTCTCGCATTCGTTCTGATGATGCATTGCAGCGCTCGCCTTGACCGGGGGAGCACGTTTTTCGAGCGACGTTCGACTCGATTCTGACGTCGACGAAAAGCGCATATGACCCCGATTTTCCAGGACCGCAGCAGGCGCCGCCGTAACTGTGTCCGCCGCATCGGCGAAAGTGATTGGCGGCGGTTGACCCGCCCGCCCAAACCTTCAATACTCACAGGATGCGGGCGCAAGACCCGCGGAACCGAGCGCAACCCGGCGTGCGGGAATCCATAAGCGCGCGCCGGCGACCCTGCAGCACTTTGCCTTCGCATCCACCACACGACCTGTGAGTCAGGAGGAGTCGCCATGAAATCTCGCACCCACCACTCGGCGTTGTCGGCCCTCGCGCTCGTCGCGACGGTCTTCGCCGCCGGCGTCGCGCACGGACAGACCGCGCGCCAGTTCAGCTTCGCCTACGACCAGCCGACGACCACCGCCTATGGCATCGCGGCGAACATCTTCGACGCGAAGCTCAAGGAGCTTTCCGGCGGGACGATGAGCATCAACCAGTTTCCCGGTGGTCAGCTCGGCCAGGAACCCCAGGCGCTGCAGAAGATGCGCGCCGGGGACATCGACTTCGTGATCACGTCCACCGCCAACGCTTCGACGCTCGCGCCGCAAGCGGGCGTGTTCTCGCTGCATTTCATCTTCCGCGACCAGGCGCATCTCGCGAAGGTGCTCGCCGATCCGGCCGTCGCCGCCGAATTCCGCGCGATGATCAAGGATTCGGTGCAGGGCGCGCAGGTGCTAGGCTTGCTGACCATGGGCATGCGCAACATGTACAGCAAGAAGGAAGTGAAATCGCTCGAAGACGTGAAGGGTCAGAAGGTGCGTGTGCAGGCGACCAAGACCGAGGACACACTCTTCCCCGCGTACGGCGCGCAGACCGTGCACATGCCGTTCGGCGAGGTGTACACGTCGCTGCAGACCGGCGTCGTCAACATCGCCGAGAACGGTGTCAACGTCTACCTCGCCAACAAGCACTACGAGGTCGCGCCGGTCCTGTCGATGACCGAGCACGAGGCGAACAACAACTGCATCTGGGTGAGCCAGAAGACCTGGGACAGCCTGACGCCGCAGCAGCAGCAGTGGGTGCAGGCGGCCGCCGACGAGGTCTCCAAGCGCGAGCCTGCGCTGGCGCTCAAGCTCGAGAAGGATTCGGCGGACAAGCTGAAGACGATGGGCGTGAAAGTCGTCGACAACGTCGACAAGAGCGCGTTCATGAAGGCCGCCCAGCCGATCCAGGACCAGCTCGCGCAGGAGCTCGGACCGCACGCGGTGAAGCTGCTCAAGCTCGTTCGCGAAACGAACTAGCGTGGTCAGTCGGCGACGAGGCGCGCGAGGCGCTCGTCGCCGACACTTTGTCGAGGGCCGTCATGGCTGACATGCGCGCGCTGATCCTGCAGCGCCACCGGCGGCTCAAGTGGAAGGCGCTCGATCCGCTCGAAGCGCTCCTGATGGTTCTCTGCGGCGTGTGCATATTCATGTTCACGCTGACCGTGTTCTGCGACGTGGTCACGCGCACGATCGGCGCCCCGTGGCTATGGCTGCAGCAGGTCACGACGGCGTTCTTCGCGTGGGGCGTCTTCATCGGCCTCGCCGCGGCGACGCGCCGCCTCGATCACTTCTACCTGGCCGAGATCACCAAGCGGATGAAGGGCACGCCGCGTCAGGTGATCGAGGTGATCAACCGCGTGATCGTGCTTGTCGTGGCGCTGATGATCGTCTGGTTCGGCTACAAGAACGCGGTGCTCGATCTCGGCAGCTTCCGCATGCCGTCGCTCATTCCGCTCACCGTCTACACCGCGATCGTGCCGGTCTCGGGCGTGCTTATCGTGCTGTTCATGATCGAGCAGATCGTCAACGGACTGAATAACGGCTTCGAGGGCCCCGAGGACACCGAGGACATCGTGGAGCAGGTGCAATGACGCTGGGCAGCGGCTATGTCCTGTGCATGATGGGTTTCCTGTTCCTGTTGTTCGGGTACATGGGCGTGCCGGTGACTTTCGCGATCCTCGCCGGCGTGCTGACGGCAACCGCGTTCACGCCGATCAGCCTGCAGTCGATGATCGGGCAGCTCTTCCACGGCATCGACGCGGAGACGCTGCTCGCGGTCCCGTTCTTCCTGCTGGTCGGCGAGCTGATGGCCTCCTCCGAGGTGGTGGCGCGAATGATCCGCTTCTCGCAGGTACTGGTCGGGCACCTGCGCGGCGGGCTCGCGCAGGTGGTCACGCTGTTCAGCATGTTCTTCGCCGGCATCTCGGGCTCGTCGGTCGCCGACGTCGCGGTGCTGACGCGCACGGTCGCCCCCGACATGGCGCGCGAAGGCTACGACCGCGCGTTCACGGCTGCACTGATCGCGTCGGCCTCCACGATGGCAAACCTGATTCCGCCGAGCATCATGGCGGTGGTCTACGGCGCGATCGGCAACGTCTCGATCGGCGGGTTGTTCCTCGGTGGCGTGGTGCCCGGTGTGATGATCGGCATCGGGCTCATGATCTACAGCTACTTCTTCGGGCCGATCGGCGTCATGAAACAGCGCGCGACGATGCGGGAGTTCGCGGTCGCGGCGCGCGGCGCCTCGCTCCCCACCGTGATCCCGGTCATCATCATGGGCGGCATCCTGACCGGCTGGTTTACGCCTACCGAGGCCGGCATGGTCGCGGCGGTGTACATCCTGTTCGTGCTGATCCCGGTGCTGCGTCCGCAGCACATCAAGAAGCTCCCCCGCGACTTCATGTACGCGGGACTTCTCTATTCGCTGCCGCTCGGCGCGGTCGCGGCGGCTTCGGCGTTCGGCTGGATGGTGGCGTACCTGCGCGGCCCCGACATCGTCGCCGGCTACATCACGGCCATCGCCGGCAACGATCCGGCGATGATCATGTTCCTGCTGGTCGTGCTGTTCGTGATCGTCGGCGACTTCATCGATGCGATACCGGCGATCATCATCTTCATGCCGATCATCAACAAGCTCGCCGAAGTCGGGGGCATCAATCCCGTCCACATGGGCGTGGTGATCATCACGGTGCTCGTATTCGGGCTCATCACGCCGCCCTACGGCTTGTCGCTGCTGGTCGCCGCGAAATATGTGGGCGTCCCCTTCGGCCGTGCGCTCGTCCGATCGCTGCCGCTCTATGTCGTCTTCTTCTTCACGATCGCCTTCACCGTCCTGGCTCCGAAGGTCGTGCTGTGGCTGCCGAAGCAGTTCCTGCCGGAGTCGGTCGGTTGCTTCAAGAGTCCGACCGGGGCAGGATATATCTGCCCGCCGTAGGCACCGCGCCTTTCATCGTGAACGCTCCCGACTTCCACTGGCCCTTCGAAGTGCGCGCGCTGACGCCGCAGCTCGGCGCGGAGATCTCGGGCATCAAGCTGGCCGACGAGCTTTCCGACGACGTGTTCCGCGCGATCTACCAGGCGTTTCTTCGCTATCAGGTGCTGTTGTTTCCGTCGCAAGACGTGCCGCCTGCGCGCCAGGTCGCGCTCGCCCGACATTTCGGCGAGGTGCAGATCCACGTGATGAATCAGTATCACGCCGACGGCTTTCCGGAGCTCTATCGACTTTCGAATCTCGACGCGGACGGGAAGCCCAACGGCAAGCATCCCGACAAGGGAACGCTCTACTGGCATACCGACGGTTCATGGCGACGGCGAACGGGGCAGGCGACGATCATCTACGGCGAAGTGATGCCGAAGGTCGGAGGAGAGACGCACTTCTGCGACATGTACGGCGCGTACGAGCGGCTGTCGCCGGAGTGGAAGGCGCGCATCGTGAGCCTGCGTGCGATGCATAACCTCGACTTCTCTCGCACGCGGCGCCACGGTCACGAGCCGATGACCGACGAGCAGCGGCGCGAGGTGCCGCCAGTCGATCATCCGATCGTGCGCACGCATCCGGAAACGGGTCGCAAATGTCTGTACCTTGGCGATCACTCCGAGTCGATCGTCGGCATGCCGTACGACGAGGGCCGCGCGCTCATCGATGAATTGAACGCGCTCGCCGTGCACGAGGACCTGACCTACGAGCACCGCTGGAAACCGCTCGAGCTTCTGATCTGGGACAACCGCTGCGTGATGCATCGCGCGACACCGTACGATCCGGCGACGCAGGGGCGTGTGATCCGGCGCTGCACCGTCCTCGGTGACATTCCACAATAAGGTCGGGGACGAGCGCGCAAAGGCGCGCGCTCTGTCCCCGATCTCACCGGTTTCAATGACAGTGGGTAGTTGATGCCTTGCCGACGAGCGCGGTCCCATCCGCGCGCGTGCAATCGACGTCGAGCGTGATCCGGTAATCATAGACGTCGTCGACGCGCCAGCCGGTGGGTTCGAAGGTCACGCGCAGCGCCTTGCATTCGGGCCGCTTGAAGACGATCGGTGACTGATCCGACAAGGACGGCGAGATCACCCGGACCGCCGGCCATTGGAGCGGCTCGACCACGAGGCGCACGACCGACGACGACTTCGCGTCGATGAAGTCACCCCCCAGGAAGAACTGGCGGTCGCCCGCAACGCAGGACGTGGGCTCGATCGTCTGCGTTTCGCCACGGGGCGAAGTGAATCGGAAGGTGCCGAGCGCGGCGTCGCTCGACGCGCCTGCCACCGGTTCGATCGGACGTGCAGGAAAGCACCCGGCACAAAGCAGCGCGAGGATTGCCGGCAGAAATCCGCCGAACGCGCGAGCGGCGTCGAGCCGTGAGTGCCTTCGCGCCATCTTCAGGCGGAGGGACGTGTCGCCACCATCGAGTCGCGGCCGCCGAACCACTCGAACCATGCGGCAGCGTTGGGATGGCGATCGCGCCAGGCGAACGCGGCAAAACGAAAGTCGAGATAGCCGAGCGCGCAGCCGAACGCGATCGTGCCGAGGTCGCATCGTTCGCCGAACCCGGTCACCCGCGATTCGAGTTCCGCGAGGCCGCAGGCGATCTTGTCCAACTGGCCGTCGGTCCATTCCTTCCAGCGGAGCGCTTCCGGCCGGACGGCGTTCTCGTAGCGCGCGAGGACCGCGGCGTCGAGCATTCCGTCGGCGAGCGCCTGCTCGACCATGACACGTACACGTGCGGAAGCGTCGTGCGGAATCAGGTCTCCGCGTCCCAACGCGTTCAGATAGTCGACGATCACACGACTGTCGTACAGCGCCGCACCGTCGTCGGTAAGAAGTGTCGGAACTTTGCCCAGCGGATTGTGGGCGACGATCGTGCGATCGCGATTCACCGGATGCGCATTGGCCGGCAGCCGCTCGATACGATCTGCAAGGCCGAGCTCGTGCGCGACGACCAGGACTTTGCGGACATAAGGCGAGGCGGCCGAGTAGAACAGCTTCAATCGTTTCTCCCGATCGGTGACGAGTTGCTCTCGGCACCGAGGACAGACCAGGTTTTCCCCTGTGTGTCGCGATAAGGATCGCGTCGGCGGACGATAACGCGGTCTGTCCCCGGTTATCGGCGCAGGAACAAGTGGTCTGTGTCCGGTTGTCAGGGAATCTCGTAGACCGCGAGCTCGTCGGCGACGCCGCGCAGCGGCAGACGTCGCGGCGTGCAGCGCAAGCCGCCCGCTTCCAGAAGCTCGGTGGCGCGCGGATTGTCGACGACCGCGCCGGTCGCGAGGATCGAGCGCGTGACCGCGAGCGCCTGGACACGCGAGGCGATATTGACGGTCTGCCCGAAATAATCCTGCCGGTCGTTCAGGGTGACCGCGAGACACGGGCCCTCGTGGATGCCGATCTTCAGCAGCAGGTCCTCGCTCTTGCGCCGATCGTTCAGCGTGCGCATCGCGTCGCGCATGCGGAGCGCCGCGGCGACCGCGCGATCGGGCGTCGCGAACGTCGCCATCACTGCGTCGCCTATCGTTTTCACGACTGCGCCCGATTCCTCGGCGATGATCTCCTGCAGGAGGCGGAAGTGCTCCTTGACGAGATCGAACGCGACCAGGTCGCCGACGCGATCGTAGAGCTCGGTCGAGCCTTTGAGATCGGTGAAGAGGAACGTGAGGCTCGTGATCTTCAGCCGCTGGTCGATATCGAGCGTGTCGGTGCGGTAGATGTCGCGAAACGTCTGGTTGGTGAGCAGGCGCTTCGCGGTGAGGAACGGCTTCCGCCGTCCCAGGAGATCGTGCATCTTCGCGTTGGCGAGATACACACCCGGCACGACGCGGACATCGGTGCGATTCTCGAGAGACAGGCGCAACGGGCCCGGGCGCATCGTCACCGTCGTCGTCGGGGTGTAGCTCTTGTTGAACACCATGGTCAGCGACTGCCGCTCGCGCGTCGGTTCGCCCTTGACGTCGATGAATTGCGCGCTATGCGTGGCCGGATCGAAGACGATCACGAACTCCGCCGGCAGCGCGATCGACACCAGCGCCTTGTCTCCCGGCCGCAGCTCGACCATCTCGAGTGTGATCTCGTCCATCAGCTCCGCGAACGGCTCGGGGAAGTCGACGCCGGAGCTCCAGAACAGCTGGCGGCAGTATTCGATAGGCGAGAGGCGGTTCGGATCGTGCGCGGCGATGGTGCGCACGCGCGAATTCACCGTGAACGTCACCTCGACCATCTGGTCGAGCGTCGGCTCGTAGCCGGCGGCGCAAAGCGCGCAGCCGTATTCCGCCTGATGCACGTGCTTGAGCGAGGTGCCCGCGTCGAGCACGCCGCCGCACGCCGGGCACAGCACGTTCCACGACATCTCGAACAGGCCCAGACGCGCCGCATGCAGGAGCGCCGCGATGATCGCGTCCTCGTCGACGCCTGATTTCTTCGCGAGATCCAGTGCGTTGATGCGGCACAACTCGCGATCGTGCCCGTCGCGCACCAGCGCCTGCAGCGCGCCGACGGCATCCGCGTCGGCCGACTGGCCGAGCGCAATCCACAGGGACGGCACTTCGTTCATGGCGGGAGCTTACGCCAGTTGCCGGGTGGTCGGGATCAAGTTTTTTTACATCCGACGAGAGGAGCGGGAAGCGTTGGACGAGGAACGCGAACGCTCGTCCTGCAGACGCCGTGCGGACTTCGCGCAGGTGTCCAAAGCGAAGTGAGGCCGGGGAAAAGGCACGGGCGCGTCCGCGCGCTATTGCTACCCCGCGTCTGCGCTTTCTGTCCCATAATGGGCTTTGTCTTTGGCGCAAAACGCGGCGCGACCGGAGATCATTCATGCCCGACAAGACTTCATTGCTGGACGAGCTTCGCGGCCAGTACGAGGCGACACGCCGCGCGACGGAGCAACACTCGGACGTCGAAGGCTTCCAGGCGATCGATGCGCGGATGAGGAAGGCGTTTCGCTGGCTCGAATCCGCAGTCACCTATCTCGACGGCATCACGCCGCCGATCGAGCATCGCTTCGACCTCGGACACGGGCTCGTCTTCGAGGCCCCACGCTTTCGGCAGGGTTCCGTCGGGCAGCACACGCGGCGCATCGTCGGATTTCCGGTACTCGACGAGATCAACATCTACTATCAGATTGCGGCGGCGAAACCCGTGAGCCTGGAAGTCGCTCCGGGCAGCGTTGGCGCCGCGGAGAAGGTCCTTGACGACTCCGGATTGCAGTACAGCCTGCGCCGGGTCGAGGACGCCGACGGGACCGTGCGCAAGTGCCTGATCTCGATTCCGCCCACGATCCCCGCGGCGATCTCGTTTCGTCCGGACTACGATACCGGGATCGTGATCGTGGCGCTGGTCAACGTCGATCGCATCGATCGCGTGAGCCTCGAGTTCCACAGCAACGCGATCGAAGAGCCGGTGCTCGAGGACCTCGTGCGCTTCGTTCTCGGTCGCGATGCTGCGTTCCTGCGTCGCGCGCCGCTTGCCGGAATGCATCGGCGCTAGACCGAAGCAGCGAGCGGGTCGCGGGGCGTCGCCTATCGCGCTCCTGCCGGCTTCGGGTACTGGAGGATCTTCGCGACCTTACGCTCGAACGGGCTCAGACGGGAGACAAGGCGTTTTTGCGCGTTCGCGATCAACGGATAGTGACGCAGCTCGACGATGCGATCCTGCGCGACCTCGCAGGGCTCGTCCGACGTCACCCACAGCGACGGTGACACCCTCCGCAGGTCGAAGGCGACCGAGTGGCTTCGCAGCGTGCGGCGCCCGAGCCGGTCGCTGTATTCGTGGAAGTACGACATCGCGAGCTCGCGCAGCGTGCGATAGACCGGATCCCGGAAGCGCAGTCCCGGGCCGTTGGTCTTGGAAATCGCACCCCACGCGCCGCGACGGCGAAACAGCGTCACCACGTGCGGGTAGTCGGTGTCCTCACAGTCGAGGTGCATGACCAGCGGGACTTCGCCGTGGATCCACAGCGCGCAGCTCGCGACGAACGCGCCCTCGATGCAATGCGCGCAGCGTTTGCGCAAGACCTCGCGTACGGACTGGACCGTCTCGCCGTTGAGCTCGTGGTTGGCGGGAATCGAATCGAGGAACGCCTGGACGTCCTGCGGCGTTCGCAGACGCTTCAGGAGCGCGTACTCCGCGGCGGCGAGACCGAGGCGCTTTCGGGTGGCCGGCGCCGTCGTCGTCTTGAGCATGCGGCGATGATAAAGCAAGGGGCCCGGGTCCGCCGAGCCCGCGGCCGGTCGCAGTCCTTGACGTTCGGGTCGAAGCCTTGGGGACAGAGTGGAATCGAAAGGCTACGGCGGAGTCTGCACCACCTCGGTTACCGGAAGCCGAAACGACAGCACCACGGTCAACGCGACCAGTACCGCGGGGAGCAGGAACACGCCGCTGCCGAGCGCGCCAAAGAAGGCGCCGCCGATGATCAAACCCGCGATGCTCGCGATCGCGCCCGCACTTCCGGCGAATCCCTGGACCGCACCCTGCACGGATTTGTCCGCCGCGCCCGAAAGAATCGCGAGCAGGGACGGCCACATGAGTCCGTTGCCGAGCGCAAGGAGCAGCGTTCCGCAGTAGAGCAGGAACGTGGAGCGAGCGCCGAAAAACGGAAAGCTTGCGGCGAGGAGCACGCCGCCGACGATGACGAGCGAACGTGCAGCCACGTAACGGGCGAGAAGCTTGAGCAGCGGTCCCTGTACGAGCGCCATCGCTAGCCCCATCACCGCGAAATAGACGCCGACGCGGGTGATCGACCAGCCGATGTCCGTCGCGGCGTACACGGGAAACGCGACGTAGAAGAGGTTGAACGCGAAGAAGACGAGGAAGTACACGCCGAGGATCAGAAGCATCGACGGAAGCTTCAGGATGGCAGCAGGCGAGAGCTCGCGCGCTTCGTGCATCTCGAAGCAGGGCCGGTGCTGCTGGCCGAACCACTTGCGCACGTTGGACGCTTCCGGGTCGGCGGCGAGCACGCACGGTTGCACGTGCGGCAATCCGAAGCCGACGAGCGCAATCGCTGCGGCGGAAACCAGGAGCGCCGCGACGACCGGTCCCAGATCTCCGACGCCGATCGCACCGAGCAGCCCGGCAATCGCGGGACCCACGACGAAGCCCAGGTTCGATGCGACCGCCATCTTGCCGAAGTTCGTGCGCCGGTTGCTCTCGTCGCTCACGTCCGCGAGATAGGCATTGGCGATCGAAACGTCGCCGCCCGTGGCGCCAGCGAGAGCGCGTGCGAAAAATAGCGCGACCAGCGGCGGCGTGAGCGTGAAAGCCCCGAAGAGCGCCGAATCGACACGCGTCAACGCCCGATCGGGAAGCGTGATCGCGACGATGAAAATGCACCAGGACAGAAACGTCCCGACCACGCACAGGAGCAGGATGCGCCGCCGCCCGTAGCGATCCGACCAGCGGCCGAGGACGGGCGCGCCTATCAATTGGAACACCGAATACGTTGCACCAATCAACCCGTACACCTGCGCGTTCCCGCCGAAGCGCGTGACCAGGAAGATGAGCGAGGGTAGAACGACGCTGAACCCCAGCGTGCTCAGGAAATCGACCGTTAGGATGGGAACGAGCGACGGCGGACGGGACCCTGGCACGACCGATTGCATCATGCCCTCGCTAACAATCGTCGCCTCGAACGTGCGGATCCTGATCGTCTACCAGACACAGCCGCCGTCGCCGACCGTGGCAGCGACGAGCGGAATGACGGCAAGAAACCCGAGGCCCGCGTAGGCGGTCCGGCAGTCGGGCTTGAACGATTTCTCCATATCTTCCGCGAGCTTCGACCGGTAATCGCGCGGCGGCGGCGGCAATACGTTCACGACGCGTCGCGAGCGCGATTCCTCCGCGACGAGCTCGCGCGCGCGGCGCCCCGCCGCATCGATGTTGACGGTGGGCGAGCCGCCCGGCTCCGACGGTGGATTGATCACGCGCGGCTTGAAGACCTCGGAGTCCACGTCCGAGTGCGGAAGTGCCGCGGGACCGGGAAAGCGCAGGCGGGGCGGCAACTCATCGACCGGCGCCTTGGGCGCTGCGGGCGCCTCAACGCCCGGCGTCGTCACCGGCGGGGCGGAGGGTTGCGCCGCGGGCGGAGCTGCCTGCGGAGTCGCGGGCGCCGGCGCGGTCGTCGCGGGCACGCTCGGCGTTGGCGAAGGTGCCGGCGGCGCTTCACGTTGTGGCGTTGTGACGCCTCGTTCAGCCGCAGGCGGCGTTGGGGCAGGAATCGACGGCGGGGAAATTTCCGCAGGTGCGGGCTGTCCTTTTGCCTCGGGGGTCGCTGCGGGACGCTCGACGGGTGGAGCGGGCGCTGCCGGAATCTGGATGGGCTTCAACTGCTCAGCCGGAGGCGACGGAAAGCGCTGCGGCTCGACCCTCGACGGAACGATCGGCTCGATCGGCGCCGGGGCTGGCGGCATCTCGAGCGGCTTCAATTCGGGTTGGGGGAAACGTTGTGGCTCGAGCCGCTGCGGAACGATGGGCTCGACCGGCGCCCGCGCGGCTGGAATGTCCAGAGGCTTGAGCTCAATCGGCTCGACGCGCTCCATGCGCATCGGATTCATCGGCTCGAGTCGTGGCGCGGGCGCCACCGGAATTTCCACCGGCTTCGGCTCGACCGTCGGCGCCGGCAGCGGCACGAGCTTCGACGGCGGCAGCGGCTCGAGCTTCGGAATCGGCTGCACTTCGAACGGTTTGATCTCTTGGGTGGGCGCAGGAAGCGGTACGAGCTGCGAAGGTGCGATCGGTTCGAGCTTGGCAGGTGGCGGCGGAATCTCGAGGGGCTTCAACTCCACCGTCGGAGGCGGAAGCGGTGCGAGCGTAGGAGGCGCAATCGGCTCGAGTGGCACGATCTTTTCGCGCGGGGGTTCGGCAGGAGGCGCCGTTTCGCGCTCCGTCTTTGCGGGAGCCGACGGTGCGAATCGCTTGTCGACGATTTCCGGCGCGTTGAGATTCAGTGGAGGAGCTGCCTCTTCCACCGGCGGTCGCGTCGGTGCAGGCGCAGGCGGCGTCGTGACTTCAGCCGGCGGCGCGGTTTGCGCGGCAGGAGCCTCGGGCGTCGGCGTCGAAGTGGGCGCTTCCATTTCGCGCGAAGGCGCACGCTCGGCAGGCGCAGGTGACCCGCGCAGCAAGCGTTCGAGGATACCGGTGCCGGTCGACGGTTTTTCGCTGCCCGGAGCGAGCTTCACGCCGGCTCCGCTCTCGGGCGATGGGTTGCGCAGCGTGACATCCAGCGTTCCGAAGAAGCCCTCGTTGCGACGCGATGCTCCACCCTGCACGTTGCCGAAGATCACGATGACGAGCAGGTGCAGCAGTGCCGACAGGATGAGGAACTTGAGGAGCCGCGGGGGCGTCCCGGACGGTGGCAGCTCCCACGGCTGGCGCGGGGCCGTTTGCGCCAGGCGCAAAGTCGCGCCTGGTCGACGTTTCCGCGGATCGACTGAAGTTCGCGCAGGCTCCGAAGCGCGAACGGTATTGAATTTCATTCGTTATGGTACCGCCCGCCGCTTTCACGAGCGCGCACGCTTACTTATTTGTTGTCGTCGACAAGATGCTGTTGCGCAGAAAACGCAACAGCGCACGCGCCGCGCATCTGTTCGCTTCCACCCCGCGGCACGCTTATGCTAATGTCATTAAACCGAAATCGGATTCGAAACGCCACGCATGAAATCGGTCTCGCTGGTCGCCACGCATCGCTACTTCGGCATCGCGGCCCAGAAGCTGCGCGACGCAACCGGTCGTGTCGTCGCCCGCGTGCAGGGCGTTCCGGACGATCGCGCGATGATCAACCTCGACGCCCTCGCGCGCGAATTCGGTTTGAGCGCGCCCGCGACGCGCGATCTCGCCGATCGGATGGTACGCAGCGGACTGCTGCGGCGCGTGACGCCCGAGGGCATCGAGTTCGGCATCACCACGAAGTTTCGCATGTACGCGCAGGCGAACTTCGTCGACCCGATCGAGCGAAAGCAGGCTCAACCGCTCATCGATCGTGTGCGTATCGCTGCTGCCGAATTCAACGAGACCGCGCGGCACAACAAATACGAAATCGAGGCGCTCGCGGTATTCGGCGACTTTGCAACCCGCGAACCCGAGATCGCGGAGTTGTCGATCGCCGTCACCGGCCGGCGTCGACTGCCTCCGGAAGACCCGCTGTTCGGCCGCGCGACGCCGCCCACCAAGGGACACGAAGAGATCCGCACGCTGCTCGAGAATCAGTCGGTCTACATCCGCAGCTACTTCTTCAAGCGCCTGCAGGATGTTCCGAGGCCGTTCTCGGTGGTGTTTACCGGCGAGTAGGGTGTAAACAACTTTCCCCGCCTCGCGAGCGGGTAGTAGAGGAGTTTAGAGAGGCTCGAAGAGTCACCGCGGCGTATTGCCGACCGTTGCGCCTCGCTTCGGTCCGAGGGTGTCGGGACGAGCGATTTCTCCCGCACACTTCCTGCTGTTACTATAGAAAATCGTCAGGCTTTGCTCGACGATTTTCATCTGATTGCGCTTCGCGGGCGCCTTGTCTGCTTTGTGATTTTGACCGCGGCGATCGCGGCGGCTCGCTCGCGATCGTCGGAAATTCGTCCACAGCATGATCCACAGCACCGATCGCTTCCTCACTACGCACACCGGCAGCCTTCCGCGCCCGGAGGACTTGATCCGGATGATGTATGCGAAGGAGGAGGGCGTCCCGGTCGATGCCGCTGCGCTTTCGGATCGCGTCGCCGCGGCCGTCGAGGAGGTCGTGCGGAAGCAATCCGCGGCGGGCATCGACATCGTGAATGACGGCGAGATGAGCAAGCCGAGCTACGCGACCTACATCAAGGATCGCTTGAGCGGATTCGGCGGCACGGGGAATACGTTCGTCTACCAGGACCTGGTCGACTTTCCCAATCTCGCGAAGCGCGTCTTCGGCGATCCTGGCCGGTCGCGGCGGAAGACGCCGGCGTGCAATGCGCCGATCGCCGTGCGCGATCCGCGTGCTGCGGCAGTCGACGTCGAGCATCTCAAGTCGGCGTCCGGGAACGTCAACGCTGCCGAGGCGTTTCTCACTGCGGCCTCGCCAGGGGTCGTGTCCCTGTTCTTCAGGAACGAGCACTACCCGAGCGAGGAAGCGTACATCTTCGCGATCGCGGATGC
>Ga0306920_100000356_pt1 | contig 52887 bp, 60 predicted proteins | sample flu12Cox44000170_FD_204666 | JGI IMG/M metagenome (GOLD analysis project Ga0306920, IMG submission 204666) | Lab enrichment of tropical soil microbial communities from Luquillo Experimental Forest, Puerto Rico - flux4day.12C.oxic.44.000.170 (v2)... | ecosystem: Environmental > Terrestrial >... | reverse complement strand
CGCCGCCGACGCCGAGGGCCTCGCCTCGCGCATCCGCAACGCGGGCGCGATATTTCTCGGGCCGCATACGCCCGAGGCGATCGGCGACTATGTCGGCGGGTCGAACCATGTCCTGCCCACTGCGCGCTCGGCGCGCTTCTCCTCGGGATTAGGCGTCCTCGATTTCATGAAGCGCACCTCGATCCTCAAATGCGGCCCTGATCAGTTGCGCGCGCTGGCGCCCGCCGCCATTGCGCTCGGCGAGGCCGAGGGGCTCGACGGCCACGCCCGCTCGGTGGCGATGCGCATCAATCGCTGAGCATGCGGGCGCCGCCGCGATGACCCGGGAACGCCCGCCCAAGAAAAGCAGCAACCGCCTGGTCGCGGTCACCCTCGACGAGAACTCGATCAGCCGCGCCAGCCGCGATGTCGAGCACGAGCGCGCGGTGGCGATCTACGACCTGCTCGAGGAAAACAGCTTCACACCCGACGGGGACGCGGAGGGACCATTCGCGCTGCACCTGAGCATTACGGGCAGCCGCCTCGTGTTTGATATCCGTCGCGCGGACGGCACGCCGGTGATCGCGCATCTGTTGTCGCTGACCCCGCTGCGGCGGATCGTGAAGGATTACTACACCGTCTGCGACAGCTATTACGCCGCCATTCGCACCGCGACGCCCGACCGCATCGAGGCGCTCGACATGGGCCGGCGCGGGCTCCACGACGAGGGCTCGCAGATCCTCATGGAGCGGCTCAAGCGCAAGGTGAGCGTCGATTTCGACACGGCGCGCCGGCTGTTCACGCTGATCTGCGTGCTGCATTGGAAGGGATGAAGGAAGGCGCAGGGCTGCGTCCGCAGGCGGTGCTGTTCGCCTGTGGGCTCAATGCGGTGCGCTCGCCCATGGCGGCGGCCTTGCTGCGTCAGATGCTCGGCGGCGCGCTCTATGTCGGCTCGGCTGGCGTGCGCAAGGGCGAGCTCGATCCCTTTGCCAGCGCGGTGATGGACGAGATCGGCATCGACATCAACAGTCACGGACCGATCACCTTCGAGGAGCTCGAGGACCTGGAGGGGCTCAATTTCGATCTGATCGTCACGCTGTCTCCCGAAGCGCATCACCGGGCGCTCGAGCTCACGCGCACGTTGGCGGTTGAGGTCGAGTATTGGCCGACCCCCGATCCGACCCTGGTCGAGGGCAGCCGTGACCAGCGGCTGGCGGCCTACCGCGCGGTGCGCGACGCGCTGGTGCAGAAGATTCGCGAGCGATTCGTCACCCGCGCGAGCATCAACGAATGAGCACGGGCGGTGGAAACGAGCATGCCTGGCAGTTGAGAAACTGCATGCCTTCCGGTAGCTTGCGCGCCGATTTGCCCCGATAGTGCACCCGAATGGCAAAAGAAGAGCTGCTGGAATTTCCCGGTGTCGTGACGGAGCTGCTCCCGAACGCTACTTTCCGGGTGAAGCTCGAGAACCAGCATGAGATCATTGCCCACACCGCCGGCCGCATGCGCAAGAACCGCATCCGCGTGCTCGCCGGCGACAAGGTGCTGGTCGAGATGACGCCCTATGATCTTACCAAGGGCCGCATCACCTACCGATTCAAATGATCCCCTGAGATGATCGGTCGCCCCAAGCTCGTGCTCGCGTCCGGCTCGCCCCGCCGCGTCACGCTGATCAACCAGGCCGGCATCGAGCCCGATGCGCTGCGCCCGACCAATGTGGACGAGACCCCCAAGCGCGGCGAGCTGCCGCGCGCCTGCGCCAACCGGCTGGCGCGCGCGAAAGCGGAAGCCGCGCTCGAGCTGGTGCGCGAGGATGAGGATCTCGCAGGTGCCTATATCGTCGCCGCTGATACGGTGGTGGCGGTGGGCCGGCGCATCCTGCCCAAGGCCGAGCTCCTGGACGAGGCGGCGCAGTGCCTGCGCCTGCTTTCCGGGCGCAACCATCGCGTCCATACCGGCGTGTGCCTGGTGACACCGAATCACGCCTATCGCCAGCGGCTCGTGGAGACGCGCGTGCGCTTCAAGCGGCTCTCCGAGGAGGATATCGAGGCCTACCTGGCATCGGGCGAATGGCGCGGCAAGGCGGGCGGCTACGCGGCGCAGGGCATTGCCGGGGGCTTCATTGTCAAGATCGTCGGCTCCTACAGCAATGTCGTGGGACTGCCGCTCTATGAAGTGACCACGCTGCTCGCAGGCGAGGGCTACCCCATCCGCTTCGGCTGGCTGAGCGCCGTTTGATGCAGCGCCTGCGCGCTCCCATATGCACACCATGACCGAGAGCAGTAGCGCCCGCGCCGAGCGCTGCCCGATCTGCCGGGCACCGGCCATGGAAAAATTTGCGCCGTTCTGCAGCCGGCGTTGCGCCGACATCGACCTGCATCGCTGGCTGGGCGGCGTCTATGCCATCCCGGTGACCAAGGATACGGACGAGGACGGGACGCGGGAGGAGGACGAGTCGTAGATCAGAGCGCGTTTCGGTGAAGTTGATGCACAAACCCGCCACGCGCTCAGTCGGGCTCCCTCTCCCCGTTCTTCTTAGAGCGGGGAGAGGGTGGGGGTGAGGGCACGCTGATGCCCGCGCGAAAGCCCCTCACCCCAACCCCTCTCCCCGTAAGAACGAGGAGAGGGAGCAAAATGCGCCTGTCGCAACGCTGATTACATCTCAGCGGAGCGCGCGCTGTATGGACACCCGTAAAGGGAGCCTCTATAACGCCGCCCGCGCACGACGCCCGTCCGCGGCTCGCTGCCCAGGTAGCTCAGTTGGTAGAGCACTGCACTGAAAATGCAGGTGTCGGTGGTTCGATTCCGCCCCTGGGCACCATCAACCGAAACTTGATTTTGATTCCGCTTAGGTTTCTTCTGGCAAAGTCCCACGGGAAACGGAATCGAACCCTTTTACTTCCTGTCACGAATCCGCCGATGTGCGGTCCATCTCCCTTGCGGTGGCTAAAGCAGAGCTTACGGAGAGGCAATGAAAAAGCCCTCGTGAGCAGGCTGGGAGAATAAATGAACCTCGCTGACGTGGTGCCCGATGGAGACGTGCTGGTCGCGCTGGAACCTGAACAACTTGGGCTGCGCATACTTCAAGTGCTCGCAACGTGGAGCCCGCACATCAGGCAAATAAGGCTGGGTCTGTTTCTGAGCGGCGCGCTGACCGGCTATTCACGCTATCCCCGGCCCGACCAAATCGGACAGGCAATAAAAGAGGCGTGGGCGTGGCTTGAAGGACAAGGGCTGCTTCTGCAAGACCCCCGCTACATGCAGGGAGATATGCGCGTTCTTAGTAGAAAAGCCCGACGCCTAGCCAAGGAGAGTCGAATGCGCGCCGTGCACTAACCCGTCAAAAGCGCCGCGTGCCATTTGCTTGTTGATTATCGAGAGAAACTTTGTCGTCTTTCGAACTGATTGTGCAGAGGGACCGAATAGGTGTCTACCAGTTCACGCGGTTTATGAGTCCAGCGTTATTGACCCGACGCGCGCCGCGCCGCCGATGAGTGTGACGAACTCGCGGTGACTGCTCACTCAATCACCTCGTCGGCGCGGCCGAGCAGAGAAATCGGCACAGTAAGTCCGAGCGTCTTAGCGGTTTTGAGGTTGAGTATCAGCTCGACTTTCGTCGACTGCTGCACCGGCAGATCAGCAGGCTTCTCGCCCTTGAGAATACGGCCCGTATAGACGCCGGCCAGGCGATAGAGGTCGGCGAGATTGCTCCCGTAACTCATCAAGCCGCCAGCCGTCACAAATGCGCGAAACTCAAAGATCGTGGGAACCGCGTGGCGAAGCGCCAGTGCAGCGAGTTGGTCGCTCCGGCTGACGAAGAAGGGATCGTTGCTGATCACAAGGCCGCCGGCCCGTAGTTCCACCAACCTGGTAAAGGCCGCCTCGAAGTCGCGTTCTGTACCGGCGGTCAATAAATGCAGACCAAGACCGAAGCCGCGAGCTGATGCTTGCAGGTCCTTTGATTGTGTCGCAGCAGCGGTCGTCGTCGGGTTGATCAGCGCGGCAATGCCGGTCGCCTGGGGGAGTAGCTCGTGCAGAAGCTCAAGCCGTTTCGGCGATAGCTCCACGCCCAGTCCCGTCACGCCCGTGAGGTTGCCGCCGGGCCGGCTCAAACTGGTAATGAGTCCAGCCTCGACCGGGTCAACACCGACAGTAAAGATGATGGGAATTGTCGAGGTGGCTGCCTTTGCGGCTGGCGCCGCAGGTGTGCCTAACGCGGCAATAACTATCACGTGCCGGCTAACCAGGTCCGTCGCCAATCCTGCCAAGCGGTCATATTGTCCCTCCGCGAAGCGATATTCGATCGCTGCGTTTTGGCCCTCGACATAGCCGACCTCATTCAGGCCCTGACGAAATGCAGCCAAGAGGTATGGCTCGTCACGGGGGCCGCGGGAGGCAAGAACTCCGATTAGCGGCATCGCAGCCTGCTGCGCGTGCGCCGCGAGCGGCCACGCCGCAGCAGCGCCGATGAGTGTGATGAACTCGCGGCGACTGCTCACTCGATCGCCTCGTCGGCAAGGGCGAGCAGTTGGTCGGGAACTCGGAGATTGAGCGCCCGTGCCGTTTTGAGATTGATCACGAGCTCAAATTTGGTCGGCTGAACTACCGGCAGGTCGGCAGGCTTTTCACCACTGAGAATACGACCCACGTAAATTCCTGCTTGGCGGTAGGCATCGAGCTGGCTGGCTCCGTAGCTCATCAGTCCGCCAGCATCAGCGTAAACGCGATTGGAATAGATCGTGGGTAGCGCGTGGCGAGTGGCCAACATCGCGAGCTGTTCACGTTGGCCGACAAAGAGGGCATCAGGAACTACCACCAGCGCCGCGGCGCGCCGTTCAATGAGCGCCGCGAAAGCCGGTCCCAGGTCTCGTTCGCTGCTGGCATACACGACATGGATTTTGCACCCCAGCGAGGCAGCAGCCGCCTCTGCGTGTCTCGTGTCAGACTCGGCATTGGGATTGCCCGGATTGACAAGCAATCCAAAATCAGAAACAGCCGGTACAAACTGCTGCAATAACCCCAGTTGTTTGGCCACCAGCAAGTTGGACAAAAAGCTCACACCGGTGACATTCCCACCAGGATGATTGAGGCTGGCGACCAGTCCAAACTGCACCGGGTCTGCGCCAATAGTGAATACAATGGGAATGGTCGAGGTGGCAGCCTTGGCCGCAAGGGCGGCGGCCGTTGCATTAACCGTGGCGATTACGTTCACTCGCTGGCCAACGAGTTCAGCCGCCAAAGCCGGCAGTCGTTCGTAGCGGTCGTCGGCCCAGCGGTATTCGATTATCAAGTTTTTGCCCTCGACATAGCCGATCTCGCCAAACCCTTTACGAAAAGCGAGCATCAAGCTCGAGTAGGCCTCTGCCGAGGAGGGATGAAGAAATCCAACCACCGGAGCCGCCGCCTGCTGCGCGCGCGCCGCGAGCGGCCACGCCGCCGCACCGCCAAGCAGAGTAATGAACTTGCGCCGCCGCATGAGCTGGCCTTGGACGAGGGATACAATCTAGGACATCATCTGGCGACGAGAGCGCCTGTGCATCGCGACGGAATATTTCTGCTTATGTCGCTTCAGGGTCAACCCCGGAGCCCGCCGCCTGGGGTCTTTTGTCAGCTTCCACCGGCTGCGGACATGCAGCCAGCAGTTGGTGCTTCGTCAAGCTGCCGCGGCGCCCCCTGCATCGTCACATCCCAGCCTCAGGAATCGTAGTCAACGCATAGAACTCGGTCGGCTCGGCTCGGCCCTTGACCAGCGCCTGCTGCAGTGCGTGGCCGGCAAGATTGAGGCCGGCGGCCTGCGCAGCCGTGCGCGACAGGACGAGCGCGCAGTCGTAGTCCTTGGTCAGGCTTTCGAGCCGCGCAGTGGTGTTCACCGTATCACCGATCGCCGTGACGATCTGCGAGCCTGGCGGTCCCATGGCGCCGACGATGGCCTCGCCGAAATGAATGCCGATGCCAATGCGCAACGGCTCTTTCAGATCGGCCCTAAGCCGGGCATTGAGCTGATCGAGACGCAGCAGCATTTCGCGTGCGCCGCGCAACGCCTGCGTCGCGCCGATCGCGGGTTCGGAGGTATCGAGCCCGTAGAGCGCCATCAGACCGTCGCCAGTGAAGTTGGAATAGTGCCCGCCCGTGGCGACGAGCGCCTTGGTCATATCGTTGAAGAACTGATTGAGGATGAAGAGGACGTCGTAGGGCATCCGCGTCTCCGCGAGCCCGGTGGAGCCGCGCAAATCCACGAACACGACCGTGACTTGCCGTTCGCTCCCCTCCATGCCGCCACGCACGAGGCCATCGGCAGCGCTGGCGTCCGCGGCAAGGAGCGGCGTCACTGAAATGTCCGCACTGGGTCGAAGCTGGCAGGCGAGACGCACACCCTCCCCAGCGCCAATGCGGGCAAGCGCCGCCGCTTCGAGTCCGGCCGGCGCAGGCAACTGCTCCCCTCCCCTGACAACGCGGATGCGGCAAGTGGTGCAGCGCGCCCGACCGCCGCATACCGAAGCGTGCGGGATCCGGTTTGCACGCAGGGTCTCCAGCACCGTCGCGCCCGGCAATACCGCCATGGTGCGCCCATTGGCATGGGTCATCCGCGGCAGCCGGTCCATCCGGTAGGCAAAGCTGCGCACGCCACGTCCGGCAAACGGGAGCAGAACAAGGCCGACATAGATGGTCAGCCCGAGAAAAGCCATTTGCCGGACCTCCGCCAGGGTCGCCGGCGTTGCATGAGCGTCGGCGATTACGCTCGCGACGAAGCCAGGATTTTGCGCCTCGCGCCGCATCTGATTTCCGCCGGTCACGTAGCCGGCCAGCGCGAGCGATGGGATAAGCACCCCAAGCGCCCCAAGGATGGGACGCCAGGCCGGATACCATCGCTTGGTACGCAGCCAGAAATGCAGTCCGATGCTGACGTGCGTCCAAAGCGTCAGCACGGCGGCAATTTGCAAATAGGCCTGCCACGGCATGACAACCCAATGCCGGGTCAGGACCGAATGATACCCGCCTGCAGTGCCGAGGTAACGGTCGGAAATTTTCGTGCTGACGACGTGCAGCATGATCAATGGCGGTATTAGAAGTCCCAGCGAAAGCTGCGCCAGCTCCCAGGCTCTCAGCTGCAGATAGCGGCGGATGTAGATCGACCATAGGGCATTGAGGACGTGAACCGCGAGCGCCGTAGCCAGCAAGTATGTTCCGGTTTCGCTCCGCCAGAACGCCATTAGGCCATCGAGCGCCTGTTGGGCGACCGGCACGGACACGAGCAGAACAATATGGCTAGCGAGGTGGCAGAGTACGAACGAGAGCAGGACCAGCGCACTGAGGAGCCGGGCGCGCGCGCGAACGAGCCGCGCGCCCGCAACCAAACGCGCAGCCCGGGCGGACTGTGACGTTGCGACCTGGCTGGATGGGCGCGCTGCAGTGAGCATGACCAAAAAGAGCCTTTCTGCCCTTCTGATGAAGACCGCGTTCGCGCTTCGTTTATTCCGAGACAGCCGGCACGACGACGTATCCCGGGCGCAGCGCAGCACTAGCGCTGCGCTGCAGACCCGGGATCGCCCCAAACTCCGGCGTTGTGCGGTGCCGTGGGCATGACGAATCGAACGTTGTGCAGTCTGGTGCTATCCCTTCAGGAATTCGCAAACGCACTCAATCTGATCATGGCTCATGAGCGGCGGCGCGTGGCCGCAGCCCTTGATTTCGAGCACTTTCGCCCGCCGATTGCGGCGGATCATGTCCTGCGCGAGGTCCGCTGACAGCAGATCCGAATGCACGCCTCGCAGCACGAGGATTGGCACGTCGATAGCGGTCCAATATTTCCAGAGGTCCAGGCTGTAGTGCCAGGGGTTGCGGAAGGCACGCACAATCCGCGGGTCACAAAGCATGCAGTAACGCTTCCTGCCCGCATCCCAGGCTACACTGTGGGACGTGATCTGCATCCAGTGCTCGTCAGCGAGCTCTCCGAACGGGGACAGAACCTCGCGGAAATAGCGTTCGGCCTCGCCGAGGTCGCGAAAATCCGCAGGCATGTCGCTCAAGTAGGTCCCGATCCGAGCCAGACCCCGCCAGGGGAGAAACGGGCCGATATCGTTGAGCACGAGGCGGCGGATGAAATTTTGCGGCATGCCGGCGAGCACAATCCCGATCAGTCCGCCGAGCGAGGTTCCGACGAAATCCACCTGCTCGGCGCCAAGTCGCGCCACGAGCGCGTTCATGTCGGCGCAATACTGAGGCAGCGCGTACTCATCCGGGTTTCGCAATCTCCCGCTGAGGCCGCGTCCCACCAGGTCAGGACAAACCACGCGCCGTCCCCTCCTGGCGAGGTCGGCTGCCAGATAATCAAAATCGCGCCCCTGTCGGCTGAGCCCGTGAACGCACAGGACGGGAACCGCTGCATCCTGAGGTCCCCAATCCACATACGCCAAATCGTGGAAGCCGGTGAGGGATAGGCCGCGGATGGTTCCTCTCCGCTCCGGCTCGAGCTTCGCCCGCGCGTCCTGTTTCAACGTCCGCATATTCAGCGGCATCATTGTCTCCTCAACCGCGCGCAAACGAGGCGCGGAAGCTGCTGGCGACATGGGGACATCGCACCGGGCGATGAGCTGAAATCAAAGGCGCGACTGGGCACTGAAGGCCTGTGCCTCGGTCCAGGTCTCGAAGACATGCGGGGCGAGATTGCGCTCGGCAAGCGCCGCTCCGAGCTTGAGCCGCATGAAAGCGCTTGTCGAGTAGCGCGAGGCGCTCGAATAGTAGCGGTTCTGCATGTAGGTGATCATCGAGAAATACGCGTCGGCGACCATGGGATCGAGATAGAATCCATCGTAGTTGGCGACCAGCGCAACCTTGCGGCCGATCGCCTTGCACCGGCTTTCCATCTCGCGGCGGACCAGGTCGACATCGGCCACGGTGCGGACCTGAAATCCCTCGAAGTTGATGAATATGGTGTTGCGAACCTGATCGTAGGAGATCCGCTCCGCGAGGCTCAGGCCAAGAAGCAGCTGTTCGAGACCCATGGGGTCCGGCTTGAAGATCAGCGGGTTCATCGGCCGCGGCTCGTTTACGATTGGCGTGAAGCTCATCTGCCGCAGGATGTCCCTTTCGACGTCAACCCCCGGCGCGACCTCGATGAGCTCCATGCCGGCAGAGGTTCGCCGAAATACGCAGCGCTCTGTCACATAAAAGACCGGCTGTCCGGTCTCGGCGGCGTAGCTGCCGCTGAACGTGGTCTGCTCCACCTTGTCGATGAATTTCGGCGATCGCCCTTCACTGCCGATCCGCAGCGCGCCGTCCTCGAGCTCGATCTTCAGCCCCCCGGCCGTGAACGTGCCCGCGAACAAAAGCTTCTTCGCGTTCTGCGAGATGTTGATGAAGCCGCCGGCGCCCGCGAGCCTGCGTCCGAACCGGCTGACATTGACGTTTCCATCGGCGTCGGCCTGCGCCATGCCCAGGCAGGCGAGATCGAGCCCGCCGCCATCGTAGAAGTCGAACTGCTGATTCTGCTGGATGACGGCCTCCGGATTGAGCGCCGCTCCGAAATCGAGCCCGCCCTGCGGTATGCCGCCGACGATTCCGGGCTCTGCCGTCAGCGTCACATATTTGAGAATGCGCTCCTCCGCCGCGACGGCCGCGACTCCTTCCGGCATACCGATGCCCAGATTCACCACGCCCCCGAGCGGCAGCTCGAAGGCACAGCGCCGCGCGATGATCTTGCGCTCGTCGAGCGCCAGCGGCTCGATACGATCGAGCGGCACGCGCTGGCGCCCGGAATAGGCGTGGTTGTAATGTGTGCCGTAGGTCTGCAGATGATTCTTGGACTCGGCGAGGACAACGCAGTCGACCAGAATGCCGGGTATCTGCACCTCGCGCGGGTTGAGCGAATCTGCGGCTGCGATGCGCTCAACCTGCGCGATCACGAAGCCGCGCGAGTTCTTCGCCGCCATGGCGGCAGCGAGGTTGTCCAGCGTGAGCGCCTCACGCTCCATGGTGACGTTGCCGTTGGGATCGCAGGTCGTCCCCCGAATGAATGCGACGTTGATGGGAAAAGCCTTGTAGCGCAGCCATTCCTCGCCATCGATCTGCATCAGCTCGACGAGGTCCTCGGTCGTTACGTTGTTGATCTTGCCACCGCCATTGCGCGGATCAACGAAGGTGCGCAATCCCACCTTGGAGATCGTGCCCGGGCGGCGAGCGGCGATCTCGCGATAAAGATGAGAGATGCAACCGAGCGGAAGATTGTAGGCCTCGATCTCGTTGCTCATGGCAAGCTCGCAGAGCCTTGGCACCAGGCTCCAATGGCCGCCCACGACGCGCTTGAGGAGGCCCTTGTGCGCGAGGCGATTGAGCCCGCGCTCCTTGCCATCGCCGGGCGCCGCCGCAAACACCAAAGTGAGATCCGCCGGGTGCCGTTCCTTCAGGAAACGCCGCTCGACGGCGAGGATCAGCTCATCCGGCGTACCGATGCCAACAAACCCGGAAACGCAAACGGTGTCACCGTCGCGCACAATCGCGATGGCCTCGTCCGCGGAGACGATCTTGTTCTTCAGACTCATTCGCCTAGTGGTTCGTCACAGTGATTTTGATTGTTACGATTTTGGGTGCAACGAGCTCCTATACCTCCCCTGAAAGGGGAGGTCGACAGCGGAGCAAAGCGACGCGGTCGGGTGGTGTATAACTGAGATGCGCGCGCAAAATCGTTCCCCCCACCCGGCCTCGCTTCGCGAGGCCACCCTCCCCCAGGTGGGGAGGGATTGAGCTAGCTGACCTGCCTGAATTCCAGCTGACGCCAAACACCATCCTCAAACAGTCAATCACTGTGCAGCACAACTGTCCGCCTAGTCCCTTTCGGCGAGCCAATTGGCAATCCCGGAGCCGAGCAAGGCCTGAGATTTGCCGCCCACGAATACGCCCACATGCCCGCCCGGCAAGGCGAGCTCCGTATAGTCGCGGGTGCCGACCTTCGTCCCCAGTGCCTGCGAGGTGGCGGGCGGAATGATGTGGTCGTCCTTGGCGAAGACATTGAGGACAGGCATCGTGATGTTGCGGAGGTCCACCTGCCGCCCATTGATGGTGAACGCGTTCTTGATCAACTTGTTGTCCTGATAAAGCTCCTTGAGCCACTGCTTGGCGGCCTCGCCGGGATGATGCGGCCGGTCGGCGATCCACTTCTCCATGCGCAGGAAGTTGAGGAGCTTCTTCTCATCGTCCATCACTTCCAGCATGTCGAGGTTGTATTTCATGAGCGTGCGCATGGGCGTCATCATGGAAAACACCGACCCCATGAACTCGCCCGGCAGGTTGCCGTAGGCATCGATCAGCCGATCGATGTCCTCCGGCGCGAGGCTGCGCGTCCAGAGGTTGATGAACCCGTGGCCCAGCCGATTCTCGACCGTGTCGCCATGAAAATCGATTGGAGTAATGGTGAGCACCAGCGCTTTCACCGTGTCCGGATGCAGCGCGGCGTAGCAGGTGGTGAAGACGCCGCCCTCGCAGATGCCGAGCAGATTGACCTTGTCGATCGCATGTTGCTGCGCGATGAAGCGCACGCATTCCCGCAAGTAGCCGTCAATATAATCGTCAAGCGTGAGCCATCGATCCGCGCGCGAGGGATTGCCCCAATCCACGACGTAGAGATCCACCCCCAGCTTCAGGAGATTGCGGACAAGCGAGCGATCCTCCTGCAGATCAGCCATGGTGTAACGGCCAATGAGCCCGTAGACGATCAGCACCGGGGTCCGCACTTTCTTCTCGGCGAGCGGCCGGTAATGGTGCAGCGTCACCTTGTCCTGTCGCCACACCTCGTCCTTGGGGGTGGTGGCTATTGCCACTTCCTCATCGCGTAGCCTGGCGAACAGCTCGGTGCCGCGCGCGATCTTGTCGGCGAGGCTCGCGGCCTCCCGCATCGCCTGCTCGGGCTCTATGTTGATGGGGCTCGCCGGCTCGGCCATGATCACGCACCTGGTTCGAGCTCGATCGTTTCCGCTGCTTTTTTGCGGCGCTCGCGCGCCTTTCGCCTGGTCAGCTCGCGATCGGTGCGCTGCAGCGCCCGCAACTCGCGGCGCAGCTCGGTGACCGTGCGATGCACGTCGTCAAGCTCGGCACGGGTGGGATAGCCGAACACCTCGCTGTAGAACCCGGCAAGCTCCTGCTGCGCGAGGCGCAGATCGGTGCTCGCCTTGAGGATTTCCCGCTGGCTGTCGAGGTATTTCTCCGAGCGCTGGGTTTCGAGCAGCGCGGTGTTCGCGGTCTCCACCCACAGCGCGAGCACTTCGCGCCACGAGCCCAGCGTCTCCTTCCGCTCGGCCTTCTCGTTGAGCGTCTTTGCGAACGCACCGGCCGCCCGCATCCAGGCCTCCAGCATGACGGTGTTATGCTCGATGCTGCGCCGCCGCAACGCCGTCCAGGCGTTGAACACGTCGAGCAGCTTGCGCTCCGTGTCCCAGAGGTCCGCAAGGCCCGGTCCTTCGGCCATCCGCTGCAGCACCTCGTCCATGCCGCCGAGGCTGGAGAACCAGGCCCGCGGATCAAACAGCTTGCCCATGAGCTCGGTGACCAGCGGATCGGGCTTTTTGCCCTGCTCCATTGTCCGCGTGATCGACTGAGAGATTTGGAGCGCCGATTTCCAGAGCGTCCCGAAAGCCTCATTGGCTGACGCCAATTCCTGCGGCTGGAAGAACCCTGCCGGCGCAGACCCTGCCGGCCGAGCGGCAGCCTCCGCCATGCGTTTTGTCATATCGGCAAACATGTTCTGCTGCGCGGCGGCGAAGTCCTTTCCGCTGCGCGTCCATATCTGCGCCAGCGCCTGCATGTACTCGAATGGAGTCACGTCAGAACGTCACCACCTGTCGCACGGCTTTGCCTTCGTGCAGCCGGTCGAAGCCGAGGTTGATCTCTTCGAGCTTGAGCCGCCCGCTCATCAAGCGGTCGACCGGAAGCCTGCCCCGGCGATAGAGCTCGATGTAGCGCGGCAGGTCGCGGGTCGGCACGCAGGTGCCGATGTAGCTGCCTTTGACGGTCCGCTCCTCGGCGACGAGGTTGACCTGGGGCAATGCAAAGGTGTGATCGGGCGGCGGCAGCCCGGCCGTGATCGTCGTGCCGCCGCGCCGCGTGATCTTGTAGGCAACGTCCATTGCGCGCACGGAACCGGCCATCTCGAACGCAAACTCCACACCGCCGCCGGTCGCCGCTTTGATCTCGGCGATTGCATCCGGGTTTCCCGGGTTGAAGGTGTCGGTGGCTCCGAGCTGACGCGCGAGCCCGAGCTTGTCGTCGGAGAGGTCGACCGCAACGATGCGGCGCGCCCCTACCGCCACCGCCCCAAGCAGCGAGCTCAGCCCCACCCCGCCAAGGCCGACGACCGCGACGCTTGTGCCAGCCGAGACCCTGGCCGTGTTGATGACCGCACCGACGCCGGTGAGAACGGCGCATCCGAACAGCGCCGCCTCGTCGAGCGGCAGCTCCTTGTCGATTTTCACCAGGGAGCGGCGCGACACCGTCGCATGGTCGGCAAAAGCCGAGACACCGAGATGATGGTGCACGTGGGCGCCACCTCGATGGAGCCGACGTTCACCGGACAGCAGTGAGCCGGCTCCATTGGCAGCGGCGCCAGGCTCGCACAACGCCGGCCGACCCTCCGCGCAGGGCAGGCAGTGGCCGCAACTCGGAACGAACACCATGACCACGTGATCGCCGATCTTGAGGTCCTCCACGCCCGGCCCGAGCTTTTCCACCACACCCGCGGCTTCGTGGCCGAGCACCATCGGCGTGGGACGCGGCCGATTGCCGTCGATCACGGAGAGGTCCGAATGGCACAAGCCCGCAGCGCCAATCCGGACCAACACCTCGCCGCGACCGGGATCGTCGAGCTCGACCTCCTCGATCGCCAACGGCTTTGATTTTGCATAGGGCGGGGCAACGCCCATCTTGTTGAGAACAGCCGCTTTGATTTTCATGGCAGCTCACGCCTTTCACTCGCAATCAGGCAAGCTCCGGCACACGCCCCTGCAGCTCCTCGACCAGCACGCGTGTGTTCTCTGCATAATCGATGGGCACCGTGACGAGATGAACGCCGGTATCCTTGAAAGCGGACTCGAGGGTGGGCACGAGATCCTCCGTGCGTTTCACGCGGTGGCCGGTGGCGCCATAGGATTCGGCGTAACGGACGAAATCGGGATTGCCGAAAGTCAGCCCCCAGTCGGGAAACTTGTCCACCGCCTGCTTCCAGCGGATCATTCCATAGGCGGAGTCTTCGAGAATGAGCACGACCAGGTTGAGCCCCAGCCGAACCGCGGTCTCCATCTCCTGCGAGTTCATCATGAAGCCGCCGTCGCCGCACACCGCGAGCACGCGGCGTTTGGGGTAGAGAATTGCCGCCATCATGGCCGAAGGCAGCCCCGCTCCCATCGTGGCCAGCGCATTGTCGAGAAGCAGCGTATTGGCGACGTGCGTGCGGTAATTACGCGCAAACCAGATTTTGTACATGCCGTTGTCGAGACACACGATGCCGTCCTCCGGCATGACCTTGCGCACGTCGTGCACGATGCGCTGCGGAGTAACGGGGAAGCGATCCTCCTCGGCGCGATGCCTGATGCGCTCCAGGATCTCGCCGCGCAATCCGAGGAAGGCAGCGTCGGGCCGCAGCTTGCCCTCGATCCGGTCGGCCAGGAGCGCAAGGCTCGCCCCGAGATCGCCAATCACCTCGGCATGGGGAAAATAGACCTGCTCGACGTTCGCCGACGTGCACGCCACATGGATGACCTTCGGTCCCTTGGGCCCCATCAGGAATGGCGGCTTTTCGATCGTATCGTGGCCGATCGCTATAATGAGGTCGGCGTGGTCGACCGCGCGGTGCACATAATCGCCGGATGAAAGAGCGGCGGTTCCGACATAGAGATTGGAGCCGCCGGTCACCGACCCCTTTCCCATCTGTGTGTTGAAGAAGGGAATGCGGGTGCGCCGCACGAAGGTCGACAGCGGCTCGACCAGCTTGGGTCGGCTCGAGGCGGCGCCGAGCATGATGAGGGGACGCTGCGCTTTGAGAATCATCTCGGCCGCACGATCGAGCGCGGCAGGCGGGGCAACGGGCAGCTCGATGGGATGCGGCGGGATCAGAGCAACGTCGTGCGTCTCCTCCCCGGCCACATCCTCGGGAAGCTCAAGGTGCACCGGCCCGGGCCGCTCCTCCATCGCCACGCGAAACGAGTCGCGCACGATGGCAGGAATGGAGGCAGGGCTGACGATCTGACGCGCCATTTTCGTGAGCGGGCGCATGGCAGCAATCACGTCGACGATCTGGAAACGCGCCTGCTTCGCCGTCATGATCGCCTTCTGGCCGGTGATCATGATCATCGGCATCGCGCCGAGATGGGCATAGGCAGCACCGGTCGACAGGTTGAGCGCTCCCGGCCCGAGCGTCGATATGCACACACCCGGGGCGCCGGTCAGCCGGCCGTGGGTGGCCGCCATGAAGGCGGCGGCCTGCTCGTGACGCGTGAGGATCAGCTTTATTTTCGAGGTGCGCAGAGAATCGACGACATCAAGATTCTCCTCGCCGGGAATACCGAAGATGCGATCGACACCCTCATTCTCCAGCGCTTCGACAAGGAGATCAGAACCCTTTTTCATAGCTCGCCCTTCAGCTTCGTTGAGGAGCCAACTTCAGAATGGAATCGGAGCCCGATCATACTCACTGCTCCTTTTCTTCATCGCGGGAACGAACCGGCGAACCTCACCACGGACAAGTCGCGCAGAATTCGTCATCGATAAGTTTTGCATACCGATCTGTCTCGGCCCTGACGAAGCTCCTGAACTGGTCGGGCGACAATAACATGAGGTCGGCGCCTACGCCAATCAGATGGTCCCGGACGGCCGGCAGAGCGATGACCTGATTGATCGCGCTATTAAGTCGCATCACGATTTCCTTCGGGCCAACGCGCGCAAGGCTCCACCATTTGGCTACTTTCATTGTATATACATCAGTTATCCAGGGCGACGACATCAAGCGTGAACAGCAGATGCCCGGCTAGTCGTCACGATCGAGACGGCCGGGTCAAGTTCTGTCAGGAGTGCCAGCATGAATCACACCGATACGCGCTGTGACTGCGATCCCAAGCCCGCTTCCCCGTTGGCGTTGCGGTGGCGGTGTCCCGCCTGTGGCAACACGGCAATCATGCGGGTGTCGACCATGGCTGCGCTTTGCAGCGGTGACATCCTGAAAAAGGTCGAAGCCGAGGCTAGTTCAGATCAGGGCACGTCCTGAAGCGGCCTAAGAGGGATCAGAGCATCTGCGTGCCAGATTGACTCCTGCGCGGCCGCAGCCGTAGCCTGATGCATCCATGCGATCGCCATGGATGATGGCGTTACAGTTGCGGTGACATCCCGATTGCATCACCGCGTGGTGCATGCTCGACAGCGTAAACATTGCGCCGGAACCCAATCGTCAAGTTTCGCTTTAGCCAGAACAGATCACTCACACCAGGCAAGGGAGCGTCATGGCAAACAGAGGCACTATTGAGAACCTCGACAACCTCGTCAGACGGGTTACGGTTGTCCACGGCAGCGGCGAGAACCGTCGCACGGAAGTCATCTACGAACGCGACAGCAACGATGACGGCGAGCAGCAGCCGAGCATGCAGACGCTGGAACGCAGCATGCGCCAGCTGCTGAAAGCCCAATTGGTTGCCGCGCAGGAGGCTTATCAGCGCCACCTCAACTCGGTCGAGAAAGGTGGAACCTCCTGGATGACAGAGGCGCCGCGCAATATGATCGGGGCGACCGTCAAGGGCGCCGGCGAGGTGCGAAAGTCGATGCGTTTCGGGCTGCCCGGGTTCGGCAAGACCGAGGATCAGGAAGACCACGGAGATTGAGCATGGCAACGCCAGCAGGCGCGACGGCAGGCGCAAGCACCGAGTCCGAGGAGCGGACCCTGCGGCATCAGATTGTGGTGGTCGACCTCGATCAGCCGCAATCGCCGCAGTTGGTCAAGCAGCTGCGCAAGGGTGAGGGCCAGCTGATGACCGACGTCGAGCACGTCGTCAACGACCTGATCGAGGCCGGCACGCTGAAGATGAATGCGCAGCCCGTGGTGATCGTGGTCCGTGAGCAGACGTCGTTCCTGGGCTTTGGCGGCAGCGACTGATTAAAGCGTGTTCCGCTGAAATAGACGCAGGCGCGCTGTCGCCTAAAGCACCCACGCGCGTTTGCGGCGATCCCGGGTCTGCAGCGCAGCACTACGTACTGCGCTGCGCCCGGGACACGCCGGTGCTGTGATTCCAGCCTTGGGCTATCGCCCCACCCAGAGGCTCTTCGGCACCAGGCAATGCACGCTGCGCTCGCCGGTCGCGCTCATGTCGCCGATGCGGCAGTCCATGGCGATGCTGGCAAGCGCATAGGCATCGAGCCGCGAGAGGCCTCTGGCCTTTTGCAGGAGCTCGATCATGCCCCACGAGGCCTCGTCAACCGCCTTGTTCATGGCGGCAGCGCGCGCCGTCACCACGAGAAAGTCGGCGGTCTCGGCGCTGGGGCGCTCCGGAATGGGCCGCGTGCTCGCGGAATCCTTCGGCACCATGCAATGCACGCCGCGCTTGATGTCGACCACCTGCGTCACGCGGCAATCGGCAAGCGCCCCTACCAGGCCGATGGCCGAGTGCGGCGGGATCCCGCGCTGCTCGCCGATGAGCTTTGCGGTCTCGGTTTTGGCATTGTCGAGCGCGTTTCCGAGATCCTCGTCGAAGCCCATGGTGATCCAGTCGGTTGCCGTCTCGATCCGCGGCCATTCGAGCTTGCGCGTCTTGTCGACGGTGATGGTCACGTTCAGCTCCTGAAAGGCAGTCTCGATCGCGGTGAGATTGACCTCGCCGTTGCCCTGCGCGGCATGCGAATCCCCGGTCCACACCAGCGCGCCGCGCACGAACACCGGCACGTAGAGCGTGGTGCCTTCGACGAGCTCGCGGTTATCAAGGTTGCCGGCAAACGGCCCCGGCGGCACGGCGTTGTAGCGGCCGGGCTGGGCACGCGCGACGCCGAGCGTGCCAGGGAACGGTCGCAGCGGAATCTCGATGCCGGGAGCGAACTCCGCCGCCTTACGCTCCCAGTCGAGATAGAAGTACTTGACCTGCCCGTCGGGAAACTCCTTCGGGAATTGGCCGAACATGCCGGGCACGTTGAAATTCGCTCCCCACGGCCGCGCCACGATCCGGTTGATCCTGATCGCGAGCACGTCGCCGGGCTCTGCACCATTGACGAAGACCGGCCCAGTGATGGTCATGGGACCGCGGCCGGGCCAGTCGGTGCGCAGCTTCTTGAGCTCGTCGATGGTGCGGCCGGGATAGAGCTGCCCATGCGCGTGCGACATGGTCTCGAACACCACCGTGTCGCCGGAATCGATGGTCAGCCGCGGCAGCTCGGCGTTGTCGAACCATCCCCACTGTGTGGTCTCAAGCGTAGCGGGCAGCACATGCAGCTTGCCGGGAAGCCGCGAGGCGGGAACGACCATCAGCTTCTGCGCGCCTGAGAGCGCCTGCTGCGCGACCGCGGCGGCGCGGAGGCAAGCGACTGCGGCGATGGAAGCAAGGACGATGCAAACAATGAGTTTCGTTCGCATTGCTACTCCGTCTCAAATCTGATTACGAGAAGATGTCGGCGGTGATCTCCTCATACCACTGCATGTTCTCCACCCCGGTCTGGCGGCGAACCTGCGCACTCTCGCCCGCCTTGGAGACGAAGCTCTCCACGGTGGCGATCTTGCCGCCCTTCGGCTCATAGCGGCCGGTCACCTTCACCGCATCGTCGGTCTCGATCAGACTCCAGCATGAGGTGATGTAATCGGCGCCTGTTGCCTGCGCGCCAGTGAGCTCGGCGCGCACCGCGGCTGCCGCAACCTTGGCCTGGCTGTTCGAAGAGGACGCCGATTTCGGCATCTCGCCGGCAATGCAGGCATCGCCGACGATGAAGACGTTCGCATCCGCGACCGAGCGCATGCTGGCGGCATCGACGGCGCAGTATCCGCTTGCATTGGCGAGCCCGGCCTCGCGCGCGATCGCGCCCGCGATCTGGGCGGGAATGACATTGACGAGATTGGCCTGGTAGCTGGCGAGATCGGTCTCGACCGTCATGGTGGGCACGTCGAGGTGCTTGATCCCGCCGTGGATCTTCGGATCCTGCCATTCCACCATCCCTGCGTAATGCCGCTCCCAACCTTCCTGGAACAGCGCCTGCTCGGCAAAGCTCTCCTTCGCATCGAGAATGACAATCAGGCAGTTCTTGCGCCCCTTCGACTTCAGCACATGGGCGATCATGGAGGCGCGCTCGTAGGGCGCGGGCGGGCAGCGATAGGGATTGGGCGGCGCGATGATCACGATCAGCGCGCCGTCCTCGAGCACATCGAGCTGCCGCTTGAGCAGCTCCATCTGCGCCCTGCCCTTCCAGGCATGCGGCATGGCCTCGGACGCAGCCTCCGAGTAGCCGGCAACCGAATCGAATTTGAGGTCTATGCCGGGCGCGACTAACAGCCGGTCATAGGCGAGGCGCGAGCCGTCCGCGAGGCGCACGGTCTTTTTCTCCCGATCGATCGCCGCCGCCGGCTGATGCACAAGCGTAACGCCGTATCTCGACGCCAGCGCGTCGTAGGAATGGGTGAGCGACTCCAGGCTGCGAAAGCCGCCGAAGAAGAGATTGGAGTGAAAGCAGGTCGTGAATTGGGAGAGCGGCTCGATAAGCGTAACGTCGATTGCGCCGCGGCTGTCCCTGGCGACATATTTCGCAGCCGTGGCACCGCCGGCTCCGCCCCCGACCACCACCAGGCGCGGCTTGCCCTGTGCCAGCATCGGCCGGGGAAAGCTCGCCGCCGCGGCGACCGTCCCAACAACAAATTTTCGCCGATCAAGAAGTGACCAGGGCAGCTCTGCCCGCGCTTCGCTCGAATCGGCGCAGTTCTTCACCTCTCCGCGCTGGTGAGAGGTGAAGCTAACTGCACAACCGCGCAACCGGTTCGGCCTCATGGACATTTGCGCCGGTCATGCCGGCTACTCCACTTTCGCTCCGCGGTCCTGCCGGTCATCTTCCACGAAGCCGCACGGGTTTGGAAGCCAAGAAATCAGGCGCCAATGACGCGCACATGGCCGCTCTCCTTGGGAGCGACGATGCGCTGCGCGGTCAAATGATTGATCACCACGTCCCAGATCGGCGGGCCTTCGGTGCCTTCGTTCACGCTGGCCCAGCCCGCGACCACGTACTCTTTATCGGCGGCGAGCGGAGCATCGGTGCGCAGCAGGCGCAGGTCGGAGATGCGGCTGCCCATGGGCTTGGCGATGTCGATGGTGTAGCCAATCCCGCCGACACGGACCATGTCGCCGCCCTGCTGATAGAACGGGTCGGGGTTGAACAGATTATCCGCGACGTCCTCGAGCACCTCCTTCAGACGGGCGCCGGTCATGCGTACCCGGTAGGCGGCCGGATAAGTGATCGCGGTGGCGTTGTAGACGTCCTCGCGCGTGATATCGCTCTCCGGCAGGACTGACGTGCCAAAGCGAAAGCCGGGCGAGAGCGCGATCTCGGCATCGCGCTCGGCGAGCAACGCTTCGCAGATCAGGTCATCGAGCGTCCCATTGAAATTGCCGCGTCGATAGAGCAGCGATTGCGTGCGCGCGAGGGGCTCGCGCAGCGTCGCCTCGTGCGGCGCGCGCAGCGTCCGGATTTTTTCGGCCATCTCGGCATCTGGCGCAATCGCGTCGGAGAAGACCGGAATGAGCTTGAAACGGTAATCCTTGATCTCGCCGCCGCGCACGTCGAGATCGAGCCTCGAGACGAACTTGCCATAGCTGCCGGAGGCCACGAGCAGCGTTCTTTCAACCTTGACTGGCTGCGGCAACGCGTCATGGGTATGCGCGGTGAGAATGACGTCGATGCCGCGGACGCGCGCAGCAAGCTTGCGGTCGACATCGAAGCCGTTGTGGGAGAGGAGCACCACCAGCGCCGCCCCCTCACGGCGCGCCTTCTCCACATTGGCCCGAAGGTCGTTCTCGCGAATGCCGAAGGACCAGTTCGGGATCAACCAGCGCGGATTAGCGATCGGCGTGTAAGGCAGCGCCTGCCCGATCACCGCAATGGGCACCCCGCCGCGCTCCAACATGGTCATGGCGTCGAAGACAGGCTCGTTCCATTCGGTATCGCGGACGTTCTGCGCCAGAAACGGGAAGCCAAGCTGGGCCACCAGCGCCTTGACGCGCTCCGCGCCGAGCGTGAACTCCCAATGCCCGACCATTGCGTCGGGCCGCAAGAGCGCCATGCTGTCGACCATGTCCTGGCCGCGGGTGTGGAGCGAGGTGTAGCTGTTCTGCCAGGTGTCGCCGCCGTCGAGAAACACGACGCGGTCCGGCCGCGCGGCGCGGATTGACTTGAGAACGGTGGCGATGCGGTCAAGCCCACCCAACCGTCCATAGCTCGCGGCGAGCGCCGCGAAATCGACCGCGGTGAGCGCATAGGCGGCGGCTGAGCCCGGTGCAATCCCGTAGTGCTGCAGAAAGTCGCTCCCGCTGATGTGCGGTACCAGACCCTTCGCCGCACCCACGCCGACGTTGACCGACGCCTCGCGGAACAGCACCGGAATGAGCTGGGCATGCAGGTCGGCGATGTGAAGAAGCGTGACATTGCCGAGAGGATCGAAACGCAGCAGCTCGTCCTGGGTGAGCCGCTGCTGCGCCAGCGCGCGCATGGATGGCTGCGGCAGAATGGCCGCAGTGGCGGCCGCCACCTGCAGGAAATCGCGCCGCGAGAGCATCGTCAGGTCACGGTGATCGACTCTTGTCCGACGATCCTCGTTCCGTCGTCATCCGTCCAGGTCAGCACGACGGGACCCGATTCCTCGGCCCGGAACTTGAACTGGATGTACGGGTTGGCGGAGATCGCTGTCTCGAAATCGGCCGAGAATACCTGCTTGCCGTTCACCGTGCAGGTGAAATTATTGAGTATCTTGCGCGGGATCGGGTTGCCATTGGCATCCTTGCGCAGCCCGGTCTCCATCACATGCGAGACCAGCGCCTTGACCTCGACGATGTCGCCCTTGCTTGCCTGCTTCTTGTCGAGCTTGATGCGCGGCTTGATCTCGGCCATCGCGTCCTCTCCTTGCGCAGCCTCGCGGCGTGGATCAACCGCCGCAGCCGCCGATCGTGACCTTCACCTGTTTGCTGGTCCTGAATACGGAGCCATCATTCATCCTGGCGATGGCGATGACGTTCTCCGTCTCTGCCAGCCGGATGCGGGTATTGACCTCGGCAACCCCGCTGGCAGGCGAGAAGTGAAAGGTCGCAACGCCGCCGCGCGGATTGCCGTCCGCCACCACCAGCACGTCGCTGACGTATGATTCCTCAGTCATGGGGCTCTCGACCGAAACCGTCATGGGAACCGTATTGCCGTTCTCGGCAATCTCCGGAAGGTCGAGCCGCACGCGCGCCTCGACTGCATCCCTGCCACCGGTGAACCGCTTGATCAGATCTTCGGCATCATTCTTGGCCGCGAATGCGGGCGCGCAAACGCCGCCCGACGTCACGGCCGCGGCCGCTCCCAGAGCGACCTTCAACAGCCCGCGGCGATGCAGAGCGAAGGGCATCTTCCGGTTGTTCCTCGACCGCTCCGAAAACATTCAATTTTTTTGCAAATACGTAGACGGCGTGTGTGCAAACTACAAGCGCTTTCCCTTCGCGCTGCCGCCTCCAGTCAGGTCGGGACCCTCTTTCATTTCGAAACAGCCCCTATACCTTACCTAAGGGCCAAAACGCGCCTGTCCAGTCACGAACATGCGGCGAGCGGCGAACGACAAGGGATGCAGGAGCCTTCGGGAGCGGCTTCGGTATGCGCTCCTGCTTGCAGCCGCCTGCGCGCTTGCTGCCACCGCGCGCGCCCAGGACGACGAGACCGAACGGGCAATCGAGAAATATCGTCAGATGCTCAGGGAAGATCCCTGGAGCAATCCCGGCCTCCTGGACGCCGACCGTGGCGAGGCGCTGTGGACCACCCCCAGGGGACCGAGCCATGTCTCGCTCGAAGGGTGCGACCTCGGCAAGGGAGCGGGCAAGGTGGATGGCGCGTTCGCCGAGCTTCCGCGCTACTTCGCGGATGCTGGACGCGTCATGGACCTCGAGACCCGCATCCTGTGGTGCATGGAGAAGCTCCAAGGCTTCAATCACGCGGAGCTAGTGCGGCGGCCGCACCCGGCAGCCGGCCAGCCGGTCAAGGAGCTCGGCGCAATCGCCACCTATGTGGCGAGCAAGGCGAGCGGCATGAAATTTTCCGCCAAGCTCGAGCAGCCTGCGGAGAAGCAAGCGGTAGCGCTGGGGGAGACGCTGTTCTATCGCCGCTCGGGGCCATTCGACTTCGCCTGCGCCACCTGTCATGACGCCTCGGGACTGCGCATCCGGCTGCAAGGCTTGCCGCAGCTGTCGAACCGCGAGGAGGCGCGCAAGGTGGTGGGCGAATGGCCGGCCTACCGGGTGTCGACGACCCATGTCATGACCATGCAGCATCGGCTCTTCGACTGCTATTGGCAGATGCGCCTGCCCGAGCTCGAGCTCGGATCGGAGGTCAGCGTGACGCTCATCTCCTGGCTCACCAGCCAGGCGCAAGGCGGCGACATCGCCGCCCCCGGGCTCAAACGCTGAGGCAGGGACAAAGCATGCAACGCGCGCCGGCTGTCCTGCTGTTCGTCTCTCTCGCGGTCGCGTTGAGCACGAGCGCGGCGGCGGCGCAGGAAGCCCGCGCGGTCGAAGCCGCGCGTGCCGACGCCGCCATCAAGTCGGCCTTTCCGAGCGCGCCGGCAGACTGGCAGTCGAGGCTTGTTCCCGACGAAACCATGCGCACGTGCTCGGCGTACCGTAACCATCCGCCCGGCGACCTCGCACAGGCGATTGCGCAGCGCGCGCGGGTGGTGATCGTCTATCCGGCCGACGGCAAGCTTCTGGGCGACTGGCAAAAGGGCGAGGCGATCGCGCAATCAGGGTACGGCCTGCGATTCACCGATTATCCGCCGCGCTCGGTGAATGGGGGCAATTGCTATGCCTGCCATCGCCTGAGCCGCCAGGAGCTGAGCTACGGCACGCTGGGCCCGCCGCTTCTGGACTATGGCAAGGCTCGCAATTATGGCGCCGCCGATGCGAGGACGGCCTACGAGAAGATCTACGACTCGCAGGCAGCGCTTCCCTGCTCCAACATGCCGCGCTTCGGCAGCAACGGCATTCTGACCATCGAGCAGATCAAGGACCTGGTGGCGCTGCTGATGAGCCCTGAGAGCCTCGTGAACAAATAATCTCGAAGCGGAGGTCACCGATGCAGAGAAGCCGCAGAGACATCATCGGCACGCTCGCCGCCTCGGGCGCCGCGCTGGCCGCAACGGGCGCGGCCCGCGCCAATCCGGTTGCGATCGAGCTTGCGGAAATCAGGAAGGAGACCGACATCGCCTGCCTCTATCATTGCGACTTCGGCGAGCCGCAGCGCTTCTCGCAGATGCTGCAGAACATGCTCAACCACTACTCGGCCTACGAGTTCGACACTTTCAAGCTCAAGCTGGTGGTGGTGGCCCACGGCGCCGGCATCAAGTTCTTCCTCGAGGAGCGCGCCGGCACCCCCTGGGAGAAGGAGACAATCGATCCCGAGCTCTATCAGCGATTCGCCGGCCTGACCAAATATGGCGCGGAAGGGTATCTCTGTCAGATCACCTACAAGCGCCTCGGCATCGATCAGGCCAAGACCCGCAAGGACGCCTTCCTCAAGCTTGTTCCGTCGGGGGTGGCGACGGTCGCCGAGCTGCAGGCCAAAGGTTTCGCCTATCTCAAGACCGGCTGATGGTCGATCCAGACTGGAAAGCGCTGACTTTCTGCCTATCTCCAGGCGTGCAGCGTCCGCGCAGGCGATCCCCCATGCGACACCTAAAGACATGGATCATGGTGTTGGCGGCAAGCCTCCTGCTTGCGGTTCCAGCCCACGCGTTCGAGCTGCTCATGTTCCGGCGCGTCGGGTGCCCGTGGTGCGCGGCATGGGATCGCGAGATCGGCCCTGCCTATCCAAGGACGGATATCGGGCGGCGCATCCCCATCCGCTTCATCGACCTCGACCGGGACGATGCGACGAAATTCCGGCTCAAGGGCCCGGTCCATTATACGCCGACCTTCGTCCTCATTGAGGACGATCATGAGGTTGGCCGCATCGAGGGATATCCGGGAGCGGATTTCTTCTGGAGCCGGATCGAGAATCTGGTGCCTGAGAGAGCGCACACGACCGGCGACGCATCCGCCGGGGCGCGTGGCATCACACCGTAAGATCAAGCGGCGTTGCGGCAAGACGTAGAAGACGTAGACATCGATACCCTACGGCAGCTTGCGGTACTCTCGCTGAAAAGCTTCGTCCATGATCTTGTTGGCGTCTTCATCGAGCGTTCGCATACCGCAAACCTTGCAGATATTGACCGTGACTATGGCGCAACAACGAATGTTGCCCTTATCGCTAGACTGAAAAAAGGTCATCTCCTCTGCCGCCCTTTGCATTCTACCATTGCGGCAAAAGGAACATCTCATCCCGGCCCCCCTATCTCCAGGTGCATCTGCAGAATGAGTCAGGAAGGTTTGTGAGGTAGATCACACGGATCGTGTGTGAAGCAGTTCACACAGACCGAGAAAAATTGAAGGCGTTCACGTTCCTCGCGCGTCAAAATCAGTAGCTGCCCCGAAGGTTGAGCCGAGGCACCAGCCGGTCTGCACGCGATACGGCCATATTGGCGCCGACGTTCGTCCGGATTGGTCGCTGCACGTCAATAAGCGGCGTATGATCAGGACGGCAGGATCACGCCCTTGCCGGTGGTCTGGGTGTTGAACAGCTGGTAGGCCTCCTCGGCCTGGTCCAGTCGCCAACGGTGGGTGAAGAGCTTATCAACGGCAATATTGTAGTCCGCGACGAACTCGGCGCAGTCGGCCTGCCCCTGCGTCGAGAAGGTCCATGAGCCGACCAACGTGATTTGCCGGCGCAGGAGGTCGGGGCTTACGTCGAGGGTGACCTGACCGCGCTCGCCGACATAGCAGGCCGTTCCCCAGGTTCGCGTCGCCCGCACCGCGGCTGCGCGTGCCTCACCCGCGCCCGAAGTGTCGAGCGTCTTGTGCGCACCTTCGCCATGGGTCAGCTCTCGGATTGCCTCAACGGGATTGTTGGAGCGCGCATCGATCACTTCGTTCGCGCCAAACTCGCGGGCGAGCGAGCGCCGTTCGGGTGAGATGTCCAGCGCAATGACTCGGGCGCCCATAGCGACGGCAAGCTGCGTCGCAGAGAGCCCCACCGGCCCCTGGCCAAAGATGGCGATGATTTCACCACCCTGCAGATTGAGCCGCCTCAGTGCGCCGTAGGCTGTGCCAGTACCGCAGGAGATGGCCGCACCCGTCTCGAACGAAAGCGCGTCGGGCAGGGGCACCAGTGTGTGAACCGGCACTTTCATGTATCTGGCGTGTCCGCCATTGCCGTTGGCACCAAAGACGGTGGAGCCTTCGAGGCACATCTGCGCCCAGCCCGAACGGCAATGCTTACAGCCACCGCAGCCGGTGTAGTGGTGATTCATCACCCGCTGCCCGTTGCGAGCCTCCTTGGGAGTCACCCCTGTTCCGACTGCGACCACGATCCCGCACGGCTCGTGACCGGCGATCACTGGCTCGGCGCCGCGCTTGAATCCGGAACTGGCATCCTCGGGCTTGAAGGCAGCGCGGTACACGTGCAGGTCACTGCCGCACATACCCGACGCTTTTATCTCGAGCACAACGTCGCGGGGACCCGGCGTGGGATCGGGGAAGTCGCGTAGTTCGAGCTTCCGGTCACCGATAAACACGACGCCTTTCATGCAATCCTCCCACGAGCGTTCCCGCTCGACGCGCGCTGGTTGGGCGTGCACTTAACTCCCACTCTACCACGGAGCGTCGGTGACGCGTCGCTTGCTGCAATGCTAGTCTGCGAGCATAGACAACTCCGAGCCGCCGCCCTTGACCGATGCTATTGAAAAGGCCAAACGAGCGGTCACCCATGTACCAGCCCAGCCACTTTCGCGTTGACGATCTGCCCCAGATGCATGCGCTGATGCGTGCAAGGCCGTTTGCGGCGCTCATATCTGCAGGATCATACGGCCTTTACGCTACGCATCTACCGACAGTCCTCAAAGAAGATGGACCATATGGAGCCCTCGAGTTCCATCTTGCGCGTGCCAACCCCCACTGGAAGTACCTTGCCGAAGGCAACGAAGCGCTCGTGATCTTTCAAGGAGCGGAAGGTTACATCACGCCCAACTGGTATCCATCGAAAGCCGAGCACCAAAAAGTGGTGCCGACATGGAACTATGCGGTCGTGCACGCCTATGGCCGGCCGGATGTGACGCAGAATACGGACTGGATCCGGCGCCATGTAGCCGAATTGACCGCACAGCAGGAAAGAAACGAGGTTAAGCCGTGGGCGCTGACGGATGCGCCCGAAGCCTTCATCGAGGCGATGTCACGCAGCATCATAGGCTTTCGCTTTGGCATCACGCGGGTAGAGGGCAAATGGAAGATGAGCCAAAACCGGGAGATAAAAGATCGCGATGGTGTGGTGACAGGCTTGCGAGAGCGAGGAGCTGGCGACGATCTCAAGCTAGCCGAGATCGTCTCGCATTACATCAAGCGCGGTAGTTGACGAAGCTCCGGCAGCACGACAGCGCCCGCGACGAGATGCAAGAATTGGCGACGGGGAAGTTTCATTGCAATTCCCGCGGCGCGCGGCTCTTCTGACACCGTACGACTCGCTTTTTTTAAGCGTGTTCCTTTCGCAAGCCGGCTTGCGGGACGTACTCACAGCGCGCCCTGCCCCTCGTGCGCCTGGCGCGAGTCGGCAGGCGCCTGTGCGCGCTCGTTCATGCCGTAGTTGCGAACGACCGCTGCGATGCGCAGCCGATAATCGGCAAAGATGCCGGCGCGGCCGGCGGCCTGCGTGGCACGATGCCGGGCATTGTTGCGCCAGGCACTGACCGCTTCCTCGTCGCGCCAGACCGAGAGCGAGAGCAGCTTTCCCGGATCGGTCAGGCTCTGGAAACGTTCGATCGAGATGAAACCGTCGACGCGCTCGAGTTCCTCACGCAACTGCGCGGCAAGGCGGAGGTAATCATCCTTGCGGCCGGTGGCCGGCCAAACCTCGAATATGACCGCGATCATTCTGCCCTCCGCTCATTTGGTTGCTCATTCGAACACAAGCACGCTGCGAATGGCCTGCCCGCGCTTGAGTGCCGCAAAGCCATAGTTGATATCGGCAAGACGGATACGCTCTGTGATCAGCTCGTCAAGCATCAACTGCCCGTCCAGATAGGCTTGCGCCAGCATGGGAAAGTCGCGCGCAGGACGCGCCTCGCCATAGCTCGATCGCCTGATCCTCTTCTCCTGCATCAAGGCGCCCCAGCGGAATGCGACCTCGTGGTCGACGTCGACCTTGCCGAGCCATATGATGTCGCCGCCCGGCCGAACCGCCTCAACGCTTGCGCGCAGTGCGGCTGCGCTTCCCGCGGCCTCGATCACGATATCGGCGCCGCGGCCGGAGGTTTGGCGCTTCGCCACCGACGGTGCATCTTCGCTGGCGACGTTGACGGCGCGGGTTGCGCCCATATGCAGCGCCAGCTTGAGCTTCGCCTCGTCGAGGTCGCACGCAATGATGTTCGGCGCACCGGCGAGGCGGGCGCCCTGCACGGCCGAAAGTCCAACCGCGCCACAGCCGATGACCATGACGGTATGGGCACGGGTGATGCGCGCAAGGTTCAGCGCGGCGCCGACACCTGTCATGACGCCGCATCCGATGAGGCAGGCACGGTCGAACGGCACCTCACGCGCGACCGGAATGGCCTGCTGCTCGGGAACGATGCAGTACTCGCCGAACGCCCCCAGAAACATCAGATGCCGGAGCTCTCGCCCGTCCGGCAACTGTGCCTTGCTGGTCCCGTCGAAAGCGAGCGCCTGCGGTCCTGTTGCGAGATAATGCTCGCAGAGGATGGGCAGCGCGCGATCGCAATAGAAGCAGTGGCCGCAATGGGGGTTCCAGGAAAGAACAACATGGTCGCCCCTGCGAACCTTGCCCACCGCATCGCCCACCTCCTCCACCACGCCGGCGGCCTCATGGCCGAGCACAATCGGCATGGGATAGCGCAATGATCCTTCGATCACTTCCAGATCGGTGTGGCACAGACCGGCAGCGCGCAAGCGGACCAGCACGTCCGAGCTTCCGAGCGCGGCCGCGCTCACCCGTTCGATCGCGAGCGGAGCGCCCACCGCATGCAGGACCGCGGCGTCATACTGCAGGTTCATGGCTCGCCTGCTGCGAGGCGTGAGCGGCGCGAGCAGCCCTTCGCCCTCACTTTTTCAGGTCGCCCTTCTTCACCCCGGCTTCGGGAAAGACCCACATCGCGGCAACCATGAGAGCGGCGGTCACCATCAGGAAGCTCGCAAATTCGGACCGCACTGGCGAGCCGCTCCAATAGGCGAGCGTTGCCGCCACCGCCAGCGCGACCACGGAGAGGACGGCTTTGACGTCGTTGGGCATGGCGCTCAGTACGAGCCCACCGGCACTGCGGCCGCTTCATCCGGGCGGCGCGGCGCGCCGCGCAACCGCTTTTTCAGGAACCTGGTCTCGTAGCCGTTGAACAGATGGCCGAGCAGGCCGCGGTCGAGGTCGGATGTTCCGAACAGCCAGTCGGCGATCGGGAAGGTCAGGTTCATGTTGACCTCCATCATCAGGCGCGCATTGTGATGCGCGGTGTGGTGACGCCGCAGCGTGTTCACGAACGGACACTTGCGCACGAACCAGTTCTCCTCGACGTGACAGCAGAAATGCATGAACTCGTAGATGAGATACATGCCGGTCGTCACGCACATGAACAGCCAGCCGACGTTGGGCGAGAGGATGAGGCCGAGAAGGATGGCCATCGGCAATGACATGAGGATGAACACCACCAGCGCATAGGGCGGGAACACGGTGACGCGCCAGTCCTTGTGATCGCGGAAACGCATCTCGTCGTCGGTGAAGAACTGGTGATGGTTCAGCGTGTGCCGCTCGTAGATCGCGCGCAGTCCCTTGATGTTGACGGGACGATGCATGACGTATTTGTGCACCGCCCACTCGAACAGGTTGGTGAAAAGGAAGGCGAGCGGAACGGTGAGCCATTCCAGCGGCGTCACATTGTGAATGTGCTGAACGTAGATATAGAAGGCCGCCGCTCCCATCGCGTAGATGATGACGATATGGAAATAGCCGTCATACCAACCGAGTATGCGGGAGCGGTATTCCCTGCGGAAGTCGATCTGCCGCTGACTGATCATGCGCCTCTCCCTGCAGCAAATTTGCGTAGCCCGGATGGAGCGCGGCGACATCCAGGAAGACCCCGGGTTTCGCCATGCTCAACCCGGGCTACGAATGGAACGACGAGCATCCGCCGTCTGATATATCACCAATCTATCAGTCAGCGGCGGCGGTTTCAATTGGCCGCTGCCGGCGGGGTTCCCTCGATGACACGGGCAACCGCGGCGTCCTTGCGCGCCTCGCCCGGCAGGCCGGCAAAGATGATCTCGCCCCGCTCGATGACGTATAGCCGATCGGCGAGGTCGGGAACATGGTAGATGTTGGATTCGGCAATGAAGACGGCACGGCCGAGCGCCCGGATCCTGGCGATACCGTCGAGGATCGAGGGGACGACAACCGGCGAGAGCCCCTCGGTCGGCTCATCGAGCAGCAGCAGCCTGGGACCAAGCGCAAGCGCGCGAGCGATCGAGACCATCTTGCGCTCGCCACCCGACAGCGCATGACCGCCGCGTCCGCGATAGCGCTCGAGCATCGGGAAGACCCGATAGGCCTCCTCGATGCGCGCCGCGGCGCTGCCGCTGTCGCCGCCGACCCAGGTCGGCAACGCAATGTTCTCGGCGACCGTGAGCTCGCCGAATACTTCGCTTTCCTCCGGAGCAAAGCCGATGCCGGCACGCGCACGCTGGAACGGCCGCAGGCTGCGAATATCCCTGCCGTCAAGCTCGATGGAGCCCGCGGCCGGCGCGCGCAATCCCATCACGGCTCGCAGGCTCGTCGTCTTTCCGGCGCCATTGCGGCCGACCAGGCACACGAGCTCGCCGGCCGCGACCTCGAACGAAATCCCGCGCAACACGGGGCTGCCCATGATGTCGACAGCCAGATCCCGCACCGCCAGCATCAGTGCCTTCTCCGCTTGCCGACCACGGCCTCGATCAGGGCCGGATCGGCGAAAAATTGCCCGGGCGGCAGATCGGCCAGGACCTTGCCTGCAGCGAGCGCGACGATGCGGCTCGAATAGGCGGCAACCAGATCCATGTCATGCTCGACCAGCACGATCGCGTTGACGCCGGCCCGGCGCCCGGCGGCAATGAGGATGTCCATGATTGTGCGCTTGTCGGCGGTCGATACGCCTGAGGTCGGCTCATCGAGAAGAATGACGCGGGGATCGAGCGCGAAGGCCGATGCCACGTCGAGCAGCTTCTTCTCGCCCTGCGACAGAGTCGCCGAAATCGTGTTCAGCCGATGTTCCAGGTTGAAGATGTGCGCTAGCTCGCGCGCGCGAGCGGCGATCTCCTCATCCGCGGCAAGGCGCGAGAACAGGCGCCAGCGCTTGCGCTGTCGCGAGACCAGGGCAGCTGCGATGGTTTCCTGCACAGTGAGGTCGGGAAAGATGGCGATGAGCTGAAACGAGCGGGTCAGCCCGGCGTCGGCAAGTCGGACCGGGCCCAGCCCGGCGATGCTTTTGCCCTTGAACAGGACGTCTCCCGAGGTCGGCGGCACAAGGCCGGTCAGCAGGTTGACCAGCGTGGTCTTGCCGGCGCCATTCGGCCCGATGATGCACACCACCTCGCCCGGCGAGATTGCGAGATCGACGCCATCGAGCGCGCGGAATTCGCCGAAGCTCTTGCTGAGATTGCGCGTCTCAAGGAGCACGCTCATGGGGCGGCACGCACGGAACGCCGCGGCAGCTGATCAATGAGTCCCGCGATGCCGCCTGGGGCGGCAATGACGATGAGGGCAAGGATGGCGCCGAGCACGAAGCGCCAATACTGCGTCAGAGATTGGAGCTCGTCCTGCAGCAGGATATAGACCAGCGCGCCGATGACGGGACCGAAGAAATTGGAGAATCCGCCGAGCACCGTCATGAACACCAGCTGTCCGGAATGGGTCCAGTAGACAAGCTCGGGGTCGGCAATGCCAATGCGAAATGCCAGAACGGCTCCCCCGACGGCGCCGAAACCCGCCGAGATGACAAAAGCGGCAAGCCGGCAGCGACGAACATGCACGCCGAGATATTCCGCTTTGCGCGCATTGTCGCGGATTGCCCGCAGATGCAGGCCGAACGGCGAATGCACGATCCGCCACATCAGCAGCGCGGCAATGACCAGGAGCGCCAGGCAATAGTAATAGAACGGGCCGGCCAGAAGCTCGATCTTGTTGTACTGCGCCAACTCCAGCCCGAGAATTTTCATGCGCGGCACGCGCATGCCGCTGTCTCCGCCGGTCAGGTGATAGAACTTGAACAGGAAGGAATAGAACAGCATGCCGAAGGCAAGCGTGAGCATCCCGAAAAAAATTCCCACGTTGCGTACGCAGACGAATCCGATCGGGGCTGCCGCAATCATGCTGCCGAGAACGACCGCGAGCAGCACGGGCTCGAAGAGCCGGATCCCGAGGACGCCGGCCATGATGGCTGTGCCATAGGCGCCGGCGCCGAGAAACATCGCGTGTCCGAAGGACAGGAGCCCGCTGTAGCCGAGCAGCAGGTTGAAGCCGAGCAGCGCGATGGCATACCCGAAGAACGGGATCATCAGGGTGGCGTAATAGGGCGGCGCCGCGATCGGCAGCATCATCAGAGCGAGCACGCCCAGAGAACCCACGACAAAGGCGTCGCGCCCCGTCATGCCAGCGACTTTCCGAACAGGCCGGCCGGGCGCCACAGCAAGACCGCGATCACGATGAAATAGACGGCAAGCACCTCAAGCTCGGGATAGATCGCAATCGCATAGGCGCGGATCAGCCCCACGATGAGAGAGCCGGCGAGCGCCCCGCGCATCGAGCCCAGCCCACCGATCACGACGACCGCAAAGGCCTCGACAATGAACTCGATGGCCATGTCGAGCGAAGCGGCGGCGGTGGGAACGATCAGGGCTCCCGCCGTGGTGCCGAGCGCCGCGCCAAGCGTGAACACGATCGAATAGATGCGCCGTGCGTCGACCCCGAGCGCCTCGGCCATGGCGCGATTTTCCGCGGTCGCCCGCACGATGCGCCCGAAATTGGTGCGGCCAAGGATGGCGCCGAGCGAGACGGCAACGGCAATGGCGGTTGCAACAACCATGAGGTTATAGACGGGAACGACAAGATCGCCAGCATTGACAATGCCGTAGATCTGGTAGGCGTTGTCGGGAGACCGCGGGTTGGCGCCCCAGAAGAAGCGGAAGACGTCCTGGAACATGAGCACAAGCGCAAACGTGAGCAGAAGCTGAAAGCCCTCATCGCGCCCGTATACGGTGCGCAGAACGCGCTCGATGGGAGGACCGATGACGCCGAGCACCCCGCCTGCAATGAGAAGCCCGGGAAAGATGAGCCAGGGTGACAGCCCAAGCTGGTTTGCATAGGCAATGAAGGTGACGCCGAAATACGCGCCGAGCGCATAGAACGATCCGCAGGCGAGATTGACGATCTTCTGCACGCCGAATACGAGCTGCAGCCCGGCCGCCACCAAAAACAGGACGGCGGCGTGGAAGACGCCGCCGATGAGAATGTTCGCAAACGCCGACATTAGTGGCAGCAGTCAGGTCTTGAACTGCGCGGTCTTGATCCACTCCCAGAAATTGGTCCCGGGCGGCTTCTGCAGATCGGTCGAGAACATGGTCTCGAAGGTGCCGAGCGTCACGAAGTCGTAGTTGTTGTTGTGCGTGGTAAAGCCCTGCACGAAGGTCTGCTCCGCGATATGGTCCTTGCGCCACGAGCTCTTGCCGCCGAGGCTTTCGATCGAGAGACCGACCAGGCTGTCGATGATGTCGTCCTGCGACGGCCAGATCCCACTTTTCGCCCTGGCTGCCGCCTCGACCGCGGCCTTGTAGGAGGCGAGCGCGAAATAGGCGCGATCCGCCTCCCATTCCGGATAGTCGTTGTATTGCTTGGCGTACCAGGCCACGAACTCCTTCGCCATCGGCGACGCATTCGGGTTGGCGAAATAGAGCGTGTTGTGGCCGAACAGCATGCCCTCCGGCGTGAACTCCTTCTTCATCAGCGTATGCTGCCAGCCGGCTGCCGGGAACACGAGCTTGGTGCCTTTGGTCAACTCGGCGGCGTGCGCCTGCTTCATGAAGACGGGAAGATCGGCGAACAGCAGCGAGGAGAAGATCAGATCGGGCTTGGCCGCCTTGAGCGCGGCAACGTGGCTCGTGAGATCCATGGTGCCGACTTTCGGCCACTGCTCGGTGACAACGCGGTGCTCGATGTTGAAGCGCTTGAGCATGGCAACGAACGCGGCCATGTTGTTGCGCCCGTAGGAATAGTCGGGGTTGATGCCGGCAACGGTGACGAACGTCCCCTTCCAGTGCTTGATGGTCAGCAGCGAGGCCATGACCGCCTCGCATTCGTTATCCGTGCTGCGGAAGAGGTAGCGCGGGTTGGGAATCTTCTCGTCCACCCCATCCTGGGTGGTGCCGTCCCAATAGATGGTGAGTGCGCGCGCCTCCTCGACCACCGGCCCGAGCGCCAGTCCCACGCCAGTGGAAATGATGCCCTGTACGCAGTCGACCTTCTCCTGCTGCACCAGCCTGCTGAAGCGCTCGATGGTATCTTTGGGCGAGGACTCCTCCTCAATGACGAGCTCGATCCTGCGGCCGGCGATCCCTCCGCTCGCGTTGAAGCGATCGACCGCCCATTGCGTGGCGCGAATGCCATTCTCTCCGGGTGCAGCGGCAATGCCCGATCGCGGTGCAAGCAGGCCGATGCGCAGCGGCTTGTTTTGCGCGATAGCGGGGCAACCGACGCCCCCCGCTGCCGACAGTGCACCGGCTGCCGCCGCGGATTTCAAAAGCGTACGACGCGAAAGTCGCATCCTTTCCTCCCTGGGACTACTGGTTTTGTATTTGCGGCCGACGATGCTCTTTTGTTGTTATCGCCAAGCTTTGCCGATCGATGATATACGGCGAGGATCCAGGCAACAAGCGAGCGAGATGCCACGCTGAGACGCCGCGCATGATCAGTGCCGCTCGCTGCCTTGCAGGAAAGCGTCGATGTCGCTTGCGGAAAGCGTCCAATCGTTGTCGAGATTGGCGACCACATCCTGCATGAAGCGTTCGGAGAGGCGAATGGCGCGATCCTTCTCGCCCAGATAATCGAACAGGATCGCGAGCGCGAGCTGGCGCGGGCTGTCGCCCTCGTACGTCCACTCGAAACCGTAGTTGGTGAAGCGCTGCACGTCATAGTGCTCGTCCAGACGGGTGCCATCGACCGTCACCACCAGCCCGTCGATCGTGCGTTTTCCCTCGTATGTCTTCATGGCTCACATCGACACCGTCGCGCGCGTGAAGCTTTCTACATAATCCATCAGCCTGTCGGTTTTCTTGGCGGCGACCGCGCCGTTGCCTTTGGCGATGGCGCGCGCCTGCTCGGCGTGCAACCGCGCGCACAGCGGCAGGTCGGCCGCCGCGCGGTAGTGCATGTACCAGAAGCGGCGCGAAAGCCCCTGCAGCAGCTTCATGGAGCGTGCCGCATAGTCGTTGTGCGCCGCCTCGATCATGAGCTGGTTGAATTCGCGATCGAGCCGCATGAACGAGATATCGTCATTGGTCCGGGCAGCGCGCTCCATTCCGCGGGCGATCTCGAGCATGCCGGTGCGCTGCTCGCGTGTTGCCCGCTCGGCGCCCGCCCGGCTCAGCAGCCGCTCGAGCTCGCGGCGCACTTCGAGCAGCAGAAGCTGATGGCGCGGGTTGATGTCCGACACCAGAATGCCCTTGCGCGGCAGGATGGTTACGAGACCCTCTCTCGCCAGTCGCTGCAGGGCTTCCCGGATCGGCGTGCGTCCGATCCGGCAGGCGACCGAGAGCATCTGCTCGGAAAGGATGTCCCCGGGCTTGAGCCGCAACGTTACGATCTGCTCCTCGATCATGCGGTAGGCGCGCTCGGTAAGCGTCTCGATCCGCGGCATGGCCGACGCGCCGCGCCGGGACGGGTGCGCCCGCCGCCCGGCTGCACGAGCTGCGGACCTGCCAGTTGCAACATCGTGAAGCCGCATGCGCCGTGCCCGCACCATCCGCCAACGGATACCGGTGATATATGTCTCGTATATTAGAGCGGATTTCTACGCAATCGGCTCAATGACGCGGTCTCGTGGCTGGGTGTATCTCTTCCCGGGGCGGAGATCGCCCTACATGCATCTAATGATTGACCATGTCCGCCACCTGCCTCACCACCGCCTGCGGCGTCTGGTAAACCTCTCGCACGATCTCTTGCACGGCGTCGCCCGCGACCGGATTGATCTCGAGCTGCATCTTGCCGGCTTCGGCCATGAAGGTGGGGTACGTCATGGTCGTCATGAATGCATCTCGCAAAGCGGAGAGCCGGTCGGGAGGAATGCCCGGCGGCGCCAGAAACGGCCGCCCCATGGGTTGGCGCGCAAACGTCAGCCTGAAGATCTGTTTCTGCTCGTCCGTGCGGGCAAAGCTCATCACCAGAGGCACATTCGGCAAGTCGGGATGTGTGCGCAGCGAGAGCTGCACCAGGATGCTGATCTTGCTTTCGTCGAGCCAGGACTTGTGGGTGGCGACCACGCTCGACCAGGACCAGCCGCAACGGCCCATGACCTCGCCGCGCTCCATTGCCAGATCAATGTCGTTGCCGCCGGGATACCCGGTGATGATCTTGAAGCGGGTGCCGATGGTGCCGTTAAGCACCTTCGGAAAGACATCGGTATCGGCGGCTGGCCCGCTGCCGCCCACCGTGAACTCTCGCTGCATGACGTCTTCGAGCCTGGTGACGCCGGTTGTGTGCCAAGCGGCGCAGACGCTGACCTCCTCGTTCATGCTGCCGATCCAGGCGAACTTGGCGGCATCGAACTGCGCCCTGGTCGAGCCGAACAGGGGATCGAACGCCACACCGCGGGCAATGGTGCCGAATGCACTGCCATCCCTGGGAGCGACATTGTAGAGCCAGTTGGCGAGCACCAGGCTGCCGGCCCCGGGCATGTTCTTCGGCACGATCGCGGGAGACCCGGGAATGAACCGCCCCATGTGCCGCGCCAGCGCGCGGGCATACACGTCGTAGCCGCCGCCGGCGCTGTAGCCGATATAGAGATCGATGCTCCTGCCCCGGTAGAAATCGGCGGCGGTTTGCGCGCGGCCGCCCGCCGGGGAAAGCGCGAGCAAGGCCGCCGCGAGAGCGGACATCAACGACAGGCGCATGCTTGTCTCATGCTCAGACGCGCCGATGCAGCCGATGCTCGAGCCACAGCAACAGCGCATTTGCGAGCGCGGCGAACGTAAACAGGAAAACCGCGACCGCAATCATCTCCTGCGTCTGTAAGAGCGACATGGCATTCATGATCAGAAATCCGAGCCCCTGCTTCGCGGCGAACATTTCCGCCAGCAGGACACCGAGCAGCGTCACCGTCAAGCCGATCCGCAGGCCGGAGATGACCTCGGGCAGCATGGCCGGAAAGAGCACCATCATGACGGTCTGCCAGCTCGACAGCCGCATGCTGCGCGCGGTCCTCAGATGCACCGGCGAGATGTTGCGGATCGCCGCCATTGTCAGCAGAGCGACCGGCAGTATCCCGTGCAAGGCGCCGAACGCGGTCCGGCCTGAAATGCCGAGCCCGAAGATCAGGAGGATCATCGGATAGAGCGTGATCTTCGGCAATGAATAGAGCGCAACCAGGATCGGCTCGCCCACGGCGCCGGAGAGGCCGTGTGCCCCCATCCACACTCCGATCGCAAGCCCGATCGCGTAGGCAAGGAGGAGCGCGGCTGCAAAGGCTGTGGCGGTAGCGGCGGCGTTCGCGGCAAATCGCCCGGTCGTTATCAGGCGGGCAAGATAGGTCAGCGTCGGCACGGGTCCGGGCAGCGCCGTCTCCCCGACGAGATGATGCAGAGCCTGCCACATCAGGATGAGGACGATCGCGATCGCGAGTGTGTCGACGGCGCGGCGTGTTGCGATCACGACGGCTCGCGCCCCCGCCGCGCGGCCCAGCGCAGATCCCAGGCATGCAGCGCCATGTTCACGAACGTCGCGGTGATCAAGAGGAACAGCATCAGCGCGTACATCCGAGAATTATTGAAGTCGGCATAGGCATCGGCGATATCACGCCCCAGCCCGGACGGTGCCAGGATGAACTCGCTCGCGATCACGGCGATGAAGGCGTAGCTGACCGACAGCTTGACCCCGGTGAACAGATACGGCGCGGCGGCCGGAAGCTGCAGCCGTAACGCGGTCGCAACAGTGCCCATGCGATGCACGCGCGCCACCTTGCTCAATACTGGCGGGACACGATCGAGGCCGTTCAAGGTCGCGATGATCATCGCGACCAGGGCGGTGGCCACCCCGATCAGCAGGATCGGGACGAGCGAGAGGCCGAAGATCGCGATCAACACAGGGTAGAAGATGAAGATCGGCACGGCATAGTAGGTTGCAAACAGCGGATCGAGCCCCGCGCGCAGCCTGGGCAACGCATGGACAAAAAGGCCCAGCGCGAAGCCGAGCACGACGGCGAGCGCCGCCGCGGCTGCAATGACGCCCAGCGTCTGCACGATGTCGCCGTTGATGCTGCCGGACCGCAGGATGGCGGCGAGCGAGGCGACCATGTCAGAAGGCGGTACCATGACGCGGCGGTCGATCAGGCCGAAGCGGCATGCGCCCTCGAGCGCACCGATCGCTACTGTGATGACAAGGAGCCTAATCCACGCCACGGGGGTCATTGCGCGGCGATCCCGCCCGAATGCCCCAGCGCCTTCATCGATTCGCCGCGCAGATTCTCCCACAGCCGGCCGGTGATCTCCGCAAAAGCAGGCTCGCGCACGATGGTGCTGTCGCGCTCGCGCATCCAGCCGGTCGCAATGATGTCAAGGAAACGGCCAGGCCGGGCCGACATTGCCCCCACCCGGTCCGAGAGCATCGCCGCCTCGTCGAGCGCATGGGTGATCAGGAGAACGGTCGCGCCAGTGCTTCGCCAGAGGCGCAGCACCTCCTCTCCCATCAGCAGTCGGGTCTGCGCGTCGAGCGCCCCAAACGGCTCGTCGAGGAGGATGAGGCGCGGTTGCAATACCAGAGTTCGGGCGATGCAGACGCGCTGGCGCATGCCGCCCGAGAGCTGCGGCGGGTAGGCGCGCGCGAAATCCCGCAAACCGAGGAACACCACTGCATCCTCCACGCGCCGACGGACTTCGGCCGCCGACACGCCGGCGCGCCGCAGACCGAAGGCGACGTTGTCCCAGACGTTGAGCCAGGGAAAGCTGGCGTCCTCCTGGAACACCACCCCAAGCCCATCGGGAACGTCACCAAGGACGGGGCGTCCTTCGAACGTGACTGTTCCCTGCGTCGGCCGCTGAAGGCCGGCGAGGATTTCAAGCAGCGTCGACTTGCCGCAGCCAGAGGGTCCGACAACCGAGAAGAATTCTCCCATGCGCAGATCGAGATCGACCGGGCCGAGCGCATGCACCGGGGAATGCCCGGCCGCCGCAGGATAAACCCGCGTCACGCCCTTAAGCTGCGCATGGATTGCGCCGTTCTCGCCGCTCATTTCTTCACGGGCTTCAGGTCGCTCGGCAGGAACGACGTGTCGATCATTCTCGTGAGATCGACCTCCTTGTCCAGCGAGCCCACGAACTTCATCGCCCGCACCACGTTCTCAAGCCCTTGCATCTCGATCTGCCCCTCGCTCCAGAATTTCGCCTCCACCAGCTGATTGATCAGGGTCTCCACATCCTTTGGCGGCAGCGGCTCGTAGACCTTGCTCAGGATCCGGATCGCCTCCTGTGGATGCGCATAGATGAACCGCACCCCCTCGCGGCGACCGGCGAGAAGCGCGCGCAGCTTGTCGGGATGATTTGCCATGAGGCTTGTGGTCGCAATGCCAACCGCCGGTGGCAGAAGAGGAAGATCCTTGGGGCCGAGCAGGACGCGGTACTTGCTCTCCCCGCCCCGAGTGAGAAACAGAATGCCGGGAATGCTGGTGGCGTCCACAACGCCGTTCTCGAGCGCCGTGAGCGCCCCAGAGAGGCTGCCGAGCGCGACCCGCTGGACATCGTCAGGCTTGAGGCCAGCCTGCTCGAATACCAACACCGCCGTCATCTCGCCCAGCGACTTCGGATTGCTGATGGCGAACTTTTTTCCCTTGAGATCCTTAACCGACCTGATCGGTGAGTTAGGCATCACGATCACGACGTTGTCAGCGAGCGAGCGCGAGCCGAGGTTGACGATCTTGATGTCCTGCCCCTGCTCGATGGCGGCAATCACCGGGGCAGGCGAGACATCACCGAACCCAAGATCGCTGGCAATCGCGCTGCGCACCGAAGTGCCGCCGCCGGCGCCCGAGATCACGCCGGTGATGTCGATCCCGGCCTGCTTGAAAAAGCCCTTCTCGATGGCGATGGCGTAAGGCGCTCCTGATGGATCCGCCTTGTACTGGGTGATGACAACGTCCTCGGCGCTGGCGGCCCCACTCGCCATGACGAGCAGCGCGGCGGCGATGCTGATTGTGATCCTCGACATCGTTTTCCTCCTCTCGACTTTTCTTGATTGCAGCTGCGCAGCTTTCAGTGCAGCCCGTTCCCGGTAAGATTGAAGCAATCCTCTCCGCGTCTTGCGCGGGCTTGATCCCAGCATCGATCTCCTTGCGTAGAAGATGCGTGGACGGCCGGACCAAGCCGTGGTCACGCCAGCGGTGACGATCGAATTCAAATCGACCGCGCAATGCTCTATTATCAAGCGGGAACAGGGACCGCCAATATAAAGCCAATGCAACGGTCTTCTAATGCAGACGTGGGCGGGCCGTTCCTTTGGCACTGGGCGGCAGTTCTCTGCCTTGCCGCGCTGTGGGCTGCCACCGCGAGAGCGGCGGCCGCCGAGCATTATCCCGACCGGCCGGTGAAAATCATATCGGATTCCGCACCCGGCAGCGCGGTGGACGTCACGCTTCGGATCATTGCCGACCGGCTCGGCCGCTTGCTGGGCCAGCAGGTGATCGCGGTCAATCATCCGGGAGCGGGCGGCGCCATTTCCGCTCGCGTCGCGGCGGATGCCGAGCCTGACGGGTATACGTTGTACATGCCCACTCTTTCGGCGTTCCTGTCGACGCCGGGAAGGGCGGCAAATCTTCCGCTCGAGCTGCCGCGCGACTTCACGCCGATCGGCTCGATGGTGCAGCAGCCAATGTTCGTTGCGGTCGCCCCCGGGCTCGGAGTCGGGACGCTGCCGCAGCTGATCGCGCTTGCCCGCAAGCGGCCAGGCGAGATTTCCTACGCCGCGACCGGCATCGGCAGGCTGACCCACCTCACCGGAGAGCTGTTGCAGGAGCGAGCCGGGATCAAGCTGCTTCTAGTGCCTTATTCCGGCGGGCCGAGCCAGGCGATGAACGACATCATCGGCGGCCGGGTGGGCATGATCATCGAAGGTTATCCGGGAGTCGCAGGCGCGATCCAGGCGGGCACGATCAAGGCGATTGCCGTCGGCTCCGTGCAGCGCGTGCCCGACTTCCCGGATCTGCCGGCGATTGCGGAGACTCTCCCCGGCTTCGAGGCGGTGGGATGGCAGGGGCTGGTGGCACCGGTGGGCACGCCGGAGGCCATTGTCCGCAGGGTCGGCGAGGACCTGCGCAAGGTGCTCGACGAACAGGAGGTGAAGAAGCAGTTTGCCACGCGCGGCGGATACGCACGTCCGATGACGCCCGCCGAGGTCATCGACTTTGTTCGAGCCCAGCAGCAGATATGGAATCCCATCCTGGAACGGCTCGCCCAGAACCCGAGATGATGTGTGCCCTGCTCGCCACTTTCATGTGAGCGGCCACGCGAAACTGAGCTGATGTCCATCGGGATCGGTGAGATGGAAGAATCGCTCACCCCATTCGGCGTCGCGCGGCGCGGTATCGGGGCGGTAGCCGGCTGCAATCACGGTGGCATGCAGCGCATCAACGTTGGAATGATAGAAGATGACGCGCCCCCACCAGGTCCAGGTCCGCGCGAGGGGCTGCGCGATCAGATTGAGAAAACCCCGCCCGGCCCGGAAGCTGGTGAATGCTGTGTCCTCTCCGCCATGCACGACCGCAAACCCCAGAATGCGATAAAAGCGCACCGCGCGCGCCATGTCATGGGTCGCAAGCGTCACCGCGCTGATGCCATCGATCATATCGGAATGCTCCTGGGGACAATGAGGTGAGCCGTCTGCGATTGAGCTTTGCCTGCGGCAACTACGATCGCATGGCGGCGTTGCGGACGGGGGATGTGGCCGTCGAAGGCATCGATCTCAACTATGTTGCAATCGACTCGCCGCGCGAGATCTTCGATCGCATGGGGAATGGGCTCGAATTCGATGTTGCCGAGTTCTCCGCCTCCGAGTTCATCAGCCGCTTCGCGCGCGGCGACTGTCCGCTGGTCGCAATTCCGGTGTTTCCATCGCGCGTATTTCGCCACAGCCACATCTACATCAACCGGCACTCGGGGATCAAAACTCCGAAGGACCTGGAGCACAAGCGCGTGGGCGTCGCGCTCTATACGCAGACAGCGGCGGTATGGATTCGCGGCCACCTCGCGCATCAATACGGCGTCGATCTCTCGACCATCCGCTGGGTGGAGGGCGCGGTGGAGAAAAGCGGCCGTCACGGTAACCCGAGCGCACCACCGCTGCTCGTGTCTGCGGCAATCGAGCGCAACGACGGCGGCGCCTCGATCGGCGAGCTGCTCGCGGCAGGCAAAATCGACGCCCTCGCCGGCGGGCGGCATCTGCGTGCGCATCCCGACGTGATCCCACTGTTTCGGGACGCGGGTGCTGTCGAGCGCGCCTTCTACCGGCAGACCCGCGTCTTTCCCATCATGCATCTGGTGGCGATCAGGCGCGATCGGTACGAGCACAATCCCTGGATCGCATGCAGTCTGTATAACGCCTTCGTCGAGGCCAAGAACCGCGCGCTCGTCGGGCTGCATCGGAGCGGCGCGCACCCCTCCATGCTGCCGTGGGTCCACGAGGCGGTGCAGGAGATCGACGAGCTGTTTGCAGGCGACCCCTGGCCCTATGGCATCGCCGCCAATCGTCCCACGCTCGAGGCGCTGGTGCAGTACATGGCGGAGCAACACCTCATTGCGCAGGCTCTGCCCATCGAGGAGCTGTTCATTGCAATTGCAAGCTCATAGCTCGCCGGCAGAAAAGAAATCGCGCAGCTCGCGACAGGTCTCCTCCGGCGCTTCGTCCGCGAGATAGTGGCCGCAGGGGAGCGCCTTGCCGGCCACGATGTTGGAGGCGTAACGCGGCCAGATCTCCATGGACTTGTGATTGCGGCCGACGCCACCGGTTGCGCCCCACAGCAGCAGCAGCGGGCAGTCGATCCTGCGCCCGGCCGCAAAATCCTCCTCGTCCATGGCGAGGTCGACACCATGGGTGGCGCGATAATCCTCGCACATGGCGTGGACGGTTGCAGGATTGCGGAAATAGCGCTTGTACTCGGCCAGCGTCGCGGGGTCGAAAAAGGAGAGTCCCTTCTCAGTCTTGGACAGCTTCTTCTCGATGAAATAGTCGGGATCGGCGCCCATCAGCCGCTCCGGAAAATCGTAGGGCTGAATCATGAAGAACCAATGCCAAGAGAAGGTGCCCCAAACCCGAGTCACATGATTAAGGAGGTGATGCTGCGGAATGATGTCGAGAATGGCAGCGCGCGCGACCTTGCTCGGATGATCGAGGCACATGCGATGAAGCACGCGCGCGCCACGATCATGACCCGCAGCATGGAAACGCTCGTGGCCGAGCGCCGCCATGACCTCGACCTGGTCCTGCGCCATGGCGCGGAACGAGTAGCCGCTATGGTCCGCGCCGCCGGGCGGTTTTTCCGAGTCGCCGTAGCCGCGCAAATCGGTGGCCACGACCGTGAACTGGGAAGCGAGGCGCGGAGCGATTTTGTGCCAGGACAGATGCGAGAAGGGGTTGCCGTGCATGAGCAGGAGCGGCGGACCGGTGCCGCCATGCACCGTGACGATGCGGGCGCCGCTCGTCTTTATCTCACAACGGATGAAGCCTTCGAACATCGGCCAGCATTGCGAGCCGAGGGCTGCGCCGATGTCAAGCCGCGATGATGGCGAGCTCCCGTCCGCCTCAGTGCGTGAGAACGATGAACTCGGTCATCCGGCCGGTCTCGCGTCCAAGCCCATCATCCGAGATCACCAGCGAGGAGCCGGGCATGAGGAGCTCGCCGATGCGATCCACGGCCTCCTTCGGCATCTCGATGCGCTCGAGCGCCTGCGCCGCGGTCGAAGGCGACTTGGCGGGAATGGCGGGCATGGCGACTGGCTCGCGTCCCCTTCGCCGACTCATTCGGCGCCAATCCTCGTAAATGGTCCCGTCGGTCGGAACGGTCATCAGGTTCCAGCGCATGCCGGAGCCGTCCTCCGTCGGGCCGAGCGCGGTGAAAACATGCAGGCCGAGAGGACGGTCGAGTTCATCAATTGTGACCGGCATGTCGAAGATCGGAACCATGCCCTGACGGACAAAAATCCTCTTCTCCTTGCGGCTCACGAATACGGCCACCTGGCCCGTGTGCTTGAGCGGCTGATCGACCGATTTCCTGCGCGAGGGAGCTGCGGCAGGTTTGGCTTTATCGTCCGTGGGCGCGGGCTTCACAATTTCATCCACTGCACCCGGTGCGGGAGTTGCCTCGCCTGGGGCCGGCACCTCGACGGACTTGCGCAGATCGGCAGGAACAGTCGGAGCATCGACCGGATGCTCCGGTAAGGTCTCGGCAACCTTCACCGGCCGCTCGGCGCGGCCCTCCGTCGCATTATTGTTCATCGCGACGCTGGGCTCGGACGGCTTCTCCCTGGGCACGAACAGCTTCGGGTGCTCGAACGCGACGGGCTCGATCTCATGACGCGAGACGACGAAACGCACCCCAAGCTGCGTAATGGGCCAGAGCTTGCGGGCGAAATCATGCGAGGTGCGGATGCAGCCGTGTGAGGCGGGATGACCGGGCAGCACCCCCTCGTGCAGCGCCACGCCCGACCAGGTGATTCGCTGCATGAACGGCATGGGCGCGCCGCTATAGAGGTTGGAATGGTGGTAGCGGTCCTTCTCGATGATGCTGAACACGCCCATGGGCGTCGGATGGCCGGGCATGCCCGTGGAGACGGGGCCCTGCGCGACCCGCACGCCGTTGCTGTAGAGCGTGACCTTCTGGGTCGTGATGTTGACGGCAATCTGCAGCGGGCCCTTTGGCAGTTCGCCAAAGCCCTCATCCTTCGGCGCGGGGGCGCGCTCTCGATAGCCATAGGATGGGGTCCGCACCCGACGGGAGGGGTAGCTGCCATACCATCCCCCCTGGAAAGGCGAATACCCGAGCCGGCGGTAATACGCATCAGATGGACTTGTCAGTCCGGCAAGGAAAGCCACCGCCACGCTCGAAACCAATGCCATCCGCACGGCAAGAGCTCCGGCACGATCAGGCACAACTCCCACGATATTCGCCAAAGCCCCCTCCAATTTTTGCCCCAATCAACGTGTGCTCGGGGCAGCACCAGTCCACAATGCACAATCTCCGCTCTGCACGCGCAGATGGGACGGACTGATTCTATCCCCGCACAATATGCGCCGCGCGCGCATCATGTCGATGATTTACGCACGGCGTCATCCGCCCATGCTGACGCGATTCGGTAAATGAATCCCCGCACCCGAGCCGCATGGCGGCATCGGTCCATCTCATTGAGACGCAAAGGCAATTTGGCAGTACCGGAGGCGCCGATCAGTCACGTCGAAACGCCCTCCACCGCGCAACGCGACGCTTCCCAGTTGTCGTTTTTTCGCCCGATGCGACTTTGCGGCAACGCTCTTCCCATCTGAGCGGCCGCTGGGGGATCGCTACCCAGTCCCGATCAGCCGCCGCGTCCGCCGCCAGCGGAAAGAATGGCTCGCGTCGCGTGATCCGGGCCGAAATCGTCAGCCCCATGGATGGAGAGCAGATCTGAAAGTCGGGTCCGCGCGCGATTGACCCTGCTCTTGATGGTCCCTACCGCGCAATCGCAGATCGCGGCGGCCTCCTCATAGGAGAATCCCGAGGCGCCTACGAGAATCAGGGCTTCGCGCTGATCGGGCGGCAGCTTCGCGAGCGCCACACGAAACTCCTCGAACTCGACCCGGCTCTGCTGCTCGGGATGCGATTTGAGGGACTCGGCATAGCTTCCATCGGTATCCTCGACCTCCCGCCGGCGCTTGCGGTATTCCGACCGAAACAGGTTGCGCAGGATGGTAAAGAGCCACGCGGACATGTTGGTGCCGGGCTGGAACGAATGGATGTTCGCCATGGCACGCAACAGCGTCTCCTGCACGAGATCGTCCGCACGGTCGACGTTCCCGCATAGCGATATGGCGAACGCGCGCAGGCTCGGAACGGCCGCGAGCATTGCATCACGTACCGAAGGTCGCATCGTCATCGAAGCGGCCCTTTTTCCGAGCTTTCGTCCGCTCGATCGACCCCGACGAGCGAACCTGACCCTGAGCTGGTCTCTCCCGCGTCTTTCCGCTCGGTGACAGCGTTGGCCCCCGGGCCAGCGCCGTCGAGCTCGTTCAACAACTCTCGGAAGCGATCGGGCACGCCTTGCTTGACGACGTCGTCATAAACGCGTTGGAGGATATCGCCCAAACGTCGCTGATCCTCGCGGCTGAGGCGGCCTGCTGGTTTGGTTGAACGGACGTCCGTCTGCATTTCGACCCTTGTATCCCGGGGGCGGTCTGGGCCGGCGCCAGAAGGTCCGACCTGCGACCTGACCAGCTCGACCTAAGTTGCTTCAATCCCTTCTTTTTTTCGTCCCGCAGCAGCTCCAGCGGGCGGGCTGCGGGCCCCGTCTCTGCCTGATCAGGGCATAACGTGATGCAAAACCGTTCGTTCCGCCCGCTGGAACTTTATTGTGGCATGGTTGTTTCCGCTGTTATCCTTCAGGAAGTCAAGGGAGGGTCCGGTGCCGAATTCATCCGCCGTAGCACAATACCTGCCTTTTTTGCGCCGCTATGCGCGGGCCCTGACCGGCAGCCAAGCCTCGGGCGATGCCTACGTCGCGGCCACGCTGGAGGCCCTGATCACGGACCGTTCCGTCATCGACGATGCGCGCGGACCCCGCGTCGCCCTTTATCGCCTGTTCACGAAGATCTGGAGTTCGGTCCCCGTGAACGGGGTGGCAGGACCGGCGCAGGATCTGCTGCCGGGCGAGCAAAAGCTTGCCCACGTGACCCCCCTTCCCCGGCAGGCCTTTCTTCTTGTCGCGCTCGAAGGGTTCTCGGAGCCTGATGCCGCGCGCATCCTCGACGTCGATGTCGTGAAGCTGCGAGCGCTGGTCGAGGAATCCGGGCGCGAGCTCGCCGCCGAAATTGCCACCGATGTGCTCATTATCGAGGACGACACTTTCATCGCCATGGAGCTCGAGACGCTGGTCGAAGGGCTTGGCCATCGCATTTTGGGCGTCGCCCGTACCCACACGGAGGCGCTGGCGCTTACCAGGAAAAAACGGCCGGGGCTCATCCTCGCGGATATCCAGTTGGCTGACGGCAGCTCCGGGCTTGACGCCGTCAACGAGCTGCTGACCTCGTTTGAGGCGCCGGTGATCTTCATCACCGCCTACCCCGAGCGCTTCCTCACCGGAGAACGACCGGAGCCGGCGTTCCTGATCGCCAAACCGTTCCAGCCGGCAACGGTTTCCGCCGTCGCAAGCCAGGCGCTGTTTTTCGAACGCAGCGCCAAAAGCCGCAAGCGTCGCGTCGCGGTCTGAGGCGCGCCGCGCGCGATTGCTTGGCGCATCTTTCGTCCGCAGGCAGGGCGTGCGCTGAGGCTGCCGTGGCGCTCACGAATGGCGCTGGAGCGAGAAGCCGATCAGGAGGCCCACGGCGGCAGCGACGCCCAGCATGACTAAAGGCCTGTTCTCGACCTCGGCGGACAGGCGTCGCACGGCATCAGTGCCGGCCCTTGCTGCTTCGTTGCCGACATAGGTCGCGTTGCCGCGAAACCGTTCGGCAAGGCTGCTCAATGCCGACGCAACGGCCTCACCGATACCGTCGGCAGCGAGAGCAGCGTTCACGGACGTGCGGTTGCCGATCCGCTGCAGATGGCTTTCGAGACTTCGCAGGCGCCGGTCGAGATCGCGGAGATTCGAAGAAAGCGCGGCAGATGGATGGCGGAGCATTTTTGGGTCCCGTTTTCGATGATCAATTGAACCGTCCCGGCGCGCGAAAGTTCCCCCTATGGCGCCACAAACACACGGGCGCAGCCGACTGTGTCGACTGCGCCCGAGACACCGGCCGAGCACGGGGAGGGGGAAATGGGCGGCCGGCTGCCATGACAATGCAGAGGCCATTCGGTTGGTTCCGGAGAAAAATCGATCCGCCAGGGCACGGATCCTGAGCGCTCCCCATCCCTTTGAGTCTGCGCCTGCGTCTTCGGGGTCCCTCCCGGACGGCGAATTTGCCGGCGCGGCGGGTGAACCTACCAGACGGTTAATGCGACTAACGGGCACAGGGATCGTGGGAGCAACACATGTTGCGTCAATCTCGATATTTCGTTGCCTGCTGTGGCGCCGTTTTCGCCGTTGTATCCTTTGGGATCGGGCTCGAGGTTTCCTCCACCACAGCGGCAACATCGGCCCAAGGCCCCGTCGCGATCAACCGCGCGCTTAAGGCCGATCGGCTGCCGCTGCTTCCTGCGACAACCCATAATGCAGTCACCGATCCGGTTGCCATCAAGGCTCCGCCCGCTCCGGCGCCCAGGCCGGTTCTGCTGGAGGGATGCGAGCCGATCATGAGCACCATTGGCCAGCCGCCACTCTCCCGCGTCGCCGGGCGCTGCCTTTCCTGACAAGCCCGATCGGCTTCCCGGATTCATTATTGCAGGCGAGCGCGGGCATCGCCGTGCTTGCCCCGACAGCCGTGCGACGCCTCAATGGCCGGGCTGCTCCTGCCGCTGCAATCGGTTGCGGACCGCAAGCCGCAATCTGGCGGCAATCGAGTTGCTTCGGCTGCGTCGGGAAGCGAGGCGACACACGGCTCCTCCGGAACTTTGACATAACATGACGATTAAAGGAGCTAAGCGCCGCGGTGCCCGCAGCGGGAATGCCGGCTGATTTCTTTTACAGCCCCCTTTGAAGTCCCACTCCCGCTCCGACAAAATCATTGGGCGGGTACTGAGCTGGATTGGCTCGTGGAGCGGCCGACCCACCAGCCCGAGAAAAGAACGTGTCCCACTCGCAAGGCAGAGAGTTCTCCGGCGCCGCCAACGAAGCCCAAGACACGCCGCCGGCCCTGCAGTCGTTTCTCACCGCGCTCGACATAGGTCCGCTGGGCACGTGGTGCTGGGACCTGCGCTCGCACCACCTGACGTGGTCGAGCAACTTGGCGGATTTTCATGGCGTACCCGACGGCCATGCCGGCGGCACCTTCAGCATGGCGCCAGGCGATCTACCGGCGGCCAATGCCGCCGGCCCGCTCGCCGCCATCCACAAGGCACTCGAGAGCAGGGAGCCCTGTCGACTGGAATACCGTGTTGCGGCCCCCGATGGGCGGGGGGAACGCTGGTTCGAGGCTTCGGCGACGGTCGTGATGGAGGGCGGCGCGGCCGTGCAGTTGCTGGGCATGTGTCGCGACATTACCGAACGCCTGCACATCCATCGCGAGGTGCGGGTGCGGGCACGCCAGCAGGAAATGCTGGCCCGGCTCGGCGAGCGGGCGCTCACCGAAAGCGATCTGCAGAAATTCTTCAACGAGGTGGTGGCCACCCTGGGCGATATCCTGGACGTCGAGATGGTCAAAATCCTCGAGCTGATGCCCGGGGATGCCGAACTCCTGCTCCGCGCGGGGATTGGTTGGGCGCCTGGACGCGTGGGCAGCGCGACCGTCCCGACCGCGCGCGATTCACAAGCAGGCTACACGCTTGCCTCCGGCCGTGCCGTAGTGGTGGAAAACCTCAAGGCCGAGACCCGATTCTCCGGCGAGCCCCTGCTGAACGATCATAGCGTCGCAAGCGGAATCACGGCGCCGATCGCCGGCCACGACGGTCGCGCCTATGGCGTGCTCGGCGCGCACACCGCCAAGCGGCGCCGATTCCACGATTACGACGTTGCGTTCATGGCGGCGGTCGCAAATGTGGTCGCCGGCGCGATCCAACGTCGCCAGCTGGACCAGCGCCACGAGCTGATGATCCGCGAGCTGCGCCACCGCTCCGGAAACCTGTTCTCGCAGCTCTTGGCCTTGTTCTCGCAGACGGCCAAGAGCTCGCGCAGCCTCGGCGATCTGGTCACCAAGTACGAGGCGCGGGTGCTTGCGTTGGCCAATGCGCACCGCCTGATCACCGAAGGCGGCTGGAAGTCGACCTCGCTGCACGAGCTGCTCAACACGCTGCTCGCTCCCTACCTTGACCGCATCTCTTTCAGCGGCCCCAACGTCTTTCTCGAGCCCGATCCCACCTTCGGCCTGAGCATGGCGGTGCATGAGCTCGTCACCAATGCCGGCAAGCATGGCAGCCTGAGCGAGGCCGCCGGGCGAGTTGGCCTCGCGTGGTCGGTGACGCGCACGCAGCAGGGCCTCACGCTGGTGCTCACGTGGCAGGAACGCGGAGGTCCCGCGCCCAAGCGCATCCGGCGTCCGGGGTTTGGCTCCCGCCTGATCAATATGGTGATCGAGCGTCAGCTCAACGGCAAGGTCGTGCAATCGTTCAGCTCGCAAGGTCTTGATGCAACGCTCACCGTTCCGCTCACGCACGAGCGCTGGCCAGGGGCGGCGCGCGCACCAGCGTGACCACCCATCTGCATTGAGGGGGTCAGGGGTTGGGTCAGGGGTGAGGCACCTCACCCTATCGTCGCTTATGGTGCTGGGCCGCTTCCAGCACGGCGGCTACGATGCCGGCATAACCGGTGCAGCGGCACAGGTGACCGCTGAGCACATCCACTACCTGCCCTTCGGTAGGCTGCGGATTGCGCTCAAGATAATCCGTAAACGACATGAGAATACCGGGGGTGCAGAACCCGCATTGCAGGGCGTGGTTGCTCTGAAATGCCTGTTGCAGCGGGTTGAGCGCCCCGTCCGGACCGGCAAGCGATTCGACCGTGCTCACGGTTCTGCCTTCCGCCTGCACGGCAAGCATCAGGCACGAGCGCACCGCGCGTCCATCGAGCAGAACCGTGCAGCACCCGCATACTCCGTGCTCGCATCCGACATGGGTTCCGGTCGCGCCCAGCACATGGCGGATGAAATCAGAAAGCAGCATGCGGGGCTCCACCTCGCCCGCGAGCTTGCGCCCATTGAGCGTGAGGCTCACGCGCGCGCGCTCGTTCCGGCTCACGCGGCGCATTGCAGAGCCTCCCGAACGACCAGCGGGCCAATGCGCCGCAGGAGGTCGCGGCGCATATGCGCCGTCGCATGAATGTCGTCGTGGCCTCGGAGCTCCCAGGCTAGCCGCTCGATCGCATCCCGAACGGCGGAGGCGTCGCTCGCACGGATTCGACGGACGGCGGGGCGGTCGGCCGCGCCGCCAACCCCGATGCGGACGTGATCGGTATCTTCCGCGATCGCTGCAACGGCAATGATGGCAAAATCGCCGTGACGGCGGCTGACTTCGCGGAACGCCGCCGCACCGGCCCGCACGGGAAAGCGCACCGCCGTGATCAGCTCGTCGCCTTCGCGCGCCGTCATCAGCATGCCTTTCTGGAACTCATTCGCCGCCACCACCCGCGTGCCCCTGCGCGAGCGCAACACGACCTCGCCAGCAAGCACCGCGAGCGCCAGCGGAATCTCGGAGGCGGGATCAGCGTGCGCGATCGAGCCGCAGACGGTGCCTCTATTGCGCGTCTGGAAGTGGCCCACGAACGGAAGGACGGCAGAGAGGAGCGGAAGCTTGTGCGCAAGCGGCGGCCAGGCCAGTAACGCATTCTGGGTTACCGCGGCGCCCACTTCGATGCTGCCCTCCAACTCGCGTATGCAATCGAGCTCGGGAACCCGGGTGATGTCGACAAGGACCGCGGCGTCGACTACGCGCAGATTGAGCATGGCCATGAGCGTCTGGCCCCCGGCCAGAATGCGCGCATCCTCGCCATGCTCGGCGAGCACATCGAGCGCCTCTTCGACCGTGTCCGGGCGCACATAATCGAACGGACGCGGCTTCACACGCGGTCTCCGTGCGCCTCCAAGCCGAGGTCAGTGGGCGCGGCAGGCTCGGCGCCCGCGATCAGCGCGTGAATGCGGCGCGGGGTCGCCGGGAGCACGACATCCCTGACCTCGAGCGCGTCCGCAATGGCATTGGCAATGCAGGCCGGCACGCTCATGCAATTGCCTTCCGCCAGCCCCTTGGCTCCCAGCGGCGTAAACGGCGACGGCGTCTCCTGGTGGAGTATCTCCACCGGCGGGATCTCGCCGACCGTCGGAACGAGATAGTCCGCGAACGTGCCGGTGAGAAACTGGCCGCTCTCGTCATAGACGAACTCCTCATAGAGCGCTGCGGCGATGCCCTGAACGTAGGCGCCGCGCATCTGCCCCTGCGCGATCATCGGATTGAGCATAGAGCCGGCATCATGCATAGAGATGTAGCGGTCGACGCGCGCATGATAGGTCAAGGGATCAATCTCGACGCCGCACATGTCGAAGACGAACCCGTAGGTCAGCGACGTGTTGATGCGGTCGTCGCCCGACGGCGGCTCGAGCTCG
>Ga0306920_100000354_pt1 | contig 52907 bp, 43 predicted proteins | sample flu12Cox44000170_FD_204666 | JGI IMG/M metagenome (GOLD analysis project Ga0306920, IMG submission 204666) | Lab enrichment of tropical soil microbial communities from Luquillo Experimental Forest, Puerto Rico - flux4day.12C.oxic.44.000.170 (v2)... | ecosystem: Environmental > Terrestrial >... | reverse complement strand
CCAAACGCTTCCGGTTGTCTCGGGATCGTCACTGGCCTGGTCCGCTTTCGCTCGCCACTACTAGCGGAGTCTCGGTTGATGTCCTTTCCTCCGGGTACTGAGATGTTTCAGTTCCCCGGGTTAGCTTGAAACCTCCTATTTGATTCGGAAGAGTCATACCTTCTCTTGAAGCAGGAACCAGTAATCAGCGATTTTTTCTGATCACTGAATCCTGCTTCGAAGGTGGGTTTCCCCATTCGGAAATCCGCGGATCAAAGCTTCTTCGCAGCTCCTCGCGGCTTATCGCAGCGTAGTACGTCCTTCATCGCCTCTCAGCGCCAAGGCATCCACCAAATGCCCTTAAGACACTTGATCGCTCTCATTGTCGATGCCCATCTCAGGAATCAGTAGTCAGGTATCAGTAATCAGACTTTGATTACGACATCCGATTTCCACCCTGACGAGGCATTGACGTTCCAGGTTCAGTCACAGCGCTCAGCAATCTTCCGATGACTGATTACTGAAAACTGATTCCTGGATATGAAAGACCAGCTTGCTTCATAAGATCGACCCAACGGCGAGGCGGTCATGCTTCGCCGGGTTCAGGCGTCAGTGACCAGATGCCGGTGATCAGAAAGCTCTGATTACCGAATGCTGATCCAGATTCCTGAATGGAGATCTTGCGGGCATCAGCGTCGGGTCAGATATCAGAATCTTTTCTGATTACTGACTACCGACCTCTGATCCCTGAATCGGATCGATCTCCTCTTCACGATGTCAGACAACGCGCGCCCGGCCAAGTAATGCCAGTGCGCGCGAATCAAATTTCTCAACGAACGAGTTTGGTTGAGACGCGTTAGCGTCAAAACGTTTTTCGGACAGAGCGTCCGCCTTCGGACCTGCTCCCTCGGGCAAGCTTGTGTGGGCAAAAGTGCGCGGCTCGAAGTCTGGTGGAGCCAGACGGGATCGAACCGACGACCTCCTGCTTGCAAAGCAGGCGCTCTCCCAACTGAGCTATGGCCCCGACAGGATCAGATATCAGTAATCGGTGATCACAACTCACTCGTAACCGGGTAAGACGGTCTGATTACTGACCACAGATTACTGATATCTGGAGTTGGTGGGCCTGGGAAGATTTGAACTTCCGACCTCACGCTTATCAAGCGCGCGCTCTAACCAACTGAGCTACAAGCCCGTACCAGGAGTCAGCGATCAAAAATCGGTAATCAGAACTCCATGCTCTTGATTACTGAATACCGATTACTGACTCCTGGCCTGCTCGTTCGCGAAGAAAGAGAAACGGAGACGGCGGCGTCCTGCCGATGGGCAAAACGATCGTGAAATCGATCTGCCCTGATGTTTCCAAGAGATCCGATAAAGACGCGTGAGGCGCCTCTGAGGGATCATCCTTAGAAAGGAGGTGATCCAGCCGCAGGTTCCCCTACGGCTACCTTGTTACGACTTCACCCCAGTCGCTGACCCTACCGTGGCCGGCTGCTCCCTTGCGGTTAGCGCACCGTCTTCAGGTAAAGCCAACTCCCATGGTGTGACGGGCGGTGTGTACAAGGCCCGGGAACGTATTCACCGCAGCGTGCTGATCTGCGATTACTAGCGATTCCAACTTCATGTGCTCGAGTTGCAGAGCACAATCCGAACTGAGACGGCTTTTTGAGATTTGCGCAGGGTCTCCCCATTGCGTCCCATTGTCACCGCCATTGTAGCACGTGTGTAGCCCAGCCTGTAAGGGCCATGAGGACTTGACGTCATCCCCACCTTCCTCGCGGCTTATCACCGGCAGTCCCCTTAGAGTGCCCAACTAAATGATGGCAACTAAGGGCGAGGGTTGCGCTCGTTGCGGGACTTAACCCAACATCTCACGACACGAGCTGACGACAGCCATGCAGCACCTGTCTCCGGTCCAGCCGAACTGAAGAGCTCCATCTCTGGTGCTCGCGACCGGGATGTCAAAGGCTGGTAAGGTTCTTCGCGTTGCTTCGAATTGAACCACATGCTCCACCGCTTGTGCGGGCCCCCGTCAATTCCTTTGAGTTTTAATCTTGCGACCGTACTCCCCAGGCGGGATGCTTAATGCGTTAGCTGCGCCACTGACGGGTAAACCCGACAACGGCTAGCATCCATCGTTTACGGCGTGGACTACCAGGGTATCTAATCCTGTTTGCTCCCCACGCTTTCGCACCTCAGCGTCAGTATCGGGCCAGTGAGCCGCCTTCGCCACTGGTGTTCTTGCGAATATCTACGAATTTCACCTCTACACTCGCAGTTCCACTCACCTCTCCCGAACTCAAGCCTCTCAGTATCAAGGGCAGTTCTGGAGTTGAGCTCCAGGATTTCACCCCTGACTTAAAAGACCGCCTACGTGCGCTTTACGCCCAGTGATTCCGAGCAACGCTAGCCCCCTTCGTATTACCGCGGCTGCTGGCACGAAGTTAGCCGGGGCTTCTTCTGCGGGTACCGTCATTATCTTCCCCGCCGAAAGGGCTTTACAACCCTAGGGCCTTCATCACCCACGCGGCATGGCTGGATCAGGCTTGCGCCCATTGTCCAATATTCCCCACTGCTGCCTCCCGTAGGAGTCTGGGCCGTGTCTCAGTCCCAGTGAGGCTGATCATCCTCTCAGACCAGCTACTGATCGTCGCCTTGGTGAGCCGTTACCTCACCAACTAGCTAATCAGACGCGGGCCGATCCTTCAGCGATAAATCTTTCTCCTTACGGACGTATCCGGTATTAGCCCAAGTTTCCCTGGGTTGTTCCGAACTGAAGGGCACGTTCCCACGTGTTACTCTCCCGTCTGCCGCTCCGTATTGCTACGGCGCTCGACTTGCATGTGTTAGGCCTGCCGCCAGCGTTCGCTCTGAGCCAGGATCAAACTCTCAAGTTGGATAAGAACTTTTCCCGGCTGATCACAACGTTTGACGAGGTCCCACTGATCACTTGCGTGATCAAGTGTTGACCTGAAACGTCGACCGCCGAAGTCTCGTCCTGGCCGTCTGGCGCGCAAAGTTTCCCTGGCGCGACAAGCAGCCCGCAAGGACTCCGCCGTCCACGTTTCTCTTTCTTCCGATTCACTTGTCAAACAGCCGGACTGCACAACGCCTGGCTTTGCAGGCCATCGCTTTGCAGCCCAAGTCGCCCAGCGCGCGAAAGCCAGAGATATTCGCGCGCAGAAGCCTCCCTTCGACGCGGCGGCACGAACATGGCCACGAGAGCATGGCCGCATGCTCGGTCACCGTGTGAACAGTGAGGGGCTTCGCAGACGCGCCATCGCGCCAAGCGGCGGCGCGCCGAAGAGATCGTATATAGGCTTTGGCGTTGGTTTTTGTCAACCATTTCGGGGCACCGAGAGGCTCAAAAAGCAGTCATTTTTCGCAGTTTCTGGCGACACGCGCCGGACGGCGGCGCTGCCGGTTCGCGATCCCGACTTCGCTTCGTGGTTCGGCGCCCGAGTTCTGCGGCGTCCCGCGACGTCCCTGCGACTTGCCGACTTATTCGCAGGGCGCGCCGCACTGCGGCCACATTCCTCCGCCGTTCTTTGGTAAATAGTTTCTTATTGTCGCGGCTACGGGGGGTAAGCGACAGCATCACTTGAGCTTTTGCGCTTGAATTCGCGACGGACCGCCCGCGTGGGGCGCCACGTCGTGGGTTCGAACCAAGCTCAAAATCACGCTGAAAACGAGTTCCGTCCTAACCCCGCGAAGGTTTGCGAACCCTTGCCCCTTAACGGAACTGCGCGGGGACTCGCTCGAAGGTCGATCTGGGGAGAGCGACGGGTATTAAAGAGGAACGCTGTCGATTTAATCGGGAACGCTGGTCGGGGGACCGGGGCTTGGAAGCAAAACTACGCGGCGCGAAACACCACCGTCGCTTTGCGGGCGAGGCGATCGACCTCGGCAATGAGCCGCCGCTTTCGGTCGACGGCGGCACCGGCGGTCTCGTCGATCGCCGCCGGATTTCGGTGCAGTGGTTTAGCGGAACGATCCTGACGGGTTTGTGCGGCGCTGCTCTCATGGGCGGCGCCGTTTTCGCTTCGCTCGATGGCGAGACCAATTTCGCCAGCGCTCCCGAACGCGTCGGCGGCGCGCTGCGCGGCGCCATTTCCAGCATCGGCGATCGTTTGACCGGTTTGCGCAAGACCGATCGGCTGCCGGCGCTGTCCGAGCCGAGCGTGGCACGGCAGATCCTGCGCGTGCCGACGCTGTCGCGCTTGCGCGACCGCGAACTGGTCCATGTACGGTCCTATGTCCGCGTCAGCGGCAATCTCTCGCTCACCGTCACCGAACTCTCCGCCAATATCCCGGCCTACAATCCGCAGAAGCTCCTTGCCGATTCAGTTGCCGGCGACGACAAAACGCCGGCGGCGGAGCCCGAGGCCGAAGTCACCTTCGTCACCTGCGATCTCTCCCCGCCGCCGAAGTCGGCCAAGATCACATCGGGCGTCTGCGATCTCAATTCGCTCCTCGCCAAAGTGAAGCCGTCGACTTTGTTGCCGATGGATCAGGTCCTGGCGCGGGTGCAGGACACCGTCGTCCAGTCGTCAACCGGCGCGATCGCCGCGCTCAAAGCCGCTGGCACCGGAAGCATCAAGCTGAGCTACGCCGCCGATGAGCCCGGCGCTTATTTTGGCTTCGTGCCGCGCGTCACTCCGGAGAACGTGACGCTGTTACCGAAGACCAATCAGCTCGGCGGGCTGACCGAGTGGAACGAGCGCATCATACCGCTCAAGCGCGGCGAGACGGTCGGCTCAATCCTGCGCGAGCTCGGCGCCAATCCCGACGAGATCAAGAGCATCGTCAGCGTGATCGGCCCGGCGGCGGTCGATCCCGGCGCCAAGGAAGGCCAGAAGGTCCGCGCCTTGCTCACGCCGGCCGGCCTCGGCCATATGCAGCCGCTGCGCGTCATCATCGCCGGCGATAACAGCATCACCGGCGCGGTGGCGCTGTCCGACCTCGGCAAATATGTGCCGGTCGATGTTCGCAACATCGACACCGAGACTGCCGAGGCCAACGACGACCAGTCCGGCGACGACGGCGGCGTGCGGCTCTACCAGAGCCTCTACGAAACGGCGCTGCGCAACAATGTGCCGGGACCGGTGATCGCCGAGCTCGTTCGTATCTTCTCCTATGACGTCGACTTTCAACGTAAATCGCAGCCGGGCGACAGTTTCGATCTGCTCTATGCCGACGACGAGAGCGGCGAAGGCCGCAGCGAAGTGCGCTACGCCGCGCTTACGGTGGGCGGCGACACCAAGAAATATTATCGCTTCCAGACCGCCGATGACGGCGTCTACGATTACTATGACGACAGCGGCGTAAGCGCCAAGAAATTCCTGGTCCGTAAGCCGGTCGCCAACGGCATGATGACTTCAGGCTTCGGCTGGCGCACGCATCCGCTTCTCAAAGTGAGCGAATTGCATACCGGCGTCGATTGGGCCGCCCCGCCGGGCACGCCGATCTTCGCCGCCGGCAACGGCGACGTCGGCGAGATCGGGCAAAAGGGCGGCTACGGCAAATATGTGCGCATCCGCCACGCCAACGGTTACGAGACCGCCTACGGCCATCTGACCGCGTTCGCGCGCGGGCTCGATGTCGGCAGCCACGTGCGCCAGGGCCAGATCATCGGCTTCGTCGGCTCGTCCGGGCTCTCCACCGGCACGCATGTGCATTTCGAAATCATCGTCAACGACCGCTTCGTCGATCCGATGCGAATCAAATTGCCGCGCGGCCGCGTTCTGGCCGGCGCACTGCTCTCCGCGTTCGATCACGACCGCGAGCAGCTCGACGCCATCCTCTCGCGCGTGCCCTCCGGCCACCTGGCAACGCGGTAGACCACTATCGTGCAACATTTCTGCGTCATGCCCGGGCCTGACCCGGGCATTCATGCTGAGATGAAGCCTCTATGACATCAATCGTGGAGATACCGTATGGACCACCGGGTCAAGCCCGGTGGTGACGAACAATGAGCGAGCCTTCGCCTATCGCAAATACCCCCGACCTCGTCGCCGTGCATTCCAGCCGCTTATGGGCGGCCTTTCATCTCAACATCACGCGGCTATTGTTTCCGGCGACCATGAGCGCGGACGCGATCGGCGTCTCGACCAGCAACGTTTATTTCTGGCTGACACCATGGCAGCGCATCGACGAGCATTTGCCGCTTTCGCACATCACCGAAGTTACCCATGTGCGCGGTTTTTTCTGGGACGCGATCAGCGTCGAGAGCTCGGGCGGGCTCAATCCGCTGCGTGTCTTCGGCGTGCCGAAACCGGACGACTGTTCGTCGAACATCTGCGCGCGCGGCTCAATGAAGTGGCGCCCGCGCCGCCGCTGCAGCCGCAGCGGTGAAATGCTGTTTCCCCTCCCCCTTGAGGGGGAGGCGAATTTTTGCATTACGCCGCCGCCGCTACCGTCGCGCCGTTGAACACGAGCCCGTCGCGGCCGGCGGAGATCTTCACCTTCTCGCCGTCCTTAATCTTGCCGGAGAGGATGAGCTCGGCAAGCGGATCCTGCACCGATTTTTGGATCACCCGCTTCAATGGCCGCGCGCCGTAAGCGGGATCGTAGCCCTTCTCCGCGAGCCAATCGCGCGCCTTGGCGTCCAGTGTGATCGCGATCTTGCGATCCTCCAGAAGCTTTTGTAGGTGCGCGATTTGGATATCGACGATGTGGCTCATGTGCTCGCGCCGCAAGCGGTGGAACAGGATGATCTCGTCGATGCGGTTCAAGAATTCCGGGCGGAAATGCGCGCGCACCTCGGCCATCACCTGGTCGCGCACCTTGTCGGTGTCCTCGCCTTCAGGTTGGGCGACAAGATACTCGGCGCCGAGATTGGAGGTCATGACAATGAGCGTATTGCGGAAATCGACCGTGTGCCCCTGCCCGTCGGTCAAGCGCCCGTCGTCGAGCACTTGCAAAAGCACGTTGAACACGTCCTGGTGCGCCTTCTCGATTTCGTCGAACAGCACGACCTGATAGGGTCGCCGCCGTACCGCTTCGGTAAGCGCGCCGCCTTCCTCATAGCCGACATAGCCGGGCGGCGCGCCGATGAGCCGGGCCACCGAATGCTTCTCCATATATTCCGACATGTCGATGCGGATGAGCGCGTGCTCGTCATCGAACAAAAATCGCGCGAGCGCCTTCGTCAGCTCGGTCTTGCCGACGCCGGTCGGTCCTAAGAACATGAACGAGCCGATCGGCCGGTTCGGGTCCTGCAAGCCGGCACGCGCGCGCCGCACCGCAGTGGCGACCGAGTGCACGGCCTCGTTCTGGCCAATGACGCGCTTCTCAAGCTGGCTTTCCATGCGCAGGAGTTTCTCGCGCTCGCCTTCGAGCATGCGGTCGACCGGAATGCCGGTCCACCGCGACACCACTTGCGCGATATGGTTCGCGGTCACCGCCTCCTCGGCCAGCATACCGGCGCCACTCGCGCTCGCCGCCGACGCATCGGTCGATTTCAATTTGCCTTCGAGCTGCGGGATGACGCTGTACTGCAATTCGCCCGCTCGCTGATAATCGCCGCGGCGGATCGCGTCGGCGAGATCGTATTTCGCCTTGTCGAGCTGCTTCTGCAATTCGGCCGCTGACGAAAGTTTGTCCTTCTCCGACTTCCATTTCGCGGTCAGCGCGTCGGCCTTCTCTTGCAGCGAAGCGAGGTCTTTCTCCAGCCGTTTGAGCCGCTCCTTCGACGCCGCATCGCGTTCTTTTTTCAGCGCCTCCTGCTCGATCTTCAGCCGCACGATCTCGCGGTCGAGATTGTCGAGCTCTTCCGGCTTGGAATCGATCTGCATGCGCAGCCGCGCTGCCGCCTCGTCGACGAGATCGATCGCCTTGTCGGGCAGGAAGCGGTCGGTGATATACCGGTGCGACAGCGTCGCAGCGGCAACCAGCGCGCCATCGGTGATCTTCACCTTGTGGTGGGCTTCGTATTTCTCTTTCAGGCCACGCAGGATCGAGATGGTGTCCTCGACGGTAGGCTCATCGACATAGACCGGCTGGAAGCGCCGCGCCAAAGCGGCGTCCTTCTCGACATGTTTTTTATATTCGTCGAGCGTGGTGGCGCCGATGCAATGCAATTCGCCGCGCGCGAGCGCGGGCTTGAGCAGGTTCGAGGCATCCATCGCGCCATCGGCGCGCCCGGCGCCGATGATCGTGTGCATTTCGTCGATGAAAAGAATGTAGGCGCCGGCCGAGCCAGTGACTTCTTGCAGCACGGCCTTGAGCCTCTCCTCGAACTCGCCACGATATTTGGCGCCGGCAATCATCGCGCCCATGTCGAGCGCAAGGAGTTTCTTGTCTTGCAGGCTCTCCGGCACGTCGCCATTGACGATGCGCAAAGCGAGCCCCTCGACGATCGCGGTCTTGCCGACGCCGGGCTCGCCGATCAGCACGGGATTATTCTTCGTGCGCCGCGACAGCACCTGGATGGCGCGGCGGATTTCCTCGTCGCGGCCGATCACAGGATCGAGCTTGCCGTCGCGCGCGGCCTGCGTCAGATCGCGGCCGTACTTTTTAAGCGCGTCATATGCGTTCTCGGCCGTCGCCGAATCGGCGGAACGGCCCTTGCGCAAGGCCTCGATGGCGCCATTGAGCGATTGCGGCGTGACGCCCGCATCCTTCAAAATCTTGCCGGCTTCGTGCGACTTATCCATCGCCAGCGCGAGCAGGAGCCGCTCGACGGTGACGAAATTGTCGCCGGCCTTCGTGGCGGCCTGTTCGGCGGCATCAAACACGCGCGCCAAGGACGGATCGAGATAGATCTGGCCGGCGCCGCCGCCCGAAATCTTCGGCCGCTTATTAAGTGCCGCCTCGACGGCCGATAGCGCCGCTCGCGAATTGCCGCCAGCGCGGTCGATCAGGCCCGCCGCGAGCCCTTCGGGGTCGTCGAGCAGGACTTTGAGGAGATGTTCGGGGGCGAATTGCTGGTGGCCCTCGCGCTGCGCGAGCGACTGGGCCGACTGCACGAAACCGCGGCTGCGGTCAGTATATTTCTCGAAATTCATGTCCTTTCCCTCGGCCTATTCCGGCGCCCGTTACCAGCGCGGCCGGAACATCGTCATGGGGTTTACAGGCTGGCGCCGGCCCTTCCGTGACTTAGGTCAAACGACGAAAGCTAAGGGAGTTCCGACACCCTTCCACGGATGCCAAGAACGGCCATCCGCCTAGGGATATATGGGGTTCCTGCGGTGTGGGTGGAAGGGCTCTTACTTGGCACTTATAGCGCGCTCACGAGGCAAAGTCGCTCCGGCGCGGCAGCGCGAGCGGCCGGGAGGAAGCTTCACGAAGACCAGAAAGTAGGAATGGTTCTTGCGCGCATGTTCTTGGCGTAGCATCCGGCTCATCGCCGGCCGGTTCTGGCGCACGACAACAAACAAGTCTTTGGCATGAAATCCGAGCCGCGCATATTCATTGATAATCTCGACATGGGTCAGGCGCTGCTGGTTGGCGCTCACTTCGTCCTGGCATTTAACGATCAAGATGCCGTCTTCTTTGAGGATGCGGTGCGCCTCTTTGCCGGCGCGAAAATAGAGATCGAGCACGGCGGCGTGGTAGCGCGGGCCGCCACCTTTTCGTTTGCCGTCGGAATAATGGCGGCGAAACGCACCGTAATTGCCGGCGCCGGCCATGTGATCACGGGCGCGGCGGTACAGGCCCTCCATGTACGGCGGATCGAGCACGACGCAATCATGCGAAGCACTGGCATATGGCAGCTTCCGGCAATCGGTCCCAGTCTGGATGTCGCTTGCGTGAACGATATAGCGATCTTTCGGCACTTGCTGCCAGAACACGCCCTTGCCCCAGGTCACGTCGGCGACAACGGCGCCATGTGGAACATGCAAGGCCAGCACGTGCGGAAAGACGTCGGCGTTGCGTGCGTTATGCGCGCTGACGATCACATCGCTGGTGGCGACGCCGTCCGGCGATTTGCGCTTGGCCCGCCTGCTCTTGCCTCGAGCCGGTGCGAACAGCGAGAGCTGGTTCGTCTGCAACATTGTGTACGTCGTTTGCCCCGCGTGCCGACCGCGCGCCTGGCAAAATAACCGATTCGGGGCGGATAATACGGGGGAGCACCTCTCCCCGCTGCGCGGGGAGAAGTCGGATTGCCAACGAGTCCGGCCCGAAGTAGCCACCCCGATGACAAGCTCCGCAATCCGGGTGAGGGGGCGCGTCCGCGAGTCTGAGCCTGGCGGTGATGCCCCCTCATCCCGGCCTTCTCCCCGCACGCGGGCAGAAGGGGCAAGGACGGCGTCACATCTTCAACAGCCGCTTGGCGTTGCCGGAGAGGATCTTGGCCTTGTCCTCATCGCACAGCGGCACCGATTCCATCCATTTGGTGCCAGGCGGATTGGGCACGAAGGGCCAGTCGACGGCGAACAAGATGCGGTCGATGCCCATTTCCATGACGCAACAAAGCAGCGCCGGATTGGAGAAATTGCCGCTCGTGGTGACGTAGAAATTGTTGCAGAAAATGTCGCGGAAATTCGCCGTTTTGCCGCCAGGACGCTTGAGCGTCGTATCGATGCGCCAGACCAGAAACGGCAGCGTCTCGCCGAGGTGGCCGAGGATGATTTTCAGCTTGGGATATTTCTCGAACACGCCGGACAAAACGAGGCGGATGCCGAGCGTGGCGGTCTCCACCGTATAGCCCCAGGTGGCGCGGGTGATCATCGGGAAGTCCTTGGCATAGTCCTCGTAGTAGATGCGCATGACATCGGCTTGCGGCAGCGACGGATGCATGTAGACCGGCAGATCGAGTTTCTCGGCGCGCGCATAGATCGGCCAGAACTTTTTGTCGTCGAGGAAGACCCCGCCGGCGAGGCCGTGCAGCATGGCGCCCTTGAACCCGAGCGCGGCGATGCGCTCGAATTCCTCCGCCGCAGCCTCGGGCGCCGCGGTCGGCAGCGCGGCGAAGGCGGCGAAGCGCTGCGGATTTTTGCTCACAACTGCATGCAGCCGGTCATTGACGCGCCGCGCGACCGCGGCGGCGGTGTCGGCCGGAAGCTTCTGCGTCGACGGCGCGCCGTGCGAAAGCACCTGAATGTCGATGCCGGCCTCGTCCATTTCTTTGAGGCGAAGCGCGCCGAGGTCCTTGAGCCGCGTATATTGCTCGCCGCGCCGCCCCGCCTCGCCGCCGGTAAAGGTCTTTTCCAGCTCGTCATCCCAGTAATGCTCTTCGATGGCAATGACCGGACAATGCGGTTTCTTGAACATCGGCCCTCCCCTGCTCCCCTTGCGCGCTCGGCGTTTTTCGAACGCGGCGTGGTAGCAAGCCGCGCGCGGGGAGTCATCACAGTTTCGTCATGCCCGCGCTTGTCGCGGGCTAAGCCCGGCCATGACGAGAACTCAAGCCTCGACCGGATGTGCCCGGTAATATTCCGCGTCGGCGGCGCTTTGGGCCCAGCCTGCGCGGCCGCGCCAGGCGAAGTGGCGGGCGCTCATATCGCGGCCGTAGCGGACCCGAAACAACAGCGTGCGTTGCGGACCATTGGCATATTCGTGCACCTCGCCGGGCGGGTGGACGACGAAGACGCCAGGCGTCACCGCAACACTTTCCTGCGGCGTGCGCATCACGCCGCCGCCTTCGAAGCAGAAATAAATTTCGGTCGCCTCGGGATGGCAATGATAGGGGCTGATCTGGCCGGGCTCCCAGCACGCGACCGTGACGTCGCCGCCTTCAAGCCGGCCGAGGATCTTCTCGACGTGCTTTTTGGGGTCGAATTCGGCCTCTTGAGTCAGGTTAAAGACCCTCATTGGCGTGTTCCTTGCATTGCGGACCGCGACGGCGTGCGGCGAGAATGAGGCAAGCCTGCGCTAAAGCGAAATGATTATTGAATATAGTGAATCGTGGTGTCGCGTTAGCTTGTTGTCGGAGCATGATTTTTTCCGAAGACCGGCATCCACCTCGGATCGAGGTCCGAGCGCAAGCTTTTTCGGGATCATGCTTTTGATGCAACGCTGGCCTGTTGCGGCTTAGCCTAGAAATGCCTCGAGTCGATCGTTTAATGAGCAGGTGTTCCGCGGGACCACCCCGCGATTCAGGATTTCGGGGTGGCGCGGCGAGGGAGGTTAGCGTCGAGCGAGGGCAGTGAAACTGCCAAGGGACACGACGATGGCCCATCGTATCGCTCATCCGGCGCATGGCGCCGGCACTGCTGACCACATCGCGCCTCATGACGGCGCTCTCACCCGCATCCAATCGGCCGTGATTTTCGGCTCGATCGGCAGCGGCCTTCTCGCCTGCGCGCTCGGTGCGTTCATTTACGACATCGTCACGGTCGTCGCCGGCCGGTGACGCGCGCTTCGGATTTCATCTCTCTTGTTCCCTCAAAAATTCACCTCCCCGTTGAGGGGGACGGAAGAAACGTTTGCCGCGCGTATCTCGTAGCGCCGCAATACCCTCGCCTTGCGCAAGGCGGCCCTGGTAATCTCCATTCCGTTCTATTCAATAACAAGAGTGTGGGAGGCCACGATGGCGAAGGCTTATTGGATTGCGACCTATTTCTCGGTTTCCAACCCGGACGCGCTTGCCGAATACGCGAAACTCGCTGGGCCGGCGATCAGCGCTGGCGGCGGCCGCTTTCTCGCCCGCGGCAATGCCGCCAAGGCCTACGAGAAAGGCGTCAAGCAGCGCGTCGTGCTGATCGAGTTCGACAGCGTCGATAAGGCCGCCGCCGCTCATGACAGCCCCGGCTATCAGGCCGCGCTCAAAGTGCTCGGAAATGCCGTGGAGCGCGATCTGCGCATTGTCGAGGGACTTGCCTAGCGGTTGTGCGCGATGCGCGGGGCCCTGCTCACAATCGTGCGGTCGCGGCGCTCAGCGGCGCCGCAGCGGCGCGGGCGCCGGCATCTTTTCCGATTCTCAGCGCGCCCTTGGAGCGAGCGCAAACGGCCGAGACCTATCGCCGCTTGCCGGTGCGCGAGGCCGATAATGAAATCCGGATCGAGGTGAATGCGGACCTTCTCTATAGTTTCGAGGACGGCAAAATACGCGCAAGCGCCTCGGACCTGTTTCAGCAGGCCGCCAACCTGATCTACGGGCAAGCCAAGTCGCCGGTGCGCATCGAATGCCGCTCCGACCGGCCGCCGCCTGTGACCACCCAGAAGGTGGCGCAAGCCTGCGCGGCGGCGGTGGCGGCGTATCTCGTCAATGACGAGAAAGCCACCAATGTGAAATTCGCCAGCGCCGGTATTGCCGTGCCGCCGCCGGCACCGCCCGATCCGCGCGACCCGTTCGCGCCGCTGCCGCCGCGGCAGAATAATGTGCTGATCGTTTTTGCAAAGAAGTGAGAACCAGACTACCGCGGCGTTTGCTCGAAAATCTTCTCGCCTTGCAGGTCGATGATCTGCCGCGCCTTGTTGATGGTGAAGGTCACCGCATCGTGGTAAGCCGCATAAGCGTCGGCGCGGATGAAGCGATGCTCTTTGCGTACGCCGCCGATCTCGCGCTCGATCGTGCCGGCGGTCTGATAATGGCCGTTGTTCTTGTATGGCGCGGCGCGAATGGTGAAGCCCTTGTACTCGACCGAATCGGCAGCCTTGCCCCCTTTGGTCCCTTCGCTGCGTCGCCCGAACAAGGCGCTCCAGAACGACATGACCGGCCTCCCCGTTACTTACCTTCACCAGGATCCCTTGCTAGAAGTGATCATACTCCTCCTTCCTCGCCCGCACATCCCGCCACGGAGTAACACCGATGCCGAAAGCCTATTGGATTACCTGCTATCGCTCGATCTCCGATCCGCAGAAACTCGCGGCCTATGCCAAGCTCGCGCCGGCGGCGACAACGAAATTCGGCGCCCGCTATATCGCGCGCGGCACCGCGGCCGAAGCCTTCGAGGCCGGCCAGAAAGAACGCATCGTCATTTCCGAATTTCCCAGCCTGGAAAACGCCATCGCCGCGTATAAGAGCCCGGCCTATCAGGAAGCGCTCAAAGCGCTCGGCGACGGCGCGGTGCGCGACATCCGCATCATCGAAGCGCTGGAATAGAGCATGATCCCGAAAAAGCCTGCCACGTGTCAGCGATAGCCGGTGCGCGCGAAATGCTTGCGCAACAGCGCGACATTGCGGCGATTGGCGCGGAAGAACACATCGAAGGCGTCGCCGGCAAGCGGCACCGCACCGACGAGTGCTTCAAGCGCGACGTTGCTGGCCATGCGTGCGAACAGAAGCCGCGGCACGCCAAGGCGCCGCGCTTCGTACAGGAGATAACAGGACAGCGCCGAGGCAATCACGTCGCCGATGCCCGGGACAAGCCGCAGCAGCGATTCGACGCCGAAGCGGACATTGGTGCCCGGCAGGATGAAGGCGGTGTCGAACATTGTCGCCAGCATGTCGAGCCGATCGAGCGCTGCGCAGCGGCCGGCGGCGTCGTAAGGGCTGGCATGATGCGTGAATTGGAACCTGGAGAAGCCGCGATCGAAAGCGGCGCTGCGCGTAAAACTCATTGGCGTGTTCTTCTGTCCTCACCTTGGAAGCGAGCCTTAGATGGGAATGCCGACGGCGAGCGCAAGACGCAAACCCGGCTGACGCGTTCATAACTGAAACCCCGTGAACAACATCGAGGGAGCCTGATTGATGGCCAATATTCAAATTCGCAACCCGGACAGCCTCGGCAAGCCGCTGGGGCAATATTCGCAACTAACGCGCGTGAAGGCGGCGTCTGAATTTTTGTTTATCGCCGGCCAGGTCGGCGCCGACAAGGACGGCAAGACGCCGGCGGATTTCGACGCGCAATGCGGGCTCGTCTTCGCCAATATTGGCGCCGCGCTCACCTCGCAAAGTGCAAGCTTCGCCAATCTCGTCGAATTCACGACCTATCTCGTGCACGCGCAGGACATCGCCAAATTCATGGCCTATCGCACGCGCGAGTTTCCCAAACTGTTCAAGGGTGCCGCTTATCCGCCCAACACGCTCCTGATCATCGATCGCTTGGTGCGCGAGGAGTTTTTGATCGAAGTGAGCGCGGTCGCCGCGCTGTAACGGCGAAGCAAGAAGCGGCTTGAAAGTGGCGCGCTAACTCCCCGAAAAATTTTCCGGAGCTGGCGCGCCCAGTTGCAATCAAACGCGATAATGCCGGCGGTGCCTCACACCATATTGCGCGCCGCCCCAGTTCTGAGCCGACGACCAAGTCTGGCCGGGCCAAGTCGGTTGCGACCAGTTCTGGCCGGACCAAGTTTGGAATGCTGGCTGCAAGCCCGTGCTGAAGCCGGTCGTCCCGGAGCTGTAGGGCGAGAAGCCCTGCGCCTTGGCTTGGTAATAGTAGCCCCGCTGGTAGAGCGCGATGGCGCGGTTCTCGTTGCCGCCGGCCGCGCGATAGGCGCCGGCAAGATAGCGCAGCCCGTAGGTCATATTGGTCTGCGGATCGAGGAGCCCCGCCGCCGAACCGGTATAGCCCATGGCGCGCGCCGTCGAGAGGCGGATCTGCATCAGCCCGTAATTGCCGGCATGCATCGCCCGCGGATTGCCGCCGCTCTCGCGGGCAATGACACGCTGGATCAGTGAAGACGGCAGGCCCGACGTGCCCGCCTGCCCGGTGTCGATCGCGGAAACGTTGTAGAGGGAGCCACGCGCATAACGATTCCCGCCGAAACTGGTTTGCGCCGACGCGTAAGGAGAGCCGAAGCTTGCGGAATTCAAACTACCGAAAGCTGCAAGAGCATTGGCTCGTGCGGCGTAGTGGTTCGAATAGTGCGTGTAATGCCGGTAGGCGTGATGATGACGTGCGGAATGGTGTGAACTTGCGAATGCCGGCCCGGAACAAACAAACAAAGCAGCGGCTGGAACAACGAACGCAGCAAACTTCGACGATACGCGCGAACAACGCATGATATGGCTCCGTGAGAAGCCCCTCGCGCTCGCTTGTTGCGGGCAAATTCGGCCGCGCTTCGGCGCTTTATTGCAAGCAGAAAGGCTTAGTTGTGGCGATGGAACGCCACGTATCAAGCATTGCGTGGTCGGCAAGGCGACATAACGAACCACCCGCAGCCCAAACCGAAAATGGCGGTCCCATGGACCGCCGCATCGATCGCTTCGTTCGGGAACTTCTAGTTATCCAAAAAGCTTCGCAGCTTCCGGGACCGGCTCGGATGCTTCAATTTCCGCAGCGCCTTGGCCTCGATCTGGCGGATGCGCTCGCGGGTGACCGAGAATTGCTGGCCGACTTCTTCGAGCGTGTGGTCGGTGTTCATGCCGATGCCGAAGCGCATGCGAAGAACGCGCTCCTCGCGCGGGGTCAACGAAGCGAGCACCCGCGTCGTCGTCTCGCGCAGGTTCGACTGAATCGCCGCGTCGATCGGCAGGATCGCGTTTTTGTCCTCGATGAAATCGCCGAGATGCGAATCTTCCTCGTCGCCGATCGGGGTTTCGAGCGAGAGCGGCTCCTTGGCGATTTTGAGCACCTTGCGCACCTTCTCGAGCGGCATGCCCAGCTTTTCCGCCAATTCCTCCGGCGTCGGCTCGCGGCCGATCTCGTTGAGCATCTGGCGCGAGGTGCGCACGATCTTGTTGATCGTCTCGATCATGTGCACCGGAATGCGGATGGTGCGCGCCTGGTCGGCGATCGAGCGGGTGATCGCCTGGCGAATCCACCAGGTCGCGTAGGTCGAGAACTTGTAGCCGCGGCGGTATTCGAACTTATCGACCGCCTTCATCAGCCCGATATTGCCTTCCTGGATCAGGTCGAGGAATTGCAGGCCGCGGTTGGTGTATTTCTTGGCAATGGAGATGACGAGGCGCAGATTGGCCTCGACCATTTCCTTCTTGGCTTGGCGCGCCTCGCGCTCGCCCTTCTGCACCATGTGCACGATCTTGCGGAACTCGCCGATCTCGAGCCCGGTCTCGGTCGCAAGATTGTGGATCTCGGTGCGCAGTTCCTTGATGCGGTCCTTGTCGCGGGCGACGAAGCCCTTCCAGCCTTTGGCGGAGAGTTTCGACACACGATTGAGCCAGCGCGGGTCGAGCTCGGAGCCCTGGTAATTTTTCACAAAGTCTTCGCGGACGACGCCGTGACTGTCGGCAAGGCGCAACAGGCGGCCTTCATGACTAACGAGCCGCTTGTTGATGTCGTAGAGCTGTTCGACCAGCGCATCGATGCGCGCCTGATTGAGCCGCAGCGACTTGACCTGCTGGATGATCTCTTCCTTCAGCTTCTTGTATTTGCGCTCCTGGCTCGGCGTGAGCGAGCCGGTCGAATGCAGCTTGTTGTGAATGTCCTGCTCTTGCAGGCGCCGCAGCCGCTTGAATTCGTTGGCGATGGTGTCGAAGGTCTCCAGCACTTTCGGCTTGAGCTCGGCCTCGATCGCGGCGAGCGACATGGAATTCTCCAGATCGTCCTCGTCGAGATCGGATTCCGGAATCTGGTTTTCCTCGCTGCCTTCTTCGCCGTCGCCGGCAGCGGCGGCAGGCTTAAACGGCGTCGCCGCAGGCGGCGCCGAAGGCGGCGACACGGCTTGCAGCGGCTGGCCCGCGCCGCCATTGCCGACCGCGCCAGGCGCACCTTCGCCACCAGCAACCGCCGGCGCGCCCTGTTTGGCGTCCGGCCCGGCATAGGTCGCTTCGAGATCGATAATGTCGCGGAGAAAGACTTTTCCTTCGTTGAGTTCATCGCGCCAGATGATGATCGCCTGGAACGACAGCGGGCTCTCGCACAGTCCCGCGATCATAGCTTCTCGCCCGGCTTCGATACGCTTGGCGATGGCGATTTCGCCCTCGCGCGACAGAAGCTCGACCGAGCCCATTTCGCGCAAATACATGCGCACCGGATCGTCGGTGCGCTCGGCCGGTTCGCGGGTTTCGGATTTCGCCGGCGTCTTCGGCGCGACCTCGACGAGATCGCCGCCTTCGCTCTCGTCTTCTTCCTCTTGCCCCTCCTCGTCGTCGCTGTCGGCTTCCTCGGTCTCGACGACGTTGATGCCCATCTCGTTCATCATCGCCAGCACGTCCTCGATCTTCTCGGAGGTCACCTCCTCGGACGGCATGACGGCATTGAGCTGCTCATAGGTGACGTAGCCGCGCTTCTTGGCCTGCTTGATCATCTTCTTGACGGCGGCGTCGGAGAGATCGAGCACCGGGAGCGGCGCATCCGGGGTCTCGGCGGCTTCCTTTTCCGGAGCCTCGGACTCCTTCTGCGGGGCCGCCATCCCCGGTCGGACGACCTTGGGTTTGGCTGCGACGGTCTTGGTGGCCGCGCTTTTGGTTGCCATGCTCTGTAATCTCCACCTTTGCGCCGCAAAGCGCCCGTCTGTCAGGACCCCTACCCTATGGCGAGTGACTCCATGGGGGGACGGAACTGGGCGGGATCTGGCGCAGGACCATTGGTTAATCCTTGGGGCCTGCCGTTTAATCCCTTGTTGTTGGGCCGTCCACGCTGGAAACGGCCAGAAAGAGCGCCGGCAGGGGTCTTATCCGGCTACGCCACTCGAATCGAGGTCAAATTTGTCGAAACTGCGTTAAGCTCCGACTAACCATGACAACCGTGGGGGCGACCTCTTATTCCCCCGGGAATTGATTCCCCCGGGAATTGAGCCTGGATGACGCCTACAACGATCTGGCCGGCCGGCCCGATGAGGCGCCAAAGCCCTCGATCAAGGCCTCGGTTCCTTCGAGTGAAGCCAATCTGGCTTTCACATCACGCAACCGGGCGTAGTTCGCCTCGCTATTGTCCTGGCCGAGCGCAGTTTCCGCGTCCTTAAGTTCCCTAGTTAGGGAATGCCATTGCCGATGCAAGGCAATGAGCTGCTTCCAGGTCAGTAAAACATCATTCGCCGCGGCTTCCGGACGCGCACCCCAGACCGAAGGGGTGGTGATCGTGCGCTCGATGCGCGTGAGCTGATCGGAAAAGCCGCGGCGGATGAGCTCGGCGGCGAGCGCGGCCCGCTCGGCTTCACCGTCATCGCCGCTCGCTTTGCTGAAATCCTCGCCAAAATGATGGGCAAAGACGTCGATCAGCGTGCCTTTAAGCTTTTGGGTATCGGCGTGGCGGAATTCGGCGGCGGCCAATTCCTCGAGATGATCGTGCAACAGCCAGGGGTGATTGATTGCAGCCTGGAGGATCAGCGCTTCGCGACGCGGAATCGCGGCACGATGGCCGCGATGAACCGGGCTCGTCGCGAGCTGCGGGCTGGCGGCGACATAAGAGTCATCGCGTCCGCCCGCCACGCTGAGCGGAAATGTGCCGCCGAACCGCCCGCTCTCGGCCGAGCGCCTTGCACCGGACCAAGCCGCGCCGGGCTGCCTGTCGGAGAACCACTGGCGGGCCGGGCCGGACTCTTTGCCCGCATAGGCAGGCGGCGCGAACATCTGGCGCAGCCGTCTGGCAAGGTCCTGCTTGTAGTAACGGCGGACGCTTTCATCGCCGATCGTTGCGGCGACTTGACCCACGCGCGCTTCAAGCGCCGCGCGACGTTCCGGCGTATCGAACGGACCGGCCTCGCTCTCGCGCGTCCACAGCATGTCGGCGAGCGGGCGCGCAGCGCCGAGCACATCTTCGATCGCATCGCGTCCGCCAGAGCGGGCGAGATCGTCAGGATCCTGCCCGTCCGGCAGCGCGGCAAATCGCAGACTCTTGCCGGGCTTGATTAGCGGCAGTGCCAGATCGATGGCCCGGTAAGCGGCGCGCCGGCCGGCGTCGTCACCGTCGAAACAAAGAATCGGCTCGTCGGCCATGCGCCACATCAAGGCGAGCTGGTCCGAGGTGAGCGCGGTGCCGAGCGGCGCGACGGTCGCCTCGAAGCCCGCCGTCACCATGGCGACCACGTCGGTATAGCCTTCCACCGCCACCACGCGCGCGCCGTCATGCGCCGCCTTGCGCGCGCCGGCGATGTTGTAAAGGGTGCCGCCCTTATGGAAGAGCGGCGTTTCCGGGGAGTTTAGGTATTTGGCCGAGACTTCCTTATCGAGGGCCCGACCGCCGAACGCGATGACGCGCCCGCGCCAATCGCTGATCGGAAACATCACGCGGTCGCGGAAGCGGTCGTAGGGAACAGCGATGTCTTCGCCGCTCACCAAGAGCCCCGTTTCGATCATGTCTTCGACCGGGACCTTCGCCGCGCCGAGATGCTCCTTGAGCGCGTATTGCTCGGCCGGCGCATAGCCGAGGCGGAATTTCAGTTGCGTCGGGGCGTGAATGCCACGGTCGAGCAGATAGCCGCGGCCGCGCGCGCCGGTGCGCGAGGCGAGCGTCGCCTCGAAGAACTTCGCGGCAAGCTCGATGACTTCGTGCAGTGTCTTGCGGCGCTCCTCCTGCGCCTGCGCCTCGCGCGTCATCACCGGCAGCGGAACGCCGGCCTGTTGCGCAAGCCGCTCCACCGCTTCGGGAAAACTCACCCCTTCGGTGAGCATCAAAAAATCGAAGATGTTGCCGTTCTTGCCTGATGAGAAGTCAAACCACATCGCCTTCTGGTCATTGACGAAGAACGACGGGGTCTTCTCTTTATTGAACGGCGAAAGCCCCTTCCATTCGCGGCCCGCTTTGCGCAATTTCACGCGACGGCCTACGACTTCCGACACCGGAAGCCGCGCGCGCAGCTCGTCGAGAAATTGCGGCGTGAATCGCATGGTGATTCGCGGAATCTTTAGCGTCCAGAATCTTAGCCAACATCGAGGGCGAAGCTAGGCCACGATCTTAAGCCATTGCCAAGACTACGCCTTGTCCCGGTTATCCACAGGCGCACAACTCCATCTCCTCGCGCGGAGAGAGGTGTTGCATGGCGCATAATCACTCCGGCCCCATCCCAGCGTCTTTGACCACTTGCTCGGCGACTTTGCGATCCTCGACAATCTCGGCGGCGAAGGCGTCGGGGCTGTTGGTGCCGCCGACCAGGCTGCGGTCCTTCAGCTGCTTCTGCGCGAAATCGGGGTCGGTGACGATGATGGCAACCTCCTTGGCCAGCCGATCGACGATCGGCCGCGGAGTGCCGGCCGGCGCAAACAGGCCGTACCAGCCGCGCGACGGCGGGCCGTTATAGCCGGTCTCTTTGAGCGTCGGCACCTGCGGGAAGTTCGGCGAATGGATGTTGTTGAGCATGACCAGCGGCGTCATCGTCCCGGCTCTGATCTGGCCGATCACGTTGCCCTCGCCGAACAGCCCGATCGGCGTGAAGCCCGAGAGAATGGCATTGACCGCCTCGCCGCCGCCTTTGAACGGCACCCGCACCCAATCGGCGCCGCGTTCCCTCTTCAGCGTCTCCATGTAGAGCACCATCGGCGCGCCTGGCGTAAGATAGGACAGCGTGCCGGGCTTGGCTTTTGATTCCGCGATCAGCTCATCGACGGTTTTCACCTTGAGCTCGGAATTGACCACCATGACGTGGATGAGATCGAACAGCTTGGTGATCGGCTGCAATCCATGGACCGGATCGAACGGCATGTCCTTGATCAAGAACTGGTTGTAGATCAGGGGATCGGCATTGATGATGCAGATAGTGTAGCCGTCCGGCGCCGAATCCTGGCACGCCCGCGCGCCGACATTCTGCATGCCGCCGGGACGATTCTCGACCACGATCGGATGGCCGAGCCGCTCGCGCAGCTTCTCGCCGATCGCGCGCATGAAGACGTCGCTGATGCCGCCGGGGCTCGCGGTCGTGAGCGCGCGGATCGGCCGGTTCGGCCAATCCTGGGCGGATGCAGCGACCGTCGTCGCAATGAAAACCATGGTCGTGGCGATCAAGCGTAGAGATAAGCAAAGCACGGCACATACTCCTCGAAATTTCAGTCGATCAGGCAATCCGATCGCCGTCCGCGGTGAAACCGAACAGGCGCTGCACGCGATAATAACGCGGCCAACGCGGCTGCGTGATCCCCCATTGGTCGGAGCGGCCCCGCGTGTATTTCCAGTAAGCCCCATCGCGCGGCTGGTAGGTGTCGTCGATCTGCAAGACCTCGGCGGTATATTCCAGCGGCACCTCGTCCGGTCCGCAGAAATAGGCGAAGACATTACTTCCCGGTCAGTGCCGTCCGGGACCCCATTCGACCGGGTAGCCGCTGTCCTTCATGCGCCCGATACCGCGCATTACCGAATCGGAATCAGGCATTTCGAACACGACGTGGTTGAGTGTCGGCAAGCCGGTCTTCGCCAGCACGATCGAGCAATGGTCGTTATTGGCGCAATGCAGAAACCATAGCGGCGCATTCTCGTCGACCAAGCGAAAGCCAAGTATTTGCGTGAAAGGCTCGCGTCGAAGTCGCGCGCGTTGAGATTGACATGGGCAATCTTGCGCGGGCAATCGGCGCGATCGGCATTGTCGGCGGCGCAATCGCACACGAAGACGAGATTGCGGCCGTCCGGATCCTTGCACCGGCCGAGATCCGGAACAACGCGCAATACTTCCGCGGCACGGGGTCCTATCACCATGTGCTCGGCTTGCCGCAAGCTACCAGACGTCGGCGTAAAAGCGCGCTGCCTCGGCGAGATTGCTGCTCACAAGTTCGACGCTGCGCACACCACGAATGAGGCGCCGACGACATAGTCAGGCCGCCACCGCTTGTCGGAGACTGTCACCAAGTGCGGATCTAGCTTTGGTGTAGCGTTCGACAAGAGCGGCTCGCACGTGCTCGGGAGCGCGGTCTGGATTTCCGGAATCGAATGGCGGCGCCGGATCGTATTCGATACCGAGTTGAATGGTCCGGGCGGTCGTCTCGCCGGCGATTTCCGCGACCACGCTGAGACCGAAGTCGACCCCCGCGGTCACGCCGCCTGCGGTAATCAGATTGCCGTCCCTGACGATTCTTGCCTTTTCATGCTTCGCCCCGACCAGAGGCAACAATTCCGTGTAGGCCCAGTGTGTCGTCGCCCGCCGTCCTTTGAGCAATCCGGCAACGCCGAGAACAAAGGCACCAGTGCAAACGGCGGTGACGTATTTCGCTGTGGTTGATTGGTGGCGGACAAATTCGATCGTCTCCCGATCGGCAATTGCACCGATCACGCCTTTCACACCGCCGGGAATGCAGATCAGATCGAGCGGCGGACAATCGGCAAAGCGATGCGTCGGCACGAGGCTTAATCCGCAGTCGCTCGGCACCGGCGAGAGCGACTTGGCGATTACGAAGACGCTCGACTGCGGCAAGCGCGCGAGCACCTGCAAGGGACCGGTAAGGTCAAGCTGCGTGAGGTCAGGAAAAATGACAAACCCGACTTTAAAATTCGACATGGCTTTGTTCATGGAACGCGTAAAGCGGAAGCTGGATTGAATCCGGCCCTAGCCGCCGAGGAGCTTCTTCACCTGGGCACCGGCCTTGGCGAAATCCATCTGCCCGGCGAAGCGCTGCTTGAGCGCCGCCATGGTGCGCCCCATGTCCTTCAGCGTCGCGGCTTCGAGCTCCTTGATCAGGGCGGAAATCGACTGCGCGGCCTCGATGTCGGACATTTGCTTCGGCAGGTAACCGGAAATGATCTCGATCTCTTCGCGCTCCTTGGCCGCAAGCTCGTTGCGCCCGGCTTTTTCATAAAGTTCGAGCGCTTCCTGGCGCTGCTTGACCATTTTCTGCATCACGTCGACGATTTCGGGGTCGGCCAATTTGGTGCGTTCGGCGCCGCGGGTCTCCCGCTCCAAAATCGCGGCATTGATGAGCCGCAGCGTCGAAACCCGCCGCTCCTGGCCGGCTTTCATCGCTTGCTTCAACGAGTTGTTGATGTCGTCGCGCAGCACGTCTTAGTCCTCGTCCGGCGGCTTCTTGGCCAAGAGTTCCTTGTTCAAGTGTTCCTTGCTCTTGTTCGCGGGGCTGCGCAAGGGGCGGCGGCTGACGGCTCAAGGCAGCAATTCCATCGATTGTCGTCAAATAACGCGGTGGTCAAAACGCCAGCGGGTGTTGCGTCCGCAAACAGAATACGCAACTAAGAGGCCGTGACCCGAAAACCAGTGACGCAGAAGCAGCCATCCCGTGCCGCAGCCTCCGGGCACGCGCCTCGCCAGGATGATCGCCAAGGTGGCTGGCAGGGTGGCTGGCAAGACGCCGTGCCAACGGCACTGCTCGTGCTTGCCGATGGCACTGTATTGGAAGGCTTCGGCTTTGGCGCCACCGGCCACGCCGTGGGCGAGGTGTGCTTCAATACGGCGATGACCGGTTATCAGGAGATCCTCACGGATCCTTCCTATGCCGGGCAGATCATCACTTTCACATTCCCCCATATCGGCAATGTCGGCACCAACGACGAGGACATCGAGACCGTCAATCTCGCCGCAACGCCGGGCGCCCGGGGCGTGGTGCTGCACTCCGCCATTACCGAACCCTCGAACTACCGGGCCACGCGGCATCTCGATCAATGGCTCAAAAGTCGTGGCGTGATCGGGCTCGCCGGCATTGACACCCGCGCGCTGACCGCGCTGATCCGGCAAAAGGGCATGCCCAATGCGGTCATCGCCCATGAGCCGTCAGGCCGCTTCGATCTCGCCGCGCTCAAGCGCGAGGCCAAGGCGTGGCCGGGGCTGGTCGGCATGGATCTTGTGCCGATGGTCACGACCGGGCAGCGTTTTACCTGGGATGAAACGCCGTGGCGCTGGGGCGAGGGCTATGGCCGCCAGGACCAGCCCGAGTTCAACGTCGTCGCCATCGATTACGGCATCAAGCGCAATATTCTCCGCCAGCTTGCCGGCAATGCCTGCAAAGTGACGGTCGTGCCGGCGACAACCGCCGCGGCAGACATCCTGGCGCTCAAGCCCGATGGCACTTTCCTGTCCAACGGGCCGGGCGATCCGGCCGCAACCGGCCAATATGCGGTGCCGGTCATTCGCGCCCTGATCGAGCAGAAACCGGTATTCGGCATCTGCCTCGGCCACCAGATGCTGGCGCTCGCCGTCGGCGCCAAGACGATGAAGATGCATCAGGGCCACCACGGCGCCAACCATCCGGTGAAGGATCTCACCACCGGCAAGGTCGAAATCACCTCAATGAACCACGGCTTTAGGGTCGATCGCGCGACGTTGCCCGCCAATGCCATGGAAACGCATATCTCGCTGTTCGACGGCTCCAATTGCGGGCTGGCGCTCAGGGACCGGCCGGTCTTCTCGGTTCAATATCACCCGGAGGCCTCGCCCGGCCCGCGCGACAGTCATTTTTTGTTCCGCCGCTTCGTCGAGATGATGCGCGAGCGCAAGCGCTGATCGGCGATGAGCCGCTTGCGGCTCGCTTCGCGTTATGGCAGTGCGCAACTTGGCAGAAGTCGGTGAGAGCCCGCCAAGCGGTCTTCCCTCGCCGTCGAATCTGTTCTAAGACCCCCTCGCGCGGGGCCAAGCCCCGCCGGTTGGCCCAAGGACGCGCACTACGCGCGCCCTTTTTTTGTGCGCAAAAACTAGAGAGCGATGCCCAAGCGGACCGACATCTCCTCGATCCTGATCATCGGCGCGGGACCGATCGTGATCGGCCAGGCTTGCGAGTTCGACTATTCCGGCACGCAGGCGTGCAAGGCGCTCAAGGCCGAGGGTTACCGGGTCGTCCTCGTCAATTCCAATCCGGCGACGATCATGACCGATCCGGATCTCGCCGACGCTACCTATGTCGAGCCGATCACGCCGGAAATCGTCGCCAAGATCATCGCCAAGGAACGCAACGTCGTTCCGGGCGGGTTTGCGCTCTTGCCTACCATGGGCGGGCAGACCGCGCTCAACACCGCGCTGTCGCTCCGCCGCATGGGCGTGCTCGACAAATTCGACGTCACCATGATCGGGGCGACCGCCGCGGCGATCGACAAGGCGGAAGACCGCAAGCTGTTCCGCGAGGCGATGACCAAGATCGGGCTGTCAACGCCGCGCTCGCATCAAGTCAAGACGCTGGTTGCCGCGCTTACAGCGCTCGACGATATCGGCCTGCCGGCAATCATCCGGCCATCGTTCACGCTCGGAGGCACCGGCGGCGGGATTGCCTACAACAAGGAGGAGTTCATCGAGATCGTCGAGCGCGGCATCGACGCCTCGCCGACCAGCGAAGTGCTCATTGAAGAATCGGTGCTCGGCTGGAAAGAGTTCGAGATGGAGGTGGTGCGCGACAAGAACGACAATTGCATTATCATCTGCTCGATCGAGAACGTCGATCCGATGGGCGTCCATACCGGCGATTCGATCACCATCGCGCCGGCGCTGACGCTCACCGACAAGGAATACCAGATGCTGCGCGATGCCTCGATCGCGGTATTGCGCGAGATCGGCGTCGAGACTGGCGGCTCGAACGTGCAATTCGCCATCAATCCGGCGGACGGACGTCTGGTCGTGATCGAGATGAACCCGCGCGTGTCGCGTTCGTCGGCACTCGCCTCGAAGGCGACCGGCTTTCCCATCGCCAAAGTCGCCGCCAAGCTTGCGATCGGCTATACGCTCGACGAGATCGCCAACGACATTACCGGCGGCGCCACACCTGCATCGTTCGAACCGACGATCGATTACATCGTCACCAAGGTGCCGCGCTTTGCCTTCGAGAAATTTCCCGGCGCCGAGCCGGTGCTCACCACGTCGATGAAATCGGTGGGCGAAGCGATGGCGATCGGCCGCACCTTCGCCGAGAGCCTGCAGAAGGCGCTGCGCTCGCTGGAGACCGGCCTGACCGGCTTGGATGAGGTGACGATTTCCGGACTGGGCCAAGGCGACGACAAAAATGCGATTCGCGCCGCGCTCGGCACGCCTTCGCCCGACGGCCTTCTCAAAGTGGCGCAGGCGATGCGGCTCGGCATGAGCGACACCGAAATCCACACCGCTTGCCGGATCGATCCGTGGTTTCTCGCGCAATTACGCGGCATCGTCGATATGGAAGCACAGATCCGCACCAACGGCTTGCCGCCAACGGCAGCGGGGCTGCGTCGGCTCAAGGCAATGGGATTTTCCGATGCGCGGCTGGCGCGGCTCACCGGGACGAGCGCGGAAGAAATTGCGCAGCGCCGACGCAAGCTCGGCGTGCGGCCGGTATTCAAGCGCATCGACACGTGCGCCGCCGAGTTCGCTTCGCCGACTGCGTATATGTATTCGAGCTATGAGACGCCGTTCGCCGGCCGCGCCATCGACGAAGCTGGACCGTCGGACAAAAAGAAAGTCATCATCCTCGGCGGCGGCCCAAATCGCATCGGCCAAGGCATCGAATTCGATTACTGCTGCTGCCACGCCTGTTTCGCGCTCAGAGAAGCGGGCTTCGAAACCATCATGATTAATTGCAATCCCGAGACGGTCTCGACGGACTACGATACGTCCGACCGGCTCTATTTCGAGCCGCTGACCGCCGAGGACGTCATCGAGATCATCGAGACTGAGCGCACGAGCGGCGTCCTGCACGGCGTGATCGTGCAATTCGGCGGCCAAACGCCGCTTAAGCTTGCTCAAGCACTGGAGCAAGCTGACGTGCCGATCCTCGGCACCTCACCCGACGCCATTGATCTCGCTGAGGACCGCGACCGCTTCAAACGCCTGCTCGACCACCTGAAGCTGCGCCAGCCGCGCAGCGGCATCGCCACGAGCCCGGAGCAGGCCCGCACGATCGCGGGGTCGATCGGCTATCCGATCGTGATCCGCCCCTCCTATGTGCTTGGCGGCCGGGCGATGGAAATCGTCCATGAAACTAATCAGCTCGATCGTTATGTCGCACGGCTTGCCGCCGATCTCGACCGGCCATCCGAAATCGCGGTCTCCGACAAGCGACCGCTCCTGATCGACCGTTATCTCACCGACGCAGTCGAGGTCGACGTCGATTGCCTCTCTGACGGCAAGGATTGCTATATCGCCGGCATCATGGAGCATATCGAGGAGGCCGGAATTCATTCCGGCGACTCGGCCTGCTCGTTGCCGCCGCACAATCTGTCCCGCGCGGTGATCGGCGAACTCGACCGGCAGACGCGCGCGCTGGCGTTGGCGCTAAAAGTCGGCGGGCTGATGAATGTGCAATACGCCATCAAGGACGGCGAGATCTACGTGCTTGAGGTTAATCCGCGCGCCTCGCGCACCGTGCCCTTTGTCGCCAAAGTGACCGGAATTCCCGCCGCCAAGATCGCCGCCCGCATCATGGCCGGCGAAACGCTGGCGCGCTTTCATCTCAAGGTGCAGCATTTCGAGTCCGGCCGTGCCGACCATGTCGGCGTCAAGGAGGCCGTCTTTCCGTTCGCGCGGTTCGGCGACAAGGTCGACACCGTGCTCGGCCCGGAAATGAAATCCACCGGCGAAGTGATGGGGATCGATCGCGATTACAATATTGCTTTCGCCAAAAGCCAGCTCGGCGGCGGGGCGAGGTTGCCGAAATCGGGGACGGTTTTCGTTTCCGTCAAAGATGCCGACAAGCCGCGAATTCTGGAGGCGACCCGGCTGCTCGCCGGACTGGGTTTCCGCGTCATGGCGACCTCCGGGACCCAGCGTTATCTCGGCGAGCACGGCGTCGTCGCTGCCAAGATCAACAAGGTTGCCGAAGGCCGGCCGCACATCGTCGATGCCATCAAAAACGGCGAGGTTCAGTTGGTTTTCAACACGACAGAAGGGGCCACGGCATTGGCCGATAGCCGTTCGCTACGCCGGGCAGCCCTCTTGCATAAAGTACCGTACTACACCACTCTTTCGGGGGCCGTCGCTGCAGCGCAGGGCATCAGGGCCTATCTCGGGGGCGACCTCGAGGTATGTGCGCTGCAGACCTATTTCGGGGCCGAATCTGACCATGCGCCATCCGAGCATGCGTCAGAGCGGTCACAGCGACGGCACGTGTAGAGCCATTTTCCACGTCGCGCGGCCGGGCGATGCTTCGGTCCGCGACCGGATTTTTGACTCTGCCTGAGGAGGTTTTTGAGTGATGGAAAAAATTCCGATGACGGCAGAGGGCTACTCGGCATTGGAGTCCGAGCTCAAGCACTGCCAGCAGGTAGAGCGGCCTCGAATTATCCAGCAAATCACCGACGCCCGCACTCACGGCGATCTTTCGGAAAACGCCGAATATCATGCGGCGAAGGAAACCCAATCGATCAATGAGGGCCGCATCGCGGAGCTCGAAGACAAGCTCGCGCGCGCGGAAGTTATTGATGTATCGAAGCTTTCTGGCGACACCATCACCTTTGGCGCGACCGTGACCTTGATCGACGAGGACACCGACAAAAAGACGGTATGGCAGATCGTCGGCGAGCCGGAGGCCGACGCTAAGAAAGGCAAGATTTCCATTACCTCGCCGCTCGCGCGCGCGCTGGTCGGCAAGAAGAAAGGCGCACAGGTCGAGGTGGTTACGCCAGGCGGCGCCAAGGCGTACGAAGTCATGAAGGTCGAATGGAAATAGGCTGCCGGGCGCGGATTTCCCGGTCTTTTGGCAATGGCCGGGGCCATCCCGGCCATGAGCCGACACCCCCTCCCGCCCCCCTGTGGACCCGGGGGGGTTGCGCGGCTTGCATAGCTCCCCAGAATCCTTAGATAGGAACCATTGCGCTGGCTTTAGCGCCAAGTTCCATCACGCCCATTTTGCGCCCGGGCATCAGGCAGATCGATCGCCTCCTCTGCCGCAACGATCGGGGTCAGGCCGGTGCCCACCTCCAAGAACGCAAAGGTTGTCCGGGCTAAGCTCGTGATCGTCGGATCTGGCCCTGCCGGTTATACGGCGGCGATCTATGCCGCGCGCGCCATGCTCGATCCGATTCTGATCCAAGGCATCACACCCGGCGGGCAGCTCACGATCACCACCGACGTCGAGAATTATCCCGGCTATGCCGACGTTATCCAGGGCCCCTGGCTCATGGAGCAGATGCAGAAGCAGGCCGCGCATGTAGGCACCAAGCTCGTTGCCGATCACGTCAATAAGCTCGATTTGGCGCGGCGCCCGTTTCGCCTCGAATGCGATTCCGGCGACGTCTATCTCGCCGACACGCTTATTCTCGCGACCGGTGCCCAGGCGCGCTGGCTCGATCTGCCCTCGGAGCAGAAATTCCGCGGCTATGGCGTCTCTGCTTGTGCCACCTGCGATGGGTTTTTCTATCGCGGCAAGGAAGTCTTGGTGATCGGCGGCGGCAATACCGCGGTCGAGGAGGCGCTGTTTCTCACCAACTTTGCCAGCAAGGTCACGCTGGTCCATCGCCGCGACACGCTGCGCGCGGAGCGGATTTTGCAAGAGCGGCTCTATCAGAATCCGAAAATTTCGGTTTTTTGGAATACCGTCCTGGAGGACGTGCGCGGCACGGACCATCCGCTCAAAGTCACCGGAGCGGTCTTGCGCAATCTCAAGACTGGCGAGACCACGGAGCGCCCGGTCGACGGCATCTTCGTTGCCATCGGTCATTCGCCGGCGACCGAACTCGTTGTGGGCCAAGTGGAGATGAAGCCGTCGGGTTACGTCAAGACGGCCCCGCATTCCACCGCGACATCGGTACCGGGCCTGTTCGCCGCCGGCGATGTCACCGACGATATCTATCGCCAAGCGGTCACCGCAGCCGGACTCGGCTGCATGGCCGCGCTCGAGGCGGAGCGATTTCTTGCGGCCCACGGCGAGGCCGAACCGCGCATGGTCACTGAGGTGGCGGCAGAGTGAGCTCCACCGTTTCGACGCGCGGTCACGCGGGAAGCATGCAAATGGACTGGGACAAGCTGAAGGTATTTCACGCTGCGGCTGAAGCCGGCAGCTTCACGCATGCCGGCGAGCAGCTCGGGCTGTCGCAATCGGCGGTGTCACGGCAGGTCAGCGCGCTCGAACAGGAGCTCGCGGTTTCCCTGTTTCATCGCCATGCGCGCGGCTTGATTCTCACCGAGCAGGGCGAACTCCTTTTTCGCACCGCGCATGACGTGTTCATGAAGCTGGAAGCGGCGCGCGCCAAGCTGACCGACAGCCGCGAGCGCCCGAACGGCGATCTGCGGGTGACGACGACCCCCGGCATCGGTGTGCATTGGCTCACGCCGCGGCTCGGCGAGTTCACTGAACTCTATCCGGACGTCCACATCACGCTGCTCACTACCGACGAGGAGCTCGACCTCGCCATGCGCGAGGCGGACGTTGCCATTCGTCTGCGCCAGCCGACCCAGCCCGACCTCATCCAGCGCAAGCTCTTTTCGGTGCACTTCCACGTCTACGCGTCGCCGGAATATCTCAAGAAATTCGGCACGCCGCGCACGCTGGAGGATCTCGACAATCACCGCACCCTGGTGATGGGCGGCAATGTGCCGCCCTACCTGCAGCGTTCGCGCTGGCTGATCGAAGTCGCACGCGACGGCAAGGGGCCGCGCGTGCCGCACCTTGTCATCAACAACATCCTCGGCATTTTGCGCGCTTGTCAGCGCGGGCTCGGCATCGCCATGCTGCCGGATTATCTGGTGGAGGAAAACGGCGGCCTCGTGCAGCTGTTCGGCGAAGGCGATGCGCTCGCGCTCGACGCCTATCTGGTCTACCCGGAAGAGCTTAAGACGGTTGCGCGCGTGCAAGCATTCCGCGACTTTCTTGTCGCCAACGCGCAGCGTTGGAATTTTTAAAGGCTCCGTTCGTCGTCCTGAGGTGCGAGCAAAGCGAGCCTCGAAGGATGACAACCCCAACCGGTCACCCTTCGAGGGCCGCTTCCCGGCCACCTCAGGGTAACGGACGCGAGATCTACCTCTGCGCCTTCGCATGGCTGGCATGTGCGCGCCCGGATTGTGGGTACCTAACGCCGACTGCATAGTGCGCGGGCGCTGCGTGGCGAGGCTGTCGTGTTCCTCCCAAGTTTGACAGCCTGTCCGCAGCCGTTGTTCCCCTCTGGAAGTATCGCCGGCGCCCCACGCCGGCTCACTATACCGGGCCCTTACGGGCCCGGTTTTATTTGGAATGAGCTACATCTTCCGCTCATTCCCGCGAAAGCGGGAATCCAGAATGATCATTTTGTGAAAGACCTGGGTCCCCGCTTGGGACGAACGGACCGAACAGGCTGCACTAATCGTCAATTCGGATCGAGGCCCTTCGCTTTGACGACGGCCTTGGCGGCGGGAGAGCGAAGAAAATCGACCAAAGCGCGAGCAGCTTGCGGCTGCGATGCTCCGGTCGGCACGAAGGCGGTGAATTGCGTAACGCTTTGCACGGCCGCTGGCAGCGGCCCGGCGATATCGACGCCCGGCACAGCCAATAGCTCGGCCATTTGTTGGATGCCGATTTCCGCCTCACCGCGCTCGACGATAAGCCCGACGAGCCCGCTCGGCCCGCCGCTGCCATAGATCGCTTTGTTGGCGATCGCCGCCGCGATGCCGAGCTCGGCAAACACTTTGGCCATGTGCGCACCACTCGCGCCGCCGCCGACCGGTTTGCTCAGCGCAATCGATTTCGCGCTCAGGACCGCATGCTTGAATGATTCGGCCGAAGACAGATCAGGTCGCGGCGCGCCTTTGGCAACGCACACCCCGATGAAAGACCGCGCAATATCCGTGAGGCTTTCGGCGGTGCCGCGCCCGCGCCCGACCGCATCTTGCGCGCCGGCGCGTGTCACGATCGCAAGATCCGATATTTCGCCCTCGGCAAGGCGCCGCTCGAGCACCAAGGACGGGCCGAGCGTGAGCGCCAGCCGATAAGTGCTCTCGCGCTCGAATGCCGGCGCGAGCTCTTCGAAAGCGGTCTTCATCGCCGTCGTGCTCAAAACAGCAATTTCTTTTGCCACAACTTCCTCCGTTCCCGACGGGCGCGATAGACCTGCAAACGGCCGATTGCCACCGCCGCCCGCCAGGGGCGAATTTTTTGCAAAGCCGCAATCAACTCTGTGTGATTTATCGCCGCTTTGTCATCAAATAATTTACCGGGCCAGCGTTTACCCTCAAATCGCGCTACAATATGTCTGGTCCAAATGCCTGGACCAAGAGGCACGCCGCCGCGAGATATAGACCCGGGGAGAACGACGGATGTATACGCGCAGATATTTGCTTTACGCCGGTACCGCCGCGGCCACGCTCATCATCGCGCGCCTGACGCGCCCGCATGCGGCGACCGCCGAAAGCCGCACCTACGAAGTTACCCATAGCGACGAAGAGTGGCGCAAGCTGCTCACGCCCGAGCAATATCATGTGCTGCGCCACGAGGGCACCGAGCGGCCATTCACCAGCGCGCTCAATAACGAGCATCGTCCCGGCACGTTCAGCTGTGCCGGCTGCGACCTGCCGCTCTACTCATCGAAAGCGAAATTCGAAAGCGGCACCGGCTGGCCAAGTTTCTGGGCGCCACTGGAGCATGCGGTGGACGAGAGCGAGGATCGCACTTTCGGCATGCTCCGCACCGCGGTGTCGTGCCATCGCTGCGGCGGCCATCTTGGTCACGTGTTCACCGACGGGCCGAAACCGACCGGGCTGCGCTACTGCATGAACGGCGTTGCGTTGAAATTCACGGCGGCACCGGCGGGATCGAGCTAGTCGAGCGCTCGTCATGGCCGGACTTGTTCCGGCCATCCACGTCTTGCTTCACAACATCTAAGACGTTGATGGCGCGCGCGACACTTTATGAGTTGGAGAATTTATAAAGCCAGCATCTTGAGGTGAACGACGTTCACCCTCTCACACCCCGCCGCCGTCGCCGATGACCGAATACGGCGCCCAGAACAGCGGGTGCGCGTAGCTGTAGATGGTGCGGCCGGAACGGTCGGTCGCGCCCGGTCCGTCGAGCAGCGCCACCATGGCCTGCCGCAACGCTTCGCCGCGCGAGAGCGCCGCATCGTCGCGCTGGCGGCGGAACAGGTCGGTGATCAATTCGCGCGCCGAAGCCGAATGCACCGACCAATTGGTGACCAGAAGCGCGCGCGTGCCGGCATAGAAGAACGCGCTGCCTAATCCCGACGCCGCTTCAGCGCCGGCGCCGGCACCGGCCGCGGTGTTGCACGCCGAAAGAACGACCCAGTCGGCATCGAGCTTGAGCGCGAGAATTTTCTCCATGGTGAGAAGACCGTCGCCCTTGACGCCGGCGATTTCAGGCGCGGTGAGCGCCAGAGCGGGCTGCGTCAACCCATCGAGATCGCCGGGAACAAGGCCATGCGTAGCAAAGGCGACGATGCGGTAATGCGCGAGATCGAGCGTCTCGACATTTTGTTGGTTGGCCGCCTTGCCGAGATAAAGCGCCTTTGCCGGATCGACGTCCAGTGCACTTGCCACTGACATCAATTCATGACGCGTGTCAGGCAGGCGCGGCAGCATGGCCAGCGTGGCAGCATCCGCTTCTTCGGTGTGCGGCGCGGCGCGCAGCCGCAGCGGCATTCCGCGCGTGACATTCTCGGCATCGCCGCCGGTCGCCGCGGCGACTTGCACCGGCGCGGCTTGTTCGCTTTCGGCCTCCGCGGCCTCGTCGGCATTGAAATAGGGATCACCGAAGCCGATTAATTTGTCGCGCGTCGGCGAGCCGCGCGGCAGGCGCCGCAACGTCACGATCGCGGACGCCGACGGCACGATCGTCACCGCATGGCTGCGCGCCAGCCAGGCGACACCGCGATAGCCGGAGAACAACGGCTTGGCAGCAAAATCGATTTGCGCCGGCGCGGTGGGGAGCAGGCTCAGCGGCAACTCCCCGAGCGCGCCGTTTGTGACGACGATCAGGCTCTTGGCCGGCCGCCAGGCCGACTCGACGGGCTTGAGCAGTGACTCGTAAAGCTCGTAAGCGAGCCCAAGATCGAACGTCGGAATGTCCGAGACCATCGTGCCCTGCGGCTCGAGCGCCTGGCGCAGCCGGCGCACTTTCGCCTCAAGCTCGTGCGCGGTGCCGGGCACGCTGGCAAAGGCCACGTCGCCGTCCTTGGGCACCGCCCACACGAAACTCGCGTTCTGCCCGAAATAGTAGGACAAGAGCGCCTCGCCGGGCCGCATCGCATTCCTGATTTCATTGACGGTCGGCGACTTCGGATCGATCAGATCGGCATAGGACGGGAAGCGCCGCTTGATTTCCTGCTGCGCGGTCTTGCGATCGGCGCGCAGCTTCTCGATCGCGGCAGAGGTCGCGCGCACCGTCTGCTCGTCGCGCTGGTCCGACGGCAACGCCAATAAGTTATTGAGCGTGCCGAGCGCGGCGCCGATCTGCTTGCCGAGATTCTGCTCGTTGCGCACGAGCTCGGCGAGCGCGGGGTCCTTCGCCACCATGCGCGCGCTCGAATCGGCAAGCGCCTTTTGCACCGCGCGGCCGCGGATCGCGTCGGCAAGCCCGAACGTCTCGACGGCGACGTCGTTCGACTTCGTCGCATTGCGGGCGAGCACGGCAATATAGGCCTCGACGGCGCGTTGCAGCCGCGCGCTGCGCGCCGCGACAACGGTCGGATCGTCGTCCTCGGCATTGTCGCGCGGTCCCATGAGGATCGGGATAGCGGCCTTGAATTCGCGGATCGCGTCGGCGTCGCGGCCGGCCCGCGCATATCCACTGGCGAGCGTACCGCGCGCGGCCGCTGTATCGAAGCTGTTGGCGCCGGTGCGGCTCACTTGCTGCTTGACCAGCGCCGTGGCGGCGGCGATTCCGGCGTCGACCTGCCCGGATGCGTAGAGCGCCGCGATGCGCGAGCCGTTGAGCTCAAATACTTCGCGTTGCTGCGCCGGCCATTGCGCCATGGCCTTGTCGAGCTGGGCGTAAAATTCGCTCGCCTCCTTCATCTTGCGTTGCAGCACGAGAACGTTGCCGAGGCTCGAAAGGATCGACGCGCTCAACGGCGATTCATCGGCAATGCCGATCGTGCGCTGCACCTCAAGCGCCGAACGGCCAAGCTGTTCAGCTTCCTTGTAGCGCCCTTGCTCGACCAGGATCCCGGCCAGCCCGACAATGAAAGTAGGGGTGGTCGGCGCGTATTTGCCTTGCAGGTTGAGGATGCCGAGGAGCGATTGGCGCGCATCCGCTTCGGCGGCGGCAAGCTTGCTTTGCTTCACCTCGTTGCGCGCGACCGCAAGCAAATGGCCGTCCGCGGCGGCAAGAAATTGCTCGCGCGGCGGCACCGGCGGATCGTAGCGCGGCAGGTCCTTTACCGCAGTGCGCCGAAACGCCTCGGCGCGTCGATAAGCGGTCTCGGCTTCGGCATATTGGCCGCGTGCTTCGAATACCAATCCGCGCGCGGCGTCGGCATCGGCCTCCCAGCCATGGCCATAGACCGCATAGCTCGTGCGCCAACTCGGATTGGGGCTGCCGCGCGCTTCTTGGACCATCGCCTCCGCGCGATTGGCGTAAGCGTTGGCCTGACTGACGTCGCCCATCGACACCAAGATCTGGGCGATGAAGCGCAGCGAGGAGATGAGCGTGCCGCGCCGGCCAGGCACTGCGCCTTCGCCGACTTGCTCTTGCAACATGGCGATCGCGTCTTTGCGATCTCCCGTCGCTTGGTATTGCTGGGCAACCAGTCGGCGCGTCCGCGCCAGAAATCGCACATCCATTCCATGCTTGGCGATGTCGAGCGCCTGCAAGCTGTCGGCGAGCGCATCTTTGTTGCGGGCGAGCAAGGCCCGCGCCCCGGCGCGGTCGAACAGAAATTGCGCAAGCTGCGGCCCCGCCAGGTTTTTCGCAGGGGTGCCGTTGGCGAGCGCTCTGAGCTTAGTGATCTGCGCCTCGTCGGGTTTTTCGCTGTCGAGGATGGCGGTGATATCCGCAATCGTGCGCGGCGGGGCGACGAACGAGGTGCGAATTTCGATTGGAACGTCCCCAGCGGCGTCGGCCTTGGGCGCTGCGGGCGCGGCAACGCTTGCGGCCTGCTTCTGTTCTTCGCGGATAACGCAAGGGCGCACAATCGCGGCGCCGCAAGCCTGTTTCGCTTTTTCCAGTTCGAGGCCGGCGACCGAACGCGGATTGCCGACCTTGCCGCGTACGCAGGTACGCAGCTCCTCCATATGCGCCTGCTTGCAAGATTCGATGATCTGCTCGTGGCTGGCGGCGAATGCCGGCTGTAGCGAGGCGAGTTGGGGAAATGCGGCAACCGCGAGCACCGCTATTGCGCAGCGCACGCGCTTTATCCCCGACAGGAAATTGAGGCGATCGGACATGCCGTTGCCCGAAGCAGGGACACCTGTCACCGCGGGGAGAGTTTAGATCACTCTAGCGTCACCAACAAGGCGGCGCGCGGCGTCTCACTCGATGACCTCGTTAGCGAGCGCGAGGAATTCGGTTGGCAAATTAATCCCGGTCGCGAATTCTAAGTCCCGATCCTAATCTCAGCCACAAGCCCGCGCAGCGCCGCGACAACGCTCAACGGCACGATGCGACCGGTGCGAGGATTCTCCGACGGGATTCCTTCGATGCTCATCGAAAAGCGCGCCGTGTCGGCATCGACCTCGATGCGGTGCGTATTGCGCGTGAGCGCCGGATCGGCCCAGATTTCGAGCCGCGTCTTGTCCGGCCCGATCCCCGCAAGGCTCAGTGCCGCCGCGACATTGACATTGGCGGGGAAACCGCGCGCCCCCTCGCGCGCGCTGCCGTCAAAGATTTTCTTTGGCTCTTTGAGATCTTTCAGCGAAATGCCGCGCTCGAGAAGGTAAGGCGCGCCTTCGAGCCCGCTCGGCGGCTTGCGCGTGATCATGGTGACGGAATGGATCGTGCCTTCCGCGGCTGCGCGCACCGCGTCGAGGCCAAGAAGCGCACCGGTCGGGGCGAGAACGCGCGCGCCGGCTTGCTTGGCGCGCTCCACCAGATCCCAGTTCGCCAACAATTGCCCGACGCTGAGTGGCATGAATATTTTCGCTTCGTCGATCACAGACAGCGCGACCGGGCGGAATAGAGGCGGCGGCAGGCATTCCACCACGACGTCGCAGGAATTCGCCAAGGCCTCGGCAGGGACAACGGGAATGCGCTCGCCGACGCCAGGCAAATTGCGCCGCGCCTTGTCGCGGTCGCGCACCGCAACGGCGGCAAGAACCAGTCCGGGAATGCCGCCGTCCAGCCGCCGCGCCACGCCAAGGCCGACCGCGCCCAATCCAGCTATTCCGACCTTTAATATGTTGCGCGGCACTATTGGCTCCTTCGGGCTGGCAGGCGGCCATCTGGCCGGATAAAGTCCGTGCCCCACATTACTTGCTTAAAGCACGTATGACGCGCAACAGGCCGAACGGTTCGCCACATGAACGAAGGTAACAAAAGAACTTTCATGACTAATATCAATCCGAACACTTTCACCACGCGTCCTGAGATCGAGGGCACTTTCGGCGTCGTCACCTCGACCCATTGGATCGCCACCGCAGTCGGCATGGGGATATTGGAGAAAGGCGGCAACGCCTTCGATGCCGCCGTGGCGACGGCGTTCACCCTGCAAGTCGTCGAGCCGCATTTGAACGGTCCCGGCGGCGACGTTCCGGCGATCGTCTATGACGTGCGCCGCGGCAAGACCGAAGTGATCTGCGGCCAGGGCGTGGCGCCGGCCGGAGCTACAATCGCGCATTATCGCAGCGAAGGATTGGACCTCGTTCCCGGCACCGGGCTGCTCGCTGCCGTGGTGCCCGGCACGTTCGAGACCTGGATGCTGCTTCTGCGCGATTTCGGCACCATGAAGCTTGCCGAGGTGCTGGCCCCCGCGATCGGCTACGCGCAGAACGGCCATCCGCTGCTCGAGCGCGCCAATGCCACGATCGCCACGGTCGCCGCCATGTTCCGCGAACATTGGCCGACCTCCGCGGCGATCTATTTGCCGAACAACGAAGTCCCGGCGACGGAATCGCTGTTCGCCAACAAATCGCTGGCCGCAACCTATGGCCGTATCGTTAAAGAGGCGGAGAGCGCTGGCGGCGACCGCGTCGCGCAGATCGAACGCGCGCGCCGCGCTTGGAGCCATGGCTTTGTCGCAGAAGCAATCGACCGCTTTTGCCGCATGCAAGAAGTTATGGACTCAAGCGGCGCGCGCCATCGCGGCGTGCTCACCGCAGACGATATGGCGCGCTGGACGCCGCATCACGAAGCGCCGCTGACCTATAATTACGGGCGCTACGCGGTTTGCAAAACTGGGCCGTGGGGACAGGGACCGGTGACCTTGCAACAGCTCGCGCTGCTCAAAGGGTTCGATCTCGACGGACTCGACCCGACCGGCCCCGATTTCATTCATCTGATTGTCGAGGCCTCGAAGCTCGCTTATGCCGATCGCGAGGCATTCTATGGCGATCCCGATTTTGTCAAAGTTCCGATGCCGACGCTATTGTCGGATGCGTACAATTCCGAGCGGCGCAAATTGATCGGCGAAACCGCCTCGCGTGAATTGCGCCCGGGTTCGATCGAGGGCTTCGGCGCGGTCGTCAAGCTGCGGCGCGGACCGGTGACGCTCGCCGCCGGCGTCGGCGAACCGACCGTCGGCCGCATGGGAGCAAGCCGCGGCGACACGGTGCATTTCGATATCATCGATGCTGCCGGCAATATGATTTCGGCGACGCCGTCGGGCGGCTGGCTGCATTCCTCGCCGGTCATTCCCGAGCTCGGCTTCTGCCTCGGCACGCGCGCGCAAATGTTCTGGCTCGAAGAAGGTCACCCAGCGGCGCTGGCGCCCGGCAAACGGCCGCGCACGACGCTGTCGCCCTCGCTTGCGCTGCGCGACGGCGAGCCGTATCTGGGCTGGGGTTCGCCCGGCGGCGACGGGCAGGATCAATGGATCACGCAGATGTTCCTGCGCCATGTTCATTGCGGCATGAATTTGCAGGAGGCGATCGACGCGCCGGCCTGGCATTCGGAGCATTTTCCGAGTTCGTTCTGGCCGCGCACCGCGCGCCCGGGCGTGCTCGTGGTCGAGGGCCGCGTGCCAAAGAAAACGGTCGCCGAGCTGGAACGCCGCGGTCATATCGTGGAGACCGGGCCGGATTGGTCGGAAGGCCGACTCACCGCCGCCTCGCGCGTCGGACCGCGCCGCCGCGCCGCCGCCAATGCGCGCGGCATGCAAGGCTACGCCGCGGGAAGGTAATTTCCGCTCATTTCCGCGCAAGCGGGAATCCAGGTAGCACACTGGGTCCCCGCCTTCGCGGGGACGAGCGGGTGAAAACTACGCCGCGACCGTGCTTAGAAACGCTTCAACTTCGCTGCGCAGCTTGGCGGTCGCGTCTTCGACCTGCTCGGTGGCGGCGAGCACGGTCTGGGCCGAGCCGCGCGTCTGCGTGACGCCGATCGCGTCCTTGCCACAAAAAGCCGCGAAAACTAGCCGCAGACCGGTTGTGGTTAAGCGCGACGGGCGGTTTGCTTAATAAAAGCTGACCAGTACGCGAACATCCCTGCCGCATTATTGCGCTTGATAGCGCATTGCGCGGACCAGTGGTTTCGGTGCCGCTTGGGTTGGCAGGCATAACGGACTAATCTGCACTCATCATCAGGCGTATGGCATGCGGACGCGTCGTCAGTTGATCGCATCCGGCGCCGCAGCGGCGTTCGCGCCGAGCCTCGTTCGCCCGGCACGAGCGGCCCCTTGGCCGGATCGACCCGTTCATATGGTCGTGCCGCTTGCGGCGGGTGGACCGACCGACACGAATGCGCGGATCGTCGCCGAACAGCTCTCCAAAATCTGGAACCAACAAGTCGTCATCGAGAACAAAGGCGGCGCCGGCACCAATATCGGCAATGCTTACGTCGCACACTCCGATCCTGATGGTTACACGCTGTTGTACGGCACCTCATCGCTGGCTTCGAATGGCGCGCTTTACCGCTCGCTCGACTACAGTCCGATTGCGGACCTAGCGCCAATTTCGCTGGTGGCGAAGTTCCCATTTTTCATGTTCGTGCCGAATTCCTCGTCAGCAAAATCGGTGAAAGAGTTTATCGATTATGTGAAGCCTCAACCCGGCAAACTCATCATCGCTTCACCGGGCACCGGCAGCGGGCCACATCTTGCCGAACTGTTATTTATGCAAATGGCCGGAATACAGATGACGCACGCACCTTATCGCGGCGCGGCGCCAGCATTTACCGACCTCATCCCAGGCCGCGTTCACTGCTATTTCGGCAGCGGCGAATTGCTGACCTATTCACGCTCGGGCCAGGTCGGTGTGCTTGGATCGACCGGCATCAAGCGATCGGCAGCAGCGCCGGATGTGGCGACCATCGCCGAGTCCGGCGTGCCCGGTTATGTGGTGGATTCCTGGCAAGGCATCTTTGCCCCGGCCAAGACGCCGCCACAAATCGTGCAGAAGGCAAACGGCGACCTTGCCAAGGCCCTTGCCGTGCCAGCGCTCATCGAGAAGCTTGAACGCAATGCCTATAGCGTTGAGAGTTCCTCCGCGAACGAACTTGCCAGGTTTTTGCGAGCAGATATCGACAAGTGGGAAAGTGTCATCAAGACAACGGGAATGAAAATCGATTAGGTCTCTGTTCCCGATTTTCTCCACGAGAAAACGACCGACTAGAAATTCATTCCGATCATTGTTCTGCCGGAATGACAGGGAGCAACAGGTAGGAATCCATGTCGCCGCCGGCATAAATGGTGTTGCTGCCGGTGTTGTAGTCGGCGTGATAATGCATGTAGTGGCTGCTGCCGACACCGTCGCGCGGCTGGATATCCAGCCGGATGCGATGGCCCTTCTTGAACACCATCGAGGTCGGCCAGATTTCGACCTCGACGCGGACGACTTCCTCGGGCGTCAAATAAAGCCGGCGCTGGTGACGATGATAGGGCCGATACGGCCGGGAAAGCTCGGGGTCGAGCTCACGGTGCGATACGCGCAGCCAGCCTTTGGCAACCGGCACTGGCGATCCTTGCTGGCCGGTTTCCATGACTTCGCTGCCGTCAGGCGCGAAATTGCGCAGCGTCAGAAACAGGTCCATGTCTTCGCTTGAGCTGGAGACCCACAGCACCGCGGCGAGCGGCCCGGTGATCTCGGTGTCGGCCGCGAGCGGCGGGGTCTCAAGCGAAGTTCCCATTCCCGGCTTAATGCCCCCGCCCATCACCTGCGATGAGGCTGCCGACGTCGAGCCCATCGTGCCGAGGCTCGAAACGGCATAGCTGCGCGACTCCATGCGCGCCGGCTTCGCGGCTGCGAGAGTGCCGGTCACGCCGGCACGCTGCTCCGGAGCTTGCGACAGATCGAGATAAAATTTGGTCCAGCGCGTGCGCGCAAGCGGCCATTCGCGCTCGCTGCGCCATTCGAAAGCGTCCGCCCCTTTGCGGATTGCAAGCTTCACCGGCGGCTCAGTCATCACGCCGTTATCGATGCCCTTGAGCCAGTAATCGAAGAAACGAATCTGATCGCGTCGGCCGTCCTCGGTGTAAAACGGATGCACATGCGAGCCGAGATGAATGCGCAGCTTCTTGTGCGGCGTTGCCGCGCGCATGAACGCCTCGGTGTTGCCGCGCAGGTGCAAGCCCATGCCGGACCAGTTGCCGACGGAAAACATCGGCACATCGATCTTGTCCCATTGCGCTTGCGAACCGCGCAATGCGCCGCTGTCGAGACTGTTATGCAGCCAAAAATGCAGCGTGTTGACCTGCCAGCCGTCGGCGACGTGTTGCGCCGCGCGGCCAAGCAAATGATGCAGCAGGTGCGCCGTGTACCAATTGGTCATGAACAGGCTCAAGATGCCGCCATGATAGAGGGCGTCGCGGTAAAGGTCGGCGAAGCCCTCCCAGGGAATAATGGCTTTCAAGGACGGCGGCCTTAAGTTGGCGACGAACCACTGATTGATGGCGAAATAGGAAATGCCGAGAAGCCCGATCTTGCCGTTGCACCACGGCTGCGCCGCCGCCCATTCGATCGCATCGTAGAAGTCGACCGCCTCCGCAAGTGACCACGGCTCGTATTGGCCGGGGGATTTGCCGGAGCCGCGGGCATCGATCCGCACGGCGGCATAGCCGCGCGGCACCCACCAGTTTGGATTGCTGGTTTCCCAGTTCATCCATTCGTTCGGCGGCTCTTCGAGCGTGTTCGGCACGACCCAAAGCTTGTCTTTCTGATACGGCCCGAGATTGAGAATGGCGGGAAATTTTCCACCGTCTTGCGGACGGAACACATCGGCCTTCAGTCGAACGCCGTCGCGCATCGGCACGTCGACGTCCTTTTCGACGACGACGGCATAAGCGGGACGCGTGGAGGCGATGGCGATGTCGTTCATGGACGGTTCGATTGAGTGCGCGCTGCGGGGAGTATTCTTCTCTCTCCCCGAGGGGAGAGGAAACAATCTGCGCAGTCACTCGGTCTCGATCTTCACCTCGGTGGTGATCTTGCGCCAGCTCTCGATCTGTTGCGCGAGCCAGGTCTTGGCATCGGCGAGCGAAACGTTGGGCACGGTGTTAAAGCCCTGCTTCTTGAACGCGGCGCTTGCCTCCGGCGACTGCAAAGCGGCGATGGCGGCGTCGAAAATCGTCTGCAAAATTTCTTTCGGCGTGCCTGCCGGCGCGAACAAGCCCTGCCAGGCAATGGTGCCGACGCCGGGAAAGCCGATCTCCTGCATCGTCGGCAGATCGGGATAGTCCGCAAGCCGGGCATGATTGACGAGCGCAAGCGGGCGGAAATTCCCAGCCTTCACCTGCGGTGACGAGCTCGCCACATTGAGGAACGCAACCTGCGTCGAGCCGGTCAGCATGTCGTTGATCACGCCGGAGGCACCGGCTTTGTTGGGCACGGCGATCATGTCGAGATCGCCCGCGCGCTTGGCGAAATATGCCATGTCGTAATGCGGATAACTGCCGGGACCGACCGTGCCGTAACGCACTTTGCCCGGATTGTTCTTGGCGTAGTCGATCAGCTCCGGCACGCTGCTGACGCCGAAATCCTTGGTCGTGGCGACCATAAAAGCCGGAATGTCGACCGTGTTTGTTACCGGCACCACGTCGCGCGCGTAGTTGATCTTGAACTTGTCCGCGTAAATGAGCGGCGTGATCGCATTGGTCGAGACATTGCCGATCATCAGCGTGTAACCGTCTGCCGGCGAGCGCACCATGTCTTCAATGGCGATGATGCCAAAGGCTCCCGGCTTGCTCTCGACGAAAAACGATTGGCCGAGGCGCTTACCCATTTGCTCGCCGAGGATGCGAGCGACGATGTCGGTTGCACCGCCCGGCGCATAAGGCACGATGATCTTGACCGGCTTGGACGGATATTTGTCGGCCGTCTGCGCCGGCGCGTTGCCCGCAGCCAGCACGAGGAAGCCCAGAAGAATGAGCACGTGTTTCATGATCCCCTCCGCTGCTCGATTGTTCGACGCCGAAAGCTATCTCTGCCCACTCGCACGAATGCCATGCAGGCCGTGCGAAGCATCCTTGACGGTAAAGAAGACGACGTCGCGGTCAGCACCGGCCTTGCCGGAATGCACGGCATTGGCCGGCACGTAAATGACCGAGCCCGGTTTCGCTTCGACGTCCTTGCCGTCGATGTGAGCGTGAAAGACGCCTTCCAGAATGTAGATCCATTGCTCATTGGGATGCGAATGCGGCTCGGCGCCGGTGCCCGCCGGCATGCGCATCAAGCCGACAATCATCCGCTCGCCTTCGACACAGGAACCGTTTGCCGTCGAATAATCGGGGCCGCCCAGGATGTGATTGACCTCCGCGAGATCGAAGACGTATTCGCCCGGACTGGCGCGTTTGGCGCCCGGCGTGCGCGGAGGCGGGGCGGCGGGATGTGCAGTCATTCCGAGACTCCTTGCAGCAATCCTTTGAGGCACATTCCTAACAGCAAAGACCTGCTAATCGGGACAAATTATCTGGAACAGTAGGCATGCTAGTCGAGGGCGTGTGTAGAAACCAGACAGTGCGGGTTTGTTCACGCTTCCGACACTTTTATCACGGCATTGTCCAGCCCGACGGGGGCGCCCTGCATGATCCGGAAACTCAGCCTTGCCTGTGCTGGCGCGATTGTGGTCGGCGCGGCGGCGCTGTGCGGCTGCTCCGGCAACAATGTGCCGGATGGCCAGCCGAGCTTCTATCAGGACCTTGCCGGGCCGACCGCCTCACTCGATGCCGGCGTTGCCGCCTCGATGATCTCCGGCTATCGCCGCAATAACGGCCTTGGCGCGGTAACGCTCGATCCCGAACTGATGCGGCTTGCCAACGAACAGGCAACTGCCATGGCTGCGCGCGGCACGCTCGATCACAATCTCAGCACGCCTTTTCAGGAGCGCATCCGCAAGTCGAAGTTCGACGCCAGCGTCGCCGTCGAAAATATCGGCGCCGGTTACCACACGCTGGCCGAAGCATTCTCCGGCTGGCGCGATTCCCCGCCGCATCGCGCCAATATGCTCAATGCTAATGTTACCCGCATAGGTATTGCCGCAGTCTATTCGCCCAAATCCAAATATAAAGTGTTCTGGGCCCTGATCCTCGCCGCGCCCGACGAGCGTCGCAGCTAGATTTGCAATGCGCTCCGGCCGCATCACGCATGCGCCGCGAATGCCCGACATTCGAACCAGTATTTCCGAATTAGCATTTGCCGCCCCGCTAGGTGCCGCCTAGACTTCGGCAAAAATCTTTCGCCAAAAAATCTTTGGCCAAGTTCTTGCGGGGAGAAACGCTTTGTCCGCCATCGAGCTCACCTATACCGGCCGCGAACGCAGTTTCGTGACCTGGTCGGCAATCCTCGGCTACGCCTTTGATTTCTACAATCTGATCATCATGGCGTTTTTGCTGACGCAAATTCAGAGGTCGCTCGGCATGACGCTGCCGCAGACCGGTTTGATCGTTTCGATGACGCTCACCGGCTCGGTGATCGGCGGCGTCGGCATTGGCTGGCTCGGCGACAAGATCGGCCGCAAGAACGCGCTGTTAGCGAGTCTGGCTCTGCTCGCGGCCGGCTCGATCCTCTCCGCTTTCGCCTGGGATTTCGCCTCGCTGCTCGCCTTCCGCTTCATCACCGGCATCGGAGTGGGCGGCGAATGGGGTGCCGGCATGGTGCTTCTCAACGAGGTGTGGCGCAGCGAGCGCCGCGGCTTCGGCTCCTGTGTGGTGCAGGCGATGTCGGCGGCCGGCACGGCGATCGCCGTTCTGGTGGCGACCTTCGCGCTGACCAATCTCAGCGACAATCAATCCTGGCGGGCAGCGTTGTTGTTCGGCGGCCTGCCGATTTTCCTGATGATCTTCATCCGCGCCAAAATGCCGGAATCGCGGCTGTGGAGTGAATACGAACGGCTGCGCAAGGCGGGCGCACTACCGCCGGAGAAAGCAAAAGAGCGCAGCTCGATCCTGGAAATCCTGCGCGGCGCCTCGCTCAAATATTTCGTCGTCGGCACCTTGATGTGCGGCGCCTATATTATTTCGTACCAGGCAATTTCCATCTTCATGCCGACCTTGATGATCCGCGATCTGCACGCCAATCCCGGCGCGGTTCGCACCGTGACGCTGATCTGGTCGGCCTTCTCGGCAACAGGGCTTCTGCTCGCTGGTCTTGCCAGCGATCATTTTGGCCGTAAACGCGCCGTGGTCGCCTCGACCTGCGTCTGCGTTCTGGGCTTTGTTGCCATTTATCTGTTCGGCCGGGTCGATTACCCCGGCGCGGTGCTGAGCTGGCCGCTGTTCTGGTGTTATGCCCTGTGGGGTCTCGGACAAGGCTCGATCGGCGTGTTCGGCCCGTGGTATTCCGAATTGTTTCCGGTCGAATTGCGCACGACCGGCGCTTCGGTCACATTCACGGCTGGACGGCTCATCGGCAGCGCGATGCCTTATCTCGTGCCGGTGATTGCCGCGCTCCTTGGCGATTTGTTCCAGGCCATGATGTTCGGCGTGATCGGGGCGGTGCTCAGCCTGTTGTTCGCATTGCTCTTACCCGAGACCGCAGGCCGCAAATTCGCAATCATCGAAAGCAAGGAGCACGGCTGAGAATGTCGGTCATTACGACTCCCGAACCGCAAACCTTGGTCACCCGCGGCACGCGGGTGCGCGTGCGCCGTGCCGGCTCCGGCAAGCCGGTGCTGTTCCTGCATGGCGCCGGCGGCTGGCCGGCCTGGCTGCCGTTCTTCGAACGCGTGTCCAACCCCTTCGCCATCACCGTTCCGGAACATCCGGGCTTCGGCGGCTCCGACGATCCGCATTGGCTGCGCGATGTGCCCGACCTTGCGATGTATTATCTCGACCTGCTCGACAGCGCCTTCGCTGCGCCGGTTCATGTCATCGGTCATTCGCTCGGCGGCTGGACCGCGGCGGAGATGGCGGTGCGCAATACGCGCCGCATCGCCAGTTTGACGCTCATCGCGCCGGCCGGCATCCGCGTCAAAGGCATTCCGCCCGGCGACAATTTCATCTGGTCGCCCGAGGAAGCAATCCGCAACCGCTACCACGACCAGCGCTTCGCCGAGGCCTTGCTGCAGGCGCCGCCGCCCGACGAGGCGCAGCTCGATCTCGAACTGCAAAACCGGGTCGCCGCGGTCAAATTCGGCTGGGAGCCGCGCTGGTTCAACCCGGCGCTGGAAAAATGGCTGCATCGCATCGATGTGCCGACGCAAGTGATCTGGGGCGCCCAAGACAAGATCCTGCCCAACGCCTACGCGGCGCTGTGGGGCGAACGCATTGCCGGCGCGCAAATTTCGATGGTCGAGGCTTGCGGCCACAGCCCCCATATCGAGCAATGCGATCTCGTCACAGATAAAGTCATTTCATTTTTGGATCGGGCATAGGGTCAAAACCTGGCATGAAGTTCACCTGCTTTCATCTGATGCCGTACCGGCCGCTCGACCTGAAAGCGGCGGCAGAGCACCGTTCCGCCTGGGTGGTTTTGCCCAACAGCTTTTACGATCCAAAGAAAGGCGCTGCCGAATACGATTCCTATCTCGACCAGCTCAGCTATGCCGAGAAGCTCGGCTTCGATGTCATCGGCGTCAACGAGCATCATCAGACCGCTTACGGCATGATGCCGGCGCCGAACCTGATCGCCAGCGCGCTTATTCAGCGCACCAAGACGGCCAAGATCGCCGTGCTCGGCCGCGCGCTGCCGATCGTCGGCAATCCGATCAATATTGCCGAAGAATTCGCCATGCTCGACGTGCTGTCGAAAGGTCGCCTGATCGCCGGCTTTGTGCGCGGTATCGGCGCCGAATATCATTCGACCGGCGTCAATCCGGCATTTTCGCACGAGCGTTTTCACGAAGCTCACGATCTGATCATCAAAGCCTGGACCGCGACCGGGCCGTTCGAGTTCGAGGGCAATCACTTCCGCAATCGTTACGTCAATCTCTGGCCGCGGCCCTATCAGACGCCGCATCCGCCGGTCTGGATTCCGTCGATGGGCTCGCGCGAAACCATTGAATGGGCGTCGGCGCCGGAGCGCAAATATCCGTTCCTGGTGACGTTTTCCGCCGAAGCCGCCGTAGTGCGCTATTTGAATATGTATAAAGAGACAGCGCAGTCCATGCACGGCTATGCCGCGTCAGGGAACCAACTCGGCTGGGCGGTGCCGCTCTACGTTGCCGACACCGACGAACGCGCAAAGGCCGAAGCCAAAGCCGGCATCGAGAGCCTGTTCAATAATTTTCTGCCGATGCCGTGGGAAATGCTGCTGCCGCCCGGCTACACCTCGAACGCCTCGCTCAAAGCAACAATGAAAATCCGCACCGCGCTCGGCTCACGTGCGCGAAATCAGACCGCGGACGAGCTGATGGCGAACGGCACCGCGGTGATCGGCAGCCCGCGCACGGTGTTGGCAAAGATCGAGCGCGTGCGCGAGCAAACCGGCCTGGAGAATCTCATCGTCATGCCGCAGTTCGGCGTGATGCCGGACGATTGCGTTAAGCGCAACATGGAGCTGTTCGCCAGCGCGGTGATGCCGAAGCTGAGGTGAGAATCGAGTTACACCTCCTCCTCCGCCGCATCTCCCGCCGCTTCCTTCGCCGCCGCAACCATTTCCAGCATCTCGGCACCGTATGTCTGCCGCGCCTCAACAAGCAGCGGATCGACGGCCTTGCGAAACAGAACGTGCTGGTCGGGCGTCAATGCCGTGATCTCGCAACCGGCGGCGAGGATCGCTGCGCGCGCCTCGTGATCCTCCTCGATGGCGAGCTCACGTTGGAACGCGACGGCCTTGCTGATTATCTCGCGCATCGCGCTTTGCAGATCGTGCGGCCAGCCGTCGAATTGCTGGCGATGCAGAAAAATCGGGCGCGAAATATAGAAATGGTTCGTCACGGTGTGGAAATGATGAAATTTGTGCACGCCGTAAGTGACGGTGTTGGCGAACGGGTTCTCCTGCGCATCGATGGTGCCGGCTTTGATCGCGGCGATCGCCTCGGTCAGGTCGCAACGCACCGGAACCGCGCCAAGGAGTTCGAAGGTCCGCGCCTGCACCTCGCTCGGTAAGACGCGGATCCGCATGCCGGCGAGGTCCGCGGGCGTGCGCACCGTGTGCAAGCGATTGGAAATGTGCCGGAAGCCGTTCTCGAAATAACCGAGGATGCAATAGTTCATCCGCGCCTCGATCTTGCGAGCGAGAAAGCGGCCGAGCGCACCGTCGATCGCCGCGCGCGCCTGATCGCGGTGCTCGAACAGAAACGGCAAATCGACAAAGCCGAGCTCGGGGACGCGATCGGTCATGTAGCTCGACGACTGATAGCCGAGCGTCAAAATCCCGTCCTCGACGAGGCTCAAGATTTCCTCGGCGCGATAGCCGAAATCCATGATGTTCCAGACGTAGTGGACGTTGACGCGATCGCCGAACCGCGCCGACAAAGTGTCGCCGGTCAGCTTGAGCGAACGCGAAAATGACGTCGTCGGCGGACCATAGCCGCCCATGCGGATTTTGATCGGTTCGGCCATCGTGTGTTTTCCGGTTTGCGCGGAAACCTACGCGGCAAGTGTGCGGGAAAGTCAACGAGGTGGGGGGAATGAGCGGAGTTTGTCGGCTAGTGCCCGTTTTTGTAGAGCGCCATCGCCTCGCTCCACACCTTGGCGCGGTCAGTGTCGAAGACCAGCCCCGGATCTGCCGGCGCGATAACCCAGGCGCCGCGCGCGATCTCATCATCGAGCTGACGCGGTGCCCAGCCGGCATAGCCAAATGCGATCAGGCTTCGCTTCGGCCCATGGCCGTGACCGAGATCGCGCAGCACCCCCGCGGCTTGCGTCAATGCCACGCGGGCGTCGATGTCCATCGTGTCCGGCAGGCGGTAATCCGCGCTGTGCAGCGCGAAGGCGATATTAGGACTGACCGGACCGCCGAGAAATATGACGATGCTGTCGGTGATGCCTGTGGCATCGAGGCCGAGCGCGCCAAGCACCGTGGCGATCGGACGGCGCGTAATCGGATGATTGATGACGAGGCCTAGCGCGCCCTTGCGATCGTGCTGGGCGAGCACGACTACGGCGTGATCGAACGGATCGCGTAGATCAGGCGATGCGACCAACAACCGGCCGGCAAAGGATGTGGCGCCCGCGACCTCCGGCTCGCTCGGCAAGGCCGCGTGCAAGAGCGCGGCCGGCGTCAATAGCGCGGCGACTAGAATCCAGCGGCTGAGACAGCGTCCGAACAATTCCACCAAGCCTCAAATAAACCGCCTCACACGAACTGCACCGCGATGCCGCCGAGTGCGCCGAAATCGGCGTGCAGCGTATCGCCTTTGCGCGCAAACACCACGCGCGTGAACGATCCGGCGAGCACGAGGTGGCCCACATCCAAAGAAACGCCGTGCTGGCCGAGCTTGTTGGCAAGCCAGGCCACGCCAAGCGCTGGATGCCCGAGCACGCCGGCAGCGACGCCGGTCTCCTCGATCTCGGAATTGCGGTACATGACGCCGCCGACCCAGCGCAAGTCGACCTCGAGCGGGCCGACCGGGCGGCCGCCGATCACAATGCCCGCCGCGGCGCCATTGTCGGAAACCGTATCGAAAATCTTGCGGGGGTCTTGCAGGCGCGCATCGACGATCTCGATTGCCGGCACGACATATTCGGTTGCCCGCAGCACCTCAGGCAGCCCGACGCCCGGACCGCGCAAAGGCTTGCCGAGGATGAAAGCGAGCTCGATTTCGACCCGCGGCAGACAATAATTCTCATGCGGAATGCGCGCGCCATCCGCGATCATCATGCAGTCGAGGAGGTGGCCGTAATCGGGTTCGTCGATCTGCGACGAGCGTTGCATCGCTTTCGAGGTCAGCCCGACCTTGTGGCCGATCAGCTTGGCGCCGGCGGCGATCTTGCGATTGGCGACTTCCGTGGAGATCGCATAGGCATCCTCCATGGTGATCCCCGGCCATGTCTTCGACAGCTGCACCGCCTGTTTGCGGTCTTTCTCCGCAGCGACAAGAATGTCGGCGGCTTTTTTGCGATCGGCGTCGGACATCATGGCGGCTACCCTCTCGTGCACCGGAGGGTTTAGCACAGCCGCATGGGGAAATACTCGCGAAGCACTACTGGCAGGCAGCGCGCAACACGACGGTCTCGATCGGACAGGCCACAGGGGTTTGGCGCTGACCTTGCAGCCAGAGCGAAGCGTTGCACTTCTCGGCGGTGCGCACGTCGAGCGGCTGGCCGTCGGCAAATCCCTTCGCCTTGCAGGCATTGACTGCGGCGCTTGCGCAGTCGGCTGCGCCGTTGCCGGCGATCGCGCACGGCTCGGAAGTTTCTATTACCTTCGAAGTCGCCGACTTCACCATCGCGTCCGCCGCATTCTTCATGGCTTGCTGGGTCGCCGCCGCGGCGTCTTTGGCGGCTTCGGCCGACTTCTTGTTAAAGTCGTCGAGCTTGGTTTGCTGCTCTTTCCATTTCGCGTTGAAGTCGGCGATCGAGTCCTTCCACCAGCGCGAGAGTTCGTCAAAGAACCCGCGCTTCTCGGGAGCGGGCGCCGGCAAGGCGGCGCTCGGCGGCGGCGGTTGCGCCGGCGACGTGACCGCCGGTGCTGGGGTTGGTGGCGGTTGCGTTGGCGCCGGCTGTGCGGCCGGCGGCACAGCCGCGGCAGGAGGCACAGCCGCGGCAAGGGGCGCCGCTTGCCCCTGCGCGAGCACAGCGCCCGTTGTTCCGGCAATCAAACCTGCCGTGAGGGCGGCCCGGATCACAGCGGCTCGCGCCGCAACGGCGGCTGCCGCCACCGCTGTTTCGCTATCGTTGAAGCCTCGTGTCACGGCCGCCCCGTCTTGGCACTCGGTCTTGGCACCCCGTCTTGGGACCTCATCTTGGCCTATCATGAACCCAGATTAAGCGGTTATCGGCTCGCCCGAAACCGGCAGAAATTGGGCGGCAAATTGGGCGTCAAAAAGTCCAGATTCTCGCCCCGCCCTGCCCTGCGGTTGCGGCGCTCGGCGGCGGATTTCGGCGCCTAACCACCTCTCGACCGGCGCCTTTCGCGCCAGCGCAGCCAGACGAACGAGGCCAGACCTGCGGCCAAAAGCACGACAATGACGGCATCGAATTCATGAAACAGATTGCGGAATGTCGGATCGCTATTCCAGCGTTCGCCCAGCACAAAGCCGATATAAGCGAGCCCGAAGCACCAGGGCCATGATCCCAGAAAAGTATAGATCTGGAATTTGATCATCGGCATGCGCGCCAATCCGGCGGGAAAGGCAATAAACGTCCGCACCACCGGCAACAGGCGACCGACAAAAACCGTGATCGCGCCGTAGTGCGCAAAAAAACGGTCGGCGCGATCGAGCTCGGCCGGGCTGATCAGCACATAGGCTCCCCAGCGCTCGAAGGCCTTGCGGCCGCCATTGGCGGCGACGTAATAGGCGATCGTCGAGCCGACATTGCAGCCGAGTGCGCCCATGGTCGCGGCACCAATCAGGCTGAATTGCCCGACGGAAACCAAATATCCGGCAAACGGCATGATCACTTCGGACGGCAAGGGGATGCAGGCCGACTCGATCGCCATCAGGATCAGCACGCCAAAATAACCGGTGGCGGAGATCACGGCGACGATCCAGGCTGCAAGCGCCGAGATGACTTGATCGAGCATTGAGCTATGCGCGGGCGCTTAGCGCCGCTTGCGAACGCGGCGGCCTTCGAGCACTACGATTTTGCGGCGGGGAAATTCCTCGGGCAACTTCTTCGGCACTTTTTCGGCAATACCAAAGAGGCGCTCGCGCCGGTCCATTTCCTTCCAGACGTCTTCGGGTTTGATGCTGGAGGCGATCCACAACACGACGAGATTGTAGATGAGATCGGCGCTTTCCTTGACGACCGATTCACGATCGCCATGCATCGCGTCGATCACAACCTCGACCGCCTCTTCGGCGAGCTTCTTCGCCATCTTGC
>Ga0306920_100000353_pt1 | contig 53177 bp, 44 predicted proteins | sample flu12Cox44000170_FD_204666 | JGI IMG/M metagenome (GOLD analysis project Ga0306920, IMG submission 204666) | Lab enrichment of tropical soil microbial communities from Luquillo Experimental Forest, Puerto Rico - flux4day.12C.oxic.44.000.170 (v2)... | ecosystem: Environmental > Terrestrial >... | reverse complement strand
GTAGCACGGTGGTCCATCGCCTCCATTCCCGACCCGCAATAGGAACTCGCGATAGCCGGCGGGCAAGTGAATCCCGTGTGCCGATTCGAACTCTTGGATGGCGCGTTCAGATATGGGCGCGTTTAGTCTTCGGCCCTGCGATTGCACTTTCTCCAGGATTCGATCGAGCTGAGAGCTCATTGCGAGTCCGCACTCGGAGGACTTTGCCGGCGAACTATAGTAATTCGGTCGATTTCCATCCGCATAAGTCGCAGCAAACACAGCGCGAAATCGACCTAATTCTATTCCCTTGGGAACGATCCGCAAGCACCCAGATTGCGAAGCTGGCGTTTGTTAACATGCCCGGGAGCCTGGTATCTACCCCGCATGCTTTAGATTACTGCCGGCGACAAATCACGGCGCCCAAGGTTCGCCGGGCCTAACCTTTCCAGAGCAACTACCGTTTAGAAGACTCGGAAGCCGTCCGAATCGCCTTACCCAATCGGATACCACCATCGACCCAATGGCCTTGTTCGTCTTCGGCGTTACCCCAAAAGTGGTCGATTCCGTCGAACGTGTAGACCGCTGGGTTCTTGCCGGCCCAGTAGAACCGTAAGTGGAGTTCCCTTCCGGTTGTGGTCTTGATCCAGATAGTCCCCAGCTCGTTCTGCGGGAAGATCGGCGGATCTGGAACATATTCACCCGGTTGCAACCAGCGGAGGATGACCGGCACATGCTCTCGATGGACCACGAATTCCGGGATACTTGCGAACCCGAGCTCGGACGCCAGCAGGCTGGCGCGCATCTCAGTCACCTCGTCAGCATTGGGTAGCTGTGCGACTGGCGGCCGATACCACTTCTGAAAGCGTGGAGTACGGATCACGCTGTACGTCAGCCCCGCCAGCAGGAGTGCGCTGAGGCCCACGACGAGCAGCAGTCTTCTTTGCCATGTCATCAAGCGCCCCTTTGTCGGCGAACGCTTCGGCTAAGCTGCTGGTGCCGTCGGCACCGCGTTGAGACGTGGAGAACCGCAAAGGCGGCCCGCTGTCGGCTGCAACTGTTTGCTCTTACGGTACCCGTAGCGCCAACTGCCGACCGCAGCAACTCTCGGGCAGGTCTGCCACTAGGAGCTGCTTGCTCCCGTCTGTATAGTCCACCTTCACAACCAGAATCTCCTGTCGAACGTAGCTAATCCGCCGTCCAAAGCCCGAGTCTTTGCCGCTACATTTCACATAGACCTCGAAGGAGCTGCCGTCAGCCATATCGACCGGTTTCCATTTCGAACCCACCCGCGTCTCGTCACCGTCAACGGCATTCCATTCCCAGCGGAACAGCACCACGGCTGCGGCAGCGCCGACAGGGCGGGCACTGGTGCGCTGGATTACGACCTGGACCGGATAGCCCCCGTCCCAAATAGCCATTGACCCGAAGTCCCAGACGAACGCGAGCCCGGCTAGCGCGGCCACGGCCAATACCAAGATCAGAACACCCCGCAAGTATTTTCGCATAGCGGTCGCCGCCTACCGCCGTCTACAGCGCACATCCAAGTTCTATTACCGCCTTCTGCCGGATCGACGCCGATAGCATAGGCGATCTAACGCTGCCAAAGACTTGCCAAAGGGCGGCCTTCTCCACTTTAGTCGCATTCTATTTGCTATTCAAATTCGAAAATGCACGGCTCGCTGCCTCCTGAAATCCTCTTCTCACCTCCGACGCATCGGAATTGGGGAAATTCGCCCGCTGGACCATGAGAATGTAGATGCGCTTCGTTCCCGGATCAATCCATGCCTGGGTGCCGTAGGCGCCCCCATGGCCGAAGCTGCCCGGTGAGAGCATCGCTGTGATGCCTTGAGGCTCGCGGACGATGCACCAGCCGAGGCCCCAGCCGTTGCCCGGCGTGAAACCGGTTTGGAGGCCCGCGGTCTGGATTGTCGTCATGAGTTTGACGGTTTCTGGCTTGAGGTAGCGCTTGCCGCCAAGCTCGCCGTCGCGCAGGACCATTTGGCAAAAGCGCGCGTAATCGGAAGCAGTGGAAAAAAGCCCGCCGTTCGGCGCTGGGAAGCGATCCCGGCTGGTGGGCGATTTGCCGTTCAGGAAACGGATGTCGGTCGCTTCGAGATCGCCTTTGTCGGTACGGCGGTAGGATTTGGCCAGCCGCAGCAGTTGTTCCTCCGTCAGATAGAAGGTGGTGTCCTTCATCCCCAGCGGGTCAAAAAGCCGCCGCTGGAGCAGCTTTTCGAGCGGCTCACCCGTGACCACCTCGGCGATGCGTCCACCAGTATTGATTGCCGACTGGCAATAGACCCACTTCGAACCCGGCGTGAAGCCGACCGGCTTGGCGACATAAAGAGGGATGACGGATGCCAGGGTTTTGCAAGCGAGCGCCTGGTCCCCTGTGATTTCGCCCATCCCCGAAGTGTGCGTGAGCAAGTGACGAATCGTAATTTGGGCTGGCTTCCCGTCCACGGTCTTGAGTCCCTTGAATTCCGGCAGGTATTTCTCGACCGGATCATCAACGGAAAGGAGGCCCTTGTCCTGGAGCATGAGCAGCAGCGTGGCGAGAACCGGCTTGCTCATGGACGCGATCCAGAAGATGGAATCCGTCCGCATCGCCGACTCAGGATTGAGAACCGCGTTACGGGTCGCGTCAAGGTGAATGATCCGGTCGCGCGTCGCGACCAGTGTGACCGCGCCGGCGATCTCTTTGGCAGCGATGTATTGGCGCATTCGATCGCTGATGGTCGAGACGGCGGGCGGCGTGCCCTGCTCCGGCGGCAGCTCCATGTCTTTGGACGTGATGGAAATCGGTGCGCCATTCTCCGGAATGTCAATGTGCGCTGTCCACAGGATGCCATTCACCACCGCCTGTCGAAAACCCTTTAAGCCGAAGTTGTCGTGAAAATGGCCGCCGACAAAGCCAAAGGATCGTCCGCCTTTCGAATGGCGCCGTTCGTAGACCCAGCCAATCGGAAAATTCTTACCTTCGATGACCGTGTCCATAACTGGCCGTGCTTCGGGGAGAAAGCAGAGCTTGAAGTAGTACTCCTCGCGCAGGTCGAAATCACTCCAACCTCGACAGACCGGGTGCTTGGGATCGGCCTGGCGCAGTCGGGAAGTCTGCACCAGGTACCTGGAAAAGCCGTCGCCTTCGGCATTGAACCAGCCGCCCATGGTCTGCAGCCACGGCCCGCCCTCGTGCGTTTCGGCGCCCGTGCCCCAATGAATCGCCGTGATCCCAACCCCCTGCTTCAACATCTCCTCCACTCGGCTGCGCTGCGGCCCGCGGAAGAGCACGGTGCCGCCAAGCCGCGTGTGCAGGACGATGGCCGTCACGTCTTTGACAACCGCCGGATCTTTCGGCCAGCCATTGGACACCACTGTTTCGACGCCGTCGGTCTTGTGCAGGCACTTGGCCAAAAGCTCGCAATCGCTCATGTAGGTGTGCGTATTGCGGGGATGGTCGAGGTCCTTGCCGATGAGCAGGATCTTGGCTTTCTTGTCTGCAGCGACCAGCGCCGTCGATGTCAGCAGCCAGATGGCGAAAGTACTCAGTAGGTTGCGAGACATAGCTTGTACCCCGGATTCAATCTCCAAGTCCGTTCATTCTATGTGGTAGTGCGCGGATCGGCTGGAGTTCGTCCTCAAGCGCTGACACCTCGATCCTATCCATCATCGATTTGCCCGACTTCCTCCCCGCCCGCAATGGTCGCCAGCGCCTCGAAAACCTTCGGCTGGATCGACTCCCCGATAAACCGCGCCGACCCATCCGCCATCAATACCATTGCTCTACCGATGTGATTTCCACCAATCTGGCCTCCCGATCCCAGGTACGGTAATTGCGAGTCCAGCCCGCGCACCGTTGCTCGACCGCCCGCCGTCCACGGCCCGTTCTCGGCCCGCGTCTCCGCCACGGCAAGCGTGGTTGCCAGCCCATCTGGGATGTCTTCCGGCTTGATTTTCCGGTCGTAACCGAAAAAGCCAACGTCGCGCCTGATGGCACTGTCCTCTCCCTCTCGCAACGACAACTCCGCAGCATCCCTTCCCAGTCCTGCAATCCCCACATAGTGGGACAAACCAGGCCAGTCCAGATCTGCCCTGATTGGATTGCTGGGGCAAAGAAACAGTCGGTACTCTCCCACATTCCTCCGAGTTCCCTTGGGATCCCTCAGTCTCAGGTTTTCCTCAGCATCCCAGGACTTCTTCTTGTCAAATACTAAATTAGTTGACTCAATATACGGAAGTATTTCAACCAACCAACTGAGCCGTTTTTCCGCAGGAAGAAGTTGATTCCGAACCGTGCCAGGGGGAAAGCACGCGTTGACGTCCAAGTAATTTTGAATAGACACGCCGATGTCGCGCACGTTATTATTGCAATTGGCTCGCCCTGCCGCTTCATGCATCTTGCTTATACCTGAAAACAGCAGCCCTGCCCCGATTACAATCATCAAGCCAATAACCAGCACGTTGGCCCGTTTTCGCATGTCCTTAGATCTGAAAATGTTCTCTGAAAATGTTTAACGAACGACCTCGCGAACACTTGAGCCTAGTATAGCAGAGCAAACTGCTGGCCGCTAATCGGGCCAACATCCGACCACGGTGGCGATTTAACGCTCGATCGCCGTCCAATATCTGCCAGAGCGCGGTCCTCAAAACAACCCCCAGGCTGCGTGTTGACCAGGTATGCGCCGCGTAGGCCAATTTAAATAAGAATTTTCCTGGGCGAGCGAATAACTCCCCGGACCCGGCACGACCTTGGCTTTCTCGGGACAAAAATCATGAGCATCGTAACCAAACTCGTAAATCAATGCGGAAAACCTGCCGGATGGTTCGGCAGATTCCTCTTATGGCGCATGAACATTCGGCATTCCCCATTGACCGACTGGGGATTAAAGCACGTCTCGATAGACAAGCACGATATGATGCTCGACATCGGCTGCGGCGGCGGCAGGACCGTTCGCAAGCTGGCCGCCATCGCTTCTGAGGGCAAGGTCTATGGCATCGATCATTCGGAGTCGAGTGTTGCCCTGGCCCAAAGAACAAACGAGCAATGGATAAAAATGGGCCGTGTCGAAATCCGCCAAGGTTCCGTGTCTAACTTGCCGTTCTCCGATGGCATGTTCGATCTCGTGACCGCGGTCGAAACACACTTCTTCTGGCCTGACTTGCCTGCGGACACGCGAGAGGTGTTACGCGTACTGAAACCCGGTGGCAAGTTCATACTCATTGCCGAAGCCTACAAGGGAGGGAAACACGGTAACCGGATCCAAATGCTTGCGGACTTTACCGGTATGGCGATCCTGAGCGTGAACGAGCACCGGGAACTCTTCGCAAACGCGGGCTATGCGGATGTTCAAGTTATTGAACAACGCGACAAGGGCTGGATCTGCGCTATAGGCACAAAGCCGATTTCAACGATCCCAAAATGACCGATGGGTGGGTGGCACGCCCTGAGTCTTCGAAGGGCGTGCTCATGTTGTTAATGCCCACCATCCCCTGAACTGCCCCCAATTACGACCGTCCACGGACGGATCTCCCAGCGAACCACCAGTCCTGCCTTGACATAGGGATCGTTGCGGGCGAAGTCTTCGACGATCGAGCGCTCCGCCACGCGGAACACGAGCATGGCTTGATCGGCCGGATCGGCAAATGCCCCCGCCAGCAGAAGTTCGCCGCGGCGATGGGCTTCCCGCGCCAGCCTCAAATGCTCCTCCCGGTACGGCGCCCGCCGAGACATATAGTCGTCGACAACATGGTAAATCAGCGCAAAATACTTCATGGCTTGGCATCTCGAGATAGTCGATCTGATTCAACGCCAGTAGAGCTCGCCCGCAAGTAGGAAGTTTCCTTCTCCTACTCTTGCTCCTAATCTACTTCATAATCCTACTCTTCCTCTTAATCTTTCTTCACTTCCCCCATAAACCCATTCGCGTCCGCTGTTTTAGCCGACGATACAACTGGTTACATCGCCAGCACCCATCGTCACGCAACCCGCACCCACCCGGCGCTCCCCTCCCTTCCCTCACACACAATCTCCCGCTCCAAAAACTGCCGGATCACCGCGATATTGGTCAATAGATGCGATGTCACCTCCGCAACCGAAAACGCAGAAGGCCCTTCCGCCAGCGCCAGCGGCAGCACCAGCTGGTCCGCGCTGTGCGCATCCGCCGCCGCCGGAGCAGCCTTCAAGTAGGCGAGCACCTGATCGACCGCCTCATCGGCGACCCGCTCTGCCCGCTTGCCCCGTGCCCCCAGGCCGAAAAACAGATTCGGTACCGGCTCCGTTTCCAGTTCCACCGCCAGTACCGTTCCCGGCCCGCCGGCTCATTTCTCCTCGCGAAGCTCCACCTCGACCCCGGCCTTTTCCAGGCGATGAGCGGCCTGCCGCGCCTGCCGCTGACTGATATGCTCCGGCAGCCCGGCGACCGCACTGAACCCTCTCGCCGATGTCACCGCGTCCCGCTCGGCCAGGGACAACCCGCGCAGCCTCGCGCACGGCTGCACCTGGGCTTCCATCATCCCCCCGCCGCGCGGGTAAAATCCCGGCCGTTTTAACTCGACCCGGATCTCCATGCCGAGCAGCTTCAGGTACCCCCGCCACGTGACATCCAGGAAATGGAAGCACGGGCTTGCCGGCACATGCGTGCCTCCTTCGAGGGTAATCTCGCTGGTTCCCCGAGCCCGTAGCGCCAGTGGCAGGTACACCGTTTGCAGCACCAACCCAGTCGCCCCCGCCGTGCCGATGGCGAACCGATATTTACCCGCGACCACCGGACCAGGCTCGAAAAATAGTTCCGTGCTATCCCGATTTTCTCCGCGGACTTGCGCCGAACTGATCGCAGCGGCCGCCTGCACGCTCATCAAATGCTGCGGCTGCAGTCCCGGCCGCCTCCGGCCGACCCGGATGTTTCGCAGGTGAAAAGGCCGGCCCGTCAACACCGACAGCGCCAGGCTGCTGCGCAGGATCTGCCCTCCCCCTTCCCCCAACGACCCATCCACCTCCAAAAGCGACTTGCTCATGTCGCCACACTCTGTCGGGACCGGAATACCATCGTACTACTGCCATACAAGCCTGAAGCGCCAGCGAAGCCTAACTTCATAAATTGACATAAGAGGCCATCGCACGGTTCGGCACAGCGGCAAACATAGTGAGATTATAGATTCAGCCTAGAACGGGAGAATCGCAATCATGTTCCTGCTCGATTTCAGCATGACGCCCCTCGGCAAGGGAGAGAGCGTGAGCGCCTACGTGGCCCGCTGCCTGGAAGTTGTCGCCGCCAGTGGGCTCGATTACCGCCTGCATGCCATGGGCACCACCGTCGAAGGTGAATTGGATCAGGTTCTTGCGGTGGTGCGCCGTTGTTTCGAGGTCCTACAAACCGACTGCGACCGCGTCAGCTGCTCGGCCAAGATCGACTACCGCAAAGGCCCCGGCGGCCGATTGCATAGCAAGGTACAAAAAGTTCAGGCCCTCGTCGGACGGCCGCTCCAAACTGGAGATTAATGTGCCTGACTCACGCTTTGAGGATTGATCGTTGCTAGAGCCTGAGCAAACGCCGGATATTTCCGCCCAGCACCTTCTCCTCCTGCTCCAGCGGCAGTTTCAGTAACCGCACCTTGTACAATTCCACCCGGGCATCCACGAGTGGCGCATCCGAGCCGAATATCAATTTCTCCGCCGGCAGTTGCTTTGCCGCCTGCTCGAGGTACGGAAAGAACACCACCGACGAAGTCTCCAGGTACAGGTTCGGCAATGCTTGGGCCGCGTCGATGGCCCGCCGGTGCTCCTTCCAGTCCTGCGAGGCGAAGCTCCCCAGATGGGCCAGGATAAAGTCGATCTTGGGATGCGCCCGCACCACCTCCAGGCAATCGCCGACCCGGGGCGGGTGCATCAGGATGGGAATCCGCAGCTCCGCCACCGCCTCCAGCATCTCCGCGCTCGGCACCGCATGCAGCTTGAGTCCTTTCAATCCCATCTCGCGGACCTCGCGCGTCAGAGCCGCCCGGATCGTGCCTGCCTCAGTTTTCGGGTCATGCTTGGCGAAACCTATCAGCCGATCCGGGTATTGGCGAACGTACCCGGCAATCTCCGCGTTTGCTTTTTCATACGTCTTGTTGCTTATCGGGAAAATCACTGACCGGCTGATGCCCGCCTCCCGTGCCTGGCGCAGCACCCACTCGGGGTCATTAAATGTCGTCCACGGAGCGCTCGCCGGGTCGTCCCGTTTCGCATAGTTCAACCCTCTCCCAGCATGGCAATGCGCATCGATTATCTGCCTTGCCGCTTGCGATCGCACCCCAGGCTCGGCCCCGCCGCCCCTGCCAGCTAAGAACGCCCCACCCATCAGCATCCCCTGCACGAAATCACGCCGGTTCATGGTCCCTCCAACCGTTTTGCATTCACAAGATGATAAGTTCGCACGATCTTGCTAGCCAGAGAGCCGGCCATCTTCAATCGACGGCCAGAAAAGTTGCTTCTTCCAATAAGTCAAGTCAGGGCGTTCCATTGCACAATATCATAACGCCGACGTTCGCGCTAGAAAATCGTTACAATTATGAGGGTCCCCACGATAAGAAAGTTATTGCCATCTTCAATTCTTAGGAGTTCGCATGGTATTCTTGACTCGAAAACTTTTCCTCGCCTGCCAGCCAAACTCAGGTTGGGAGCGCAGAGCAAACCGAGAGTGGAAGCGCCGGGTGGAGATTTACTGCAGGTACGAGAAGGTGATTACCCCGTTGCTGCCGGCCCTGGTTCGACAATTATGCGAGAAGGGGTTGCATGACGGAGTAGTTAAAAAGGCAAAGTTCAAGGATCGGGATCTCAGACTGGTCGTTGACGCCGCAAATGCCCTGGGCGATTTTCATGGAAGCACAGTCCAACTGACTTTCCACAAAATTCGTAGACGAGTCCCCATCTCAAACCTGGTTGGCCAGTGGTGGCTATACCACGAGGCACACCTATCCTCAAAGGCCCGGTTCAGTCTCCATGTCCTGTTCGACTTGTCGGAACTGGAGATCGAGGCGAACGATCTGACCATCGACGTACTGCGGCAAAGGGGCGCCCCTCGGCGAAATGCCCGGAACACCCGCACGATCGAGGTCAACATTGAACCTAACCTTCGGCTGCTTAAATCGTTGGGAATTAGTCGAAAGGAGTTCGAAGAAGCATTGCCCAGCGCCTTGGATAAATACGAGAATGTCTACGAAGTGCAGGTCCAACTCAAAGGGATGAGACTCTTCCTCGAAGATATCGCGGACATCATATTTTCTGGGGAACTGAATCTCTTAAATTTGCTCGCTTAGGAAGAAGGCGGCCAGTTTTCTTCTGATACTTCCGATATTCCATAGCAAACAAACTGGCTAGGAAACACTGCAAGCCGTCTGCAAAAATGGCAGTCGGACTCTGTCTCCAAAACACATTAACATTCTTAAATCGTCCCCCAAGTAAAACCCCAAGTTCTTGATTGCTCTGGATTTGTTGCAAGTGTCTTCCGGTCCCGTCTTTCACCGCCGCATTCGGCACAAACCTTGCTATTAACAATCTCGGGAATTAACCGAGTCCGTCTGGGGATTCTTAGCCGCCAGTCGTGATTCGTGCGCTCGAATTGCACCCAATTTGCCATCCATTTTCAGAAAGGGGATTTTGCCATGTTGGTGACCCGTTGGCAGCCAAATTTCTTTAACCAGTTGCACCAGCTCCATAACCACATGCACGAGTTGTTCGAAAACGTCTCGCCGAATCGGCTTGCCGGGCGGCCGCTCGCGCATTCCTACCCGCCGCTCAACGTCTGGGAAGATGCAACGCATTTCCATGTCGAGGCGGAACTGCCGGGACTGGATCTTGAAAAGTTGGAAATTTACATCGCCGAAGGTAATCAGCTAACGATTCAAGGAGAGCGACAGCCCAACGAGGCCGCACCCGGAACCTGGCACCGTCGCGAGCGCGGCTTGGGCAAATTCAGCCGCACCATCTCCTTGCCCGCCCCGGTCAATGCAGACCGCGTGGAAGCACGCTTGGAGCAAGGCGTTCTGCAAATTACCCTGCCGAAGAGCGAGCAGGGCAAACCTAAAAAGATCGTTGTGAAATCCGACGTGTAACCGAATGGGGCGAATCAAATCTCGTTCGACCGAAACAAAAAAGAAAGGACAATAACCATGGCCGAAAATGCTTTACAAAATAAGGAAACGAACACGGAAGTAATTCAGCCCCAAGCCATTCAAAGCGTCTATTATACACCCCGCGTCGATATCGTGGAAACCGATGAAGAATTGGTCCTGTTCGCCGATGTTCCCGGAGTCAAGGCGGAAGTTGCAAATATTCGCTATGAAAACGGCGAATTGATCTTGCACGCCCGCGCCAACTCCCGGCATCCGGATGTGAATTATCTGATCGAGGAATATGGGACCGGCGATTTTTACCGCGCTTTCTCCATCCCTGACGCCGTCGATGGTGATAAGATTTCTGCGGAACTCAAGAATGGTGTCCTGACCGTTCATCTGCCCAAGACCGAAGCGGTCAAACCCAAAAAGATCAACGTAAGACAGGCATGAACAAATAAAACAACAAAGCCAAGTCCTGCCGCGATTGCCGGACTTGGCTTTGCGTTCGTTTCCTGTAAAATCGGGCGGCCCCTGGTCTAGTTTTTCTGGGGCGTAGGTTTGAGCTTTTCCGCCGGCTGCTTGGAAAGATCGATCGTCTTGAATTGACCTGCCGCAACTTCAATATTGCGGGTTTCGACTTTTTCCTTGCCGTCTTCCATCCATTTGGCCTTCAATTCATACGTGTACTTTTGGCCCGGAGTGAGACCGGTCGAAACATACTGCCGGATCGTGCCGGTTTGCTCGGTCTTCTTCCCCTCGAACCAGATTTCCGCTTTTTCGGGTGCCCGGACTTCAAACAAGACTTCATTGTTCCGTACCGCTGTTGTGGCCGGACTGTAATAGAACGACCGGCGCCCCAGGATGCCGGAACGTTGCATCACCATTCCATCCCCGTCGGTGCGCATATACGTACGCCCCATCATCGGTTCTCCGTACACATACCCGTCCGAGGTACCCCGGAAGTAACCGCGCCGGAAAAATGGCTCCCGGTAAGCTACGCCGTAATCACCCGTTGAGCGGAACAAGCCCAGGCCCAACAGCCGGCGTTCTTGGGCTTGGCTGGACTCCGTTGCAAACAGGAGCACGCCAAAAGCCGCTACCGCCGAAATCGCAAACAACCTTCGTACCATGAAAGCACCTCCTGTTGATCCGTCCCCAAAACCTTGGGGACGATTCCCATACCTCCACCCTGCGCGGGCAAACCCACCCACGTCCCAAAGGGGGAGATTTTTGTTATCCACATCATATGAAATTAACGGGAAGGGAACAGGACCCCGGCCGAGAATGCGCTTCCGAAAAAACCCCGGACCTGGCAAAAACGTTCACGTAAGGAACGCCGAGAACGCAAAGAGACTTTTCCGATTATCTCCTCTGCGCGCTTTGCGTCCTCTGCGCGAAGTATTGTTATTTCTTTCCGCCTTCTTTGTTCTTCAGCTTGCTTTCCTCTTTGCCATCGGGTTTCTTCGGTTCTTCTTTTTTCGATTCCGGTTTCTTCGCATCGGGTTTCTTGGGTTCTTCCTTCTTTGGCTCCGGTTTCGGTTCTTCCTTCGGTTTATCCAGGTCGAGACCGCGGACGATTACCACCTGGGGAAGAGCCTTTTTCAGCCGGGCCACGCCCGCATCGGTCACCTTTGTCTGCCAGAGAAACAGATCCTTGAGCTTCTTCATTCCTTCCAGATGGATCAGGCCCGCGTCGGTGATCTCCGTTCCGTACAGGTTCAGGTATTCCAGATTTACCAGCCCCTTGAGGTTTTCCATTCCCTTGTCGGTAACTTTGGTTTTCTCCAGATGCAGGCGTGTCAAAGTCGTCAGATTCTTGAGATGTACCAGCTGGGCATCGGTTACGTCCTGCGCTCGCAAATTCAAGTGTACCAGGTCCTTCAAATCCTTGAGCGGAATCAGGTGCTCCTCCGAAAACTTCTCCTCCTTTTGCAGATACGAAACATCCAGCCGCGGATCGTTCTGCGCCAGTTCCATCGCCAGTCCCCCCAACTGGCGGATTTTGCTCAGGGCCTTCACCTCCGTCTCCGTCCGCTGGGATTTCACTTGCGCTTGCGTCATTTACGCCTCCACCACTTTGGTATCCGCAAATACATCATGCAAACATCGGTGCTCATCGCCAAAAATGCAGAAGATGTCGATGAGCGCAAAAACTTGGCCGATTAATGGTATGCAATAGATCAAAACGGGAACAATATTGCGCAAGACCACGGCATGTCCGAAACCCGGATTGCTTTCATCCTGGTACCGCACAATCCGAATTCCCAGCGCTAATCTTCCAAGCGTCTGGCCCCGCCAGGACAACAAGATTATTTGGCCGATGGAAAAGGCTACAAGGAAGCCCACCACAAACCAGACAAAGAGGATTCTGTTACCTTTGTCCAAAGAAAAAGTGGCGTCGGTGGAAGCGATGGCTGCCCAAATCAGCAGAAAGGAGACATTGTCCAGCACAACCGCCAGCAGCCGGGCGGCCGGGCTGGCCAACGCTCGGCGAACTGGCTTAGCAGTCGAAACGGTAAAGCGCCGCGGCGCCTCCGCCGTCAACGAAACCTGGTAATGATCCCAATCCACCGTGGACGCGTCCGGACCTTCCAACCGGGGCGAGCTGGACATCGCGCCGTTCGCATCGCTCGGCACGGGCATGGCGTTATCCTTTCCGGTCTTTCCGGCGTTCGGCACCGAATGCTGGCTACCGATTATTCTAACAAAACCGACTGGGAACGGTCCTCTTTTTCGAGATGCTTCCAGAGCGCTCGCATGTCCTCCTGGATTCTGTCCAGCGTGGCTTGCAGCTCGTGCGTTTGGCCGGTTCGGAGCTGAAACTTGGCTAACGCCAGTATTTGACAGGTAGCTTTGAGTCGTTTGTGCATGAAATGGATCAATGGAGCGGCCATGGCGGAACCTCCTGACTTCGTCGGAAAATATTCCCGCGCTACGATGTGATCGGGAATCGCCTTACCAATGCCTTTAACCGCTCTGTTCCGACAGAATGGGACCAGCAATTTCCGTTCTCGGACAACTGCTGGCCTCGGTGAATGGTTTAGGCAACACTTGTGCCGATTTGCACGCAATGCGCCGGTTGGCGTATAAGTATAAAGAGAAGAAGAATTTACATGTAAAAACATTCATTTACACAGGAGTCCATGTGTGTTCAATCCTGCGCAGCACGGGCAAAAAAACACTACACCGGTCCTTGAACTCTGTCATGCGGTTTAGAAACTATCTCAAAAAAGGGTCAGACCCGTGATTCTACGGGGTCTGACCCTTTTTGAGATGGTTCTTAGTAGCGGCGCGAATCATTGCGGCGTCCCCCGCCCCCACCTCGCCGCCCGCCCCCTTCCGGCCGGGGCCGCGCTTCATTGACGGTCAGCGGGCGTCCGCCCGAATCCTGGCCGTTCAACGCCGCAATGGCCGCCTGCGCTTCTTGTTCCGTTTTCATCTCCACGAAGCCAAATCCCTTCGAACGGCCGGTGTCCCGGTCCATAATGATCTGCGCCGACTCCACCGTGCCGTGGGGCTCGAACAACTTCTGGAGATCGCTGTCGGTTACCGCATAGCTTAAGTTGCCGACGTATAGTTTCTTACCCATTTCCTCGCTCCATTAGTTTCTTGTGCTGAACAACGACAGTTATGTAGAGAAGCGAAGTTACCTTAGCAGATTTGTTGCCATTCGGCTATACCAGCAAGCGTGATTTTGCAGCACCTTAGCCCGCGGCGCCAGCAAGGGCCGTTGCCCGTTGCCGCCCGTTATCGCGCCCACAACTTCCGGTCCAGGCTCCGATAGTTGATCCCCTCGCTGAGATGGCCCGGCTGAATGGTTTCCGCGCCCTCCAGATCGGCAATGGTGCGGGCGACGCGCAAAATGCGGTCATGGGCCCTTGCGGATAGTCCCAGTTCTTCCATGGCGCTCTTGAGCAGTCCCCTCCCCTCTTCATTCAGGATGCAGAACTTCCGCAATTGCCGGCTCGTCATCCGGCTATTGAGTCGATGGCTGTCCGGGCCGAAGCGCCGCCGCTGGGCCTGGCGGGCGCGCAGCACCTGGTCGCGCATCAGCGCGCTTGATGTGCCGTCCGCCGTCGCGGCCAACTCCTGGAACGGCACGCTCGGCACTTCGATGTGCATGTCGATCCGGTCCAGTAGCGGTCCGCTGATTTTGCCGATGTAGCGCTCGATTTGAATCGGATTACATTTACACGACCGGCGGCTGTCGCCCAAGTAGCCGCACGGGCACGGGTTCATCGCCGCCACCAGAATGAAATTCGCCGGAAACGTCGTGGAGTTCAGGGCGCGCGAGATCGTGACGTGGCCTTCTTCCAGCGGTTGGCGCAGCACTTCGAGGCTGCGGCGATGAAATTCCGGTAGTTCGTCGAGGAAGAGCACGCCGTGGTGCGCCAGGCTGATTTCGCCCGGCGCCGGCGTACTGCCGCCACCCACCATGCCTGCGTCACTGATGGTGTGGTGCGGCGGACGAAACGGGCGCGTCGCCAGCAGCGGTTCATCTGGTTTGAGCCGGCCCAGGGCACTGTATATCCGCGTCGTCTCCAGGCTTTCCGTCGGTGTCAGGGACGGCATGATCGTCGGCAGTCGGCGGGCAAGCATCGTTTTCCCGGTGCCCGGCGAGCCGATCATCAGAACGTTATGGCCTCCCGCGGCCGCCACCACCAGAGCCCGTTTCGCGAATTCCTGACCGCGGACGTCCGAGAAGTCCACATCGTATGTATTGAGCTTGGCGAATAGTTCATCGATCCGCGAAGCCACCGGCTCCGCCGGCAGTTGACCCGAAAGGATGCCGACGGCCTCGGCCAGCGAACCTACGCCGTACACGGAAATGGCTTCAACAACGGCTGCCTCCCGCGCATTGGCAGTCGGCACAAGCAAACGGAGGGTATGCCTTTGGGCTGCCGTCATCGCCATCGACAGCGCGCCCTTGACCGGCCGTACACTGCCGTCCAGGGCCAACTCGCCCACCGTCGCGAAATCCCGCAGTTGCTCCGGCAACATTTGACCCGTTGCCACCAGCAGGCCCAGAGCAATCGGCAGATCAAAACTTCCCGCATCTTTCTTGAGATCGGCCGGCGCGAGATTGATCACCGTTCGGCCCGTTGGGCGGGCATATCCAAGATTCGCCAGCGCCCGCTCGATGCGATGGATGCTCTCCTTCACTGCCATTTCCGGCAACCCTACCAGCACCGTTTTCGGCAATCCTGCCGATGCATCGACTTCCACCTCAACCGGGACTGCTTCGATTCCGACCAGAGCGAAGGTGTTGAGCTTGGCGAGCATGGATCATTTCTTTTCGAATTCCGGAGGATTCGGGTGCAGGACCAGACGGATAACGGCGAACCGTCCCGCGAGAAATATGCCGAACGCCGAAATGATGGTTCCCCAAATTTGCATCGGGAAGATGGCGCCGAAATACCATTCGTCCTTGTATTTCTGATCGTCCTTGTCCCAGGCCAACCAGAGGTAGCAGATAAATGCGACAAACGCCAGGGCGACGATTGTGCACACGATTCCCGGCAGCAGCCAGATTAATCGTTCCTGCCCAGTCGAGGCGTACGTGCGTTTGACTTGGGGACGCATACGCGTCTGCGTGTTGTAGCCGCAATGCAAACAAATAATGGCATCCGCGCTCTCCATTTCCTTGGCGCAAAAAGGACAGCGCGGAGCCAAATCTAATTCCGTCACTTCATAGGGATTGCGGTCGATGTAATCGTAACCGTGGGCAGCAGGTTCCGGAGAACCCGGCGGTTTCGCTACCGTTCCGATTTTCGACTCGGCTTCCTCATCCGAAAGAAAGCTGTACATGCCCGGCCCAACCTTGCTATCCCCCTTTTTGGGCGCATTCGCACCCGCTTGGGCGCCAGTAGTCGCTGCCTTGGCCGGCCCGCCGGGAGGCTTTCCCGGCGCGTTGGCCCCGGCGCCGGGTGTGAGAACAAATACATGGCCACACTTCTTGCAGCGGGCCTTTTTCCCTTGCACCTCGGCAGGCCCTTTGAGCTGGGTTTTGCATTGGGGGCAGTTAAAGGTTATCATCGCGGCCATGTGTTTTCCTCTGTCTCCGGCGGTATGCCTCCCGCTCCCCATCTTGTCGGGCGTTCCATTCTTCAAGATTATTGTAAGATAGATTGTAAGCCAGTTGCGCTAGAAATTCCAAGGAGCTTCCGTGGTGATGGATGCCGCTGCCGATCGATTGCTGGTTTCTTTTGCAACCTACAACGAACGTGACAATTTACTTGGCCTGATTCGCGAAACCCACGCCGCGGCGCCCGCAGCCGATATCCTCGTCATCGACGACAATTCTCCGGACAGCACCGGCCGGCTCGCGGATGAATTGGCGGCGGCCGACGGCCGCATTCACGTCGTGCACCGTGCCGGCAAACTCGGCCTGGGAACCGCCATCCTCGCCGCCATGCGCTACGCCATGGAACATCAATACGGTTTTCTATTGAACATGGACGCCGACTTCAGCCATCAGCCGCGCTACATCCCGGCCATCCTGGCCGGCATGAAACGGTACGACGTGATGATCGGGTCGCGCTATATCCGCGGCGGCGGCTCGGAGCATTGGCCCTGGTCCCGCCGTTTCATGAGTCGTGGGGTCAACACCGTCGTCCGCCTGTTGCTGCGGATTCCAGCCCAGGATACCAGCGGCGCGTTCCGGTGCTACCGCGTGTCGAAATTGCGCGCAGCCGGGTTGGACCGCGTAATTTCGCGCGGTTATTCGTTTCAGCAGGAGATTCTCTACCGCTGCCGCAAGGCCGGCTGTCGGATCGGGGAAACGCCTATCATTTTTGCCAACAGGCGAGCCGGCAAATCTAAGGTGAATTCCCGCGAGGCGGTCCGGTCCATGGGGACGATTATCTGGCTCGGAGTTCACGCCTTTTTCGGCTTGGATTAGCATGCATCGTTACCGTTTTCGCGCGCAAATCGCCGGCCGTTGCCGTTAGCTATGCCGGAAAACTTGATGCGGCCATGTCCCAGTAGGGTTTCGAGTTCGCCGGTGGCCACGGTGGCCGGATTAATTCCGAATGCTTCGCCGGCTTTGAGAAGCGAGCGTTTACCGGCCGAATCCAATATCTTCAGGTAAACCGGGCAGGCGCCTGGCGAGCGCTGCAGAATGCGGCTCACCGCGTCGATGTGATGGGGGCCGTGAATGTCCAGGCTCAGGATCAACACCAGACCCTTGGTCAGTTCCCGCTGAGCCTGTTCGATGGTCAGAATCCGGCCGACGATGAGGCCCGGTTCTTCGCGGGAACGCTCTATCGCCGCGCGAACAAAGCAGATCCGGTCCTCCGCGACCAGATCTTTGTAACGGATATAATCGTCGGGCCACATCACGCATTCGACGGTGCCGGTGAAATCTTCCAGCCGGAAACGGGCGTAGCGCGTATTGCCGTTACGGGCTTTCTTGGTATTCTGCAGCCGGACCTGGGTAAGCATCCCCCCGATGATGACTTCTTGGTTCGGGCCCAGGTTCCTAATCTGGTTCACGGCATGGGACGAAAAACGCGCCAGGTCGTCCTCGTACTGGGCCAGTGGATGGCTGGTGATGTAGAAATCCAGGGCTTCCTTCTCGTATTTCAGCTTTTCGCTATTGGCCCATTCGGGAATATTGGCCAGTCCGCCTCCCTTATTCAATTCCCCCGCCGGCCCGGCCTTGCCGTCCACAAGTTCGAAGAAATTCATTTGACCCTGGCGGCGGTCTTCCTGCAATGCTCCCGCCGCCTGCATCGCACGCGGCAAAACGTCCATCAGTTGCGCGCGGTAAGCGCCGAAGCAATCAAGCGCCCCGGCCTTGATCAGTTTTTCAACTGCGCCCCGGCCGGCGATGCGGTGGTCGATCCGCTCGCAAAAATCGAAGATGTCCTGGAACGGCCCTCCTTGTTGCCGTACCCGCACGATTTCCTGGGCGGCCTGCCGGCCCACGCCTTTGATCGCGGTCAGGCCGAACAGGATCTCGTTATTCGCCACGATGAATTCCACATCGCCCGAGTTGATGTCCGGCGGCAGCACCTTGACTCCCAGCCGGCGCGTATCCTCGATGTGTTCGACGAGAATATCACGCTTATTGCCGTCCTCGATCTCACTCGAGAGAAGCGCCGCCATGAATTCTGCCGTGTAATGGGCTTTCAGATACGCGGTCTGATAGCCGAGCTGCGCGTAAGCTGCCGAGTGGGATTTGTTGAAGCCGTAACCGCCGAACGCCGTGATTAAATCAAAGATCTCTTTCGCGGTGTTCTCGAGGACGCCGCGCTCCTGCGCTCCGCGCATGAAATCCGCCCGGCGTTGGTCGATGATTTCCTGCCTCTTTTTGCTGATGGCCTTGATGCAGGCGTAGGCACTCGATAACTCGATGCCGCCCAGGCGATTCAAGATGCGCATGATTTGTTCTTGATAGCACATCACCCCGTGCGTTTCGCGCAGAATTTCCTCCATAACGGGATGGGGATATTGCGGCTTATCCCGGCCATGTTTTCGGTCGATATAGGAATCGACCATGCCTCCCCCGAGAGGCCCGGGACGGTAGAGTGCGTTACAGGCAATGAGGTCCCGAATATTGTCGGGCTTGAGCCGTTTCAGCAATTCGCGAATGCCGTCCGATTCAAATTGAAACACCCCCTTGGCGTCGCCGCGTTGCAGCATGGCGTACGTCTTCCCGTCGTCCAGCGGCAGCAAGTCCAGATCGATCTTTTCCCCGCGCGTTTTCTCAATTAATTTCACGGCGTTGTCCAGCAAGGTCAAGGTGCGCAGGCCCAGGAAGTCCATTTTGAGCAGTCCAACTTTTTCCAGGTCGCCCATGACCCATTGCGTGGTGACGACTGCCTCGTCGCGCTTGCTGCCCATGTCGTCATCTTTGCGAATCACCCGATGCAGTGGTACGTGGTCGGTCAGCGGTCCGTTGGAGATCACCACCCCCGCGGCGTGAGTGCCGGCATTGCGATTGGTCCCTTCCAATTTGCGGGCGATATCGAGCAATTCCTTCACCTGTGGATCCGAGTCATATTCCTTTCTCAGATCCGGATTCTGTTTCAGCGCTTCCTCAATGGTAATTCCCAGCGTTTTGGGAATCATTTCCGTCAGTTGCGTGACCCGCGCCAGCGGAATTGCCAGGACTCGGCCGACATCTTTAATGGCGGCGCGGGCCGCCATGGTGCCAAACGTGGCAATCTGCGCCACGCTTTGCTCCCCGTATTTTTGGCGGACGTAGGCGATCACCTCATCGCGCCCGGACTGGCAAAAATCGATATCGATATCCGGCGCCTCGCTCCGGCTCGGATCGAGAAACCGCTCGAACAGCAGATCATACTCCAGGGGATCGATTTGGCTGAGTTTGAGAACGTAACTGACGATCGCGCCGCAGGCGGAACCGCGGGCGCTGGCTGGAATCCCCTTTTCCCGTGCAAACCGGACAAAGTCCCACACGATGAGGAAATAGCTCGCGAAGCCCATGCGACAAATGATGTTGAGTTCATGTTGGAGGCGCTCGACCGCGGCGGAGGGCGGCGGATCCCCATAGCGATCCCGGAGTCCTTGTTCGGCCAGCTCGCAAAGGTAATCCTCCGGCTTTTTCCGGTCCGGTGGACTGAATACGGGGAAATGCCGGGTCTGGAAGTCCAGTTCGATCGCGCAACCGTCTGCTATTTCCTGGCTGCGCTGGACGGCGTCGGCGTGGTCCGGGAAAAGCCGATACATTTCCTCCGCCGGCCGCACGTAAAACTGATCGCTGCCGTACCGCAGGCGGTTTTCGTCCGTGCGGAGTCTGCCGGTGTTGATGCACAACAACACGTCGTGAGCGGCGTTGTCCGCCTGGCACAGATAATGGGCATCGCTCGTCGCGACCAGCGGCAGGCCGAGGCGGTTCGCAATGTCGATCGCCCCCGCCGCACAAAGACGCTGGATATCCAGCCCGTTATTCTGGATTTCGACATAAAAATCCGCTCCGAACATCTTCGCAAACCACTCGGCCACGCGGGTCGCTTCGTCCAGCTGATTCTTGAGAATGAACTCGCTGAATTCACTGGATGCACAGCCGCTCAAACAAATAATGCCCTCCTTGTACGTTTCCAGAAGTTCCTTGTCGATGCGCGGCACGTAATGATAGCCTTCCAGGAAGGCGATGGAGGCTATACGGATCAGGTTGTGGAAGCCCATCTTGTTTTTGGCCAACAGCGTGAGGTGGAAGCCGGCTTCCCCCCGCCGCCGAGCCTCGCGATCGGTCCGCTTGCGCGGCGCGACGTAGGCTTCGTAACCCAGGATGGGATTCAAGCCTGCTGCCCGGCATTCCCGATAGAATTCGATGGCCCCGTACAGATTGCCGTGGTCGGTCAGTGCCAGGGCATTCATTCCCAGTTCCTTCGCCCGCGCCACCAATTCGGGCACACGGCTGGCACCATCGAGCAGGCTATAATGACTGTGACAATGCAGATGAACGAAAGAGCGCTCCGGCATCGTGCCCCCCACTCCTGACAAGAAGAGAATACCAACGAGGGGATTGTAACAGTTTTATTGAGTCAAGGCATCGGGTTCGGTGACGGCGCGGTGATAAAGCGCCAGAAGCATTTGTACATGAACGATTTTTTGCCAATCGGCAAAAGTCAGCTTGATCTGAGTACCGTCCTCATTGGCATCAATGAATTCGGTGGCGCGCGACAGGCCGCGGTGAAGCAGGTCGAAAATCTCGGCGATGCGCGCCGCCTGCGCCGGCGTGACCTTTTGCGGCAAAGGTGGTAACGGATGAGTTCCCACCACAAAGGCATTCCCGGAGGAAATCACCTTATCTTTAAGGTTCACGTCGAAATCAAGATCCTCTTCCAGCGAGGATTCGGTGGGGATGGCCTGAACGGTCGCCGGCAATTTTGCGAGGTCCGGCGCGCCGGCCATTCCTTCCGCTGCGGGACTGGTAATGCCCGTGATCGACGCCCAGCGCGCTTCGATTTCTTGTGCGGAGCCGAACAACAACAGCGAGCGGCCCACCCAAATCTGGTCCCCGGGTCGCAGCCGGCGGATCTGCACCGTCTTGCCGTTCACCTTCGTTCCATTGGTGCTTTCCAGGTCGGTCAGCACCACATCGCCATTGTCCAATTGAATCTTGGCGTGGAAACGACTGACGCGCTCGTCATTCAAGCGCAGACTATTACCCTCTTCACGGCCTATGGTAATGGGGATATCCACCGGCATGTCCCGAAAGACCCGGCCGCGGTCCACGCCTTCCAGCACGCGAAATGTTACGGTCTTCATGGGACGATCTTACCCCGATTTGCGCACAATACGCAATGTTATTCCCTCCCTAATTGATTTTCAATCCCCAAAGGGAGAAAGTCAATTCCGGACCGGCCATTCGGCATTCGGGGAGGTGTCGGAACCAGGTTAACTGGCGTTTGGCCAGGTTTCGGCTCCGGGTTTGCACCCGGCCAATCGCCTCCTCGAACGTCGTTTCGCCGTCAAGAAATGCAAACACCTCCTTGTATCCCAGCGCCCGCGCTGCCTCCTTGCTGACTGGCCGCTCAAGGTTGCGCAGCGCACGCACTTCTTCGACAAAGCCATTCTCCATCATTTGGGTCACCCGGCTGTCGATCCGGCGATAAAGTTCCGCGCGCGGAACTTCCAGGCAAAGAATCCGAGAAATGACTTTCGATCGATCTTCTTCCGCCCTCGTCCACTGCCGCTGCCAATCACTGATGGGCCGGCCGGTAAGCTCCCAAACTTCCAAGGCTCGAACAACGCGGACCAAATCGTTGGGGTGGAGCCGTGCGGCTGTTTTGGCGTCTACGCCGGCCAGCCGCCGATGCAACTTGAGGCGCCCCGATGCCGCGGCTTCCTGATACAACCGCTGCCGGATCGCGGGATTCGCGGCCGGTCCTTCGAAAAGTCCGTGGCAAAGAGCCTTGAGATACAGAGGAGTGCCTCCGACAAATAGGACGCGCTTTCCCCGCGCTTCAATGTCCCGGCAAGTAGCGGCGGCCTTTTCCAGCCACCAGGCGACACTCGACGATTCCCAGGGATCGAGCACGTCGATCAAATGGTGCGGAACCCGCCGGCGTAGTTCCGGCCCCGGCTTGGCAGTGCCGATGTCCATGGTCCGGTACAGGGTCATCGAATCCATGGAAATGATTTCCGCCCCCAGGCGCTCGGCCAGTTCAACTCCCAGGAACGATTTGCCGGAACCGGTGGGTCCCGTGAGAACGAGGGCATCGGCAAAAGGATCGGAACTCATGAATCATGACCGCCGTCAACAGCTAGAAATCTCATGGAGCATTGTACCAGCATGAGCCGGACCACCGCCATGCTGCCGGCAATGCAATCAATCCATGCCAATGGCTTGTGCAGCCTGCGAACTTTTCATCCATATCCCTTGATATGTTGATAACATAAAAGTACTATTATAAGACGATTAAGAAACTTTCTCAGAAAGGGGTCAGACCCCGTGATTTTAGTGGGTCCGACCCCTTTCTGAGATAGTTTCTAAGTAATGCCCGGGATTGACGCAGTGCATCGCCATGTAACTTGCGAATCCTATGAGGCGTACTTTCGACCATATGCTTTCCTCTCACGGAACGAGAGGGCTAGACCGGGAGTTAGGTATTGATCTTGCCACGCCACAGCGCCGTGTCCGTGGTGGTCGGGTTGACTGCTGCATTGTTTCAGCCGGCTTTGGCCCAATCCTTACCGAACCAGGATCGGCCATTCGCGCCACGAGATCAGAAGAATCGAACGACATACTCGCCGGTCGCGGCAGAAACCGCAGTAAACGTCCGCCATCTCGAAAGTTCGGGTCCGGACGACTGGTCAGTGGCCGAAACCGCCAACTTTCGCATTTTCCACCTTCGTTCGCGCGAACTGGCCGACCAGGCCGCACGCCTGGCCGAGCAGACTCGAACCGACATGTTGCGCCGCTGGTTTGGCGGCCCCTGCAAAGACTGGGTAGAGCCGTGCGACTTGTACCTGTATCCAACTGGTGAGGACTATCACCGCTGCACGGGGGCGCCGGCCTATTCCTCGGGACACTCCTCCTTTTCCTGGACCGGCAATGGCGTGATCCACCGGCGAATTGATGTGCACTGCGATGATCCCAACCTCTTGACTGGGGTCTTGCCCCATGAAACCGCTCACGGCGTCCTGGCCGGCCGGTTCGGTCATCGGCAGGTGCCGCGCTGGGCGGATGAGGGCATGGCCGTACTTACGGAGCCGCGCGACAAGATCCGCCGCCATCTGCGCTTCTTGCCGGACCTCCGGCGCGATCGGCAACTATTCGGCGTCCGCGAGCTGATGGAATTGGCCGAATATCCGCCTCCGGAGCGCATCCCCGCGTTTTATGCCCAGAGCATTTCCCTCGTCCAGTTCCTGAGCACCGAGAAAGGCCCCCAAGTCTTTACCAGCTTCGTCCGCGATGGCATGAATGCCGGTTACGAGCTGGCCTTGAAGCAGTATTATGGCTGGGATTTGGCGGAACTCGGGCGGCGCTGGCAATGCCATGCTTTCCGGGAATAGTCCCCTGACTTAAGCTGCCGGTGTGTCCTTCCGCCGAGCGAAGCTCAACCGCCGGGGATGCTCCAGGTTCTCGAAATCTCGGCAGCGCAACCGAATCGCTTCCATGTGCGAATGCCCCTCAAAGACCAGCGTCGCTTCGGGAGGAAGCGAGTCATCCATCACGCTCGCGAAACCGTAGAGAGTGCCGAAGGGAGGGACGACTCCCCATTCGCAGTCACGGAAGGCATCGGCCATTTCGGATTGGGTTGCCAACCGGATATCGCCTCCAAGTGCCGCGGCTAGGACTTCCCAGTCAATATGATGGGTCGCGGGCAGAATCGCGAGGAAATATCCTTGCGGACCGTGCAAGAGGACGCTTTTGGCAACTTGCCTTCCCGTCACGTGCAGCACATGGGCCCGCTTTTGCGCTGTGAACGCGGGCGGGTGCGCGATCGTTTCGAATGTAACGTGGTTGTCGGAGAGGAACGCGGCAACATGCATTGGTAACTCCGTCTTGATTCAACCCGGAAATAGGGCACACCGCGCAAGAATTGCGTGATCGGTGGAAATATCCGATCGGCGAATGTCGCCATTCGGAAACATCTCCAGGTCCGAGTATACCGGAGGTGGCCCGGCAAACTCATTAGCAAGTTGAGACGTTGCCACGCAAAAACTCACGCCGGCAACCGGTGGCCAAGGATTTGTGGAATGGGAGAAACTCTCGGGAACGAATGAATTTGTCAGAAACGGCAAATATTCTTACAATGCCGGAGATGCCGGCGGCCGGGGATTCCCAGGGAAGGATTCGAATATCCCTATGCTTTCCAACCAGGAAATCGAAATCATTCGTCCGCATTTCCCCCGGGGCCGCTTTCGTTCGGTTTTCTTCGATTTTGACGGCACCCTGTCACTCATCCGCGAAGGTTGGCCCAGAGTCATGATTCCCATGATGGTCGAAGTCCTGGAGCAAACCGGGACTTCGGAACGGGCACAAGACTTATTCGCGGCGGTCGAAGAATTTGTCATGCAACTAACCGGGCGGCAAACGATCTATCAAATGATTCAGTTGGCCGAGGAGGTCCGCAAACGCGGCGGAAAACCTCTTGATCCTGTCCAGTACAAACACATTTACCACGAACGATTGATGGTACACATTCGCACCCGGCTCGACGGGCTCGCGGACGGCAGCGCCACGCCCGACGATTGGACCGTGCCGGGGAGCCGTGCACTACTGGAAAATCTACGGCAGCGCGGTTTGACTCTTTACTTGGCGAGCGGCACGGACCGCAAGGATGTTTTGCGGGAAACGGAATTGCTCGGTTTGACGACGTTTTTCGGGGAGCGCATTTTCGGAGCGCTCGACGATTACAAGAATTTCTCCAAAAAGATGATCATCGAAAGAATTCTTCGCGATCATCATTTGCAGGGAGAAGATTTACTGGGGTTCGGCGACGGATTCGTGGAGATTGAAGAAATTAAACGGGTCGGCGGCGTCGCTGTGGGCGTGGCAAGCGATGAAGTCCGGCGCCGGGGAATCGATGCCTGGAAGCGCGATCGGCTCATTCGGGCCGGCGCCGATATCGTGATTCCGGATTATCGCAACCCGGAACAGCTCTTGCGTTTATTATTTGCTGATTAATCATGGCCGGACATTACGACGCAATCATTATCGGCGCTGGTCATAACGGCCTGGTTGCCGCCTGCTATCTGGCGCGGGCGAAATGGAAAGTGCTGATCCTGGAGCGGCGGCACCTGGTCGGCGGAGCTTGTGTCACCGAAGAGGTGTTTCCGGGATTCAAGGTTTCCACGGCCGCCTACGTCAACAGCCTGTTCCGTAAGGAAATCATACTCGATCTCAAGCTGCACGATTACGGTCTGGTTCTGCTCGAACGTAACCCATCTTCATTCACGCCGTTTCTGGACGGCCGGCATTTGTTCCTGGGGCGCGAGTCATCCTTGAATCAACAGCAAATTGCCAAATTCAGCATGCGCGACGCGGACGCGTATCCCAAGTACGAAGCCATGCTGGCCAGCGTCGCGGAGCTGATCGAGCCGACCGTGATGCAAACGCCGCCGAACGTGCTCCGGCCCGGGCTCCGCGATCTTTGGCGGTTACTGCAACTCGGTCGTGTATTTCGCAAGTCGGGCGCCCGGATGAGCGAAGCCGTCGAAATCCTCACCGGGCCGGCGCGAACCATTCTCGACCGGTGGTTCGAATCGGAACAACTCAAGGGAACCCTCGCCACCGATGCGATTATCGGCGCCATGGCGGCACCCTCCATGCCGGGAACCGCGTATGTCCTTTTTCACCATGTGATGGGAGAAACCAACGGCAAACGGGGGATTTGGAGTTACGTGAAGGGAGGCATGGGGGGACTGGCCCAGGCATTGGCCCAGGCCGCCGATGATTTGTCTGTGGATATCCGCTGCGGCGCCGAAGTGAGCCGGATTCTGCTCCAGGATAAAAAAGTGAGGGGGGTCGTTACGGCCAATGGCGACGAGTTCGCTGCCCCCGTCGTGGCCAGTAATGCCGATGCGCATGTCACATTCAATCGCCTACTGGACGCCGACTGCCTTCCGCCGGATTTTGCCGAGGCCATTCAGCGGATCAATTACGACAGTGCTTCGCTCAAAATTAATGTGGCGCTTTCGGAAGTGCCGAACTTCTCGGCTTGCCCGGGCCTGGATTCGGGCCCCCAGCATCGCGGCACAATTCACATATGCCCGGACCAGGACTACATCGAACGGGCGTTCGACGATGCCAAGTACGGGCGCCCTTCACAGAGTCCCGTTTTAGAGTGCACGATACCCTCGGTGGTGGACGCATCCGTGGTGCCCCCGGGCCGGCATCTCATGTCGATGTTTATTCAATACGCTCCTTACAAATTGCGGGCGGCAAACTGGGATCAACTGAAGGAAAGCTTCGCCGACCGGTGCTTCGATTTGCTGAACGAATATGCTCCCAATTTCAAAAAATCGGTTCTGGAACGTCAGATATTAACCCCCGCCGATCTTGAAAGAGTTTTCAATCTTACCGGCGGCAACATCTTTCAGGGAGCCATGTCGCTGAGCCAATTATTTTTCTTTCGTCCGGTGCCCGGTTATGCCGATTATCGCACTCCGTTTCGCGGTCTATATCTCTGTGGAGCGGCCGCCCATCCGGGCGGGGGAGTCATGGGGGCCGCGGGCATGAATGCGGCGCGAGAAATCTTGCGCGATCATTAACCGTTCCGGTCATCTACCATTGCCGCTTCCCAGCCTCCTGGTTTACAACAAAGAGGAGTCCTTGCCGATTTAGCAATCCATTGGAGCCTTCAACCCCAAGGTGCTGCGATGCAACAAACCACGATCTTCTCTCGATTGACCACAGTGGCGCTGGTTTTACAGGTAATCACCGTTCCGGCGCTTGGTCAAGAGCCGACCCCAAAAGAATTCGAGAATCTGAAATACCGTTCCATCGGCCCAGCGGCGGGGGGACGGGTCTGCCGTGTGGCAGGCGTGCCGGGCGAGCCGCTGGTCTACTTTGCGGCGACGGCCTCGGGCGGTCTCTGGAAGTCCGCGGACGGCGGCCTGTCGTGGAAAGCCGTTACGGATGACCTCCCCGCATCTTCCATCGGTTCGGTGGCTGTAGCGCCTGCCAATTCGAATATCCTTTTTATCGGCGCCGGCGAGGCCAATATTCGCGGCAATGTCGTTCTGGGCAACGGCATCTACAAGTCCACCGATGCCGGCAAACACTGGACCCATGTTTGGAAACAAGAAGGACAGATCGGCACCATGGTGGTCCACCCGACCAATCCGGACATCGCCTTCGCAGCCGTACTCGGTCACGCCTTCGGACCAAACCCGGAACGGGGCGTGTATCGCACGCTGGATGGAGGCAAAACCTGGAAGCAGGTGCTTGCCAAAAACCCAGACACGGGAGCCAGCGATGTCTGCCTCGATCCTTCGAATCCGATGATTGTGTTTGCAGGCATGTGGCAAACGCGCCGGCAACCCTGGGAATTGACCAGCGGCGGGCCGGGGAGTGGATTGCATGTGTCACGCGACGGCGGGGAAACCTGGAAATTGCTCGGACCACAGGATGGCGTTGAATCGGCCAAGAACGGCTTGCCCAAGGGACCCTGGGGGAAGGTCGGCGTGGCCGTGGCGCCTTCCGATGGCCGAAAAGTATACGCGCTCATCGAAGCCGACAAGGGCGGGCTCTATCGATCGGACGACGGCGGCGATAATTGGACCCTGGCCAGCGCCGATCAAAACCTACGCCAAAGGGCCTGGTACTACTCGACGATCACTCTCGACCCCAAAAACCCGGACGTAGTTTGGTGCCCGAACGTGGCGCTTTACAAGAGCATTGACGGCGGCCGAACCTTTCGGCCGCAGTTCGGGCCGCACCATGGCGATCATCATGATCTCTGGATCGATCCGCTCAACCCGCGCCGCATGATCAACGGCAACGATGGCGGCGTGGATATCACGGCCAATGGCGGCGAATCGTGGTACTCCCCTCCCCTCCCCATTGCCCAGTTCTATCACGTGGCCGCCGATAACCGTGTCCCCTACCATGTATCCGGCGCCATGCAGGATCTCGGCACCACCTCCGGACCTAGCAACAGCCTCGCTTTTGGCGGCATTGCTCCCAGCGACTGGCACAGCGTTGGCGGCGGCGAAGCCGGCTTCACCGCGCCCGACCCGTCGGATCCCGACATCGTCTATGCCGGCGAATACGGCGGTTATATTTCTCTCTACAACGACAAAACCCGCCAGGTGCGAAACATCAGCGTTTACCCGGTTTCTGCGGTCGGCAAGGGCGGGGAAGAATTGAAATATCGTTTCCAGTGGACCGCTCCCATCCTGATTTCGCCCCACGAATCCAAAGTCGTCTATCACGGCGGCAATGTTCTGTTCAAGACTAGCGACGGCGGCAATACCTGGGCGCCGATCAGTCCCGATCTAACCACCAACGACAAGGCGAAACAAAAGTGGTCCGGCGGCCCCATCACCGGCGATAACACGGGCGCTGAGATCTATTGCACCATCTTTGCCCTCGCGGAATCTCCCAAACAAAAGGACCTGCTCTGGGCGGGCACGGACGATGGTCTCGTTCACATGTCTCCAGACGGCGGCAAAACCTGGAACAGGCAGAGCATCCCCGGTCTTCCCAAATGGGGCACCATTGTCTGTATCGAACCTTCTCCCCTCGATCCCGGAACCGCGTACGTCGTCGCCGATGCCCATCGCCTGGATGACATGCGGCCATACCTCTTCAAAACGGCCGATTTCGGCAAGACCTGGAAGAGCTTGACGGCCAAACTGGCGCCGGATATTTACCTGCACGCCGTCCGGACCGATCCCCAGCGTCCGGGCATGCTCTACCTGGGCACCGACCGGGGTGTTGCGCTTTCCAGGGACGATGGCGCGACCTGGACTCAGCTCAAACTCAATCTACCGCCGGTGCCGGTGCATGATCTGGTAGTCAAGGATCGCGATCTGGTAGTCGGCACGCATGGCCGGTCGATCTGGATTCTCGACGACCTGACGCCGATTCGGGCGATGACGCCGCAAATTGCCGGCGAAGATGTGCATTTCTTCCCGGTCGCGGATGCCGGCCGATTCCGCTATTACCGCAGTTCTTCCGGCCGGGGCGCAGAAGCCAACCCTCCGCGTGGAGCAATTCTCCATTACTGCCTCAAAAATAAACCCAAGGGAGCAATCACTTTGGAAATTACGGATTCCCAGGGTGCAAAGGTTGCCACATTGACAAGTAAACAAGAAAATCCTCCACCGGACGATGCCCGAAGGCGTACCCGGTTCGGCGGCGACCGAACGACGTTGCCCACAGAAATCGGGGTTAATCGTGTGGCCTGGGACCTCTGTTACGACGGTCCTACCACCATCCCTGGTGCGATGGCCTGGCCCGGGGCAGCTCCCGTGGGCCCCATGGTTCTTCCGGGAACCTACACGCTCAAATTGAAGGCCGATGGCAAAACCCAAAGCCAAACCGTGATTGTTCAGCCCGTTCGTGGCGTGGATATTTCTACCGCCGACTTGCACGAACAACTCAAGCTGGCTCTTGCAATCCGGGATCAGATCACCAACCTTTCGGGGATGGTCAAGCAAATTCGCTCCGTCAAACAACAGTTGACTGCGAAAAATGACCTGTGGAAAGACAATCCCCGGGCTGAGTCTCTTCTGAATCTCTCCAAAGATTTGATGGCCAAACTCGACGCGCTGGAAGGTAAGCTGCACAATCCGAGCGCCAAGATTCCCTATGACCTGTTGCGCGATCGCGGCGGAGCCAAGCTGTATTCGCAGCTCAACAATCTTTACGGCAACCTCCTTGGCAGCGATGGCGCGCCGACGCAGGGAGTGCGGGAAATGTCCGACGATAGTCTGCGCGAATTGAAACAGTTGGAAGTGGAATTCAAGGATTTAGTCAACGGTACGCTGGCGCAAATCAACGACGTGGCCAAGAAGATGGACATCCCAAACGTGGTGATTCCGGAAGCCGGCAAAAAACCATAACGATCGTTCTATTTTGCATCCAGTTCACGGGCTTTGAAGCCGTCATCTTCCGCTCCGGGCCTCCAGCACATACCCCCGGATCGGTGCCGCCGTGTTGGAAGCCCACCGCTTCCCCTTCGCCAGTTCGCCACTCGCTTCGAGGGACATCGAAATATTGAACTTCCGCCCCAATTCGACAATCGGTTCGCCCCTGGGGTCTTTGAGGAATCCTTTCATCGGAATCTTCATTTCCAGTTCGTGCCCATCCGCCGAGAGGGCTCCGGTGATGATGCCCAAGGTTCGCGGCCCCTTGTCCCGGACAAACGTGATCGTGCCGTTTTCGTCGTAAACCCATTCCGTGTAATACTTGTAAGTGCCGGCTCCCAGCCGGACAAAACCGGGCATATACGGTCCGCTGCGACCCAATTGGTACTTGCCCGAAGATTGATCCAGGAACGCCTGGTTAAGTTCCTTTTGGTTGATGCACGCATGGTTGATGTAGTGGCCGGTATTGACTTGGCCGTTGTACCATTCGATCTCGGCGTTGACATCATACCCACCGCTCGTGGGAAAAAAGCCGCCTTCGTGCAACCAATAGCCGGTTTTCTCATTGTCGTCGACGTCGATGGTGACGATGGCGTAATACCGGCCTGCCTCCTTGCCAGGCCCGCCTACCTGCGTGCGGCCGATGACGCCGCGCGCCTTGAAATACGCGAACAGGTTGTCCACATCGTGCGCGAATTTGTATTCGAGAATGTCCACATCCACGTGATCGACATACTCCGGCACGTCATTGCGGCCGCTATGATCCGTGTCATAAGTATTGTTGGCCGGATCCTTGTACACTGGGACCATTTTCCAATCATCGAATTTTCCATCAATCGTAATCCGGCGAATCGGTTCTCCGGAGACGGGAGCTCGAAGCAAGATCGCTGCCGCTGTCGCGACGAAAAACGAGCAGTCGATGAAGCATCTCATGGACAACTCCATGCCAAATGTTCGCTGCCAAACAGTCACTTCTTTGCAGCGGAAACGAATGTTACGATGCAACCTCTTGAACACCATCAGTTTACGAAAGTTCGTTTCCCAACCAATCGCACACCCCTCCCGACCGAATGACAACCCCCTGCCGGTTCACCCGGCGGGAGCGCAGGTTTGACTAACGAATAACCAAAAACCGACTCTTCCCATAACCCACGCCACCCGGTTACACTCCTTTCTGAAAAAATACGTTTCGTCCACCACCCCCCCGGCCCCCGTGGACGTAATTGCAAACCCCGGACGTATCGACCTCCCTTGCGACGTATTCCCCAACCCTCAATGAGACCTCTACTTATGACTCCCCAAAAACGACCCCTCCGCTGCGACGTATTCCCGCGTCCATGATACTCATTCTTATCCGCGTCCAATTCACCTACATTCATTAGGCGGCATGGTTCAAAATGACGCGTTCTTGGGTGGCACGCCCTGAGTCTTCGAAGGGCGTGCCGGCGTCACAAAGTCCAGGGAATCACGCCCTTCGAAGACTCAGGGCGTGCCACCCAAGGTTGAACCATGTCCATTAGGCGATCGTTACGCGCTCCGGTCCCATCCACTGCGGCGTGTCGGCGTTGCTTGGCGTAGCCCTGGCGGCCACCACTGCTGCGGGCGGCGGCACGCCCGGTGGTCTTCAATTACGAAAGGAACCCAGCTGCACGGGCATACGGCGACGCCCCCACTGACCGGGCCTTGCCTCGATCACGCCGGCACACACGCTGCCGCAGCCTCCGCATCGGGCCTCGCTTTCCAAATGCCAACCGGTTATCTCGTACCAGTCCCGGCCGATCAGCAGGCAGTCGCAGGAGTGGCAGAAGGTGCTGTCCGCCTCGGCGTCGTGGACGTTGCCTACATAGGCGTAATGCACGCCATTCTTGCAGGCAATCTGTCGCGCTCGCCGCAGGGTTTCCGGCGGCGTCGGCGGCCGATCGCGCATCCGGAAGTCCGGATGGAACGCTGTGAAATGCAGCGGCACCTCTGGCCCAAGGTTCTCCACCACCCAGCATGTCAGGTCCTCCAGTTCCCGGTCCGAGTCGTTGAGACCCGGAATGAGCAACGTCGTCAGCTCCAACCAGACGGAGGTGTGGCGCCTGAGGTAGACGAGCGTCTCCAGTACCGGTTGCAAGTGCCCGGCACAAACTTCGTGATAAAATGTTTCCGTAAACCCCTTGAGATCGACGTTGGCAGCGTCCATGAAGCGGTAGAACTCGGCGCGCGGCTCGGCACACACCTCGCCCGCAGTGACCGCAACCGACTTGATACCGCGTGTGTGGCATGCCTCGGCCACATCGATGGCGTATTCGTGGAAGATGACTGGGTCATTGTAGGTGAATGCCACGCTCCGGCAGCCCAGGGCCAGGGCGGCGCTGGCGATGGTTTCGGGGGAAGCCTCATCGGCCAGAGTGTCAATCTCGCGAGACTTGCTGATGTCCCAGTTCTGGCAGAACCGGCAGCCGAGGTTGCAGCCGGCCGTTCCGAACGAAAGCACCGGCGTCCCCGGCAGGAAGTGATAGAGCGGTTTTTTCTCGATCGGGTCCACGCAGAAGCCGCTGGAACGGCCGTACGTCGTCAACACGATCTGCCCGTCCTGGCAAGCCCGGACGAAACAGAAGCCGCGTTGGCCCTCGTGGAGTTTGCACAGCCGCGGGCACAGGTCACACTGGATGCGGCCGTCCTCCAGTCGGTGCCCGTAGCGCGTCGAAACAATCGATGGGTCGTGGTGTACGTTCAGAGTGAAATTTTCCTGCATAGCGCAATATCGATTACTACCTTGAACCTGGCTTCAACTTCTCGAAGCCGTTCGCACCGATCACGTTGAACCCGCCATCCTTGTTGTCGCTGAAGCCATCATAGGCGTTGCGCGCCAGGTACACCCGCAGGGACTCTCCGTCGCTCGGCAAGCCCCGGTGCCCCGCCGTGGACGGGGGCACTCGACCCTTCCCGATCCAGGCGCGGCGCCAGTACCGAGCATACACCAGGTCGCCCTTCTTGATTCCGTCCCCTTTCTCGCATTCTTCGACGCGAATCTCGGCCGCGTACTTGGTGTACTTCCACTCGCCGGTCGTCTCGGTCCGCTCGTAGACGACCGTTACTTGCCCGGTGATGACGTGGGTTGCTGTCTTGCGGAGTTGCTCCGGGGACATATCCACCTTCTCGGCTCGGAGGGAAGTCACCAGGGCAGCTGAAGCAGCCACGGCAAACAGCGATAGATTGCGGAACATGTCCTCCTCCCTTGGTAGCTGGCCTACTTCTGCAAACGATCAATCAGGTAATCCGCGCTGTTCTTGTATTTCTCACTGGGTCGCCCCGGGTAGACCAGGATCACCTCCACTCCCGCCGCCTTGAGTTTCTCTTCAAGCTTCATACCCAGGATCGCAGAGTGGGTCGGGTCCTTTGGGGAATCGCCGACTTTGACATCCTTCTCGCCGCCGTAAAACAGGGCAATCGGTGGATCAGCCTTGCTGACATGCTCGATCGGCGAGTATTCCTTGATCCACTTCAGCACCCGGTCGCGGTTGTCGATGAGGCTCTGGAAGTTCGGCAAACCGAAAGCGTGCGCCCCGTAACCGTAATTCGGCATCCATTCACGCAGCTCGCGCGGATCGAGCGAAGTCTGCGCGCCATTGACCGCTGCACAATACAGGCGCGTCGATTCCCGGGCGACTGGGTCGCTGCTGGTCGGGTCGGCCATGTCGTCGTGGAACGCGAGCCAGAGCGACGAGCAGCCGCCGGCAGAACCCCCCGTGGCACCGATGCGTTTCTTGTCGATATTCCACTCGCCCGCTTTCGAGCGCACAAACTGCAAGGCGCGAGCGGCATCCTCCAGCGGCGCCTTGACCGGCGGCACGATGTTCTCTTCGACACCATGCTGAACAAACCGATAGTTGATGGCTACGACCGAAATGCCCTTGTCGAGGAACGGCTTCGGGTTCATTTTCTTGTCGCCGTTGCGCCAGCCGCCGCCGTGGATGTAGAAAACGACCGGTGCCGGTTTGTCCGACTTGGCCTGGTAAAAATCCAGCACCTGTCGCGGATGCTTACCATAAGGAACGTTTAGCAGCTCTTTGGGATTCTCGGCCCGAAGGACTGGTCCCAACAACATGAGGGCCGCCAGGGAAAGAATGCGCTTCATAGGGAACACTCCAGAACGGGGAAAGGGATCGTCGAGAAATTGTATGGATCGCTCCCAGGCCGGATAGTCTGGCCCGAACAGGTTCACTCTTCAGTCCGCTGTGGGTGCTTTACACCGACCAGTCCCGACCAATTCCTTCAGCAGGCGGTTCTCCGCCATCTCCTCGGTCAACTCCCGGTAGACCTAGTTGGTTTTGCAGCCATCATCCGCGGGAAACGACGCGACGCTGACGTGTACCGAGCCGTTTGTCAGAGTCAGCACGGCGATGCTCGCCCCGGCCGCAACCGATGCTGCACCTGGCGCACAAGATCATCCACCGCCCCCTGGGCATCATCGGCCACGGCAGAGATTTGGGACGGCTCTTCCAAATGGGCCCGGAAACGGCCGTCAGCGGCCGGCTCGACGAGAATGGGAAACTGCATGGCACGCCGGTCCGCGAACGCGCCGTAATACGGCCGTCGCCCCGAAATCTCTCGTCAGTCACGCCTCATCCGCCAGGGTGTCGAACTCGCGAGATACTTGCAAAGCACTTTGGGGTGTGATAAGCTGTTTGGCTGTACCGAATAAGCTTATCGGCGGTTGTTTGCGAACGTGCCAGCGCGGAGAAAATCACTTTCTGATAATCCGCGTAATCGGCGTTTGGGGGACGGAACAGAGAAATCGAGGCCGCCGGCTTGGGGCCCTTGGTCAGCCCGCCCCAAGCGCTGCGCTTTCCGTCGAGGGCAGACCGATTCTCTTTGTGAGGTGAAAACCATGTCGATTCCTTCTTGCTTGCGCCCCCTGCGTGGGGGTTCCCCGTGCCCCCGAGCGTGGCGCGGGCTGGGGCTGGGGCTGGCCCTGGTGTTACTCGGCGGCGGGCCGCCAGCGGCGGCGCAGTACACCTTCATCGACCTCCACCCCAGCGCGCTTACTGACTCGTACGCCAATGGCGTCTCCGACGGTCAGCAGGCGGGCTTTGGCGACACAGGCGACGCCTTCTTTTACGCCCTGTTGTGGACGGGGAGCGCCGACAGTGTGGTCGATCTCCACCCCAGCGGGTTTGATGCCTCGATCGCCACTGGCGTCTCCGGCGGTCAGCAGGTGGGCCAGGGCTCCACCGGCGGCCATAATCACGCCCTGTTGTGGACGGGGAGAGCCGACAGTGTGGTCGACCTCCACCCCAGCGGGTTTACTGACTCGCTTGCTAGTGGCGTCTCCGGCGGTCAGCAGGTGGGCCGTGGCTTCACAGGCGGCCAGTCTCACGCCCTGTTGTGGACGGGCAGCGCCGGCAGTGTGGTTGACCTCCACTCCAGCGGGTTTCCTGGCGGCTCGGTCGCCATTGGCGTCTCCAATGGTCAGCAGGTTGGCGATGGCACCACAGGCGGCCACAATCACGCCCTGTTGTGGACGGGGAGCGCCGACAGTGTGGTCGATCTCCACCCCAGCGGGTTTGATGCCTCGACCGCCACTGGCGTCTCCGCCGATCAGCAGGTGGGCCGTGGCTTCACAGGCGGCCAGTCTCACGCCCTGTTGTGGACGGGGAGCGCCGACAGTGTGGTCGACCTCCACCCCAGCGGGTTTACTAACTCGTTTGCCGGTGGCGTCTCCGGCGGTCAGCAGGTGGGCGATGGCACCACAGGCGGCCACAATCACGCCCTGTTGTGGACGGGGAGCGCCGACAGTGTGGTCGACCTGCACACCTTCCTCCCGCCGGAGTTCACGGAGTCCCAAGCTACTGGCATTGACGCCGACGGCAACATCGTCGGCCGGGCTTCTGGACGTGACGGGGATCATGCTTTCCTGTTGATACCGGATTGACGACCCAGAGCCGGGCACGCTGCCGCGGCTCGGCCCCGGCATTCTGGGCCTGCTCCGTTATGGTTGGAGTCACCGCTACGGTCGCCGAACGGATAGCAAAAGGGGACATCCGAGCCGTGGACGTTAGCAAGCGCCAGGCCCGATCGCTTCCTAACCTGCGTGGCTCTGGCAGGCCGGTCTTCGTCACGGAGCTGAAGCACGCCGTCGCCAACGGATCTCAGTCAGGCATTATTTGCGAAAGCGCCGCTTCCAGCGCGAGGGATGCCTGGTCAAACCAATGACCGCACCGATACAGACGGTCTTCTTGACGTATTGATAATAGATGCCATAAAGGAACCTCTTACTGACGACCTTGACGCGCACGTTTCGACCTACCCGGGGCCACGCCCGTGGGGCCTCACGAATTCTTTCCAGGGCCTTTCGGTAGTCGCCTTCGAATTTCGTCATGAGTTTTGGGTCTTGCTCGCCAAGAAAAGCCAGGATCTCTTGAACGTCACCGAGCGCTTCCGGCGCGTAGATCAGGGGAGTCATGACTATTTCTTGCCGAACAACCGCCGGTGGGCTTCGGCTTCGGAGACTCCCTTGGTTTTCCCGGTCAGCAGGCGGCGCAACCGCTGCTCGGCGACTTTCGCCCCGGCGCGCATGGCTTCTTCCCAAACGGGTTCCTCCAAGCTATCAAGCAATTGGCCGACGAGCCGTACTCGGTCTCTGGCCGAAAGTATCAAGGCAGCTTCAAGAATCGCTTTGACCGTCATGATTGGAACCCCTGTCACATCGATTTCAACTTCGTCCTATTATAACCCAAGGGGACCGCGGCACCACCCCTCCCCCCGGCTCAATTGCGGCTCGGCACACACCTCCCCCGCAGTGACCGCAACGGATTTAATACCGCGTTCGTCGCAGGCCTCGGCCACATCGATGGCGTATTCGTGGAAGATGGTCGGGTCGTTGTAGGTGAAGTCCACGCTCCAGCAGCCCAGGCCCTCGGTGGCGTTGGCGATGGTTTCGGGAAGCCTCATCCGCCAGGGTGTCGAACTCGCGAGATACTTGCAAAGCACTTTGGGGTGTGATAAGCTGTTTGGCTGTACCGAATAAGCTTATCGGCGGTTGTTTGCGAACGTGCCAGCGCGGGGAAAATCACTTTCTGATAATCCGCGTAATCGGCGTTTGGGGGACGGAACAGAGAAATCGAGGCCGCCGGCTTGGGGCCCTTGGTGAGCCCACCCCGAGCGCTGCGCTTACCGGTAAGGGCAGACCGATTCTCTTTGCGAGGTCAAAGCCATGTCGTTTTCTTCTTGCTTGCGCCCCCTGTGCGGGTGTTCCCAGCGCGCATTCGCGTGGCGCGGCCTGGGGCTGGTGTTGGCCGTGGTAGTGCTCGGCGGGGGGCCGCCGGCGGTGGCGGATTACATCTTCATCGACCTCCACCCCAGCGGGTTTACTGACTCGCGCGCCTTAGCCGTCTCCGACGGTCAGCAGGTGGGCTATACTGGCACACCCCCCCCGCACGAACACGCCCTGTTGTGGACGGGGAGCCCCGACAGTGTGGTCGACCTGACGCCCAGCGGGTTTACTTACTCGCGGGCCGCTGGCGTCTCCGGCGGTCAGCAGGTGGGCTCTGGCATCACAGGCGACCAGCAGCACGCGCTGTTGTGGACGGGAAGCGCGGACAGTGTGGTCGACCTCCACCCCAGGGGGTTTACTTCTTCGGGTGCCGTTGGCGTCTCTGACGGTCAGCAGGTGGGCTATGGCAGCATAGCCCCCGTCCAAGTTCACGCCCTGTTGTGGACGGGGAGCGCCGACAGTGTGGTGGACCTCCACCCCAGCGGGTTTACTTCCTCTGCAGCTCTTGGCATCTCCGACGGTCAGCAGGTGGGCCGTGCCGGCACACCCCCGCACGAACACGCCCTGTTGTGGACGGGGAGCGCCGACAGTGTGGTGGACCTCCACCCCAGCGGGTTTACTAGCTCGGTAGCCGTCGGCGTCTCCGGCGGTCAGCAGGTGGGCCTTGGCCTCATAATCTCCCGTAGTCACGCCCTGTTATGGACGGGGAGCGCCGACAGTGTGGTCGACCTCCACCCCAGCGGGTTTAGTGACTCGCTCGCCCTTGGCGTCTCCGCCGGTCAGCAGGTAGGCTATGGCACCGACCCAGACGGCTTTGAGCACGCCCTGTTGTGGACGGGGAGCGCCGACAGTGTGGTCGACCTGCACACCTTCCTCCCGCCGGAGTTCACGGAGTCCCAAGCTACTGGCATTGACGCCGACGGCAACATCGTCGGCACTGCTTATGAACCTGATGGCACTGCACATGCTTTCCTGTTGATACCGGAGTGACGACCCAGAGCCGGGCACGCTGCCGCGGCTCGGCCCCGGCATTCTGGGCCTGCTCCGTTACGGTTGGAGTCACCGCTCCTGTCGCCTAACGGATAGCAAGCTAGAGCTTGCGATCGTCGGTCCGACCGTTTAGACTACGTTCATGGCCCAACGTCGTCGGCGACCAATCTCCCCAACCGAGCGCGTGGCCCGCCGGCGAAGGGTCGCTCGAGTGGTGCTCATCCGTGGCCTGCGGGCATTGCTGGAGAAAATCCTATGATGGGACCGACAAAGCTCAGTACCATTCGCGCCGAAGTCCGCAAGGCCTTCAAAATGTCGGACGCGGAACTGTTCGCCTGATTTAATCAACAGATGGAAGAATTGGGTCAACAGGCCGAGGCCGATCCAGTGGAAATCGACACGCTTCGGTTGCTGCGCGATGGCCTGCAAAAGGAAGTGCAACGGAACACGCCGCGGCGTCGCCGGCCGCGCCTGACCCGTCCGTGCCAGGGCTCCTAAGCTCGTTCGCCGTTCCCAGAGATGCGGGAAGCTGGTGCTCGCTGGCGTCTGCCCCGACCGCTTACTAACGTGCGCGGCTCTGGCAGGCTGTTATTCGTCATGGAGCTACGCCAGTCAGGCCTTATATGAAAGCGAAATGCCGTCTCCGTCCGGAGCTGGCGCCAACTTGGCAGCGGCCGTCAGAGACGCCGACCAAGTTTGGGTTGTTGCTATAGGCGCTCCGGTCACATCGTCCGCCCGCCATCGACGATGAGAACCTGGCCGGTAACCAGGGACGCGTCCAGGGCCAGAAACGCAATGACTTCGGCGACCTGTTCCGGCGTGGCTGCCTGGCGCATGGGCGTTTGTTGAACGTAGCGCGCGATCCGCTCCTGATGGTCTGCCAGCCAGCGCGTCAGGACCGGACCCGGTGCCACGGCGTTGACCCGCACCCGGGGCGCAAAGGCGCGGGCCAGTGATTTGGTCAGGCAGTTGCCGGCCGCCTTGCTCGCCGCGTACGGTATCGAGCTGCCGTCCCCTTGCAGTCCGGCAATGGAGGTGACGTTGACGATCGCGCCGTGCCGCTCCCGGAGGAAAGGAAGTGCAGCGCGACAGCAGTAGAAGGTGCCCATCAAGTTGACGCCGAGGATTTCGTCCCAGACTTCATCCGTCAGTGCCTCGAGGTCGGCGTGGTCGATGAAACGCGTCGTGCCCGCGTTGTTGACCAGGACGTCGAGGCCGCCGAGTTCCTCGCAGCAGCGGTGAACCATGGCCCGGACTTTGGCCTCGTCGGCGATGTTGCACCGGCAGAGAATGGCCGGCCCGCCGTGGCGTTTCACCAGGTCGAGCGTCTCCCTGGCCTCCTTCTCGGAGCGTGAATAGTTGACGGCGACCGCCAGCCCGCGCTGCGCCAGCACCAGCGCCGTCGCCCGACCGATTCCTGTCGCCGACCCGGTGACGAGAGCAACCTGCGACCCCATTACATTCGCCATGGATTAACTCATTTCCCCCAGAAACTCGAAGTCGTTTCCGCCCCAGAGATTGTACTTGCAGGCTGAATGCAAACCATGGGAGCATCCCAGGATGCGTGAGGGAAAAGTCGAAAAGGGATCGGGAGTCTTCTCAGCCACCGGCGGGCAAGCATGTCTTGTCGGTGCCGGGACTGCCGAACATTATCATGTTTTCTGTCCCGTGTGGGAAGTCGTATCCACAGGGCCAAAGCCTCGCCCAGATTGAGCGCCGTCCACTCCGAGCATTTGAGGGGCCTTCCCATGACATCAGTTGCGGCTCCGAAGTGAATCGATTCGGCCGGAGAGTTTTCCTCATATAGCGACCGTGCCCGTCGCTTCACTTGCTTGACCGGCGCAGGACCTCCTGCAAGGCCGCACGACGCAAGGCATCGCCCAGGGCGGTGTCCGTCTGTAACCGGGATGCGACCTGATCCGGCTCGCCCAGTTCGGCGAACAGGCGCTCCACCAGGCGGGCGGCCTCCGGCCGCGCGGCTTCGGTTTCGCGGCGCGCCTGGTAGCGCGTCTTCAGCGGCGCCGTGTCCCAGAGGCGGACGGTGAAGTCGCCGGAGCCGGACGCCAGGGTCGTGCCGTCGGGGCTGAAGGCGAGCGACCAGACGTAGGTGATGTGCCCCGGCAGCCGCGCCACCGCGTCGCCGCGCTTCAGGTCCCACAGCCAGACCGCGCCGTCGCGGCCGCCGGTGGCCAGGCGTGTGCCGTCCTTGTGGAAGGCTACCGCGAAGACCTCATCGGTGTGCCCGGTCAATACCCGGCACGCGCCGCTGGGCACCTGCCAAAGGCGGACGGTGGAGTCCTGACTGCACGTGGCGAGGAGGCGGCTGTCGCGGCTGAAGGCGGCCGAGTATACGAACTTGTCATGGCCCTCAAAGCGAGCGGCCCTCTCATGGGTCCGCGCATCCAGGAGGAGCACGGTCTTGGTATCCGCATCGAGGCAGGCCAGCCAGCGGCCGTCCGGACTATAGGCCAGGACACGGCCTTCGGCCGTGAACAACTGCTCGCCGGAGGTCACGTCGCAGACGCTCAGGTGACTTTTCTCAAACTTCGGGTCCCACGACCATGCCGCCACTCTTCGTCCATCCGGGCTGACGGCGAGGGTCTGCGTATGCGTGCCGGGTCCTCGAACTTCCTCCTTGCGGACGCGGGCCGTGGCCACGTCCCAGATGCGCAGCCGCTCGTCCTGGTCGCTGGCGGTCACCAGCCAGCGGCCGTCCGGGCCGAAGGCCAGAGTCCGCACGCGAGCGGCGTGGGGCAAGGTCGCGCAGGGCTCGCCGGTCGTTGCGTCCCACAGGCGCACGGTCTTGTCCCAGGCGCCCGAGGCAATCCACCGACCGTCTGGGCTGAAGGCCACCGGGTAGACATAGCTGTCGTGGGCGTGGAGCACCGGCAGGGTTGCGAGCGGGTCCACGTCCCAGACCCGCACGGTGCTGTCCCCTGCCCCGACGTACGCCCACCCCCCTACACCACTGAGGGAGACCAGCCGGTGGCTGCCCCGGGCGAACGCCACTTGGTACACGGCTCCCGTATGGCCGTGCAGGACGGCTGTATCCTGCCGGCCCGTGGCCGCCCATACCCGCACGGTCCGGTCGCTGCCCGCCGAGGCGACCCATTGCCCGTCCGGGCTGTACGCGGCGCACGTGACCTCGCCGGAATGGCGGTCGTAAGGCGCCTCGGCCTGCTCGCCCGTCGCGGCGTCCCACTGGCGCACCGTCGAGTCGGACGAGGTCGTCACCAGGCGCGTGCCGTCCGGGCTGAAGGCGACGCCGAGGACCTTGCTGGTGTGCCCCCGACACGTCGCCAGCAGCTTGCCGGTGGCCACGTCCCATACGCGCGCCGTCTTGTCTTCACCGCCCGAGGCGAGCCGCGTGCCGTCCGGGCTGAAGGTGAAGTCAAACATGCCGTCGCGGTGGCCGTCGCAGACCGCCGTCTGTTTGCCGGTCGTGGCGCTATACACCACAAGGCGCGCCCACTCGTCGTCAATCCGCTGACACGCCAGCCGCGTACCGTCCGGGCTCACGACGACGGGACCAAGCACCGTTGCCATGGGCAATTCCACGTGGCGAAGAACCTGACCGGCTTCGTCCAGCAGGTCAAAGGCCTTGTTCCCGACCCACGCCACCACGCGCAATCCTTGCCAGGTTTGCGTGGGATACGCAAGAGGCCCGCGTCCGGCGCCAAGCGGCAAGGTCCGGTCCGCGCCGCCCTTCAGGTCCGTCAGCCGCAGGCCGGCGGACGTCAGGGCGCCGATCCGGAGCTGGTGGTCCGGGGCAGCGAGCAGCCAGCCGACTCCGTCGCCAGGCAACGGGATCTTCTCGGAGCTGTCGTCGAGCCGGCTATGCAGGTGGCGCCATTCCCAGTCGCGCAGCTCCTGCGGGGCCGCGTCGAGCTGGCGCCTGGCATCGGCGACGTCGTGCATGGCCAGCGCCCCGACCGCGGCGGCGATCCGGGCGCGGTATTCCTGAAACTTTGCCTCGCGTTTTTCGCCGTTCGCCTGGTCCCGTTGCTCGTTCGCTTCCAGCCATTTCCAGGTCACGCCAGCCAGGCCGGCGACCAACGAAACACTAAGGAGGGCCAGCAACAGCGCGACCAGCGGCCGGCGCCGGCACGCCCGGGCCAGCCGCGCGGCCGCCCCCACCGGCCGCGCCAGCACCTGCTTCCCGTCCCGGAAGCGCTCGAGGTCTTCGGCCAGCGCCAGGCCACTGGGATAGCGACGGCCGGGCTCCTTCTCCAGGCAGTGCAGGGTGATCGCCTCCAGGTCGCGCGGCAGGCGGGGCTGCAAGCGGCGTGGCCGCGCCGGCTCGTCGGACGTTACCGCGCGCAGCACTTCCAGGGTGCTGTCGCCCTGAAACGGCAGTTGTCCCGTGAGGAGCTGATAGAGTACCACCCCCAGGGCGTAAACGTCGGTCGCCGGCCCCACGAGGGCGCGCTTGCCGCCGGCCTGCTCGGGCGCCATGTACCCCGGCGTGCCGACCAGGAAGCCGCTGTGCGTCAAGGTCTGGCCGCCCTCGGTCGGCTGGGCGAGCCCGAAGTCGGTGATCTTCGGAAGAAGGGATGAGGGATGAGGAACAAGGGATGAGGGATGAGGGATGAGGGATGAATCGAAGGGGCTTTCCTTTTCATCCCTCATCCCTCTTCCCTCATCCCTCATCCCTCTTCCCTCATCCCTCTCCTTTTCATCCCTCATCCCTCTTCCCTCATCCCTCTGTAAGAGGATGTTCGCCGGCTTCAGGTCGCGGTGGACGACCCCTTCGCCGTGGGCCACATGGATGGCACGGGCCAGCGTCTCGATGAGCGCGGCCGCCTCGCTCGCGGGCCAGGGTTTGCCGTCCAGCCGGTTGGCCAGGCTGCCCCCCTCGACCCACTCCAGGGCCAGGAAGGGCCGGCCTTCGTAGCTGCCGATTTCGTAGACCTGCACGATGTTGGGGTGCTGCACCCGCGCCGCCAGCTCGGCCTCCAGCCGGAAACGCAGCTCCTGGGTTGAGGACGCGAACTCGCCCGCCAGCACCATCTTCAGGGCCACGAGCCGGTGGAGGCTCCGGTGGCGCGCCTTGTACACCACCCCCATCCCGCCGCGCCCGACCTCGGCCAGGATGTCGTAGTCCCCGACCTGCCGGGGGGGCGGGAGATTCACCGGCGCGGTTTGGGGGCCTCGTTCTCGCGCCGCCTCCCCGGCCTTTTGCCCCTCGCGCAGAGCGCGAACCGCCGAGTGGCGCTGGGCCGGGGTGACCAGCTCTTCTTTCCGGCGGGCAGCGCTTTGCTGGAGCCGCGCCAGCAGAGGATCGGCGGCGGCCAGTTGATCGAGACGGCGGCAGCACTCGGGACATTCGCCGAGGTGGGCCGAGACGCGCGCCAGCCCGGCCTCGGCGAGCTGACCCAGAGACAACGCACGCAGCTCTTCGGCAGTCGAATGGTTCAACGGGGCCTCGGACATGGCACTCCTGCCTGGGTTCGCGGGACGACAGCGCACATTCCCAAGTATAGAAACGCTAGCGGACGGAAAACCTTACACGAAAACAAGGGAGGAGGGATGAGGGATGAAAAGTACACCCTCTTCTTTTCATCCCTCATCCCTCATCCCTTCCGAGTATGAGACTTCACCTTTTTCACGATTGTGGTCAAAATGGCAATGAGTTGGTTGCACTCCTCGAGGAGCGGAAAGAGTCGATCAACTGCGACAATCTCCGCATCGATCAGCAGTTCCGGCCAGTAGCAGGTTTCGTCCAACTCTTTCAGGCAATCGCCGAGCTTGGAGATGAATTCGGCATCCGATCTGGCCCGATGGGCCTCCCGGAAGTTCGCTCCGACGGATGTCCCCGACCGGAGTACTTGCCTCCCAATCACATCCGCCTCGGGCCTTCGCGGTAGCGCGGCGAACAACCGAATCACGCGCAGCGCAAACTGCTTGGTTCGCACCCGCAAATCAACTCGTCCCGCTCGTTGGTTCTCTCCCATCCCTCATCCCTCATCCTTCATCCCTCCTCCCTCATCCCTCCGAACAGTCGATAAGCCCCTCCGCCTCCTGACGGATGCGCTGGAGGACGCGCGACTTCGCCACGTAGACGGCCGCCACGGACTGCCCCAATTCCTGGGCCACCTCCGCGCCGCTGGCGCCGTCGAGGGCCAACCGGCGGAAGGCTTGCAGCGTGGCCGGCTCGAACTCCTCTTCCACCAGGTCCAACAGACAGTTGAGCACGTAGCGGTCGTGTTCCTCGTCCCACTGCCGATTCAAGTCGCTGTCGGGGTCCGCGATCTGCTGGAGGGCGGCCGTGGCGCCGCTGCCGCCGCTGGCCTGCGTGCCCGCGTCGATCGCCCGCCAGTAATCGGCAGTTCGGCTGCAGACGATGGTGCGCAACCAGGCGCGAAAAGCGCCCCGGCGCCCGGAGTGCTCAAACGTGGGAAGGTGCTTGACCACGCTGAGAAGGATGTCCTGGCTCAGGTCCTCCAGATCGCTTGCCGGCACCCCCTGGCGATTGAGCCAGCCGATGATCAGGGGACGATACAGGTCCGTCAGGTCCTTCCAGGCATTCTCCTCGCCGGCCTGAGCGCGGATTAACAGGCTTTGCCGAGTCTCGTTCATGGCAACATCTCACCTTCGCCGAACCGGGCTACCGGGAGCTTTTCTGTGATTTTTTGACCGACTCCTGTAAGGTTTTTCGCCGATCCTCGTTTCTTGTACTCATGGTATGTTTCCGCGACCCGTTCTGCATTGAGGACGACCGGAAAAGCAACGGGTAAGAAGAAGCCGCCGAGCACCGGCCGAGACCGGGGCGCTCGGTCTTCACTCCCCCATTGTACTAGACCAACCTCGTGAGAGGAGATTTCCGATGAACACCCAAACCCTGCCCCCGCGACGCAAGCCCGAATGCAAACTGGCCTTCCACATCCAACGCTGGCCCCATTGGCTGACCGTGGCCATCCAGGGCGAGGCCAGTTTCGATCAGGCCGAGGTCATCTCGGGCCAGCTGCTGCGCATCCCACTGGACTCGTTTTCGCTGGTTGTTTTTGACCTTGCCGGGCTGACGTTCCTGAGCAGCCTGGCGATGGGCGCCCTGGTCGCGTATCGCCGGGGTCTGTGCCGACGCGGCGTGGAAGTTCGGCTGGCCAACGTTTCCGCCCGGGTCTGGCTGGCGCTGGAATCGGCCGGACTGGGGACGTTGTTGCCGCCCATGGAACGGGAGCCGCCGCTGCGACCGCCGGCAATGGCAGTGGCTTAGCCGCGGGGCACTGGAAAGCAAAGCGAGCGGGCGACGGCCCGCGACTCATCCGGGTGTCGGCGTGTTGGCCGGCACCGACTCGGCAGCGCTCGGTCTGCGCGCCCGGCTGCATCGGCTTCCGTGTTCACGCAGACCTATTTTCCACAAGAAGGAGACTTGCCATGAAACCGCGTTCCTGGATCCGCAACCTGTTCGCCCGCCGGCCCGGCGCCAAACTCCGGGCGGCCTCCCGCCGCCGTGCGACCGTGCGTCTTTGCCTTCAGGCCTGCGAGGACCGCATCCTCCCCGCCCCCGCCCTGCTCACCTCCTACGACGGGCTCGACGAGTCGGTCGCCAGGTCCTGGGACGGCACGGACCACACTTACCCGGACGCCAATGCCGCCATCGGGACCACGCACCACGTCGCGGTTGTCAACAACGTCATCGAGATCGAGCAAAAGGGCCACCCTGAGGTCTACGCGCGGGCCGCCCTGTACAACTTTTTCGGCGTCAGCAGCAGCACCAACCTGTACGACTCGAAGGTCCTCTGGGACCGGCAAAGCCAGCGTTTCTTCGTCATGACCCTGGATAGGGATAACACCAGTAGGTCCATGATCCATCTGGCCGTCTCGCCCACGGGCGATCCGAGCTCCTTCGGTTCCTGGCAGAAGTTCAGCTTCGACGCGTCGGAAGTCGTCATTAACAACACCTATGCCGATTACGCCGGCTTCGGCAGCGACAGCGCCGCGCTTTACATCACGGCCTCCAAGTTCGATTTCATCACCGGCCACCAGTTCGAGGGCAACCGGCTGTGGATCGTGAACAAGGATAACCTGATCCACGGCACGCTCACCCAGAACCGCAACGTTCTCCCCAACGACTGGTTTCTCACGCAGCCGGCCCAGATGTACCAGGACCTGCCGACGGGACCCGGCATCTTTTTGACCACCTGGGACGTGCCGCAACGAGAGGGTGCTAGTTGGCAGCTGGACCTCGTACGCGTGGACCACCCGCTGAACAACCCGACCTATACGTTCTCTACCTTGAGCCCGGGGTATGTCAGCGACGGATTCATCCTCCCGAACGCTCCCCAGCAAGACTACCCGTCGGCGCTGATCCGTACCGGCGACCAGAGGCGTCTGAGTGCTGTCTGGTCCCACGGTCAGCTTTACGTGGCCAATACGGTCAACCCGCCGGACGGCCCCGACCAGGGCCGGGCCACCGTCCACTGGTTCCGCATCGACACCACCGACCTGAGCAACGTCCGCCTGGCCGACCAGGGCAACATCGACGGCGCCAGTATTTCGGTGCCGAACCTGTACACCTATTACCCGTCGGTGACCGTGGACGACGCCGGCAACATGGCCGTCGGCTTCTCCGGCTCCGGGACCGGGAGCCGGGTGGGCGCGTTCTACACGACCCGGCTGGCGGGGGACCTGCCCGGCTACACCGAGCCGATCGCCTTCCTCCGCGGGGGTGATGACTGGTGGGATCACGGGGACTTCGGTGGCGTCGCCGACTGGGGGAGGCTCAGCGGGGCCGGTCTCGACCCGGACGGCCGGACGTTCCTCTTCTTCAACGAGTACGCCGGGACCCGCGACATCATCTATTGGCCCTACGGCCGCTGGGTCACGCACTACGGTACCACCGCCTACGCGAACCACTACCGGCTGGTCACGGCCGGCGGCGTCAGCACCATCACGCTCGACAACAGCGTCACCAGTGTGGTGCTGGACCGTTCCGGCAGCAGCACGCAGATCTCGGTCAACGGCGCCTACCTCGGCAGCACCACCGCCGCGACCATCAACGTCCAGGCCGGCTGGGCCCGGACCACGGCCCTCACGGTGAGCAACGCGGCCAGCGGCGCCTACCAGCTGACCAGCTCCCAGCTCGTCTCCCCCGGCCTGACGGTCAACACCTCCAACCTGGGCGACTTTACGCTGGTGGGCCATGGCGACGGCCGCGACACCTACACCGTCGCCGACACCCCGGCCGGCCCGGGGCACGGGACGACTCTGAACGCCTACGCCGCGGTCGCTTCAACCGTCAACGTCCAGGCGATCAGTGGGGCCCTGACCATCAACTGCTCCGGCGGCTTCACCGACGTGGCCTTCGGCAATGCCAACAGCGTCGCGGGCGTGACCGGGGTGGTGACCATCACCGCCGCCAATTACTACCAGGTCGAGGTCAACGACTCCGCCGACGCCACCAACCATCCCAACGTCCTGCTGACCAACGACGGGTCCACCGGCAGCCTCACCGGCTTGGCCCCGGCCGCTATCAACTTCAGGAATCTATTCTTTTCGAATCTGCTGACCATCACGGGCGGCACCGGCAACAACACTTATAGTGTCGCCGGCGTGCCCGCCAGGACCACCAGGCTGAACACCGGCAACGGGGCGGACACGGTCAATGTCCAAACGATCATGTTCGGCGGGCCCCTGACCATCAACGTCCAGGGCGGCGGCGGCAACGACGTGGTGAACCTCGGCAACGCCAACAGCCTGGCGGGCCTCTTGGGGGCGGTCACCATCAACGGCCCCGTTCCTACCCGCGTGAACGTCAATGACGGGGCTGACAACGCCAACCACTCGAATGTGGTTCTGTCCGCCACCGGCCTGACCGGGCTGGCCCCGGCGGCGATCAACTTCGGTACGGCAAGTGTCAGGACGCTGACGGTCACCGGAGGAAATGGCGCCAACACCTACACGATCGCTGGCACGCCGGGGAATGGGCTCCACACGCTCAACACCGGCAACGGGACGGACACGGTCAACGTCCAGGCCATCAGCGCCTGGCTGACCGTCAACGCCGGCGGCACGGGCGCCGACGTGGTCAACGTCGGCAACGCCAACAGCCTCGCCGGCATCCAGTACGCCCTGACGCTCAACCACGACCCCAGCTGGTCGCACGTGAACATCAACGACGGGGCCGACACCGCCAACCACCCTAACGTGGTGCTGAGCGACAGCAGCCTCACCGGCCTGGCCCCGGCCACGATTACCTTCCAGGCGAACTCCCTCAACGGGCTGACGGTCACCGGCGGCAACGGCACCAACACCTACACCGTCGCTAACACCGCGTACTCCGACGTCGGGAACCCGACCACCCTGAACACCGGCAACGGGGCCGACACCGTCAACGTCCAGGCCACCGCGGCCAACGCTCCGCTGGCCATCAACGGCGGGAACTCGCAGCAGGTGGTGAACTTGGGCAACGCCGGCAGCCTGGCCGGCATCCTCGGCGCGGTGAGCCTCAACAACGTCCCCAACTACTTCATCGTCAACGTCAACGACGGGTCGGACAACGGCAACCACTCAGCCGTGGTCATCGGCGCCACCGGTGTGACCGGGTTGGCCCCGGCCTCGATTAACTTCAGCACCACGCCGATCTGCGTCAACCAGCTGAACGTCACGGTCGGCAACGGCAGCAACGCCTTCACGATCACCGGCTCTCAGCCGGGCAGCGGCACCACCTTGACCACCGGCACCGGGACGAACACCGTCACGGTGACAGGGACCAACGGCCCGACCACGTTGACCGGAAGCCCGGCCGGCGTCAACACCCTGGTGGGTCCCACCGCCGCCACCACCTGGAGCGTCACCGGCGCCAACACCGGCAACTTCAGCTCGGCCGTCGCCGCCACGTCGTTTACGGGCTACGGGAGCCTGACCGGCGGCAGCGGCAGCAACACCTTCGTCTTTAGCGACGGTGCCTCGCTCGACGGCAACCTCGCCGGCGGCGGCGGGGCCACCCTGGACTACTCGCTCTACACCACCTCGGTGGTGGTCGATCTCCAGCCGGCGGTGGCCAGCGCCACCGGGGTCGGCGGTTCCATCAGCGGCATCACGAGCGTCATCGGCGCCAGCGGGGCGCCGGGGACGGCTGGGCTATACAACCTGCTGATCGGCAGCGACGGCGGCGGCGACACCCTCCAGGGCGGCACCGGCCGGCGAAACATCCTGGTGGCCGGGGGCAGCGCCAGCACCCTCATCGGCGGCGACGGCGAGGACCTCTTGATCGGCGGCACCACCGCCTACGACCTCGAGCCCGGGCTGGTCGACTGGCTGGCGATCGCCAACTACTGGGCGGGCACGGACGACTTCGGGACGCGGTCGGCCAATCTGCAGAGCGGTAATGGCGTGCCGCTCTTGGACGCCACGACGGTGACCGGCAACGGCGGCGGCAACACCATGCGGGGCAACGGCGGCACGGCCCTCATTTACACCGATGGCCAGGACGCCATCGATAACGTCTTCGCCGCCACCAGCCTGGTCACGATCGCCCCCTGACCGGCGCCCGCCCGCGCCGCTGCGTCAGCCGGAAGTGAACCACCAAGGGCACCAAGCAAGACCCTTGGTGCTCTTGGTGTCCTTGGTGGTTCCCTTGGGAAAAAAGTTGGCGCCGGTTGGCGGAGGTGTTCGGCTTTAGAGATGAAGCGACTGTCACCCCGGTGGTTCGGAAGGAGACTTCCCTGACCACCTGTTCCTGGAGCCACCGCTTCGTCCTTGCAAAAAAATCACGCCCGGCTTGGCGTACTTGGGCTCGAAACGGGGCACTGTATAGCCGAGCGAGCGGGCGCCGGCTGCAGGCTCCGGCGTGAATGGCCTTTTCCGCTTGTCCGCGGGCCCTCCCGGTCGTGTCCGAGGTGCGCGCCGCGCGACAGCTTTCTTCAAGGAGATCGTACGATGACTACGCGACACTGGCTCGGCAAGTTCTGGGGCCGCACTTCCCGGCGTCCGTCCCTGGCGAACCCCTCCCGGCAGCGGTCCCGCCTCGCTGTGGAGAAACTGGAGGACCGCTATTTACTATCCTTCACCCCGGCCCTGGTCCGCCACGCCTACGGCTTCGACCGGGTCGCTTTTCTCGACTCCGCCCACGCCCAGGTCGCCGCCGACGGCCACGGTGAGACGATCGCCATCGTCGATGCCTACGACGACCCCAACATCAGCAGTGACCTGGCCGTCTTCGACAGTCGTTTCGGCCTGCCGGCCCCGCCCAGCTTCCGCAAGGTCAACCAGACCGGCGGCACCACCTACCCGCCGCCGAACCAGACCTGGGCCGGCGAGATCGCGATCGACGTCGAGTACGCCCACGCCATGGCGCCGGGCGCCGGCATCCTGCTCGTCGAGGCCAACAATAACGGCTCCAACAACCTGGATACCGCCGTCCAGTATGCGGCAAGCCAGCCGGGCGTCGTGGCGGTGTCGATGAGCTACGGCGCGCCCGAGTACCCCGGCGAAACGGGCCGGGACAGCGTCTTCACCCACGCCGGCGTGACCTACCTGTCCGCCTCCGGCGACACCGGGGCGCCGGGCTCGTACCAGGCCTTCTCCCCCAACGTGGTGGCCGTCGGCGGCACCTCCCTCTACCTGGACGGTTCCCGCAACTATGGGAGCGAGTCGGGCTGGAGCGGCAGCGGCATCAGCCTCTACGAAGCCCAGCCCAGCTACCAGCACGGCGTGGTCACCCAGAGCACCACCCAGCGAACCATCCCCGATATCTCGTTCGTCGCCGACCCTTTAACCGGGGTGGACATCGTCGACAGCTACGGCGGCACCCCCGAGGGCGCGGGCACGAGCCTCTCGTGCCCGCTCATGGCCGGCCTGACCGCCGTCGTCGACCAGGGGCGGTCCTACCTCAACGGCCTGTCCTCCTACAACGGCCAGGACTTCCTCAACGCCCTCTACCACCTGCCGGACAACGCCGTCCACGACATCGTCACCGGCAACAACGGCTTCCCCGCCGGGCCCGGCTACGACCTGGTGACCGGCCGGGGCACGCCCATCGTCCAGCGCTTCGTCGCCGGCATGACCGGCGACCCGGTCCTCGACCCGACCACGGGTAACCTGCTGATCGTCGGCGGCGGCCGGCTCAGCAGCGACACCTTGACCCTGGACACCTCCGCCAGCCAGCTGACGGTCAGCTTCCACCTCAGCGCCCCCGTGCCGGGCAACGGCCGGGGCGGCTCCTACACGCTGTCCTACCCCAGCGGTAGCGTGCATGCGATCGAGATCGTCACCCATGGCGAGGGCGACGACCCCATGTCGGCGGTCGACATCTACCGAACCCCGGCGGGGGTGCCCACGACCGTCCGGACCGCCGGCTACGACTCCGTGACCCTGGGCACCGGGAGCGTGCAGGGTATCCTGGGGCCGGTGACCGTCGACCCGCTGGCCTACTCCGCCACCCTCACCGTGGACGACTCGGGTGACAGCGCGAGCCACAGCGCCATCACGCTGTCGGACGCCGGCAGCGGCTTCGGGCAGATCACCGGGCTGGCCCCCAGCACCATCTCCTACCGCAGCGCCGCGACCTCCGCCGTCACGGTCCAGACCGGGAACGGCAGCAACACCGTCAATGTGCAGGCGACGACGCGGGCCCTGGACATCGTCTCCTCTGGCCACACCGACGTGGCACTGGGGAACAATAACAGCCTCGCGGGCATCACCGGGGCGGTTAGCGTTACCGTCGCCGGCTCCGGTTCCTACCAGGTCGAGGTCAACGATGGGGCCGACAACGCCAACCACCCCAACGTGGTGCTGTCCGCCACCAGCCTGACCGGGCTGGCCCCGGCGCCGATCAACTTCGGGACGGGAAGCGTCAGCACGCTGACGGTCACTGTGGGAAATGGCGCCAACACCTACACGATCGCTGGCACGCCAGGCACCGTATCCAACACCCTGGCCACCGGCAGCGGGAGGAACACCGTCACGGTGACGGGCACCAACCACCCGATGACGTTGACCGGAAACCCCGCCGGCATCAACATCCTGGTAGGTCCCGCCGGTACCACCACCTGGCACATCACCGGCGCGAACGCCGGCAACTTGTCCGCCGGCACCATGGTGTCGTTTACGGGCTACGAGAGCCTGACGGGAAGCAACGGCGACAACATCTTCAGCTTCAGCGATGGCGCCAGTCTGTCCGGCAACCTCACGGGCGGCAGCAGCGGCAACAACACCCTCGACCTGTCCGCCTCGACGGCCAACCTGGCGGTCAACATCAACGGCACTGACGCCGGCAACGTCGCCGGGGTGCTGGGCGCGTTCCGCTCGATCCAGAACGTGATCGGGGGCAGTGGCAGCAACAGCTTCGTCTTCTTCACCGGGGCCTTGCTCGATGGCAACCTCTACGGCGGCATCAGCAGCGGCAGCAACGGCCTCGTCCTAGCCCCCTTGACGGCCAACCTGAGGGTCAACATCACCGGCACCGACGCCGGCAACGTCGCCGGGGTGGTCAGGTCGTTTGCCCAAATCTCGAATGTGCTCGGGAGCAACACCGGCAACAACACCTTCGTCTTCAGCGACGGGGCCCGGCTCGACGGCATCCTCTTTGGCAACGTCCCCGGCAGCAACACCCTGGACACCTCCGCCTACAGCACCGCTGAGTCCTTCACCATCACCGGTAGTTACACCGGCACCGGCACCCCGGTTGGGCAGTTCTTCTACATCCAGAACCTCGTCGGCGCCGGCGCCGGCGGCAGCTACTTCCAGTTCGCCGACGGGGCCAGGCTCGACGGCAACCTCGCTGGCGGCGGCAGGGCCACCCTGGACTACTCGCCCTACACCACCTCGGTGGTGGTCGATCTCCAGCCGTCGGTCGCCCGCGCCACCGGCGTCGGCGGCACCATCC